>Ga0334888_1000595_pt1 | contig 55948 bp, 49 predicted proteins | sample GraSluR1_MG_FD_207227 | JGI IMG/M metagenome (GOLD analysis project Ga0334888, IMG submission 207227) | Sludge microbial communities from methane-producing bioreactor in Wageningen University, Netherlands - Granular Sludge_3_08-R1 | ecosystem: Engineered > Bioreactor > Anaerobic > Unclassified ...
AATGCAAGGTTTATGAAGTAAAAGTACTCAATTTCTTGCAGTTATGCAAATTTTATATCGTTTAATTTGCTGATTTTCAGCATAGATATCTATTATTCAGCAGACCCTAATTACCTGTGTGAGCTTCTGCCTGGAAATAGTTAGTTGTTGTGCCATTTCATCCAGCGATATATCGGGTTTCAGAAAGATCTTTTCTGACCTGAAACGATCAATGATCTTTATTGTTTCATTATCCTGCAAGACCGGGGATGAATCATTGTTTTCATGAAAAATTGGTGAAAGGTCTTTTTGAATGGTTACGTGGATAATGAAAAAGAAAGCATATATGATCTGGAAAGAAAAAGCTACCGGCATAAAGAACGGGATATTATAGAGGCCAAGTAATCCGAAACCTTCGAAAAAAACCTGTAAAAGGATCATGACAATAACCCATTTGATCCACATGGCATTATAATGTGATATCAATGAGTAATTATCTTTTATAACACGCATGTATTTTTTATAAAGGCCAACTATTAAAGCTGAATAGAGGATTGCCTGACCAAAGCATATGATTCTGCTTGTACCGGCCAGAATGTTGTGATACAGGTTGTTTTCCCATATCATTTTCATGGTTGACTGCAATGTTTCATTCTTCTGGCCTACAATCTCATGTGCATGCCCCGGTACTAAAATCAGAGTAATAATAACACTCAAAGCGGCAGGAAGAAAGTGCCACAAATCACTTTTAGTCAGACTTTTATGATTTTTTGAAAGCTTTTTGAGATACAGAAAGGTCAGTGGAAGCAAAGTGACCCTTAGAGTTCCGGTTAAGTAGGCAGTCCAGGATATGTCAACGTCAAACATAAGCAATGCCGGCCCCAGAGACAGGATCGCTTTTAATAGCAATGCCCAAGCTATCCAGGCCACTTCTTTTCTGTGAAAAATTCTTTGTATCAGGAAAAGAAAAATGGCAAAGGTCAGGTGAACCACCAATATAGTCGCAAAAAAGAAAGCAGCCTTGGAATTCATGCTTAAATATTACAAAAACAAAAATAGCACAATCCGTTGGTTAATGAAAGTAAGTGACTGTTTTCGTCTGTTTTGACTCAGTGAGACACAAAACCTATTTATTGGGACACCAAAAAATTGAATAAAACAAGAAGCCTGTTCATCTTTGAAAGGTTAAAAAATCATTTACAACAGCATTATGAAAAATTATTTCTCTTCAAAAAATTTTATGGTATTTATCCTGGTATCCTTGTCTATGGTTTTTTCCGGTTGCATTATGGATTCTATCGATCCGGAAATTAGCCCGGTTGATTACAGCAACAATGAAAATTGGGTGTCCATTCCATTAATTAACAAGAATGTGGATGTATTCTATGTCTATCCAACAGTAAGCAGTAATGCAACAGGGACAATGGATATAACTGACCCTGCAGAGCGATCACTGGCTGTTGGGATCTACAATGCACAGGCTAGTGTGTTCAGGTGTGCAGCCAATATTTTTGCTCCTTATTACAGACAGATGACCACGAATGTTGACATGTCTGGAGGAGGACTGGCAACCGATACAGACGAATTCAAACAGGGAGCCGCAGATGTATTGGCTGCTTTTGATTATTACATAGCTTATTTGAACAACAACCGGCCGTTTATGATCGCCGGACACAGCCAGGGCACCATGGCTTTGATAGAATTGATCAAAAATCGTTTTGGGAACAATCCGCAATTGCGTAGCCGTTTAGTGGCGGCATACCTGATCGGGTATACGGTAACAGATGCCGATCTTTCGGCTGCCGGATTGGCGGCTGCACAAAATGCGACCGATATTGGCGTTGTAATAACATACAATACACAATCAGTCACCGCAGAAAGAGGCCCCATGTTGATGGATGGAGCACATTGTATAAACCCTCTTAACTGGAAGACGGATGACACCCCGGCCCAGGCATCTGAAAACCAGGGTGCTGTTTTTTACAACGATCAGACCGGAAATTATATTCGTGAAGAAATGAATTATTGCGGTGCACAGATAGATCTTGCAACAGGAGCTCTAACAACTACGATTCCTGAAGGGGAGAACCTGGAAATCGGGCCTTATACTCCCGGTGTATATCACCGTTTTGATTATTCTTTCTGGTACAGGAACCTGCAACAGAATATCAAAGACCGGATAGAGGCTTTTTTCGATGAATAATTGAAGGATAATACGGTCGAAAATCCTAGCTTTGCATGGTGTTGTATTTTTATTCCTCTGACATGATCATCCGTGAGATGGAAAAGCATGAGATCCCTCTGCTGGAGGAATTTCTTTATCAGGCCGTATTTATTCCGGAAGGGAAGGAAAAACCCGGCAGGGAAATCGTGAAACTGCCGGAGATACAGGTATATATAAATGATTTCGGGAAGGAAACGGATCATTGCCTGGTAGCCCGATTGCGGGATGTGGTCATAGGGGCCGTCTGGACCAGACAACTTACAGAAAATGAAAAAGGATTCGGTTTTGTAGACTCCGACACCCCGGAAATTGCCATGTCTGTTTTGCAATCATACCGAAAGCAGGGCGTGGGGACGCTTTTACTTAAAGCTATGCTGGACAGATTTGCACGTAACGGTTACCGGCAGGTTTCCTTAAGTGTGGATGTTCTGAATTATGCATATAAAATGTATCAGGATGCGGGATTCCATGTTGTTGAAGCATCCGGAGAATCTGTAACGATGATCAAAGAACTATCTTAAGATTATTATGAAAATCTGTTGGATTACAATTTACGTCAGGGATATGGAAGAATCCCTGCAGTTTTATACACAAATTCTGGGATTAGAGGTCAAAAGGACTTTTAGTGCGGGTCCCGGGATGGAAATTTGTTTCCTGGAAGGAAATGGGACAGACCTGGAGTTGATCTGCGATGCAGAGCACAAACGTGTTACTTACGGTCAGGATATATCCGTGGGTTTTACGGTGGACTCCCTGGATCAGACGATAGCGGGACTGATAGAGAAAGGCATAACCCGGATCACCGGACCCATATCTCCGAACCCTTCTATCAGTTTTATATTTATTACAGATCCCAATGGATTGAAGATACAGCTGGCTGAAGAAAAAAGTTTTTAAAACGACGTATTATGACGTAGTGGCTCTCCATTTTTGAGCCATGAAAAAAGCTGTCTTATTTTTTGTCATATTATTTTTAGTCTCTTGCACTCCCGGAGAAATACAGGATCCGTGCAACTCCCGGAATGAGCCCCGGCCGGATTTGAAAATTGCCATCGTTCCGGCAGATACCCTGCCAATAGAGACTTTATCTAATCTATATCCCGACCCTGTATTGGATTTCGGGTTATCAAGGACCGAAATGGTACATCGCCTGGGAATACCGGAACGTTCCACAAAGGATGGAATAATATATGCCAACTACTCCAAAGCCGCACCTTATGCGATGTACGTATTTGAGAATGAAAAATTGTCAGGAGCTGCAGTATTTGTCTGTTCATCCTGTACGAAGTCATTGGCTGCATACCTGGTGGAAAGGTACCATCCTGTTTCCAGGGAAGGTAATCATTATTACTTTATCAACACTCCTTCTGAGCAGAACTCCGCTCTGTGGGTAGCACTGACCCTGAGCAAAACAAAATACTGGAGCGTGATGTATATGCCTTCATCACCGGACCCTGTAATAAGCAGTAAACTAAGCGCTCTGATGCACCTGCTGTACTAACTTTCGGAAAATCTTGATTATATTAGCATAAAATCGCATCATAATGTCAAAACACGGAGAAGTAAGACGTTACAGCCTTATTATTGAAAGGATCAAATGCGGACATTATCCCACTTTTCTTGAGATCAAGGATTTTCTTTATGCACAGGGGTTCCAGGTAGGAGATCGTACTATCCAGCGTGATATTGAGCAGATCCGTTGTGAGTTTGGAATAGAAATTAAATACGACAGGATCCGGAGGGGATATTGCATTGACTATGACAATAGCCTGAATGTGGAATCATTCTTTCATTTCCTGGAGATCGTCAATACTGCGGAGCTGCTTACCGAAAGCCTTATGGAAAGCAAGGATGCTTTAAAACATATATCGTTCGATACAGGTGGCGGTCTCAAAGGAATTGAAAACCTGAAACCGCTTTTAAAAGCCGTAATTGAAAAAAGGAAAATAAGCTTCAATCATTACAATTTCCAAACGGAAAAAGTAACCGCATATAAATTAAAACCTTACCTTCTAAGGGAATACCTGAACAGATGGTATGTCATAGGAATTGTGGCCGGGACCAAAGAACTCAGAATATTCGGTATTGACCGTATTAGGGATTTGCAAATCAAGGCGGAAATTTTCACGCCGGATCAAAGTCTGGATCCCGCTTGCCTTTTTGACCATACCATAGGCTTGATGTTTTCCCAGAATACCGTACAGGATGTGGTATTGTCTTTTACCCATACCCAGGGAAAGTATATCAAAACGCTTCCGTTGCACAAATCGCAAAAGGTTCTGATTGACAACGAAAGGGAATGCCGCATAGCACTGCGTGTCATACCCAATTACGAACTGACCCAGGAAATCCTGATGCATGGCGATTCTGTCAAAGTACTGGAACCTGCCTGGTTGGCTGATAAAATTCAACAAACTCTGCAACGGGCTCTGAAAAAATACCGGTAGAGATGCAACAAAACGGTCAGGTTATCCGTTTTATTTTATATTTGGTAATAATTCACCCACTAATAACCTGACACTATTATGAAGGAAAATTCTAAAACAGTTAAGGCGGCAGCCATAGCAATTTTTGTTGGTTTTGCTTTAGCTTTGACCGTTCCCGCTTTTGCAGGTATTAAAACCATGGGTTGGCTTACAACCCTTATTCTGACTTTCTCGATCCTGCTGTTATCCTTCGCGGGGGCTATACTGGTAGTTTCTCTTATAAAAGGGTTGGCCAAATTGAATTTCTGGCTGGCAGCGGCGTTTGTCAGTGGTGTCCCTGCTGTTATAATGTTTTACAACATGAAATTGCCGGGTACCCTGATGGTTTATTTTACGATTGCTGTCTGTTGCATGCTTGTGGGCGGAGCTCTGGTCCAATTCGGAAAACCATGGACAGGGCTCAAAAAATTCCAAAAAGCACTAGCCATAGCATGTCTGGTCATCGGGGTAACAGGAATCGCAGGCGGTCTGACCTGGATGATCTATCCCGGAAAACAGGTTGAAATACCTCTTTCAGCGGCCAACTCGGCACAAAACATGCCTCCGGTTCTGGAAATGAGCAATCCCGGGGAATCGGGGCAATATGAGGTGGCATACCTGACTTACGGGAGCGGGAAGGACAGGCACCGCCAGGTTTTCGGAGAGGAGGCAGACCTGATTACGCAACCGGTGGACGGATCTACATTCCTGGATTCCTGGAAAGGATTTAGCGGAATAATGCGCACCAGGTATTTTGGATTTGAAAAGGATTCTTTGCCTTTGAATGCACAGGTCTGGTACCCTCAAGGCGATGGGCCTTTCCCGCTGGTGTTGATCGTTCACGGAAACCACTCGGCGCAGGACTATTCCGATCCCGGTTACGAATACCTGGGCAGAATGCTTGCCTCCAAGGGATATATTATGGCCTCGGTAGACGAAAATTTTCTGAACGGTTCCTACACAGACATTCCAAAAGGTTTGAGTGGTGAAAACAACGTTCGTGGATGGCTGCTGCTCAAACACCTGGAAGTATGGCGGCAATGGAATGACCTTGAGGATAATCCTTTTTACGGAAAAGTGGATATGTGCCGTATCGCTTTGATAGGGCATTCAAGGGGTGGGGAAGCCGTAGCCCATGCTGCATTGTTTAACCGGTTACCGTATTATCCGGACGATGCCAACGAGGTGTTTGATTTCAATTTCAATATTCGCTCTGTGATAGCCATTGCCCCATGTGACGGGCAATACCAGCCGGGTCGTATGCGTACCCCGCTTACAGATATCAACTACCTGGTGCTGCAGGGCTCGCACGATGCCGATGTTTCTTCTTACCAGGGAATGCGTCAGTTTAACCGCCTTCGGTTTTCGGAAGGATTTGACGGGTTTGCCGCCGGATTGTACATTTGGGGTGCCAATCACGGCCAGTTCAACAGCAGCTGGGGCCGTACCGATTTTCCTTCCCCCCGCATCAACTTCTACAACCTGGGACAGCTCATGTCACAAGAGGATCAGCAAACTATCTCCAAAACGTATATTGCGGCATTTCTGGATGCAACGTTGTTGGGAAAAGAAGAACTGCGTCCGATGTTCATGGATTACCGTTATGCCCGGAACTGGCTACCGAAAACCGTATACCTGAATCAATACCGGCAGCCGGGCACACTTCCTTTAAGCACGTTTGCCGAGGATCTTGATCTGACTACGGCTACTTTGGCGCAAAGCCGTGCTTTAGCCGTGGACCTGAGCATCTGGCGCGAGCAGGCCCTTCATTTAAGCTGGGGCGAGAGCGACACCCGTGCCCTCTTCCTGGGCTGGAACACCACGCAAAGCGACACCCTGGCCCCGGCCTATCACATCACCTGGCCCGAAGGAGCCCTGAACGCAGACGCGCAATCCATCCTCACATTTTCCCTTGCCGAGTTGGACGAGAAAGCCAACCCGCCGGGAGCAGAAGAGGAAGCAGAAGAGGAAGCAGAAGAGGAAGCAGATGAGGAAGAGGATGCGGTTGAGGATAAGGAAGCGGAAGATGATGCGGTTGAGGAAGCAGCAGATGATGCGGTTGAGGAAGCAGCAGCACAAGCAGAGGAGGAAGATGATGCAGAAGAGGCTGATGATACCGAAGATGAGGAAATTGATGAGGGTGAAAGCAGGGAGGAAGGTGCGGGGGAAGGTGTTGGGGAAGATTCTGCGGTCGTTGACAGTTTAGCTTTGGATGAAGCCGACAAACCTTTTATTGATTTCACCATCCGCCTGACCGACCGCAACGGTTCTGTACTGGAATTCCCAATCAGTGATTTCACCCCGCTGCAACACCCGCTCAAACGAAAATTGACCAAACTTGGTTTTATGCAACCGCAAGCCGAATGGGAAATCATCCTACAGACTTACAGCTTTCCCTTAAAGCGGTATGTTCCAGACAATCCCGGATTTGATTTTGAGCATATAACGGGACTCAGTTTCCTCTTTAATGTAACACCGGAAGGCGTTATTGTAGTTAATGAAATTGGGGTTCGTTGAGAGTTGGTGGCAAGCACTCCTAGCCCTTCTCGGCAATTGTCTCCAGGGCTTTTTTGTCCAGTATCTCAAGATTTTTGCCGGAAATAGAAATAATGTTGTCTTTCTGGAAATCGGAGAGGGTGTTTATAATACTTTCTTTGGAATAGCCTAGTGTGTGTGCCATTTCTTCGCGGGTAAACGGTATGTTGATCTGGTGTTCTCCAAACACCCTTACAAGGTTCAGCAATAAAGTTGCCAATGCACCACCCGCATTCCTGTGTTTTAAAGTGATCAGTTTGTGCACAGTGAAATTGATCATTTCAGACATCATGGTGACAATCTTCAAAGCGAACTTCCCGTTTTGTTCTATCAGTTTTTCAAACACATTCCTGTCAAAAACCCTGATCTTACTGGTTGTTATGGCTACGGCCGAAAAATCCAGCCTTTTTTTTACAAATGAACACATAAGACCAATAAAATCACCCTTGATTCCAAAACCAAAAGTGGTATCTTTTCCACTTTCCAGAAAATTCAACTTCACCATTCCTTCTTCCAATATCATGATCTGGGAAGCCAAAGATCCCTGTTTGATGATTACATCGTATTTATTGTAATCAAGAATCACAGATGATCCCATCAATTCGTTTAATTCTTCTTCTTTCAGAGGAGTTGCCCAGGGATAATCAGGGGTGGTTTTCATACTTGTCAGGATTGAATTAAAAACATGTAATATTACATATTTTCTGGTGAAAAACTGCATTGCCTCTTTTTCCTTTGCGGCATAATTAATGTATATTTTTGTTTATTAACCATTTAAAACACTATTATGGCAGATATGAAAGTAAGGGTAAGCGCCCAAAGTGAAAATGCTACAAAGACTCTCGTGAAGGCACGCAATTTTGAAATAGTAATTGATGAACCCGCAGAACTGGGTGGAACCAATGACGGTCCCAATCCCGTTGAGTATGTTCTGGGTGCATTTGCAGGATGTCTGAACGTTATGGCACACGTAGTGGCCAAAGAATTGAACATGACATTAAGAGGTGTAAAGATTGATATCAGCGGACCCCTTAATCCGGCACGTTTGTTCGGACAAAGCTTTGAAGAACGCGCAGGTTTCAAAGAAATATCCGTGGTTTTGAAACCCGATACCGATGCCGATGAAGCAACCCTGGAAAAATGGGCAAAAGCCATTGAAGACAGGTGCCCGGTAAGCGACAACCTGCAGCACACCACACCGGTGAGCGTTTCTATCAAGAGATAAGCGTACGTTGCATACATTGTTCTTTTAGCTCTGTATCAGAGCTTTATAAAAATCGTACCCCCGGGGGTACGATTTTTTTATTTGATTGATTATCAATCAAAAGAACAATGTGTGCAACGTACCCCAATTTTTCCCGATATTTGAAGTTAAATTGAATGGCTATGAAACGCTTTTTCTCCATTGCTGCGGCACTTCTGATAGCGGGGTTTCTGCTCTCGTGCAACAACAACCAACAAATGATCACATTTCCGGTCCCGCCAAGAGCTCCGGGAACTACTGATGTACTGGAACTTAGATGCGAACCCATTGATACCGTTCGCATTGCTTTTGTAGGTTTGGGGATGAGAGGCTCCGGCGCTGTACACCGGTACACTTTCCTGGAAGGAATCAAGGTGGTGGCGCTGTGCGATGTGGTGCCGGAGAATGTGGAGCGGGCCAATGAAATACTTGTGGAAAGGGGATTCGCCCGTGCAGAAACCTATACCGGTCCGGAAGACTGGAAGCGGGTTTGTGAACGGGAAGATGTGGATCTGATCTACGTTTGTACGCATTGGGATCTCCATACGCCAATAGGGGTTTATGCCATGGAGCAAGGAAAGCATGTGGCACTGGAAGTGCCGGCAGCACTGACTGTTGAAGAGTGCTGGCAATTGGTAAGCACGGCCGAGAAAACCCGTCGTCACTGCATTCAATTGGAAAATTGCAATTACGATTTTTTTGAAATGGCTACCCTGAATATGGCACAACAGGGATTGTTTGGGGAGATCGTACATACCGAGGGCGCTTACATTCATGATTTGCGGTTTTTGAATTTCAACGATACTACCGGTTATTGGAACATGTGGCGATTGAAGCACAACGCGCAGGAAAACGGAAATCTTTATCCCACTCACGGACTCGGGCCCATCGCTCACATACTCAATATTCACCGCGGAGACCGGATGGACTACCTGGTTTCGGTATCCTCGGCACAATTTGGAATGACCGCCTATGCAAAGGAAAAGTTCGGAGAAGACTCGGAATATGCAAAAAAAACGTACCTGAACGGAGACATGAACACCTCGGTAATTAGAACCGTTAAAGGAAAGACCATCATGCTGCAGCACGATGTGACCAGTCCGCGCCCCTACAGCCGCCTCCATACGATCAGCGGCACCAATGGGTTTGCGCAGAAATACCCAAGGGCCGGAATCGCACTGGAGCCAGACGCACACAGGTTCCTTTCAGACGTAGCGCTGGATTCCCTGCTGAGGCTTTATGAACATCCCATTGTCAGTGAAGTGGGACAGAAGGCAAAAGAGGTTGGCGGTCACGGAGGCATGGATTTTATTATGGATTACCGCCTGATTTATTGCCTTCGCAACGGACTCCCGCTCGACATGGATGTATACGATGCCGCTGAATGGAGCGCTGTTATTGAACTTTCCAGAACCTCGGTGGCCAATGGCGGCCGTCCGGTACGCGTTCCAGACTTTACCAGGGGTGCCTGGAAACGTTTGGAAAGGGTGACTTATTATAAAACAGATCAAAATTAATATTGATATATGGCAACCTATAAGAAAGACATCACTTCTATTGACAATATTGAAGTAGTCTTCCTCCAAAATGAAGATTATGAAGATATAAGAACAGCGATGATTGAGGCATATTCCAATATGCCGGAGACGTATTGGAAGGAGCATCACATTAAAACCTTGATCCGGCTCTTCCCAGAAGGACAAGTAGGTATTAAGGTAAATAACGAACTGGCAGGCTGTGCTTTATCCATAATCATAGATGATACGCAATTTGATGACAAGCATACCTACCATGAAATTACAGGCGGATACACTTTTAATACCCATACTTCAAAAGGGAACAAGCTCTATGGCATCGATATTTTTATAAGACCCAAGTTCAGGGGATTACGTCTGGGCAGGCGCCTGTACGACTACCGCAAAGAGCTTTGTGAGAAACTGAACCTGAAAGGGATCGTTTTTGGAGGCAGGATCCCTAATTATCATCAGTACGCATCACAGATGACACCCCGAAAATATATTGATAAAGTGAAAAAGAAAGAGATCCATGATCCGGTGCTGGATTTTCAGATGTCCAATGATTTTCACCCGGTAAGGATACTGAAAGGATACCTGCGGGGAGACAAGGAATCCCAGGAATATGCAGTACTTCTGGAGTGGGACAATGTTTATTATGAAAAAAAGAGCAAAAAGGCAGCCATTAAAAAGTCAGTTGTACGTCTGGGACTTATCCAATGGCAAATGAGACTTTACAAAAACCTGGAAGAGGTAATGCAACAAGCCGAGTATTTCGTGGATGCCGTGTCGGGGTACAAATCGGATTTTGCCCTTTTTCCCGAGTTTTTCAATGCCCCGTTGATGTCTGATTATAATCATCTCTCGGAAGCTGAGGCCATACGGAAGCTGGCGGGATATACTAAAGAATTTGTTCAGCGATTCAGCCGGCTGGCCATATCGTACAACATAAACATCATTACTGGAAGCATGCCAGAGTTGGTGAATAACAATCTTTACAACGTGGGTTATCTGTGCAAAAGGGACGGCGGGATAGAAAGATTTGAAAAGATCCATATTACACCTGACGAAGCGAAAGTCTGGGGTATGCAGGGAGGCTCTAAGATTCAGTCCTTCAATACGGATTGCGGCAAAGTGGGTATACTTATTTGCTATGACGTGGAATTCCCCGAATTAAGCCGGATATTGGCTGACGAAGGAATTGATATAATTTTTGTTCCTTTCCTGACAGACACACAAAACGGGTATTCCAGGGTACGGAACTGTGCCCACGCCCGCGCCATAGAAAATGAATGTTACGTGGCCATAGCCGGTTGTGTAGGGAATCTGCCCAAAGTCCATAACATGGATATTCAGTATGCACAATCGGTGGTATTCACTCCGTGCGATTTCGCCTTTCCCACCAATGGAATCAAAGCCGAGGCAACCCCCAACACGGAAATGATCCTGATTGCCGATGTGGACATTGACCTGCTTCGGGAATTAAATCAATTTGGCAGCGTGCGAAACCTCAGGGACCGCCGCAAAGATGTGTACGTCGTACACATTGTTCATTAGGCTGATAAACAGAAAGTTACGGAAATCGACCCCCCGGGGGTGTAAATTAATAAGTTATTGATAATGAGTAAAAAGAACAAAGTGTGCAACGCACTATTCGTCTTTGCTTTTATTAGCATAGTCGCATCCTGCACTTCTTCAAGTCAGGCAGAAATGCCCAAACTGATTGAGGACAATGGCCGTTATGCCCTGTTGGTAGACGGACAACCTTTCTTTATGTTTGGCGGACAATCGGCCAATTCTTCCACCTGGCCCAAAATGCTTCCCGGGGTCTGGAATACTATTGAATCCATGCATGCCAACACGCTTGAGATCCCTATTTACTGGGAACAATTTGAGCCAGAACCCGGTAAATTTGACTATTCCATGATTCAAATGATACTGGATCAGGCCAGGGAAAGAGATATCCGCCTGGTATTGCTGTGGTTTGCGACCTGGAAAAACGGGAGCAACCATTACATGCCGGAATGGATGAAAAAGGACTCAAAGAAGTATCCCAACATCATTGGAAAAGACGGTCAACCGGTGGATTCCCCTTCCCCGCATGCCACAGCTGCCATGGAAGCCGATGCAAAAGCTTTTGCCGGGTTTATGGCCTATCTGAAAGTCGCCGATCCGCAACATACCGTCATTTTGGTGCAGGTACAGAACGAACCCGGTACCTGGGGCAGTGTGCGTGATTATTCCCCTGCAGCGCAGCAGCTTTTTGAACAATCCGTCCCCGAGGCTTTGCTTCAAGCCGAGTTGTTGGCACAGTTGAACGTTCCTGCCGGTACCCGGGGAACGTGGGAAGAAGTTTTCGGAACCAATGCCGATGAGTATTTCCATGCCTGGTCCGTGGCCCGTTACATTGAATATGTGGCCGCTGCCGGAAAAGCTGTCAATCCATTGCCCATGTTTGTGAATGCGGCTTTGCGTGATCCTTTGACAAATCCTCCGGCAACCCATTACGAAAGTGGTGGTCCCACCGATAATGTCATTCCCATATGGAAAGCGGCAGCTCCCTCCATAGATTTTGTAGCTCCTGACATTTATCTGCGCGGGGATGAAACGGTTTTGAAAGTGATTGATCTATACGCCCGTCCCGATAACGCATTGATGGTACCCGAGACCGGAGGCCATGTGAAGTACCTTTATAAAGTCATAGAAAATGGAATTGGCTTTGCCCCGTTCGGAATTGACACCCGTTGGGCCGGAGCAGCCAATGGGGGCCGGGCAGTTAATGCGGGCGGAGCAGTTGATGACCTTTCTGATCCGTTGTTCCTGGAATACAAATTGCTTGCTCCTATGGCCGGGAAATTGGCACAATGGGGTTTTGAAGGCCGCATCCACTCTGTAGTGGAACCCGAAGAAGGCGAACAAACACAGCGTATTGACCTGGGTGAATGGGAAGCTGTGATCATGTTCGGAAGAGGACAGCGACTGGACCTTCGCCAGGATCCTCAACCTCAAAACCGTAACGGGAAAGCCATGATCATCAAGCTGGGAGAAAACGAATTCATGGCCGTAGGGACTACCTGCCGTTTCACCTTCAACCCTATACGGAAAAACGAAGGAAAAGCCTGGCAATACCTTAAAGTCAAGGAAGGTTATTACGAAAATGGCAAATTTCAGATGATCCGCATCCTGAATGGAGACGAGACAGACTGGGGCGGACCCTATATTGGTGAAAAACCCACACTTCTGCACTTTACATTGGTTACAAGGGAATAGCGGCAATGCGCAGGATACCAGCCGGGCGAAAAAACGCCGGTCGGTCCTCAAAGAGGGGCCTAAATGAGGATGGAAGCTGGAAAATCGGGGTTCGGTCCTCAAAAAGTGGCCTAAATGAGGAAGGAAGCTGGAAAATCGGGGTTCGGTCCTCAAAAAGGGGCCTAAATGAGGATGGAATGCTGGAAAATCGGGGTTCGGTCCTCAAAAAGGGGCCTAAATGAGGATGGAAGCTGGAAAATCGGGGTTCGGTCCTCAAAATGGGGCCTAAATGAGGATGGAAGCTGGAAAATCGGGGTTCGGTCCTCAAAAAGGGGCCTAAATGAGGATGGAAGCTGGAAAATCGGGGTTCGGTCCTCAAAAACAGCCTTATATGAGGATGAATGCTGGTGAATCCTGTTGATTAGGGACGTATTTGCACAGCCTGTCGGAAAGAGTCCCTGTATTTGCGGGATACTTCAATGGTGTGATCCCCTACGGTAACTTCATTGGCCGTTGAGTGGCTGATGTGGTTCAGGTTTACCAGGTAGGAACGGTGTACACGTAGAAAGCGTTCGTCAAGAACCGATTCCCATTGGGAAATTTTCATTTTAGTGCGATAGGCTGTCAGATCAGTCATCCGGATCAGTACTTCCGAATCCCTTGATTCCACCAACATGATGGAATCGATTCTGACCGAAATCTTTTTCCGTTCAGAGGTGAATGTTATGAACTCTAAAGGTGGAACGTCTTTTACTAAATAATGTTCTATTATCCGTTCCAATCCAATGAATGCAGCCAACAGCAACCAGATAAGGATAGGATTGAAGATCAGGTCGGGCAAACTGCCAGGGGCGAGTTTGAACAGGTACCAGCTGGTGAAAATAATGCCCAGGTACTCAATAAACAGGGTTGCCAGCGCCAGGCAGCAACTGTGAAGGATGCCCTTAAGCCTGTTTTCAAAGGAAAGGTCTTTTATGAAATATTTGACCAGCAAAGCTCCGGGCAGGAACATGATTGCCAGCATGAGCGCCTTTGAATAACCGTCCACTACACTGGCAAAGATCAGGCTCATTAACAACACTACAACCAGCCAGTATCCAATGCTGAAATACCTTTTCATACGTTAAAAATAGGTAATTCCATCGGATTAGAAACTTGTGAAACGTATTCAAAAGCTTATTGAATGGATTTGACTTTATACAGACTGGTTTCTACCATGGTGTTTTCGCCTGATGGAAGTACTTTTACATCAACTAATAAAACAAATCATTATGTTACATTTATTTATTGAGGGCGGTCCTCTTTTTATGGGGATTTTAACTATCGAACTTATTTTCTTGTTGATTGCGGCATGGAAAGCCCCTGCCTGGGTAAAAGAAATCGGTTTGATGGCCCTGATCACAGGGATTATGGGTACACTAATTGGCATACATCAGGCATGTGATGTCATTGAACAAGTGAGTGACATTTCTTTTAACCTGGTGGCCGGCGGAATGAAAGTTGCTCTTATCACCGTTATTTACGGCGGCCTGATCTATTTTGCCTCTCTTATCATCCGCATAATTGTGAAACCCAGAATCTGAAAGCCTGACTTACAAAGAGATCGATTGCAAGAGAAAGTGAATACCGGGGAATGATTACTAATCAATATTCTCCGGTTTTTTCTTAGATTTGAGGGTAGTATTATATAAAGATCATTATGAAAAGGATCGTATTGGCCCTGCTGCTTCTGTTGACAGGGATTGCCCTGAAGGCACAGGAAAAAACCATACTGACTTCGGACGGTGTAAGTTTGTATGTAAATGTTAAAGGGAAAGGAACACCGTGTTTGTATCTGCACGGAGGACCGGGATCTGGCAGTTACTGGCTGGAAAAATTCTTTGGGGAGTTCCTGGAAGATAATTTCCAAATGATATACCTGGACCAGAGAGGCGTAGGGCGATCTACCAGTCCGGAAGACGGTAACTTTTGCATGGACAGAATGGTCCGTGATTTTGAAGAGATAAGGGAGGCCTTGGGGATCAGTCAATGGCTGACATTGGGGCATTCGTTCGGAGGCATTTTGCAAATGGGGTATTGGGAAAAGCATCCGCAGAATATTATGGGCATGATTATGATCAATTGTACCGTGAGTATGCAGGACAGTTTTGGAAAAAGCTGGCTCCAAAAAGCTGCGGAATTTACAGGAACCGAATACATACCCTCACAATCTGCAAACCCCGATTCGTTAATGAGCCGGATGATGCAGGTATCCGAAGCCCTGGATGAACAGGGTGTGAGGTGGAAGATGATGTTTGCTTCTCCGGAAGATGAACAACGAACTAACGACACCTACAATGGATTTCCCAACTGGAACAGCGATTTTGGGAATGCAGCGATGTTTATGGAGGATTTTTGGAAAGACTACAGGGGTCTTACAGAAAAAGTAGAGGTCCCGGTGTTGTTCTTTTACGGAACCAAAGACTGGCCTGTTGGCCCTGAACATTACAAGGGTGTAAAGTTTCCGAAAATGATGCTATACAAGAGCGATGTTAAGCATTTCCCGTTTCTGGAAAATCCCGAAGAACTGGGAACTGCCATACTTATTTATAAAAAGGTTTACCGGTTATAAACAGATATTCATTATTTTCGCATTTTCCTAAAACCTCCTTAATAATGAATTCAGGCTCTTCTGTTGCTTTTAAAGATACCAAAAAACATTATATCATACTGGATGCCTTGCGAGGTGTTGCTGCATTGGTAGTTGTCCTTTTTCATTTACTGGAAACATTTACTTTCGGGAACAATCATCTTCAGATCATCAATCACGGTTACCTGGCTGTGGATTTCTTCTTTGTGCTGTCTGGTTTCGTTATCGGATATGCATACGATGATCGCTGGGATAAGATGAGTTTAGGAAGCTTTTTTAAACGCCGGCTAATCCGTTTGCATCCCATGATCATTGCGGGGATGCTAATAGGAGGCATTACCTTCTTTTTTCAAGCCAGTCCGTATTTTCCGGGAATAAGTGAAATTCCGGTATGGAAGCTGCTGTTAGTTACGTTTTTAGGATTTGTCCTGGTGCCCGTGGGTCCGTCTTTGGATATCAGGGCCTGGAATGAAATGTATCCTACCAACGGGCCTGCATGGACTTTGTTTTTTGAATACATAGCCAATATATTATATGCGTTGTTCATCCGGAAATTTTCCAATAAAGTGCTGGCCGGACTGGCCCTGGTTACAGGCGCAGCATTGGTTCATCTGGCGGTAACACGGGGAGATATAATTGGCGGATGGTCCCTGGAACCACTGCAGTTGCGTATTGGATTTACCCGGCTGCTCTATCCGTTTTTTGCCGGGTTATTGCTTTCAAGAATCGTCAAACCCGGCAGTGTGAAAAATGCCTTTCTCTGGTGCAGTATTCTTCTGGTGACTGTTTTGTCTGTCCCCAGATTGGGAGGCACCGAACACATCTGGATAAACGGTCTATACATTGCTGTGAGTGTGATCGTGCTTTTCCCTCTGATTGTATACATGGGAGCCAGCGGGGATGTTAAAGGACGTTTTGCCACAAAATTATGTCGTTTCCTGGGGGATATTTCGTACCCCATTTACATCATTCATTATCCGCTGATGTATCTTTTCATGGCATGGGTAAGCAAAAACAACGCTTCCCTTACCGCTTCATTACCTATGGCCTTGCTTTATTTTGTGTTGTCAATAGTACTGGCTTACGTTCTCTTTAAAATATACGACGTACCTGTTCGAAAATGGCTGACAAAAAAAACCATATAAAAGCTTTTTTATTCTTGCCCTTAGCGGTGTGCTTTTTTCAAGGGGCTTATGCCAACAGCCCGTTGCCTGCGGGGGATACCATACCTGACAGGATATATACGACACAACGCATTGAGACTCCTCCCGTTATTGACGGAAAACTGGATGATGCCTGCTGGGAAACAGGTGAATGGCAAACGGATTACAAGCAATTTATCCCGGTATACAACAGCCCGCCGTCTTACAAAACTGAACTTAAAGTGCTGTACAACAGCAAAAGCATTTTTGTAGCCATCCGGTCTTATGACGACATGGATAAAATGACCAAACGTCTGGGACGTCGAGATTATTTCCTGGGAGACATTGTGGGCATCATGTTTGACAGTTACCATGACCGTCGCACTGCATTTGAGTTCAACGTTACCTCGGCCGGTCAAAAATTGGATGTATGGCACTCTGACGGGGGCTGGGATGTAAACTGGGATGCCGTCTGGTACGTCAAAGTCGCTTATGAAGAGAATGCCTGGACTGCCGAGTTTGAGATTCCTCTTAGCCAGTTGCGTTACAGTCCGGACCCCGAGCAGGTATGGGGTTTTGATTCCTGGCGTTTCATAAACCGTCTGCAGGAAGAGGATCATTGGAAACTGGTGGCCAACGACGGAACAGGAGTCGTATATACTTACGGAGAATTGCATGGCCTTGACGGATTGCCAAGGAACCGGCGCCTGGAAATATCTCCTTACCTTTCAGGCAGCATAACAACAAACAAAAAGATTCCGGACAATCCGTACGCCAAAGGAGTTCGTTTTAATGCCCGGGGCGGCCTTGATGCAAAGATCGGCATTACCAACAATTTTACCCTGGATGCCACCATCAATCCGGATTTCGGCCAGGTGGAGGCCGACCCCTCGGTAATGAACCTTTCTGCCTTCGAAACGTATTTTGAAGAAAAACGGCCGTTCTTCATAGAAGGGAACAATATTTTTGCTTTCGATTTTGACGGGGATGATCTGTTCTATTCCCGCAGAATTGGGCATGCTCCATCTTACCACCCCGGGGCCGGGATGATGAAGATGCCCGAGTTTACCACGATCGGCGGGGCTGCAAAAGTCTCGGGAAGGACTTCCAACGGACTGTCGGTGGGCATCCTGGAGGCGGTCACTTTGAAGGCCAATGCTCACATATACGAGAACGGCGTTGACTCGGCAAAGGTAGTGGAGCCGCTGGCCAATTACCTTGTTGGCCGTTTTCAGAAAGATTTTGACCGGGGAAATACCATCCTGGGGGGCATCGTTACCCATACCCACCGTGCTATAAGGGATGAGCATCTGAATTTTTTGGGGAGGGATGCTTTAAGCGTAGGTATTGACTTTACAAAATTTTGGGCAGACCGCAAGTATTTTATGGAGATCAAGGCCATTGGCAGCCACATTGGAGGAGATCAGGAAGCCATTAACAGGTTGCAAACCTCTCCGGCCAGGTATTACCAAAGGCCGGGAAGCGGGTTGCCCTACGATACCACCAGCACCCGTATGAGTGGAATGGGCGGGTATTTCAGGATCGGGCGGTCGAGCAAAGGCCATTGGCGTTACAGCGAAGAGGTTGTGATCCGGACCCCGGGTCTGGAGTTTAATGATCTGGGCTTTATGAAATTGTCCAACACAATTAAGAACAGTACGCGTGTATCTTATGTGGAAAAAGACAATCAATGGATCTTTAAAAATTACGATATATCCCTCTCGCAAGACAATGCCTGGAACGCACAGGGAAGAGGCCTGTATTCGGATCTTGAGATGGATGCAGACTTTGAATTACGTAATCACTGGTCAATTTTTCTGGAAGGAAAATACAAATTCAGGATAGTGGATGAACAATTGCTTCGCGGGGGAATTGCCATGAAGGTACCGGATCAGTTACAGTATGAAGGGGGCGTTTTTTCCGATCATTCAAAAAAATTGACTTTTGGAATTTATGCAGCATACAATCACGGACTTACCGGAGATTCAAAATTTCTTTACATTTCTCCCCAAATGAGTTACCGGCCTTTTTCAAATCTGCTTTTATCTGTGAATGCTGTTTATGAAAGGAATCTTAACGATCTGCAGTATATTGGGAAACTACCTCATTTAACTACTTCTCCGGCATGGTTACTGGGAGAGGTGGATAACAGGAACCTGGGCATGACGCTGCGCATTGACTGGGCCATTACCCCGGAACTGACCATTCAGTATTACGGAAGTCCTTTTATTTCACTGGGAGATTATACGGATCTTAAGGAAGTTACCCATCCGATGGATGCCAAGTATGAAAACCGATTCAGGAAAGTTCCGTTTGAGCGCAGCGGGAAAGATTATTTGCTGGACAGCAACGGGGACGGAATATATAACTTGAGAATTGATAACCCGTCTTTTAATTACCAGCAGTTTCGCAGTAACCTGGTATTGCGCTGGGAATACCTGCCGGGCTCTACATTATATTTTGTCTGGTCTCAGGACAGGACCGGTTACGACGCGGGCGGACCTTTTTCTTTTGGCGAAGGGTACAAGTTGATGGGAGAAGTCTTTCCTGGAAATGTGTTTATGATCAAATTGAATTATTGGTTTGGGGGTTGATGTCTTCTTCCCCGGTTTCCCCTTTTTCGTCAGTTGTTTTGCTTTCTGGGGGTGTACTGACAATGACCCCGTTTTCATCTACATAAGCGATCATATCGTCAAATGTATTTTTTGGAGTATTTTTACGCTCCTCTTTCTTTTTTAATTTTTCTTTTCTCTTAGCTCTCTTGTTTTTTTCTACTTGTCTTTTGTTGAATGAAGCTGAATTTGCCATTTATATTATTTAAAGTCTTTAAATTCTCCCGGATTAAAGCGTCGGTAATCAACAGCTCAATACTGTAGTGTTCGCCTTATTCTATTATGATTAACAAAAAGTGAGGGAGGAACAGTAGAGCAGAACCGACACCGTATGTTTGACTTTGCAAAGATAGTAAAAAAACATTTCTTAACTTTATTTCGAAAAAATAGAAAAAATATGGAATCATTGGATAAATTTTCAGAATTTGTCATATTTCGTATCGGAGATTTTGCTTTCACGGCAGGGAAAGTAATTACAGTAGGCATCACCTTGCTGATTACTATACTTTTGGTATGGTTGATCAAATTGCTGATGATCCGTAAACGATCCTCGTATAAATTTGAAAGAGGGAATATTTATGCTCTTTTCCAGATCATTAAATACGTTATATGGATCATATCCATTTTGTTGATACTGGAAACGCTTGGGTTGAAACTAAATGCACTGCTGGCAGGTTCTGCTGCACTTTTAGTGGGTATAGGACTTGGTTTGCAAAACACCTTCATCAATTTCATAGCAGGTATTATTTTGCTTTTTGAAGGGTCTATTAAAGTGGGAGATATACTGGAGGTAGACGGACATGTTGTGCGAATTCTCAAGATCGGCTTACGTACTTCTAAAGCCATAAACAGGGATGATATAGTGATTATTTTGCCCAATTCTCTGATGACTTCCAATAAGGTGATCAACTGGAGCCACCAGGAAAAGAAAACCCGGTTCCGGATAAAAGTTGGGGTTGCCTATGGGAGTGATGTAGACCTTGTAATAAAACTGTTAAAAGAAAGTGCGCTGGAGCATCCGGAAATTACCCACAGGGAATCGATACTGGCCCGCTTTATTGATTTCGGAAATTCTTCCCTGGATTTTGAATTGCTTTTCTTCAGCGATAACGTATTCCGGATAGAGAATGTCAAGTCAGACATACGCAGGATCATAAACAGGAAATTCCTGGAAAACGATATTACTATACCGTTCCCGCAAGTTGATCTGCACTTCAAATCTGATGAGACCGGATATTTTAATAAATCAAAAAAACCTTCATGAAAAAAACGAATACAGAATACAATAAATTTTCAGGTGATGATATAGGTACGCTGATCCTGGATAATGATCTGAAAATAGTACGTTATACAGAAGAAGCCAAAAGAATACTCAAGCTAAAGGATCCCCAACCGGGACAGCAGCTGCCTGGTTATGACATTATTATCACCGGAGCACACAAAGCACTCGAGACCCTTACCACCTATGAAAAAAGAAATTCAGGATAACGACGGGAACTGGTACCTGTTGGGGATCAGTCCGCTGATCTCTCCCTGCGGTAAGACAGAGGGTGTTATCATCATTTTGGTGAACAACAGCGTTTTAAAAAATGCCGAGTCTGAGCTTGATGCTACCGAAGAGCGCCTGACAAGAGCTATGATCGCCGGGAACATGGCCTGGTGGGAAATGGAACTTCCTTCCGGAAAGATCACCTTCAATCATAACAAGACACGTATGTTGGGCTTGAAAGGTGAAGATTTCAAACATTTCCGGGATTTTATGAAGATCGTGCATCCCGATGACAACGAAGGGGCCATGAATGCCATGTACGCTCATCTTTACGGCAATGCGGATATTTATGTTTGCGAATACAGGATGAAAAATGCGCAGGGCAGTTACCAGTGGTTTCAGGATGTGGGGAAAATTGTCCATAAGGATCAAGACAGACAGCTGATCGCCGGTATTGTAACCGAGATTACGGAAAGAAAACGTATAGAAGCACAGCTTAAAGAGGCAAAGCTGCAGGCCGAGTTGGCCAACCAATACAAGAACCAGTTTCTTGCCAACGTAAGCCACGAAATCCGAACTCCTGTCAGTGGTATGGTGGGTTTTGCTTCACTGCTGCGCAAGGAAGACCTGGATGCTGAAACCAAAAAGCTGTATATAGACATCATTGAAAGCAGCTCAAAACAGTTGTTGAATTTGATTAATGATATTATTGATGTTTCCAGGATCGAAGCCGGTGAGTTAAAAATCAACAAAGAACCTTGTGAGTTGCATAAGATCCTAAAAGAAACGGAGACCATGTTCGAACAGTTAAAGCATGCCCGTGGGAAGGAAAACGTTCAGATCAGGCTGAACTTTCCGGAAAAGGACAAAGAACTATTCATTGTTATCGATCCTGACAGGTTAAAGCAAATACTGATCAATTTGATAGGGAATGCGTTAAAGTTCACTGAAAAAGGAGGCGTCGATTTCGGGTACATAATTGAAAATGACTATCTGAAATTTTACGTATCCGATTCCGGGATCGGTATGACGGATGAAGATTTGAAAGTGGTGTTTGAACGTTTCAAAAGGTCTGAACAGGCCCATAAGAAATACGAAGGTACCGGATTGGGCCTGGCAATTACCAAAGGAATACTGGATTTGCTGGGCGGCTCCATATCAGTGGAATCAAAGGAGGGCAAAGGCAGCCGGTTTACATTCCGGATTCCCTATGTGCCTGCTGAAGCCCGGGACTTGAAAGCTGAAAAGGAGCAAGCTTCGGATATGGCATCATTGAGCGGCAAAAGTATATTGATAGCGGAAGACGAAATGATCAACAGGATGTACCTGGAAATCATTCTGAAAGATTTGCCTGTGCACATTTACTGGGCTCAAAACGGGCTGGAAGCCGTTGAGCTTTTTATGAAACACAGTGATATCTCTCTGGTCCTTATGGATATTAAGATGCCGTTGATGGATGGGGAGGAAGCCCTGCAAAAGATTTTGGAACAGAAACCGGGAATGCCGGTGGTGGCACAAACAGCCAATGCCTTGTCCAGTGACAGGGAAAGATACCTGGAAAGCGGGTTTGTGGATCATATCTCCAAACCCATAGACAGACAGCAGTTGATCACAGTTATGGAAAAGTGGGCCTTGTAATGGATCGTGATACTGTCATCCAAAAAACCGTAACTTTTGTAAAAGACGAATTGTTTCTTGCCGAGGGAGGGCACGACTGGTGGCATGTGTACCGGGTTTGGAAACTGGCACGGCAGATCGCCCGTCGGGAAGAGGTGGACCTTTTTGTGGTGGAAATGGGCGCTTTGCTGCACGATATTGCGGATTCCAAGTTCCACAAAGGAGATGAGACTATCGGACCCCGCAAGGCAAGGGAATTCCTTGTTTCACTCGGCGTTGAAAAGGAGGTTATCTCTCACGTTGAAAAGATCATCGCCCATATTTCGTTTAAAGGAGCTGCGCACCGGCAGGAATTCCGGTCGGCAGAACTGGACGTGGTACAGGATGCCGATCGTCTGGATGCCATTGGAGCCATAGGCATTGCCAGGACATTCAACTATGGGGGACACAAGGGAAGATCCATTTATGATCCGGGGATACCACCCGTTCAGGAAATGACCAAAGAAACGTATAAAAAGAACACTTCCCCGACCATCAACCACTTTTACGAAAAGCTGCTTTTGCTCAAAGACAGGATGAACACCCGGACCGGCAAGGAAATGGCCATGGAAAGGCACCGGTATATGGAGCAGTATCTGGATCGTTTTTACGCTGAATGGGAAGGAACAGAATAAAATCAAAAAGCAGATGCAGTAAATTGCCGGAAGGTTCATTTAGTGAATGAACCAACCGTTAACCCATGTCAGGAATAAATAGTATAAAAAAGGCAGCTGTAATAGCATCATCGCTCATTTTGGTGTTCAGCTTGCAGGGATGTCCCTGGATTGATCCGGATTACCAGTTTGATTATGAGATTATCATTACAGACACCCCGGCCAATCTTGAAGGTCTCAATTCCGGTTACAACGATTACAATTCCGATTTACCTTACCGGGCAGCCAGGATGGATATTTATTTCTCTACCGACAGGAACAGTTACGGAGATGAATTTGATGTCATTGCCCGTTGTTTAGACATGTCCTATCACGAAAGAGATGATGTGTTGAACATCACTGTTCCTCAAAACGCAGCCGAATCCATGCTTGACAGAAAATTGTTGCCATTAATCAATACCGGCTACGATCAACTTGGGCCCTACACGTATTTTGAAGAGGGAGGTATAAACTATTTCTTTTACGCTGGCAATGAATCTGAAGACAACCAGACCGGTGATTTTAACATCCAATTTGTCTATACGCCCCGTCTTGACTGGGGCACATACAACGGCCAACAACGTCTCTACGGTCCATATAAAGTGGATGTGGTAAACTCGGACTCTGACGATTTGTACCCTGTTATAGGGGAGGATCTTGGAAAATTCCTGTTTTGCAGCAACCGGGAAAACGATGTCTTTGATATTTACAGTTTTGACCTGGGCCAGGGTCCGTTGTTTCATGATTTCCTGTCAGGAACCTATGAACCGGTCATTACTAAAGAGGAAGTCCTTTCCGGGGAAGGCAATGACAAATGCCCTTCGCTCTATGGCAATTGCATTGTCTTTGCCTCTGACAGGGAAGGCGGTTACGGCGGATTCGACCTTTATTATTCAAAATATGAAAACAACTCCTGGTCCGAACCCGTCAATTTTGGAGGCAAAATAAATTCTGCTAACGATGAATACAGGCCGGTTGCCTTTTCATTCCTGGATTTCAGCCTCCTGATCTTTTCTTCCGACAGGCCCGGCGGCAAAGGCGGCTTTGATCTTTATTGCGTGGATATCAGTGAGGTTATTGACGTTCCCCCGGGGGGGCACTTTTTTGGGTATTAAGATATATCCGGGATTGATACGTATATTTGAATATGCAAACAATCTCGGTATTCTGGTTCAGAAGGGACTTGCGCCTGGAAGACAACCGCGGCCTTCGGGAAGCTTTACAGGGACCTTTCCCGGTTCTTCCTCTTTTCATTTTTGATGAAAGTATCATTGCCGAGTTGGAGGCCGACGATCCCCGGATCACCTTCATCCACCATACCCTCTTAAGCCTCTCCGTTTCCATCATGCGGTACTCCGCCCCGGACGCCCCGCTGGCCGACCCACTGGCCGCCCCGCTGGCCGTCCCGGCCGCCGCTTCCGCTCCGGCTGCCACTTCCGTCCCGGCCGCCGCTTCCGTCCCGGCCGCCACTTCCGTCCCGGCCGCCACCATAGCTTCGGTCGTCGCGGCCGCCACTTCCGTCCCGGCCGCCACTTCCGTCCCGGCCGCCACCATAGCTTCGGTCGTCGCGGCCGCCTCGGCAAAAAATCCCCCCGGCGGGCTGTACTGCACCAAAGGCGTTCCCCTGGAAGTCTGGAAGACGCTTCTGGAGCAATTCCAAATTGGGGCGGTTTATGCCAACGAAGACTACGAACCGTATGCCATTTCCCGCGACCGGGAAATTGGAGATCTGCTGGCTTCCCGTGGGATTCCGTTCCACCTGTGCAAAGACCAGGTGATATTTGCTAAAAACGAGGTATTAAAAAACGACAGCACCCCGTATACCGTATTCACTCCCTATAAAAACAAGTGGATAAGCAAATTGCAGGAAAAACCCATTAGGATCCAAACGGATCCGCTACCAATGCGTTTTGCGGGACTTTCATTTCCTTTTCCTTCGTTGGCGGAATTGGGTTTCAAGCGTTCTTTGCTGAAAGTACCCGATTACAATATTGACAACCTGGACAATTACCGCGAAGTCCGGGATTATCCGGCACTGGACGGCACCAGTCATTTGTCCGTTCACCTGCGATTCGGAACCGTGAGTATTCGCCGTATAGTTAATCAAACGATTCACAACGAGGCATTTTTGAATGAATTGATCTGGCGCGAATTCTTTATGCAGATCCTTTACCATTTTCCGGATGTGGCAGGATCCAATTTCCGGAAGAAATTCGACAACCTGTCCTGGATCAACGATCCGCAGGATTTTGAAAAATGGCAGACAGGACGGACCGGTTATCCATTGGTAGATGCCGGCATGCGGGAACTGAACACCACCGGCTACATGCACAACAGGGTCAGGATGATCGCAGCCGGATTCTTATGCAAGAACCTGCTCATTGACTGGCGCTGGGGAGAAGCTTATTTTGCTCAAAAATTGCTGGACTACGAACTCTCCTCTAACAACGGCAACTGGCAATGGGCCGCCGGAACAGGCAGCGATGCCGTTCCCTATTTCAGGATATTCAACCCTGCCGAACAACTCCGCAAATACGACCCTCAAAAGCTCTATGTGAGCAAATGGATCCCGGAACTGGACACTCCGGACTATCCCGCCCCCATGGTCGATCTCAAAATGACCCGCGAACGATATGTACGTCGTACACTTGATTCTTTTGCCTGACATTCAGTGACATACCAATTTCATGCCCCCGGGGCACGTTTTTCGTAACGTGCTGATAGTGAGCCAAAAGAACAAAGTGTACGACGTACCATTTTTTTATATATCTTTGCACCCAATAAACGAAAACATGAATTTTTACGCATTACATCATCACCATCATCATCTTTGCCCTCAGGCGAAATGATTTTGGTATGCTGTGAACAGACATTATAACCAAACCGCCTGAGTAGATCAGGCGGTTTTTTTATTCCCGGTGGTTTGCTCAGGTCTAACAAAAAATCAGAATGAGTAAACTGAAAATTGCAATTCAAAAAAGCGGGAGACTGCATGAAGATTCACTAAAACTGCTGAAAGACTGTGGGATAGATGTCAACAACGGCCGTGACCAGCTGAAGGTGGCAGTGGATAATTTTCCTATGGAGATCTTATACCTGAGAAATTCCGATATTCCACAGTACCTGGAAGACGGAACGGCAGATCTGGCTATAGTGGGAGAAAACCTCTTGGTAGAAAAACAAAAGAAGGTGGTTACGGTCCAGAAACTGGGATTTTCCAAATGCCGTGTTTCCCTGGCCATTCCCAAAGAAGTGGAAGATGAGAGCCCGGACTATTTCAACGGGAAAAAAATAGCTACATCGTATCCTGTAACACTGCAAAAATTTCTGGATCAGAACAATATAAAAGCCGAGATCCATACCATTTCCGGTTCGGTGGAGATCGCTCCCAACATAGGACTTGCCGATGGGATCTGCGATATCGTCAGTTCCGGGAGTACCCTGTTCAAGAACGGATTGAAGGAAACGCACGTCATCCTGAAATCCGAAGCTGTTCTGGTGAAATCCTTACAATTGACCGGGGAACAGGAGGCTATTCTTAAAAAACTGGTTTTCCGCATTCAATCGGTTCTTAGGGCCAAAAAAAGCAAGTACATCCTGATGAATGTGCCCAATGACAAAATTGACGCGGTCAGCAGCATCCTTCCTGTTTTAAAGAGTCCTACCGTGTTGCCATTAAAAGAAGAAGGGTGGAGTTCTTTGCATTCGGTTATAGATGAAGATAAATTCTGGGAGGTCATAGATCAGCTGAAAACAGCAGGAGCGGAAGGAATCTTGATAGTACAAATAGACAAGATGGTGTTATGAAAGTATACAACAAACCTGAAAGGGAGGAATGGCCGGATTTGATACAACGTCCGGTTATTGACAAGCGATCGTTGTCAGATGTGGTGGAAAGGATCATCAGGAAGGTACGGCAGGAAGGAGATGCGGCTTTGGAAAGGTATGCCAGAGAGTTTGACGGAGCTGCTCCGGAGAGCATGATCGTTACCGGCCGGGAGATGCAGGAAGCCGAGTTACTGCTGACCCCTGGTCTTAAAGATGCCATAAACTCGGCTTACACAAATATTTATGCTTTTCACAACGCGCAACGCGAGAGGGAACAGATCATTGAGACCGCTCCGGGCGTAAAGTGCTGGAGAAAAAGCACGGCCATAGAAAAGGTCGGTTTGTACATACCCGGAGGCACCGCCCCATTGTTCTCTACCGTTTTGATGTTGGGGATTCCCGCACAGATAGCCGGATGTAAGGAAATTGTACTTTGTACGCCTGCCGGCAGCAACGGGAAAATACACCCGGCCATTATGTATGCAGCCCGCATAACAGGTATTACAAAGATCTTCAAAACAGGCGGAGCACAGGCTGTGGCTGCTATGGCTTACGGCACGCAAACCATCCCGAAGGTGTACAAAATATTCGGTCCCGGGAACCAGTATGTTACCAAAGCCAAGGAATGGGTGCAACAAGACGGTGTGGCTATAGATATTCCAGCCGGGCCGAGTGAAGTACTTGTCATTGCCGATAAAACCTGCAATCCCGCTTTTGTTGCGGCCGATCTGCTTTCCCAGGCCGAGCACGGGGCAGACAGCCAGGTCATCTTGTTGTGCGATGACCTTACCCTTGTGATGCAATGCCTTCAGGAAGTGGAAAACCAATTGGAAAATTTGCCGAGACGCGCAATTGCGCTGAAAGCTTTGTCTTCAAGCAAAGCCATCGTTCTGGAAAGTCCGGAAGATTGCGTAGCCTTCAGCAACGAGTATGCCCCGGAGCACTTGATAATTGCCTCGGAAGATGCCGGCCGCTATGTTTCCGAAATTACCAATGCGGGTTCGGTTTTCCTTGGAAATTACAGCTGCGAATCGGCCGGGGATTATGCCAGCGGAACCAATCACACTTTGCCCACCAAGGGATTTGCCAAAAATTGCAGCGGGGTTTCGTTGGACAGTTTTGTAAAAAAGATCACATTCCAGGAATTAAGCCGGGAAGGGCTCCGGAACATTGGAAACACCGTACAAACCATGGCCCGGGCAGAAGAACTGGTTGCCCATGCCAATGCAGTATCCATCCGAATAAACTCTATGAACAATGATTAATATAAACAAAATGGTACGCCCCAATATCCTCAACCTTCAGCCTTATTCCAGTGCAAGAAGCGAATTCATGGGCAAGGAAGGCATTTTCCTGGATGCCAATGAGAATCCCTTCGGCAACCTGAACCGTTATCCCGATCCCTTTCAGAGAGAACTCAAAGAAAAAATTGCCGGGGTGAAAAGATGCAATAGTCGCAACGTGATCATTAGTAACGGCAGCGATGAGATCATTGACCTTCTTTTCAGGATATTTTGTAATCCGGGCAAAGACAAAGCCATGATTTTTACACCAACATACGGGATGTACCGTGTAACGGCCGGTATCAACAATGTAGGGGTGGTGGATATTCCGTTGGACAAGAATTTTCAGATTGATACTGAAAAAGTGAAACCCTTTCTGGACTGGCCGGAGATGAAGCTGATCTTTATTTGTTCACCCAACAACCCTACCGGGAACATCATAAATGAAAAATCCGTAACGTTTCTGCTGGAAAATTTTAAAGGGATTGTTGTAGTGGATGAGGCATATGTTGATTTTTCTAAAGAGACGTCCTGGCTTATCCGGTTGGACAACTACAACAACTTGGTTGTGATCCAGACTTTCAGTAAAGCGTGGGGTTTGGCAGCTGCCAGGCTTGGGATGGGCTTTGCGAGTGAAGAGATCGTTGCTTTATTCAACAAAGTGAAATCTCCGTACAATATCAGCAGCATCAACCAGCAAGCCGCGTTGGAAGCATTGCAGGATCCCGACAAAAAGGACCGGGCCGTTGCTTTGCTCATGAAAGAAAAAGAAAGGCTGGTAAATGCGTTAAGTGGTTCGGCCCGGGTAACAAAGATATATCCTTCCCGGGCCAATTTCTTATTGATAGAAGTGGATAACGCCGATCAGCTTTACAAGGCACTTGTAAACGAAGGGATCATTACCAGGAACCGGTCCCGGGAAATCAAAAATTGCCTGCGTGTAACGGTAGGCACACCAACAGAGAATGATATGTTAATTAACGCCATAAACAATATAAAATGAATAAAGTGATCTTTATTAAAAGAGATGGTCCGTTAGTGACCGATGCCCGGATGCCCCGGTTTTATCCGCAAGTATTCCAGTGGCTGGCAAGAATTTCCGGGGAACTGGATTATCAACTGGTTATGATGAGCGATGGGGCGCAGGAGACACTTCAACAGGAAACGGTTATCAGCTTTTTTGAAAATGAAGGAATTGTCTTTCAGGATGTATTGACCAATAAGCCCGGAACAGAAGGATACAATAAATACCTCTATGGTCTGTACAGGCTGGACCAATCGTTTATCATATCTGACGATGCACGGGATATTGCATGGGGGGGAAAGTTGAAAATTTCCGGGATATTTCTGGGTAAAGCAAATAAAAATGCGGTTTTATGCACCTTGGAATGGTCCCAAATATACCACTATCTGCAAGCCGTTCCGCGAAAAGTCACTGTTGGCAGGAAAACCCGGGAAACCGATGTGCAGTTGACTCTGAACCTGGACGGGAGCGGAAACTCGGCTTTCGTTACAGGATTGGGCTTTTTGGATCATATGTTGGAACAGATCGTAAAGCACGGTTCGCTTGATCTGGAGATGACGGTCAAAGGCGATCTGGAAACGGATCAGCACCATACTATGGAAGATGTGGCACTGGCCCTGGGAGAAGCGTTCAAAAAGGCGTTGGGGAGTAAAAAGGGCATAGGACGTTACGGGTTCGTTATACCTATGGATGACAGCATGGCGCATGTGGCTGTGGATTTTGGCGGAAGGCCCTACCTGGTATGGGATGTAGATCTTAAAAGGGAAATGATAGGAGATGTGCCGGCTGAAATGTTCAAACATTTTTTCAGGTCTTTTTGCGATGCCTCGGGATGCAACCTTAATGTCCGCTCTGAAGGAGAAAACGATCATCATAAAATTGAAGCGGTATTTAAAGCCTTTGGAAAATCCGTGGCCATGGCAATTGGCAAGACATCCGGTAATAACATTCCCAGTACCAAAGGAGTCTTATGATAGCTATTCTAAAGTACAATGCAGGGAATGTTCGCTCGGTTCAAAACGCGCTCAATCGCCTGGGCTATGAATCCATTGTTACAGATAAGGAATCCGAATTGAGGGATGCCCAAAAAGTGATCATGCCCGGTGTGGGAGAAGCGGCTTCGGCTATGAAATACCTTAAAGACAGGGGGTTGGATGTTGTCATTAAGTCATTAAAACAACCTTTTTTAGGGATCTGCCTGGGTTTGCAGATAATGTGCAGATCCACCGAAGAGGGAAATACGCCTTGTTTGGGCATATTTGAAGCCCGTGTTAAACGGTTCCCGCCCAAAGACAGAATTCCCCATATGGGATGGAATGATTTTGAGGGTATCTCGGGGCGCTTGTTTCAAGGGATCGATATCCGGGATAACGTTTACTACGTTCACAGTTTTTATGCAGAGCCGTGTTTGCAGACCTCGGCTGTGTGCCGGTATATTTTACCTTTCAGTGCTGCCATGCAAAAGGATAATTTCTTTGCCACTCAATTTCATCCTGAAAAGTCAGGCAGTACAGGGGAGACCATTTTGAATAATTTTTTACGGTTATGAGACTTATACCAGCTATAGATTTAATTGAAGGAAAATGCGTAAGGCTTTCGCGTGGAGATTACAATACCCGCAAGATTTACAATGAAGATCCGCTTGAAGTCGCACGTATGTTTGAATCTGGCGGACTTGAATATTTGCACCTGGTGGATCTGGACGGGGCGGCGGCCGGTCGTGTTGTCAATTACAGGATTCTGGAAAAGATTTCTACGCGAACCGGTCTGAAAATTGATTTTGGAGGTGGTATAAGGTCCGGAGAGGACGTACGTATTGCTTTTGAGAGCGGGGCTGTCCAAATAACCGGCGGGAGTATTGCCGTACAGCAGCCAAATTTGTTTGAAAGTTGGCTCAAAGAGTATGGTAATCAGAGGATTATTCTGGGGGCTGACAGCAAAAACCGGGAAATTGCCGTAAGCGGATGGACAGAAGTTTCGGGCAGGGATGTTGTTGAATTGATTGCCGGGTACGAAAATAAAGGAGTCAAATATGTGATTTGTACAGATATTGACAAAGACGGTATGATGTGTGGTCCTTCATTCAAGTTGTACCGGGATATCCTGTTCAGAACCGGGGTAAAGCTTATTGCAAGCGGGGGTGTTTCATCCATGGATGACTTGTTGCGGCTAAATGAAATCGGATGTGAAGGCGCTATCATTGGCAAAGCCTTGTATGAAGGGAAAATCAAATTGCAAGAATTGGAAAAATATGTTAAAGAATAGAATCATTCCTTGTTTGGACATCAAAGACGGACGTACCGTCAAAGGGGTGAATTTTGTGGATATCAAAGATGCAGGCGATGCCGTTGAGTTGGCGGAAAAATACATGGAACAAGGAGCAGATGAGCTTGTTTTCCTGGACATTACGGCTTCATCTGAAAAACGAAAGACACGGGTTGAACTGGTGAAAAGGATCGCTGAACGCATTGCCATCCCTTTCACAGTGGGAGGGGGCATTGCTTCCCTGGAGGATGTCAGTGACCTGGTTTTTGCCGGAGCCGACAAGATCAGCATCAACACTTCAGCTGTCCTGAGACCGGAACTGATCAGTGAAATTGCCCGGGAATTCGGTAGTCAGTGTGTTGTTCTGGCAGTAGATACCAAATATATATCCGGTGATTGGAAGGTTTATATTCACGGGGGAAAAACGCCTGTTCCTTTGAAGACCATTGACTGGGTCAGGCAGGCAGAATCGCTTGGGGCAGGGGAAATCCTGTTGACATCCATGGATCACGACGGAACAAAAACCGGGTTTGCCCTGGATATAACCGGTCGCGTATCGGAAGCGGTCAATATACCGGTCATAGCTTCCAGCGGAGCCGGTACCATGAAACATTTCCGGGATCTTTTTACCCGCACACAGGCAACGGCAGGATTGGCCGCAAGCATTTTCCATTACGGGGAGGTCTCGATACCGGATTTGAAAAATTATTTAAGAACCAACAATATTCAAGTAAGATGATAAATTTTGCAAAAGGGGGCGGTTTGGTCCCGGTCATTATTCAGGATGTTAACACCCTGCAGGTTTTGATGCTCGGTTATATGAACCAGGAAGCCTATAATAAGACAATAAAAGAGAACAGGGTGACCTTTTTCAGCAGAAGCAAAAACCGTTTGTGGACAAAAGGAGAAATCTCCGGCAATTACCTTCAGGTTGCCGATATAAGGGAGGATTGTGACAGTGATACCTTATTGATCAAGGCGTATCCGGCAGGCCCGGTATGTCATACCGGCAGTACTTCCTGTTTCGGGGAAGAAACCGCCAAAGGATTCGTATACCGGTTGCAATCGGTTATTGAACAAAGAATCAATGAAGATACTTCCGGCTCCTACACCAATGCATTATTCAAAAAAGGGGTAAACAAGGTTGCGCAGAAAGTAGGAGAAGAAGCCGTCGAGCTGATCATAGAAGCTATTGCCGATAACCGGGAAAGATTTATTTACGAAGCCGCTGACCTGCTTTACCATTACCTGATACTGCTCAAATTTAAGGATCTGAAGTTGGAAGACATAGAGAATGAATTGAAATGCAGGAGTGTTAGCGGGTAAGAGAAAAATAGCTAAATTTGTGGTACGTCGTACACATTGTTCTTTTGCCTGATATTCAGTGAAATACCATTTTTCACCCCCGGGGGCTGGTTTTGCACAACATGTTGTAAATGAGGCAAAAGAACAATGTGTACGACGTACCCTAATCGCATGAGTATGGAAGCAATTATAAAAATCTTAAAATCTTTGTTGGAACCGACAATGGTCTTGTTGGTTTTGATTCTTTTGCTTGTTTTGAACGCCTGGATTTTCAAAAAATCAAAATCTACGGCGTCAAACGGAAATATTACCAAAGGAGCCATCGCTTTTTTGATAATTCTTGTTGGAATGTTGGGGTTTGTTCTGGCACTGCCCATTGACAAGACGCTCAAAGGACAGATTCTAAGTTTTCTGGGTATAATAATAAGTGCAGCCATTGCGTTGAGTTCAACTACGGTATTGGGGAACCTTATTGCAGGCATCATGAACAATTCCATGAAGCGTTTCAGGAACGGGGATCTTATCAAGATCAATGATCTTCACGGCCGGGTAATCAAGAAAAGTGTATTTCACACCGAAATTCAGCTGGAGGACAGTAATTTCATAACCATTCCGAATATATACATTGCTAATAATCCCGTTAAACTCACCCGTAAGACCAATACGGTAATTTCTACTTCTGTTTCCCTGGGTTATGATATTTCCCGCGATAAGATTGAAGAGGCGCTACTTGAAGCCGCTTTAGCAACCGGTTTGAAAGATCCGTATGTATACATAACTGGGTTGGGAGATTTTTCAGTTACCTATAAAATTCACGGTTTTCTGGATGACAGCAGCAAGTTTTTCAGTACCAACTCATTATTGAATGCCTATGTGATGGACAAACTCCACGAGAAAAAGATTGAGATCGTTTCTCCCACGTTTATGAACCAAAGACGTGTGGACGACAAGGAGTTTATTCCCCGACAGGTGGTGAAAAAAGAGGAATCAAACGAAAAGTCTCCTGAGGACCTGATCTTTGATGAAGCCATCAAATCCGAAAAATTACAAACAAAACAAGACTTCTTGACAGAGCTGGCGAAAAAACAGGAAGCTTTAAAAGAACAGCTAAAGAGTTGTAAAGATGCCGGGGAAATGGAAACCATCAAATCCACGATCAAACGAAACGAAGACCTGACAGCACGTATCACCAATAACATCCTGGAACAGGAAGACAACGAAAAAAGAGTAAAAAAATAGCATTTCATGTCAGCAATAAACACTGATACCATACGTTCAGTACTTTTTGGTGTAGCTACAGGAGATGCCCTTGGGGTCCCGGTTGAATTTTCCACCCGTGCCCAAAGACATCGTGATCCTGTTACGGACATGACAGGGTATGGTACGTACAACTTACCGCCGGGGACCTGGTCCGATGACAGTTCACTGACGTTTTGTCTTGCCGAGTCTGTCGCAGAAGGATTTGATTTAAAGCAAACGGCAGGTTACTTCATTAAGTGGGCCAGGGAAAATTTCTGGGTGGCGCGGGGATCCGTTTTTGATATTGGGGCAGCCACCTGTAAAGCGATCAACCGTTTGGCACAAGGTGTAGAACCTGAACTGGCAGGAGGTACAACCGGTGACTCTAACGGAAATGGGTCCCTAATGCGGATTGCGCCGCTCCTTTTCATTCTCTATAACAAGCCTGTACACGAAAGGTATCTTGTAATAAAACAAGTGTCCTCTCTCACTCACGCGCATATCCTTTCCGTTTTTGCCTGTTTCTATTACCTGGAATATGCTCTGCTATTGTATAATGGTACGGATGGGATGATGGCATACAACATACTTCAGGAAAAAATGCCGGAATATATGCAAGAGCTGGGCATCGATCCACAAGATGTCTCTGCATTTGATCGCCTGTTGAAACAGAAAATATATGAACTTTCTGAGGATCAGATAGAAAGCACAGGGTATGTTTTGCATACCCTGGAAGCATCCCTATGGTCTCTCCTGACAACGGATACTTATAAAGAAGCTGTATTGAAAGCCGTTAATCTGGGGCATGATACAGATACTACCGCTGCTGTTACAGGAGGTCTGGCAGGTTTGTACTACGGATTTAAAAACATACCAAAAGACTGGATCAGCCAATTGGCCCGGGTTAAAGACATTGAAGATCTTGCCGGGCGGATCGCACAAAAATTGAATTAATGACAATATATGGGACCTACGAATATACACGGTCACAACCACAACCACAACCACAACCACAACCACAACCACAACATTCAGGTTGACCATTCTAAAAGCTTTGCCATAGGCATAGCGCTTAACGTGATCTTTGTGGCGATAGAAGTGGTTTATGGTTTTATTGCCAATTCCTCGGCCCTGCTGGCCGATGCAGGACATAATGCCGGGGATGTACTGGGTTTGGTTTTTGCCTGGACGGCAGCCTGGATGGCAACCATCAGACCCAAGGGAAAATATACTTACGGACTGCGCAAGACAACCATTTTAGTATCTATTTTAAATGCCTTGCTACTCTTTGGTGCCGTTGCTTTCATTGCATGGGATGCATTCCGGAAACTGAAGGATCCGCAACCGGTGGCCGGTTCTCAAGTTATGATAGTAGCAGGAATTGGAATATTAATCAATGCGTTTACGGCAATGCTTTTTTATAAAGGGCAAAAGACCGATCTGAACATCAAAGGCGCTTTTTTGCATATGGCTGCCGATGCCGGTGTTTCTTTGGGTGTGGTCATTGCCGGATTACTCATCACTCTCACAGGTAAAACATGGATAGATCCGGCTATAAGTTTTCTGATCATAGCTGTTATCCTGTGGGGAACCTGGCGCCTGTTCTCGGAATCCGTTGACCTGGCCCTGGATGCTGTTCCAAAACACATAAAAATCACCAAAGTCAGGGAGTTCCTGCTCAACAAACAAGGTGTCACCAGTATACATGATTTGCACATATGGGCCATGAGCACCACGCAGGTGGCTCTTACTGTACACCTTGTAATGCCGGAGGGCGCTTCCGATCAGTTCATTAGTCAATTGCAAAAAGAACTCATGGATACTTTCGGCATTGGCCATTCAACCTTCCAGATAGAAAACAAAGATATGAGTAGCGATTTTTTTGTATTTTAGTTCCTGTGAAATACCTTCTGATCATTTTTATCATATCCCTGACCGGATGCAATCCCCGGCAAACACAGGTGCTTTTCGCCCCGGAACCGGAACAGAATGTTGCCTGTTACAGGATCCCGGCTCTGGTGATGGCACCCAACGGTAATCTGATAGCGGTATGTGATCAACGTGTGCCATCGTGTGCGGACTTGAAAGGCAACCGCGATATCAATATTGTGATGCGTACCAGCGCGGATGACGGGGAAACCTGGTCGGAAATGCAGATCATTGTGGATTATCCCGAAGGCCAATCTGCTTCGGATCCGTCTATGATCACAGACCGGATAACAGGCACAATTTTCTTGTTTTTCAATTACATGGATCATGATCGAAAAAAAGGTGTTTATTACCTGAGGGTCACAAAAAGTACCGATAACGGCAACACCTGGAGTACTCCGGAAGATATTACCGATCAGATCACCAAACCGGACTGGCACCGGGATTTTCAATTCATAACATCGGGAAGAGGCATGCAGACCCGCAACGGAAAACTGGTACATACGCTGGTAAACCTGCAAAAGGGCCTGTATCTTTTTGGAAGCGACGATCACGGCCGGAGCTGGTACCTGCTGGATGTGCCCATAACGCCCGGGGACGAGTCCAAGATCATAGAACTTGAAGACGGCACCTGGATGGTGAACAGCCGGGTGAACGGGGCAGGTCACCGTTACGTGCATCTCTCGGCGGATGAGGGAAAAACATGGAAAACACATGCCGAGGCGGGTCTTGCAGACCCGGGATGCAACGCGAGTCTGATACGGGAGGGAAAAGTGCTGTTTTTTGCCAACCTCAACTCCACGGACCGGAGGGAAAACCTGACGTTGCGAATAAGCACGGACGGCGGAAAGTCCTGGGGCGTGGGGGATACCGTGTGCGCCGGAAACTCGGCCTATTCCTCAATGACTTTTATTCCCGGCAAAGGGATTGGAATGCTGTACGAAAAAAATAATTACCGGGAAATTGTATTCACCCGGATCAACCCATAATGATTAAACTGAATGACAATGAAAAAGAAAGCGATCCTGTTAACTCTTATTGCCTTGTGTATTGGTGAGTTTGGATTTTGCTGTACAACGGCGTTGATTTTTTGAAAGATGCAGTTCCTGAAGAAGCTGTGGAGGGTTTTGGCCGGTATTTTGAGACAATAAAATGTAAATAAACAATGAAGCTATGAACAAGGAAGAATTTAAAGCAAGAGCCAATCAGCGGATTGACGAGATCTCCGCAAAGATCAATGAACTGAAAGCAGATAAGGAATCTGTTAAAGAGGATCTGAAAGAAAAATACCGCGAATCCATTAAAGAGCTTGAAGCAATGAAAAAGGAATTGCAGGCAAAATATGACGATCTGATCAATACTGCAGATGACAGATGGGAAGAAGTGAGGGATGCCTTTTCTGATGCTTCAGATTCGTTCAAAGAAGGCTGGGCAAAGATCAGATCACTGTTCTAGGTGTCCGTTGTAGATCTCTACGTTTTGTTCCCTGATCCTTTTTATGTTTTCTTCGGATATATTTTTATCCGTTATCAAACCGTCTACCAATGAGATAAATCCGAGGTTGGCAAAAGCGCTTACCCCGATCTTTGATGAATCGGCAACCAGGTACACTTTGTCAGCCGATTTTATCATTGCGGATTTTACAAGCAGGTCACTCAGGCTGGGATAGGTCAGCCGCATGTCCGATGATATTCCGGCGGTAGCCAGAAACAATTTATTTACATGTATTTCTTTTAAAGAATCGGCAGCCATTTTCCCGGTCAGTGAAAGGGTGGGGGCTTTGAACTCCCCTCCTGTCATGATCAAATTAATATTCGGGTTTTCTCCCACGATCAACGCAATGTTTAAGGCGTTGGTGATCACGGTCAGGTTTTTGAACCTGGCAAGCAGTTTGGCGATTTCTGTAGTGGTGGATCCGGAATCAAGGATGATGCTGTCTCCTTCGTTAATAAAGGTAATGGCTTTGTTTGCGATTTCTATCTTTTCTTCCAGGTGTGTCTGGTTGAATACCTGTCCGGATTTAACAAAATTACCTATGTCTTTTAGAAAGGCACCTCCGTGTTCTCTTTGAATATAACCCATGTTCTCCAGGATCTCAAGGTCCTGACGAATAGTTACTCCGGTAACTTTAAATATCTTACTGAGATCGTGCACTTTTGCATGTCCGTCTTCCCGGATCAGATCCAGGATTTCTAACCTTCGTCTGTTTAGCGTCATGAATAACTTATAAGAGTTCGATAAATGATTCGCAAAGTTAATCGAATTTTAAGGAGAAAAGAAATTAATGTAAACTTTTAAAAATATTTCTTTTTCTTTCTTTTTGCTCTATCATCTTGTCTTTCACTTCTAAAAAATGACTAAAACAAAAATAAAGATTAAAAAAACTTTCATATTCTTTCGTTTAGCTTTGAATTTATATTTTTATTTCTTTTATTTGTGAAAACTATGTACCTGTATAGATGAAAGTAAAAGAATTAGAATTGCGATCCGAAATCAATCGCAAACGTTTAATTGAAGTTGCTTGCATAGCCAAAGCAGCCCATCTTGGAGGAGATCTCTCATCACTCAACATGTTGACTGTGTTGTATCATAAAATTATGAATGTGGATCTGGAATTACAACAAAGAAGAACACGTTGCACAGTTGAAAGCCCTGGAAAAGGCAGATCCTGCATTGTACTGGATAGGTTGCGGAAAAACAGACTTCCTGTATCAAAGTGTACTGGAACTGCTCAAACTATATGATGAAATAGGGTTCAGCCATATTTACAGGGAAAGCGAAGGAGGACACTCCTGGAACAACTGGAGGCTTTATTTATCTGAATTTGCTCCCATGTTGTTTAAGGAGAAATAGTAACTGCGCTTCTGTTACAGGATGCAGGGGGTGACAAAAATTTGACTAACTTGCAAATAAATACACCCCAAAATGAAACGTTTTTTTCTCCCGATTCTGCTGTTATTAATTGCAGTCGGCTGTTCAAGACAACGGCCGGCTGTAACTTTTTCTAATCCTTTGGATCTGAGTTACCGGTTTGCTTTGGATGAGCCTTCGCGCCGCGAGGCTGCAGATCCGTCAATGGTTTGTTTCAGGGATACATACTATCTTTTTGCCTCAAAATCCGGAGGTTATTGGTACTCTGATGATCTGAACGGTTGGCGTTTTGTTGAAACAAACCAGATACCTACAGAAGAGTATGCACCCACGGCTATAGCCATTGGCGATACGTTGTTTTTCCTGGCTTCTTCAAATGAAAAAAGCACCATTTATAAAAGTTCCGATCCTCTTTCCGGTCAATGGGAAGTAGCTGTGGAAGCACTTGAAATTCCGGTATGGGATCCTGCCTTTTTTATGGATGATGACCACAGGTTGTACTTATACTGGGGATGCTCAGACCAAAGACCTCTTTATGGGGTGGAGATGGACTATAGCAACGGGTTCGCTTTTGCAGGTGAAATTAAAGAATTGATTCACGCGAATCCGGCTGAAAACGGTTGGGAAGTACCCGGTGATTACAACAAGCTGGTAGATATCAGCCCTTGGATTGAGGGAGCCTGGGTTACAAAACACAACGGGAAATATTACCTGCAATATGCCGGTCCGGGTACTGAATACAAGAGCTATGCAGATGCAGTTTACATTGCGGAAGATCCTCTGGGGCCTTTTGTGTTGCAAAAGCATAACCCGGCTATGTATAAGCCGGAAGGATTTGCTGCAGGTGCCGGACACGGCAGTTCTTTTACCGATCAATACGGCAATTTCTGGCAGATAGGGACAATGACCATTTCGCAAAAACATATGTTTGAACGCCGTTTGGGATTGTTTCCGGTTTTTCTGGACAAGGACGGAACGTACTACGCCGTTACCAAATTTGGTGATTATCCACTGATCGTTCCGCAACAAAAGATCGATCGTTTTGAAGATCTTTTTCCCGGATGGATGTTATTGACCTATAATAAAAAAGTGTCTGTTTCGTCTGCTCTGGATTCTTTACCGGCATCCAACATAACAGATGAAAACATACGAACATACTGGGCGGCAGAAAGCGGGGATAAGAATGAATACGCAATGGTTGATATGGGTACTTTTTACGAAGTGTACGCCCTCCAGATCAATTTTGCCGAACATAACACCACAATCAGGGGAAGAGAAAAGGGTTTACGTCACCGGTTTACTGTTGAATATTCGCTTGATGGCAAAACATGGGAAATGCTGGCAGACAGATCCGGTAATAATACAGACAACTCGCATGTATACATACCACTGGAAGATAAGGTTTTATGCCGTTACCTGAAAGTGAATAATCTGGAGGTTCCCGGGGGACATTTTGCCATGAGTGGATTCAGGGCTTTCGGGAAAGGCTCGGGCCCTGTGCCCGGTAAGATTGAATGTTTTAAGGCAGAAAGAAACCCGGATGATAAGAAGAGTGTAAAACTCACCTGGTCCAAAGCAGATGGTGCTACCGGATACAACATCTGCTACGGGACAGAAAAAGACAAATTGTATTTGAATTATACGGTTTATGAGGATACAACACTCACTATCAATAGCCTGAACCGCCGTCTGGACTATTATTTTACGCTTGAATCTTTCAATGAAAACGGCATAACCACTAACGAACAAATAGTCCGGCATTTTGAATGATGAACAGTTTTGCAGCCATTGATTTCGAGACGGCCAATGAACAACCTTCCAGCGTATGCAGTGTGGGTATTGCAATAGTCAGGCACGGTATACTGGAAAATACCATCTACAAACTTATCAGGCCGGAACCTGAATACTATCTTTACCGCAATACACTGGTTCACGGATTGAGTTCTTTAGATACCGAAAACGCGGATGTCTTTTCGTATGTATGGGGTGAAATTGAACCATATATCCTGGATTTGCCTTTGGTGGCACACAATGCCATGTTTGACCGGGGCTGTTTGAAAGCTGCTTTCCTGACCTATCAAATGGATTATCCGGATTATGAGTTTAAATGTACTTTACAGGCATCCAGAAAATATTTCGGGAAATCTCTGCCCAATCACAGGCTCCCGACTGTAGCTGCTGCCTGTGGCCATTTACTGACCAACCATCACAACGCATTGGACGATGCCCTGGCGTGCGCGGCTATTGCTTTGAAAATTTTGTAGAGCGAATCCTGACACAATGATTTTACGTATCTTTACAATGGCCAAAATTCAACAATTATGGAAAACAGCCTTTCAAACAAACTTCTGAAGGTGTCTCCGTTCGCATTTGCCCACCACAAGATTATTCTGGACGAAAAAGGCAATCCTGTAGATTATATTTTTCTTGAAGTAAACAGGGCTTTTGAAAAAATGACAGGATTAAAGGCCGCGGATATTACAGGGAAAAAGATTCGGGATGTAATGCCCGGATTTGAGAATGCAAAATTCAACTGGATAGATTTTTTTGGAAGTGTGGCAATAACCGGGGAAAGTACAGTCTTTGAGCAGTATTCCGATCCTTTGGGAAGGTGGTACCAGGGACAGGCTTATTCGCATGAGAAAGGGTACTTTACCACAATTTTCATAGATATTACTGAACAAAGAAAACGGATGGAGGAACTGGAAAGTTTTTTCTCGGTGAATTTGGATCTGTTGTGTATAGCCAACCTGGAAGGAAGGTTGTTAAAATTAAACAAACAATGGGAAACGGTTTTGGGATATTCTCAGGAAGAATTGTTGGGTCATAAATTTTTTGAATTCATTCATCCCGATGACATAAAACCGACACTTACGGCCGTTGGTGAATTGAGAAAAGAGAATGAGGTGCTGAATTTCATTAACCGCTACCGGTGCAAGGATGGCACTTACCGTATTATTGAGTGGCGTTCCAAACCCAAAGGCGATCTCATTTATGCAGCGGCAAGGGATATTACCTCCCGTACCCGGATGGAAGAACATTTGAAAGCCAGCGAGTTGAATATCAGAACTTTTTTTCATTCGCTCCAACACATGGTTTTGATAGTTTCAAAGACCGGAAAATTAATGCAGGCCAACAAAACTTTTACTACTGAAACAGGCTATTCTGAAGAAGAACTCAAGGAGATGGATATTATGGATATCCACCCGGCAGACAGGAGAGAAGAGATAAGAGGATTAATACCCCTGGTCTTGAAAAGGAAAAGAGATACAGTAGCCATACCCATCCTGAAAAAAGACGGATCATTGATCCCTGTTGAAACGCGACTCTCAATAGGTGCCTGGGATGGGGTAGAATGTATGTTCGGAGTGATTAAAGACCTGACAAAAGAACAGGAAGCCTTGGAACGTTTTGAGCGGTTGTTCCGAAACAACCCTGCCCTGATGGCTCTTTATTCCTATCCTGAAGGACAGATCATGGACGTAAACGAGGCTTTTCTGAAAGTATTGGGATATACCAGGGATGATATCCTGGGAAAGACTTTGACAGGTCTGAAGATTTATTCAGATATCGGAATCATGGAAACTATGATTGAAGAGTTGCACGAGAAAGGAATTATCAAAAACAGGGAAGTGACAATCAGGGCCAGAAACAAATCGTTGAGAAAAGGATTGCTTACAGCAGAAATTTTGGAGAGTCAGGGTCAGAAATTCTTTTTAACAGTTATGTTGGATATCACCGAACAGCACGCTCATCAGCATACCCTGCAGTTATTGGTTGATATGGCAAAATCCTTTATCAACTTGCCGCTGGAAAAAGCTGACAATACCATCAACAATGCCTTGAAGACTATGGGTAAATTTGTGGGAGCTGACCGTTCCTATGTCTTCAGGTACAACTTTAAGGAAAACACATTTTCCAATACATACGAATGGTGTGCCAAAGGGATCACTCCTGAAATTGACAACCTTCAGAATCAATCCAATGAGCACATAACAGAGTGGGTGGAAGCACATCTGAAAAATGAGGCAGTACATATTTATGATGTTTCTGTCTTGCCTGAAGGAAAGTTGAAAAGCATCCTTGAAAAACAGCAGATAAAAAGTACCTTGATCATGCCTATGTGGAGCGGAAAGGAACTTATAGGGTTTGTGGGCTTTGATTTTGTTAAAAGTTTTCATAGTTATTCAGAACGGGAAAAACAGATCCTGAGTGTTTTTGCCGAGCTTTTAGTAAATGCGCAAACACAGTTATACAACCGTCAAATGCTCCGTCAGGCCAAAGAACGAGCCGAAAAAGCCAGCAAAACAAAGTCCGAGTTTTTGGCTAATATGAGCCACGAAATACGCACTCCTTTGAATGGAGTGATAGGCTTTACTGATTTATTGTTGAAAACACGTTTGAACGAAGCCCAGAAAGAATACGCGCAAAATGCTAATACTTCCGGGAAAGCCCTTTTGGACATCATCAACGACATCCTGGATTTCTCAAAAATTGAAGCGGGAAAACTGGACCTGGAAACCATGGAAACCGATATTGTCAGGCTTTTGAACGAAACAATAGATATTATTAAATACCATGCGGCTGACAAACGATTGGAACTATTGCTTAACATTCCTCCCGGTATTCCACGTATGGCGATGGTGGATCCTGTTAGACTCAAACAGATTCTGACCAATCTGTTGAGCAATGCCGTAAAGTTTACAGAAGAAGGTGAAGTGGAACTGATTATAGAATTTCGTCCACTGGAAAAAGATCGCGTTATCTATGATTTTCATGTCAGGGATACCGGTATTGGGGTTAGTAAGGCACAACAACAGAAATTATTCAAGGCTTTTACCCAGGCAGACGGATCCACTACCCGGAGATTCGGTGGTACCGGTTTGGGACTGACCATTTCCAATTTACTTGCCCAAAAAATGGGTTCAGGTATTACTATAAACAGCAAACCGGGAAAGGGCAGTACATTCTCATTCTCTTTCGAGACTTCTTGCCGTTATGTGGAAGATATACAGAAAGAGCGTCAAGAACCACTGCCAATTAAAAACGTGCTAATTGTGGATGACAATGCCACTAACCGCAAACTGTTGCAGGAAAATTTCAAGTATTGGGGGGTGGAATGCACAGAGAGTGATAACGGTTTGTCGGCTTTGCAATTAATGGAAGAACAGACCTTTGACCTTTTAATAATTGATTATCATATGCCTTATGTAGACGGACTTGCTGTAATTGGCATGATAAGGGAAAGACTGGGTGTTAAACCCAAAGAAATGCCTTTGATTTTATTGCACAGTTCCTCTGATAACCAGTTTTTACGTGAGAAATGCAAAGAGCTGGGTGTTCGTTTCCAGATGATAAAACCTGTAAGCGCCGATGTGTTGCATGATATGATTATGACTATATTCGGTATCGGTAAAAGAAAAGTTCCCCAAAAGAAATCTTCTGGCAAGAAAAAAGTATTTGATGAGCATGCAGCTAAGTCTGAAAATCCGACAATTCTTATTGCCGAGGATATTCCAATGAATATGATACTGATTAAATCTTATATAAACAGCTTGCTGCCTTCTGCTGTCATTCGTGAAGCCACTGACGGGTTGCAGGTCATGGAGTATGTAAAAAATGAGGATATTAATCTGATTTTTATGGATGTTCAGATGCCCCGGATGGATGGTCTGGAAGCAACCCGGAAAATCAGGGAATGGGAAGAAAGCACCTCAAAAACAAAACACATTCCCATCATAGCTCTTACTGCCGGTGCTTTAAAGGAAGAACAACAAAAAGCGCTTAACAGCGGGATGGATGAATTTCTTTCCAAGCCTATAGAACGAGATAAACTGGAAAAAATTATGAAGAAATATGTAGAGCAATTTCATGATCCGGATACGCATTTTAATTATTCAGAATTTCTGGAAGCCTTAGGTGGTGATAAGGAAATGTTAGAAAAATTGATAGCTGTTTCCAGGGCTGATATGAAAGAAAAAATCGGGAAACTGGATGATGCGATAAAAGCAGGGGACAGTCGTCAAATGGCACTTCTTGCTCACTACATAAAAGGAGGGGCGCTGACTGCCCGGTATAAGAAACTGGCCGGAATTGCCACTCAGATGGAGCTACTTGCCAAAGAGGGTGATCTGGATTCAATGGATCATAACCTTTCACTTTTAAAAAATGAATGGGAAATGGTACAGAAGGTTATGGATCAGGTTATATAAGCAAAGTCTTTTCAAAGACGGCTTACATTTTCTTGTACTCGGTGGGAGTAATCCCTGTATTTTTCTTAAAGTATTTGCAAAAGAAAGAAGAATCTGAAAAATTCAATTCGTCTGTAATCTCTTTTACACTTTTTCCTGAGTATTTTAACAGGCTCTTTGCTTCCAGTATCAGGTACTGATCAATCCATTCAGCAGCTGACCTGCCACTGTGATCCTTGATCAGGGAAGAAAGGTATTTTGGCGTCATACACATCTGATCGGCATAAAAGGCAACATGATGCTCTGTGTTGTGGTGTTTTTGGAGCAATTCCATAAAATGGGCAAAATGCCGTGCAAATCTGTCCCTGGGGTTTTGAATTTCTTTTGTTGCGTTTGATTCGCGTTTCCATATATGAACAAACAGAAAAACAACAGATGAGATAACTCCGCGTATCATATCGCTTTTGTACGTTTCTTCCGGAAGCATATAAATTGAACGGATCAATAGCATATAATTGTCTATGATCTTTATTTCTTTGTCTGTTAGTTTCCAGCACGGAGTTTCCTGCACATTAACCAACGGCGAAAAGATCATCTTGGGGTCTATATGAATACTCTGTAGAAATGATTCGGTAATGGCCACTGTCCGGATAACGGCTCCGTTGTTTTCATTTATTTGCAGAATGCATTCCGGCGTATAGACCATCGCCATACCATTTTCTATGGTAAAATCACGTAAATTAACGGATACTTTAAAAGATCCTTTTATGCATAAAATCAAAAAGTAAACATCCAATCGCGAAGGATACTGGAAATATCCTTTTTGTATATCCAGTTCACGGGTAATAAAAAGTTCTTCATCAAAAAGAAAACCATTGAATCTTTTTGTTAGTTCTTTTAATTCTTTAACCGTAAAATGTTCTAAAGTCTTCAACATATTTATATGATTTCGTTCAAATATACCAAAAATCCGACAAATTGACAATTAATAGTGTTTTATTATTATACGTATCATTAAAAATTTTTAAGATATTTACAAAGTGAAAAATGATCAAAATCAGATATACCTGGTTACCGGGGCGGCAGGCCACTTGGGTTATACCATAGTATCCCAGTTGATCAGTGACGGCAGGCAGGTTCGTGCCCTGGTGTTGCCACAGGATGCTTTGTCTTCTCGTTTGCCAAGGGAAGTTGATATTATACGGGGGAATGTGCTGGATAAACAATCGTTGGATTTGTTTTTCAAGGTGCCGCCAGACGTTGAAATCTACCTTATACATTCGGCCGGAATTGTTACCACTTCTTTGAAATACCGGCAGATTGTCTATGATGTGAACGTTCAGGGTACAAAAAATCTACTGGAGGCTGCCGCAAATCATCAAGTTAAAAAAATGGTCTATGTAAGTTCCGTACATGCCATTCCCGAATTACCCAAAGGTCAAGTGATACGTGAAGTTGGGCATTTTGACAAAAACCTTGTGTACGGAATGTACAGCAAGACAAAAGCCGAGGCTACACAGGCTGTTCTTGAAGCTGCAGCTAAAGGTCTGGACGTAACCGTAGTGCATCCTTCCGGTATATGTGGTCCCAATTCACATGCATACAATTATGCCACACAACTGGTGATTGATTGCTGGAAAGGGCTTTTGCCAATGGGTGTTGAGGGTGGTTATGATTTTGTTGATGTCCGCGATGTGGCCTCAGGAACAATATCTTCTTGTCATAAAGGAAAGCGCGGAGAATGCTACATATTGGCGAACCGTTATATATCCGTAAAAGAGATTTTTACCACGTTCCAGGAACTAACAGGCAAAAAATTACCACGGCTTATGGCTCCCCTGTGGATGGCAAAAGCATCACTACCTCTGTGTTCTCTTTATTATAAAATCAAAAAGCGATTGCCAATGTTCTCCTCCTATTCTCTATATACATTGAACACTAATGCAAATTTCTCATCCGATAAAGCCCGTCTGCAACTTGGTTATGTTACCAGACCTTTCCAGGAAACACTTGCCGATACAATTGAATGGCTCAAAAAGGAAAAAAGTATTCTTTAACTCTCGCTATTATTTATTTTTTCCTTACTTTTGCAACCCCTTAAGATTGGGAAATATGCCTAAGTGCAGATAGGGAGAGATGGCAGAGTGGTCGATTGCGGCGGTCTTGAAAACCGTTGACCTGCGAGGGTCCGGGGGTTCGAATCCCTCTCTCTCCGCCACAAAAAACAAAAAACCGGCAAAGCCGGTAAACAAAAGACAAGCAACCCAAAAACAAATTTATTTGCTTTTGGGTTGCTTTCTCTTTTGCAGCACATAGTGCTGCTTTTTTGTTTTTTGTGAAGCTCCCCCCTTAGGGATCACCGAGCACGCATTGCGAAGCAAGGAGTGCGAAGGTAATCCCGGAAGGGGTCATCACCGAGCACGCATTGCGAAGCAAGGAGTGCGAAGGTAATCCCGGAAGGGGTCATCACCGAGCACACAGTGCGAAGCACGTAGTGCGAAGGTAATCCCGGAAGGGGTCATCACCGAGCACACAGTGCGAAGCACGTAGTGCGAAGGTAATCCCGGATCAAAAGACTGCAGGAACCCGTGGGCAATCTGGCAGCGGCAACTGTTTCCTGTGCAAACGATCAGAATTTTCTTGTTATTTATCAGATAAAGGTTTTTCCCCGGTTACTGTTACTGAAAGGACTGAAAAGGTCACTTCTGACTGATCAGCGACACTCTCGGGTAAAACAATTTGGTTTTCTTTTTGGACGGCAATATGAATGAACCCGGCCCGGGTTATATATTCCAGGTACCGGTCTTTCTGTATGGCACCTGCAATGCAGCCGGTGTAGAACTCAACATTTTCTTTCAGATCAGCAGGTAATTCACCGTTCAGGACAACGTCGGAAATACAAAAATGTCCTCCCGGTTTTAATACCCTGAAAATCTCGTGAAAGATTTTTTCCTTGGAAGGCAGCAGATTAAGAACGCAATTGCTTATCACTACATCGGCTACCTGATCGGGAACGGGCATATTTTCGATGTCTCCCGTATGGAACTCAACATTTGAGTATCCGAGCTTAGAGGCATTCTGTTTTGCCTTATCTGTCATTTCAGGGGTAAAATCTATGCCTATCACGCGACCGCTCTTTCCAGTATACGCCCGGGCGACAAAACAATCATTTCCCGCGCCCGATCCCAGGTCAATGACAGTATCCCCTTCACGTAACGAGGCAAACTCGGTAGGCAATCCGCAACCCAGACCAAAATCTGCTATGTTTTCATAGCCCTTTAGGTTACTGTAATCTTCGTTCATTGTGAAACGTATGTCGCTCGAAGAACAACATCCCCCTCCGCAACAGGAAGTGTTATTTGCGATCTGTCCGTACCTGCTGCGAACCAGATCTTTAATCTTTTTATCATCCATTAGTCTAATATAAAAAACATGTCTCCGTGATAACAGAAAAGCCAATTGCTTTTGTTCGCAAAAATACGAACAATAAATATTAAACCCAAAAAATCATATCTTTATTCAAGAAAATTTCATCTATGGAAACGAAACTTAAAAAAGTCCTGCATCTGAAAGATGCCGTTGCCGTAGGTTTGGGTGCCATCATAGGCGCCGGGATCTTTGTGGTTACCGGGGTAGCAGCCGGGGTAGCCGGTACCGCCTTCCTGGTGGGTCTGCTGATAGCCGGATTGGTGGCCTCTTTCAATGCCTTGAGTTCGGCACAATTGGCAGCCGTTTATCCCCAATCTGGAGGTACCTATGAGTACGGGTATCGCCTGCTTAACCCGGCTCTTGGCTTTTCTGCCGGATGGATGTTCCTGTTGAGCAAACTGTCTGCTGCCGGTATTGTGGCTATAGGGTTTGGAAGCTACTTTCACCAACTGGTTCCGTTTTTTTCGCCTGTGGTCTATTCGGTAGCAGCTATAGTGCTTCTTACCCTGGCCAATCTGGCGGGCATACAGAAAGCCGGTCTTGTGAACACCCTGATTGTGCTGATCACCCTTCTATCACTTTTGTATTTTGTCTTTGGTGGGATCGGATCAGTGGAATCCCGAAACTTTACCCCCTATGCACCCTTTGGGATCCGCGGAATTGCCGAATCGGCCGCCATCCTTTTCTTTGCCTTTACAGGCTATGCACGTATTGCGACACTTGCCGAGGAGGTGGTCGAGCCCAAAAAGACCATTCCCCGGGCCGTGATCATCACCATCCTTACCGCCATCATATTGTATGCTGCCGTGTCTTTTATTGCTGTTGGGACTATTGGCTCCGGTGCTATGGCACACAGCCAGTCACCCTTACAGCTGGCTTCTGATTTCATGCGTGCTCCGGCAATTAGTTTGGTAACCACACTGGGGGCTTCAACAGCCATGCTGGGGGTATTGCTCAGCCAGATCCTGGGAATCAGCCGTATGTTACTGGCTATGGGACGACGCAGGGACTTGCCTGCATTCTTTGAAAGGATTCACAGGAAAACATCTGTCCCCCATACAGGCATATTGTTTACCGCAGCAGTTATTTTACTGATAACACTATTGGGAAATTTTGAATTTGTAGTCAGGGCGGCTACATTCACCATTTTGCTCTATTACTCGATCACCAATTTGTCCGCACTAAAACAGCCCGGGGAACAACAACTCTACGGAAAGATCATTCCCATCCTCGGCCTTGCAGGATGTCTGGTTATGTCGGTTTCCCTTCCACTGAATGTGATTCTTTCCGGGATTGTGTTATTGGCAGCAGGTTTTGTAGTAAGATACCTGGTCAAAAAGCTGGCGCCTACATCTTGAAGTTTGTGAGTTCGGAAGTGATGTCAAAATCGTATTCGGGATACTCGTACATTTTGAAACGCGGTTCTGTTTTCCCCGTGGTATAGGACCAAATGCTGGCATAATCGTTGGGATTTTCACCAATTTCCTTAAGCTGTCTCATATATGCGGCTACAGATTTGTTTTCCACAATGTAAACATGCTTCATGTTTTCAATGACAGGACTGTGTTTGCGGTTCTTGTCATGCTCAAAACGAAGGATACGTTTCCCTTGAGGGGTAAGTCCTATCATATTATAAGTCATGCTTTTTCCTATGCCGGGGAGGTTCAGCACATTCCTGTCTGTAGCCAGGAACGGCAGATCGTGATCTTTCATAAACACTTTCAATTCCTTGTAAATGTTATCTCCCTTTTCAAAAAGTTCACAAAGAGCATCTTCCTGTCTTTTTGAAAGCAGTCCGATCACTTTTTCTTCTTCCTGTTCCTGGATGGAACGGCAATTTGGTGCGAATACTGCGTAATTTTCATTGAATCCTTTCACTGAAAATGTATAGTAAGAGATCACGCCCAGTTTATTGAGTTTCCTTCTTAGTTGTGCTGTATGTCCCCGGCGGGAAGAAGCTACTGTAAAGACCAGCTGGTTGGTAATGGACCACCCTGTGGAAAGGATCTTCTTTATGGCTCGTTTTGCTTCCAGGGTAATTTCCAGCGGACTTTCAAAGTGTGTCTGGATTATTAATTGTTTAATACCGATTTTGGAAGCCTTTTCTTTAAATTCTTTTAAAATTTCTATCAATTCATCGTTAATACGCATAGGCAGGTATGCCGGTAATCTGGTACCCAAACGAATACGTTGTATTTCGGCATACTTTTCACCATCCGGGCGGTCCTTATTGGCTTTCTTCTTCCTCAAGGCCATTTTGTACACGGCCTCCAGCAGGTTACGTAACGTTTTGTTGTGGCTCATCAGGGCATCTCCCCCGGTGATCAAAATATCCCTCAACTGGGTATCGTCTTCAAAATATTTCATCAGGGAACGAAGCTTTTTATCCCAGGTTTCATGCGGCTTCAGTTCTTCAAGATCAAAATTCAGATGTTTGTTCTGGAAATCGTACATTCTCTGGCAGGAAGCACATAATCCCCCGCAGGCCCTGCCTACGGAATCAGGAATGAGAATGGCTACGTCGGGATACCTGCGGTGAATGTTGTGACTGTTTGGCAACAACCAACCTGCGGCATTTGGCACTCCGGGTGCCACTTTGTCTTCACGCTCCCATGCCACAATATTTCCGAAAGTGTCTACAAGTTCTTTTGAATACAGTATATAACTACGTATGGCCAGATCGTTGTATCCTGTGTCGGAGACATTAAGCAACGAAAGGTAATAGGGAGTGGCAAAGGTAGGGATCCCTTTTTTCCGGGCTTCTTTTAGAAGAGACATGGTCTTGGTTGACAGGGAGTTATTCAGCATCATGTTAACTTCTGAAGGTGTCCGGGCGGCCATTGCCAAATGAAAACGATGGTCATCCCACCATTTTTCCACCAGGTTGTATTTTGCCATATACGTACTATCCGGAGGGAACACGTATTTGCCGTTTTTGCTTTGTCGGTTCTCGATCTTAGCCATAAGCAGTCTAATGATCCGCTCTTTGTTATCTTCCCTGGCATGTACAATACCGGGACTCAGCCCCGATCTCCATTTTTTCATCCAATTGACGGTTTTTTTTGCCGCCGGTTTCTGGATTTTCGGATTTTCCAGTAACTCAAACTGATTGTACAACTCCAGGATAAAATCTGTGTTGATGGTGTTGTTCACTTCATCCCTGAGCCATTCCCTGAACAGACTGATGGTTTTGATTTTAAAATTTCTTTCATTTGATAATTCATATACGGTTTTCTGATCGTATTCGATCAAAGCCTTAAGACTTGCAGCTGCTTTGCTGGAGTTGTTCGGATGTTGGGCAATGTATTGTTTCAGACTTGTGAGAAAAGATTCTTCACTTTTACTGTCCCTTGCCATGGTTACGATACCGGGGAAGCGATCCTGAAACAATCTTTTCAATTGCTTTTTTGTAAAGACAAGAATATCGTTCTGTTTCTTCATGGTCAGATTCATTTAAATGTTATTATGAATAACTGATGTGTGAGTATCTACCCGGGGTATATGTATGGAAAACCCCCGCTCACTATATACAGCGACCTACAAAGATAAGAAAAATTAAAAAAACAACTTTTTGAGCCACCTTACTTTATTCGGAGTATAGGGACGGTACCTCAGTGATGGATCCGGTCGTATGCCTTTATCCACAATGCTTTTGTAATGGGTAAAGGTATCAAAACTTGCTTTTCCGTGGTAGGACCCCATCCCACTGTATCCCACACCTCCAAAAGGAAGGTATGAAGAAGCCACATGTATTAGAGTGTCATTCACACAACCCCCTCCGAAAGAGAGTTCCCGGAAAATTTTTTCACGGGCAATTTTATCTTTGGTAAATAAATACAACGCCAATGGTTTGGGCCTGCTGCGGACAAATTCTACAGCTTCATTCAACGTTTTATAAGTCAGAAGCGGGAGCACAGGACCAAAAATCTCTTCCTGCATAATGGGACTGTCCTGGAAGACATCTGTAATGACGGTTGGATTGATAGTAAGTTTCTGCCGGATGCTTTCCCCGCCCAGGACGATCTTTTCATTTTTAAGCAATCCTAAAACACGGTCAAAATGTTTCTCGTTGACCATTCGGGGGAAATTTTCAATCAAGCCCTGTTCATCCACAGGGTAAAACACTTGAATCCAGTGACATATCCGTTCCTGCAATTTTTCCTGCAGACTTTCCGGGACCAGGATGTAATCCGGAGCTACGCACGTTTGCCCGGCATTGATGAATTTTCCGAAGACGATTCGTTTGGCTGCCAGATCCACATCGGCGCTTTTGTGAATGATCACCGGACTCTTTCCGCCCAATTCAAGGCTTACCGGAATCAAATTTGCCGAGGCGGCTTCCATGACTTTTTTACCTACGGTGGTACTTCCGGTAAAGAAAATGTAGTCGAATGGAAGTGCCAGCAAACCCGAGTTTTCCGCACGTCCTCCTTCCACAACCGAGCAGTATTCGGGAGGGAAGCATTCCCGGATGATCCGGGCAACTATGGACGATGTAGCAGGAGAATATGCAGAAGGCTTTATTACGGCACAGTTTCCGGCAGCAATCGCCCCCACCAAAGGTTCCAGTGATAACAGCAGGGGATAGTTCCAGGGGGACATGATCAGGACCACCCCGTAAGGCTCGGCAATCCGGTAACTCTTTGCAGGAAAAAGAACCAAAGGAGTTTTTGCTTTGACCGGGTTGTTCCATTTACGCATGTGTTTTAAAACATAACGTATTTCTTCCTGCAGAACGCTGATCTCGGTCATTTCCCCTTCAATGTCCGATTTATTCAGATCTGCATGCAACGCTTCCAGAATATCTGTTTTGCAACGGCTGATGCAATCAGATAATTTCTTTAAAGCATCCTTCCTGAAAGACAGGTCCCGGGTTTTACCGGAGATAAAAAATGCACGTTGGTGTTCAAGCAAATCGGAAAAATTCTTCATGTCTAAAGCTGTAAGGTGTGATTCAAATATGGAAAAACTTTCTGAGATCGGTTGCCCTTTTCAACCGAAAATGAATAAACAAAAGTATGGCAGATATGGCAACAATACATACCAGCAAGATCAGGCTCCAGTGAAATGAAAGTGTTTTGTGCATATGCAGTGACATGATCCCTTCGGTACATATACCGGCAGCTGCAATTGCCAGAAGAATATATGCGATAATATTCACTCCTTTTTGTTTTGTTTTTTTAATGATCAGGCTCACAACAAGCAAAACCAGGTAAAATGCCAAAAGGAGCGGGATCCCAAAGGTAAATGCCCAGTCTATACTTTTATTCATCAAATCAAGAAGAACGATCAGGACGGAATTGGTAATGAATCCCGAGATCAGCAGGGAGATAACCCTTGCGTGCAGGAAAACCATCAGTGAAATGTGAATTACAAGTGAGATACCGACTGTTATTGTATACCTTGACCACGTAATGTTCTTATTGATTATCAGGTCAATAATTGTAGAAGTAAAGAGCCCCACCAGTAAAACGATAAGAGAAAGATCCCAAAAAACCTTTCTTTTCTGATTATCGGAAAGTTCCTGAAAATCGTATGTCTCAATCTTTGACAATAAGGGTTCTTCACTTGTCGCCGTTGTTTTATACCCGCACAGGGGACAATAATTCATGTTAATGTCCAGCTCGACGCCGCATTTTTTACAGATATTCATCATGGCAGTTTCTGTTATAAATAATGGATACCGGAATGTTTTCTCCTGTCAGGAAACGAAAGAAGTGTTTTTCCAGCTCCCGGCTACATGTTATGTTACCAAAGGTAATGGTTATTTGGTCGTTGTAACCAATGATTCCGCAGCTGACTTTGGTCAATTTGTTCGGAGGAGGCGGAATGACCATTACAGATTCAATGTGTTCTGCCATGGGTGGAGGAAAAATGACACCTCCAAGATTCGACAAAACACCGGTATACTGGCTGCAGCCCATTTTCTTAAAGTTCATCCGTAAAACAGGATTTTTGATGAAAAGAGGAATGGCACGGATAATCATATTACGTTCACTACCCACATTACGCGAAAGAATCTTGTTAATCAGTTTTACATCTGTTTCCAGTTGCATCTGATGAAATACGGTTTTCAATATTTCATCAAAGGTATAATGCCCCAGTCTCCGGTCGATCTCGGGCATTACAAAAAGGGAAAAATTGCGCATTGTTTTGCTATGGTACAGATTGCGCGTATTCATGGGAATCTGGACGCTGATCTTTCCCGTTTTTTTCTTTCTGCGCGGAAGTCCGGGATCCTCAAATATTTGCTGGATCGCATAAAAGTAAACAGCTGCAAGGTATATGGTCAGGTTAACGTTTTTTTCTTTTGCTTTTTCCTTTAAAGCAGCAACAGGTACCGAAGCAGTAATGATGCCCAGCCGGGGTTTCCGGTTAAGCGGGAAAGGAAGATGAAATGCTTTGGGGCGCTTTGTGTTTACAGGGATGTTTTCTTTAAAGAACCGGTTGTATGCATCTTCGAATTCTTCAGGATCGGGTTGACCGGAAGGTTTTTTGTATTTGAAGGAAGGCGGAACCTCTATACCCCGGAACAAAAAATATTGAGCCAACAAGGTTTTAAAATACTCCTGGGCCCCTCCGCCGTCAGCAAGCATATGTGAAAATTCCACACTTATGCGGTTGTCTCCTGCCAAAACCCGCAAAAGAGGACCCTCTTTATCAAATCTTCTGCATGGCAATTTGCTGTCTACTACCACAGGGGTTAGGAAACGAGCCGATTCCAGGTAATACCAGAAAAATCCCTTTTTCAAAAAAACTTTGTAATACGGGAAACGTGATTCTATGCTCCTGACAGCTGCAAACAAACTTTTAATGTGTACTTTGTGTTTCAGTACCACTGAAAAACGAAATACAGATGTAAATTCATCGTTAATTACTGCAGGGAATATCTTGGCAGCATTGTCCAGGGGGTACCAGAAACCTTTCCCTTTCATCAGGTCTGATCCTGGTTGAGACTTGACATTTTTCCCATAAACAGGATTATCCCGGTACTCTTTTCTTTGATAATATAAACGAAAGAACGGTTTACGTAAAAAGGAAGGGGATCATCAGGTTCAATGGAACTTTTTTCCACCCCCACTACCGTAACCGCTGCTGCTTCAGTGCCTTCTTCATTGACCTCTACGTAAGTTTTTTGTTTTACAAGACCAATATAAAGACCTCCCGAGGGAGACATGTTGCTGAAATCGGCCA
>Ga0334888_1000612_pt1 | contig 55319 bp, 44 predicted proteins | sample GraSluR1_MG_FD_207227 | JGI IMG/M metagenome (GOLD analysis project Ga0334888, IMG submission 207227) | Sludge microbial communities from methane-producing bioreactor in Wageningen University, Netherlands - Granular Sludge_3_08-R1 | ecosystem: Engineered > Bioreactor > Anaerobic > Unclassified ...
CATGAATGTCCTCAATGCGGGCTGGTCATGGACCGTGACGAGAATGCGGCGATAAACATTTTGAGACTGGGACTACAGTCTCTGCCAAAAGCTAGAAGCCCCGCCCTTTAGGGCGGGGAGTAGTCACCCCGTCACCGGCCGAGCTTGTACCTCGTTATCGCCGCCAGGCCCCCCAGGGCCGAGAGCCTCTTTCCAGGCTCAAACTCCGAGCTGAATATGACGACCCTACCCCTGGCCTCGGAGACGGACCTCATCAGCTCCTCCACCTCGGCGCTTCGGACGAGCTGATCTGCCACCATCAGGGTCTCGACCGCTCCCTGGGACGCCGCCGCCGTCACCTCGGCGGGTCCATAGGCCGCCCGGCCGTCGGTGGCGATCTCTCTGAGGAGTTCCTCCATCAGCGTCGTCTCCAGGGCGAGCCTGCTATCCTCCAGAATCTTGTCGATGGCGCCCCGGCGGAGGACCTCCTGGAAGCCGGAGACTCCCATGGCGGTGGCGTCATAGAGGACGATCCGGGGGGCCAGGTCCGGGTGGGAGGCGTCGATCCTCTTTTTGAGGTCCTCCTTGGTGAAGCCCGGCCCCGCCAGGATCACCTTCGAGTCAGTGGCGGCAACCCTGGCCAGCTCCTTTCCCGCCTCATCGAGGAACTCGGATCTTCGGTCGCCCCCTTTTCCTCCCATCCCCTTCCCCCCGCCCATCTTGATCTCTGAGGCGGTCTCGACCCCGAACTGCCGGAGGACCCCGATCGCCGCCTCCCCCTCCTCTATGAGGCAGATCACCACCTTCGGCCTCTTCGACTCGGCGACGGCCTCCCGGATCCGGTCGAGCTCGTCGGGGCGCCACGTCTTGACGATGGAGACGTCGGCTCCCGGCTCCAGGTTGAGGGTATGGTAGGATGCGACCTCCGGCCCCACCTCGATCAACCCGTGGACCCGGAGCCAGTTGGAGGAGGTGTGAAACTCCACCGACTCCGCCCTTATCCCGAGCCTCACGGGCCTTCGTTCGAGCTTCTCGGGCCGGAGCTTATCGGTGGATGCGGTCGCCTTCCGGTGGGTGAGGGCGAAGACGAGGTCTCCGGGAGCTATCAGGTATTTGAGGTGCCAGAGGTCGTCGATCGACTCGGGAACGAGGCCGATCTCCCCCTCCAGGCCGCGGAGGCTCTTTCTGAGAACGCGCATGAGGTACCCCTCTGATCAAAAGGCTTAAATGGATTGCCCGAAAAGGCAGGGTTCGAGCCGCCATAACTCAGTTGGTAGAGTGTCTGGCTGTTAACCAGATCGTCACAGGTTCGAGCCCTGTTGGCGGCGTCCAAAATAAACGTTTCTTGGGCCTGTAGCTTAGTCCGGTTAGAGCGCTCGGCTCATAACCGAGTGGTCGCCGGTTCAAATCCGGCCAGGCCCATCATCTCAAATAAAAAAGCCTGGCTGCCGTCTCAGCAGCCGGATGGCTCTTCTGCCACGGTCTTGGCGAGGAGCTGCCAGGAGGATATCTTATTAATTTTGAGGCCGGTCTTCTCGGCCAGCTCCTCGGCACTGGCCTCGGCCAGCTCCAGGGCGGTCCTGACCCCGGCGGCTTCGAGCTTCTCCAGGGTCTTGGGGCCGATCCCCGGGATCTTGGCTAGGGCGTCGACCTCTGCCTTCTTCTTGGCCTCCTCAGCCTTCTTCGCCTGCCACTGGTCGAAGTTGCATTGGGGGCAGCCCAGGTCCCAGGGGCGTTTTCCCTTGTTGATGATCCTTATGTGGTACATCCCGTGGTCGGAGCAGACCTTGTCGGTGACGATGATCATCCCGAACTTGGGGAGTGGGAGCGTTTTGGTGCATTCGGGGTAGCCGGCGCATCCGATGAACCTGCTCCCCCGCCTCCCCCTCCTGATGATCAGCTCGTTGCCGCAGGAAGGGCAGTCGCCGACGATCTTGTCGGTCCGCAGCCCCTCCCGGAGGGTCGTCTCTATCTCCTCCTGATGCAGGAGGAGGTCGTCGAAGACGGCGTCGAGCATCGATCTGGACTCCTCGACCACCTTCTCTTCTCCGATCTTCCGCTCGGCGATCTTCGTCATCTCCTCCTCCAGGGTCCGGGTCATATCCGGCTTTGTGATGGTGGGAGAATGGCGTTCCAGCGCCTCGATGACGGCGTAGGCGGTGTTCGTCGGCTTCATGGGGTTTCCCTGGACGTAGGCTCGGGCGTAGAGCTTGCTTATTATTTCGTGCCTCGTCGACTTCGTCCCAAGGCCGAGCTCGTCCATCAGCTTCACGAGCCTCCCCTGGCCGTACCTCGAAGGGGGCTGAGTCTCCTTGTCCATAATCTCTTTTCCCAGGACCGATAGCTTCTCCCCCTGGGAGAGGTCGGGGAGGATCTGCTCTGCCGCCTTGCTGTAGGGGTAAGATGCCCTCCATCCCGCCTCGATCTGCCGTGCGCCCATGGCCCTGAAGGGCTCTCCTCCGATGTCGAGCTGGACGTTCATGACGATCCACCGGGACGGCTCTGAGAGGGTAGCAAAGAAGCGCCTGACCACCAGCTCGTAGATCTTCCACTGGTCGGGCTTCATATCCTTCTTGGTGGCCGGAGCCGTCGGGTATATCGGGGGGTGGTCGGTCGAGAACCTCTTCCCCCTGGTGGGGACCATAGGCCCCTTCAGCACCCTCTCGGCGTCCTCCCGGAACGGCCCCTTCTTGAAGGCCGAGACGAGGTCCCGGAGGTCGAGGGTGGGGGGGTATACGGTGTTCTCGGTCCGGGGGTAGCTGATGAAACCGCTGGTGTAGAGCCACTCTGCGATCCTCATGGCGTTGGATGCTGAAAAGCCGATGCCGCTGGCGGCGCTGATGAAGGAGGTGGTGTCGAAGGGGGCTGGAGGCCTGTCGGTCCTCGTCTTCTCCTTTATGGATAGGACGGTGGCCTCGTCCCCGAGGTTCTCGAATATGGACCTCGCCAGGTTGCCGTCCCAGATCCTCCCCTTCTCGTGCTTCACCCGGAGGTCCTTCTCCAGGTCTGCATATATCTCCCAGTACGGCTGGGGCTTGAATGCCTCGATCTCCTTCTCCCGATCGACGATGAGGGCCAGGGTCGGAGACTGGACCCTCCCCACCGAGAGAAAGCCCTTCCCGAGCCTTCCGGAGGTGATGGATATGAACCGGGTGAGGGCTGCGCCCCATATCAGGTCCACCACCTGCCTCGCCTCTCCGGAGGATGCGAGGTTGAAGTCCACCTCCCCGGGTGATTCGAAGGCGTCCAGGATCTCCCCTTTGGTTATGGCGCTGAACCTGACCCTGTCGGCCTCGATCTTCGGATTCGCCTCTTCTGCTATCCGGAGCGCCTCGACGCCGATCAGCTCCCCCTCCCGGTCGTAGTCGGTGGCTATGGTGATCCTGTCTGCATCCGCACCGAGGTCTTTGAGGGCGGATACTATCTTAGCCTGGGTGGGCTTCGTCACCACCTGGGCGTGGATCAGATCTCGATAGTCGACCTTCTGCCAGTTGTTATATCCGGGCGGATAGTCCACCCCGACGATATGGCCGGAGAGCCCCATCACCACCTTTTCGTCGAAATGGAATGTCTCGACCCCGTGGACCCGTTTGACCTTGGGCTTGGTGCCGGCGAGGATCTGGGCAATCCTCTTGGCAACGTTGTGCTTTTCCGCAATGATGAGATGCATCCGCTCTCCGCCAGTTCTGGATATGATATAAGTAACTATCGCAATCCGGCCGGCGACCGTCAACGGTGGGCGCCGGAGGGCGCAAGGCCGAGGAAAGGGTCGCTCTCCGGTCCTCTCCTCTCATGAGTTCTATTCCCCTCTCATCGCGCCCTCCCTCTCGAACGTATATTTACAGATGATACTTATTATGTGAAACTGGTCTGAGAATGTTATCCCATTGTAACACAATCACATACATTTGGTATACTCATTCGGAAAATTTCGCCAGATATCTGCCTCGCCCTCGGAGGCAGCAAGATCGATATGGGGGGGTAGTTTGTTCATAATGGGGCCATAATTCTGACTATCGGGTGTATTATATCGCTATATCATCTGTATTTTGTTCTATGATCCTTCAAGGCCATCAATTTATCGGTTTTTCACACTACAGGACATATTTTTACACATTCGAATAAATGTATTGTTATTAAATGGATCGCACAAAAACTTTAAGTAGCGATATGACCATGGAGAGTTAAGCGGGAGACTGTAGTTGATGGGATCATCGCCGGGTATGATGGATTTATGATTTGGTCATACCGTTCGCTCCGGCAGCCCTGATCTCTTCGGTCTCCTGCCAAAAGGTAAAGGAGGATAAAGAACGTGTCTGACAAAATAGACCTCTATAGTGACCGTGGCGTTCTTTTAAAGAGTGACGTTGACCTGAGCGCCGTCAGCCCACTCAAGAACGCGGCGATGAAGAAACTGATCAACCTGACCAAGCGGACCGTGGCTGTCAACCTGGCAGGAATCGAGAACGCTCTTAAGGCCGGCAAGGTCGGAGGACAGGGGAGGCAGATCAAGGGACGCGAGCTGAAATACGACGTCACCGCCAACGCTGACGCCCTCGCCGCCAACATCAAGACGCTGCTCCAGGTAGAGGACGGGGACGACACCAACGTCCAGATTCTGGGCGGAGGAAAGCAGCTCCTCGTCCAGATCCCCACTGCCAGGGTTGACGTCGCATCCGAGTTCGTCGTCGGAATGACGGCAGCCGCCGCCGCCACCACCGAGGCGCTCGTTACACAGTTCAAGGCAGGTATGTTTGAAGCCCCCATGATCCACGCCGCGGTCTGGGGCCAGTACCCGCAGACAGTCCCCATGTCGGGCGGAAACATCGCCTCTGTCCTCAACATCCCCCAGAACGATGAAGGTCTCGGCTTCGCTCTGAGGAACATCATGGCAAACCACATCGCTGCCATCACCAAGAGGAACGCCATGAACGCTGCAGCCCTCTCTTCCATCTACGAGCAGATCGGAAACTTCGAGATGGGCAACGCCATGGGCATCTTCGAGAGGTACCAGATGCTCGGCCTCGCCTATCAGGGGCTCAACGCCAACAACATGGTCTATGACCTGGTGAAGGCCAACGGCAAGACCGGAACGATCGGGACCGTCGTCCAAAGCGTCGTCGAGAGGGCCATAGAGGACAAGGTCATCAAGGCCGGCGAGAAGCTCCCCTCCGGGTTTGTCATGTATGAGGCGATCGACGTCTCCAAGTGGAACGCCTACTGCGCGGCAGGCACCCTCGCCGCCACCATGGTCAACTGCGGCGCCCTTCGAGGCGCTCAGGCCGTCTCCTCAACCCTGCTGTACTTCAACGACGTCATGGAGAAAGAGACTGCACTGCCCGGCTGCGACTGGGGCAAGGTCATGGGAACTGCCGTCGGCTTCTCCTTCTTCAGCCACTCCATCTACGGCGGCGGCGGACCAGGCGTCTTCAACGGCAACCACGTCGTGACGAGGCACTCTCGAGGGTTCGCCATTCCTTGCGTCTCCGCGGCCGTCGCCCTGGACGCAGGAACCCAGATGTTCACTCCGGAGATGACCTCCGGGCTGGTGGGCACCGTTTATGGCGAGATCAAGGAGTTCCGCGAGCCTATCGTATCAGTTGCGGAGGCTGTATAGATAGGTTGAGTGTGCATGGTCACTAAATCAGACACGGAACCGGTCCAAATAGAGATCTTCCCTCAAAGGTTTCTAAAGCCTGCGACCGCCCAGCGCCTACTCGAGGAGATTTACAAATCGGGGGGCATCCTCCGGATCATGGTCCAGGGCCCGAACCTTCCAAGGGCGGTGCCCTATGGTCCAGGAAAGGGGATTCCCATCGAGGAGCATATGAACATGCTCCTGGAACTCGGAGACCAGGCCCTGGAGCTCAGAGTGAAGGTGGGGAGGATCTGGCTGGAGCTGGATAACGAGGAACGGATTGAGGGTGTCAAAGCGGCATGTGAGCGAGTGCTGCCTTATACCTTCAGCATCAAGAGAAAGCAACTATTTCACACCAAGCCGACCGTCTCGGACTACGCCAAGTACGGGAGCGAGGTGGAGGATAAGAGGATCCTTGGACTGGTCGATCCGAAGGCCAAGAGAGAGAGAGATTTGGCCATACTGTCTGATACAGGTGGTGACGCATAACATTTTCAAAAGGAGGTTTAGGATATGGCATACAAACCCCAATATTATCCAGGCACGACGTCTGTTGGAGTCAACAGGCGAAAGCACATGTCCGGCGATCTGGAGAAGCTCAGAGACCTCTCCGACGCGGACGTAGTAACCATAATGGGCCACAGGGCGCCCGGCTCAGACTACCCCAGCACCCACCCGCCCCTGGCCGAGATGGGAGAGCCCGACTGCCCCATAAGGCAGCTCGTCACGCCCACCCCAGGAGCCGCCGCTGGAGACAGGATCAGGTACTCCCAGTTCGCCGACTCCATGTACAACGCCCCCGCAATCCCCTACTTCAGAAGCTACTGGGGAGCGATCAACTGCAGAGGATGCGACCCAGGAACCCTCTCCGGAAGACAGATCATCGAGGCGAGAGAGAGAGATATTGAGCAGTACACCAAGGTCCAGATGGACTCCGAGATGACCGACCCCGCCCTCGCCACCATGAGAGGCTGCACCGTCCACGGTCACTCCCTGAGGCTCGACGAGGACGGCATGATGTTCGACATGCTCGCCAGAACCGAGCTCGGATCCGATGGAAACGTCTACTACGTCAAGGACCAGGTAGGCATCCCCCTGGACAGAAAGGTCAACGCTGGAAAGCCCATGAGCGACGCAGAGACCAAGAAGAGGACCACCATCTTCAGGTGCGACAACATCTCCTTCGGTGGACCCTGCACCGCAGAGAAGAGGACCCTCGACGAGGGACTGATCACCCTGCACCACATGTGGGAGCGGAGAAGCAAGTGGGGATTCAGGCCAGAGTAAATGGTGGTGATTAAAGATGGGAAAGATTCACACTAAAAAGCTGTTCGTAAAGGCTTTGAACAAGAAGTTCGGCAAGGACTTCGACCTCAGCGGCACAAAGACCGCCTATGAGAGGCTGGGGCCCGAGCAGAACGCCCGTAAGAGAGAGTTCATGGAGGCCTCCAAGAAGCTGGAGGGCAAGCGTGGCATCTCCATGTACAACCCCTACCTCCACGCCGGCGGCGTGCCGCTGGGCCAGAGGCAGCTCGTCCCCTATAAGCTCTCCACCACCGAGTACATCGTAGAGGGTGACGACCTTCACTTCGTCAACAACCCCGCCATGCAGCAGATGTGGGACGACATTCGAAGGACGATCGTCGTCGGTCTGGACATGGCCCACGAGGTGCTGGAGAAGCGTCTGGGCAAAGAGGTCACCCCTGAGACTATCAACAACTACCTCGAGATCCTCAACCACGCCATGCCCGGCGCGGCCGTCGTCCAGGAGCACATGGTGGAGACTCACCCTGCCCTCGTCGACGACTGTAACGTCAGGATGTTCACAGGCGACGACGACCTCGCGGACGAGATCGACGATCAGTACCTGGTCGACATCAACAAGCTCTTCCCCGCCGAGCAGGCGGAGGAGATCAAGGCGGCCATGGGCAAGACCTCCTGGCAGGCGATCCACATCCCGACGATCGTATCCAGGACCTGCGACGGCGGTACCACCTCCAGGTGGAGCGCGATGCAGCTTTCCATGACCTTCATCGACGCCTACAACATGTGCGCCGGTGAGGCAGCTGTGGCCGACCTCGCCTTCGCCGCGAAGCACGCTGCCGTCATCCAGATGGCCGACATGCTCCCCGCCAGAAGGGCAAGGGGCCCCAACGAGCCCGGTGGACTCTCCTTCGGCTTCCTCGCCGACATGGTCCAGACCTCCAGGACGAAGGCCTTCGACCCGCCCCAGGTCTCCCTGAACGTCGTCGCCGCCGGCGCGATGCTCTACGACCAGATCTGGCTGGGCAGCTACATGTCCGGTGGTGTCGGGTTCACCCAGTACGCCACGGCAGCCTACACCAACGACGTCCTCGACGACTTCTCCTACTACGCCTGCGACTACGGCGTGGACAAGTTCGGCGACTGGGCATCCGCCCCCGCCACCCTGGAGACCTCCAAGGACATCGCCACCGAGACGACCCTCTACGCCATGGAGCAGTACGAGTCCTTCCCGACCTTGCTGGAGGACCACTTCGGCGGTTCCCAGAGGTCTGCGGTCATGGCCGCCGCCAGCGCCATCGGCTCCGCCTGCCTCACCGGAAACAGCCAGTCCGGCCTTGCCGCCTGGTACCTCAGCCACCTCATCCACAAGGACGGCTGGGGGAGGATGGGCTTCTTCGGATACGACCTGCAGGACCAGTGCGGTCCCACCAACGTCTTCAGCTACCAGGGCGACGAGGGGTCCCCTCTCGAGCTGAGAGGCGCCAACTATCCGAACTACGCCATGAACGTCGGCCACCAGGGCGAGTATGCAGGCATCTCCAGCGCCGCTCACGCGGGCCGCTTCGACGCCTACGCGTGCAACCCCCTGATCAAGGTCTGCTTCGCGAACCCCGCCCTCATCTTCACCTGGGACGACATCCGCAAGGGATACGGAATGGGTGGAGCAAGAGAGTTCCGCGCAGCCGGCGAGAGATCTCTGGTCATGCCAGCACTGTAGGCGTAAACGCCTACACCCCTTTTTTTCCTTTTTTTCTGCGGTTATTCATCCTCAAATTCGAGCACATTCTTCAATCGGGGGCGTAAGGTATCGATCCTCTTTTGTGGGCTTTCTGGAATATAGGCGGTCGGCGGAAGGATCGGTTTCATAATAGTGCTTATCGAGGCGTCAGTCGGCTTCGGGATTATCTTTCCAGGGGACAAAAAAGAGGGGTTCTTGAGGTCGGAGCCCCCATCTATACCGGACATCCCCGGCAGCCTCTCGGCTATTGATCTTGGGCGTTCTTCTCGATCAGATCTCGGATCTTCTCATCATCTCTGGGGAGGAGCTCGATGCGATGATCTCTCAGGACCTTGGGGGCTCTCGAGGACCGATCGTCGTCCAGCCTTAAAGCCACCAGAGTTTTTCCCATCTTCAGGGAGGCTCGAACCTCCCAGTCGACCCATTCGCAGTCCTGGAAGGTCCTGCCCACCAGGACGATGACGATCGAGGATGCCTCTATCCTCTTCTCGATGCAGTGGCGGACGTAAGCGGCGTTCTCGGTTTTAAAGTGGACCTTCAAAGCGAAGTCTATGAAGTCGAGGTGGGGATCGATCTCTTTGGCAGCGGCGCAGAACTCCCGGACCTGATCGGAATCCCCGACCCTGAAGATGAGAAAGGCCCTCCTTCTGGGTGGCGGTGGTCCTGCCTTCTGGATCTCCTCTCTCGCCATCTCCTCCAGCCGCTTCACGGCCGAGGCCTCGGCCTCTCCGGATACGACTTCGAGATCGGCTATCTCCATCATCAAATTCCCCCGGCTATCATCAACCGATCTCTGGGGTATCGATGACGGCTTTTCTGGCGGTGCAGCTCTTGCAGGTCCCGTTTCTTCCCGGGTGGCAGCAGAGGGTCTCTTCGATGGGGAGGCCGTACCACCTGGAGGTGTTGAGGATGTCCTCCTTCGTGAAGTTTATGAGGGGGGTGAGGATGGTGATGAAGTCCCCGAATGCGGAGTTGATGGCGAAGTTGGCGTTGACGATAAACTCCTCGGTCTGGTCCGGGAATACGCGGCTCTCGTCTGAGAGGAGGGCTATGGCTATGATCTTTATTCCCCGCTGGTAGGCGAAGGAGGCGGCGGCCATCAGAGACATGAGGTTTCTTCCCGGAAGGAAGGCGTTTATGTAGCTCGCCTTGCAGTCACCGTGGACGCCGGACTCTATCGACCTGCAGTAACCGCTCAGGTCGATCCGTTCGGGAGGGGGCAGGTCGCACCTCTCGAATACGTTCCTGCAGGCCTGCCACTCCTCATCGCTCGATATCTGGCCGAAGTCGATGAAGATGGGGTGCTGTTCTTGCCTCTCGTTGTTCAGGATCTTGCACATCACCAGGGAATCTATATCCCCAGAGATTATGGGTACCACTGCCATTCTTTTTGAGCTCCTTTTTAAGGGACGGCGCGGCCGCCTCTGCGAGACCGACCGGGGTACTCTTGCAGCTCCACGTTATTTATCTTCACCGGGTGGGCCGCCAACGCCACCACGAGGCTGAAGCGACGGACGAGGTGGGTGAACAAATCCCCGTTATGGTCGGGTCGGCTCAAAATGGTTCGCAAATTTCTTATATATATGGCCTCCTACTTATGTAATATGTCCAGAAAGGAGAAGGTATTATTCCTCTCTGCCCATAACTCTGCCCGGTCTCAGATGGCAGAGGCGCTCCTCCGCCACCTCTATGGCGACCGGTATCTGGCTTACAGCGCCGGGGTGGACCCCCGGGATCTGGACCCTCTGACGGTGGAGGTTATGGCCGAGAGAGGGATAGACGTATCTCGCCAGAGTTCCAAAAGCATGAAGGAGCTGTGGGGGACGGCCTTCGACGTGGTGGCCAAGATCCGGGACTGGGATATCGAGCCCTGCCCATTCTTCCCCGCGGGGAAGAGGAGGGCCCATAAGAACCTGGCAGACCCCCTCGCCGCCGAGGGTTTGGAGGAGAGGCGGCGGGCCTTATCGGAGGTGAGAGACGACCTGGAGAGATGGATCGTGGAGGCCTTCGGAGGATGATGGAGAGGTTCAATCGCCCCTCTTGAGGATCTCCTCGATGAATGCTTCCAGCCGATCCCCATCCATCTGGATCGTCTCCACCCCCGCCTCGGCGAAGACGTATCCAGGGCCCTTGCCGGTGAGGTTCTCCCTGGTCACCACAGCGTCGGGCTTGCGGCCCAGGAGAAACCCCGCCACCTTGAGGCCTCTCCCCTTGGTAAGATCGAGATGTGGATTGGCTATGACCTCCTGCCTCACCATTGCCCTCTTCGAAAGGTCGATATCCACCAGGGCGAAGTAGGGGGCCTCTCCAAAGTGGCCGCTCACCTCTCCTGCGGCGTCGGCTAGGGGGATCGCATAGCGGAGGTGGGTCCTCTTCTGGGGCTCGTAGTGGATGAGGACCCGAACGACGTGGGGGACCTTCTCCCGGATCTCCCTCTCGATCCGCTCGCTCGTCTGATGCGCTCTCTTCAGGTCTGCAATCCGGAACGCCACCTCAGCCTCAACGAATAGGTAGCGGCCTGAGTTTCGGGCGGTAACCGCCTTCACGGCGCTGACCGTCGGCTCGGCCTCGATCGTCTCCCGGATGGTCTCCAGAGTCGGCGCGTCCACCGACGCATCCAGGAGGACCCTCATCCCGCTCTTCAAGATATCCCAGCCGCCCCGGACCACGAAGAAGGCGATGAGGAGCGCGGCCACCCTGTCCAAAGGCAGCCCGAAGCGCTGGCCGATGAGGGCGAAGAGGACGATGGACTCCGTTAGGGCATCGGCCTTGAACTGGGTTCCATCCGCCATCAGGCTGGGGGAGTTGGCTGCCTTTCCGGCTCTCACCTCGTAGAGGCCAAATAGGAAAGGGACGGGTATCATAGCAGCCACGACGAATATTATCCGGTCGTCGTAGATGGGAGATGCCTGTGCCGCCACCGCGTGGCGGGCGATCTCGAAGGCGGTGAAGAAGATCATGAGGGCGATGAATACCGAGAAGATATTTTCTACTTTATAAAGGCCATAGGGGAAGCTCTTGCTCTTCCTCTCCGATATGTACAATCCCAGGATCAGCGCAGCGGAGTCGAAGACGTCTACGAGAGAATGGACCGCATCGGCCCTCAGGGCGAGGCTGCCGGAGACGGCGGATAAGAAGAGCTTCGTGGCGAAGAGGACACAGTTTATGATGAGGGAATATACCGCCACCTTCTTTATCGAACGGCTCCTATCGCAGCCGACCTTCTCACCATCGTCCCTCGACATCTATCGCCTCTTTCGCTGCAAATTGCTTCCATCTGGCCGAGATCAGAATATCATCTTATCCTCTTCGACTCCGCCACCCCAGCCTCGCCGCAGAATCGATCGATTTATAATCACCCGGATTATGGGGATATTCGGGGACGGCCGACCATCTCATCGACGGCCTTAGAAATTAATTCTTTTCAGGCGAAGACGGCGGGGTCCGGATTAAATAGATGGCTTCGAATCACCGCTTTGATCGCAGCGCCTCAATCCGTTCTCTGATATTTTGAAGATCCAGCTCCAAGATCCTGGCAGCTTCTTGCAGGCGTTCCATCTCTTCGGCGGGCGGAAGCGTGGGCGCATCGTCGTACCAGGGGGCATAGGCACGCCTTACCCGCCATACTCCGCCGATGCACCAGGGATTTCTCCTTCCAACACCTGAGGCTCTGGAGGCCATCCACAGGGGCCCGGTTCCGTCTCCCCATGGCATTTATTTTCACCTCATCTCATCGTTCATCGCCGGGGTCAAACTCTACCCCCCCGCTACAATGATACCTTATGAGACTTTATACTTAAATCTTTTCATCAGCCAAGGTTCAAATACAACCTTTGCATAGTGATATTTATGAGCCCCCCTAGAGGCAGAAGGAAAGGGAGACGCTGGATCTCCGAGATCCCCCCCGTGAGGTGCTTTCTCCCTGACGGCAGCACTCGAAACGATGCGACCTTCCTGAACCTGGAGGAGCTGGAGGCGGTGCGGCTGGTGGACCTCCTGGAGCTGGAGCAGGAGGAGGCTGCTTTTTATATGGGGATCTCGAGAAAGGCCTTCTGGAACGACCTCACCAGCGCCAGAAAGAAGATCGCCACGGCTCTCGTCTATGGGATGGGGATCCGCATCGAAGGAGGAAGCTACGTCCTCAGGGATCCGAAGTCCGGGGACGAGGCGGGAAAGAAAGCTCAGAGCTCAAAGGGAGCGGAGCTCGCCCTTCTGGAAAGGGAGCTGGAGCTCTTGAGCGCAAGGTTGGAGCAGCTCAAGGGGAGGATGACGTCTCTTAAAGGAGGAGATGAGTGGGTGGGGGAAGAAGAAGGCCCCCTTTGAACCCGCCTCTCGCCGGATCGGCGGGGTGGGATGGAGCGGTTTGGAGTCCTGGAGCCCTCCGAAGAAAGGGCTCGAGGGACTCAGACGATATATTCTCTGTACTTCTCGAGAAGCTCCATCACCCTTCTCACGTCCCTTCCCTGAACCCTCGCCTCCTCCAAAAAGGCGGAGTAGGTCCCGTCGTCGACGATCCGGGGGACCGGTCTGCAGCTCATGCCGTGGAGCAAGAGGTTGAAGCATCTCGCCTCAGCCACCGAGAGCTTCAGGGCCCTGTAATCGCCGACGTCCTCCCGATAGAGGAGGTTATCTCCCCTCGGCAGGTCGAGGGCGTCCCTCGCGAGGGGCGTTCCCGGTATGGGTTCGGCGACGCTAGCGAAGACGTCGTCGAGCATCGCATCCTCCATGAAGTCGAGGGTCGCCTGATAGTCCTCCTCCGTCTCGCCGGGGTAGCCGACGATGAAGCTTCCCCCCACCTTGACGCCGCAACGGCGGGCGAGCTTTACCGCCTCCATGTTCTTCTCGGGGGTCGTTCCCTTCTTCATCGCCTTCAATATCCTCTCGGACCCGGACTCGATCCCAAAGAAGACCCAGCCGACGGTGCACCTTCTGACCGCCTCCAGGATCTCCTCGTCGACGAAGTCGACCCTCATGTCGGGGACCGAGAGGTTCTTCGGGCCCAGGATCTCGGCGAGGGCTTCCAGGAGATCTATGAACGCCTCCTTGTTCACCGTACCGCCGTAGCCGAAGAGGGAGCCGGTCCCGCCGCTGACGGCCACCCTGGAGACCCCCATCCTCTTCATCTCCCGGACCTCCGCCAGGATGTTGTCGAGGGACCGGGACCGGATCGACCTGCCGAAGAACCGGGGGACCTGGCAGAAGGTGCATCCCCCGAGGCAGCCCCGGTGGGTCTCGATGTAGACGTTGGCGCCCCGGACGTTCTGGCTCCGTAGGTCTTGGGGGATCAGGGGCATGACGTGGTCCAGGTCGGAGATGGGGACTGGCTCGGTCTTGACCACCTCCTCCCCCCGACGGAAGGCGACGCCAGGGATCTCGGCGCAGGCCCCTCTTTCGATGAGGTCAGGGGCGACCTCTTCTCCTTCACCCATCACGACGCCGTCGACATCGAGCTCTCCCAGGACGATCTCGGGGACGAGGCCGACGGGACCCCCGACGTATATCCTCGGAGAGCTCTTCGCAAACTCTCTGATTTCGGGGTCGAGGAGCTGGGAGGTGGAGAAGAGGCTTAAGAGGGTCACTTCCCCCCTGGATCGGAGGTCCCGGGTGATGGTGACTGTGTGGCCCCGGTCCCTGAGGACTCCGCCCAGGACGAGGGAGCCGTAGGTGTAGATCTTCGGTGATACTATCGTCGTATTCATATTCATACCCCAAGGCCGTTGATCTCCTCGATCAGCTCGGTGAAGGCCTCAACCTCCACTTCGATCACCTCCTCTGGGGTCATGCTGATGGACATCTCGCCGTCGACGGTGAGCCTGTCCGGACCGCGACGGACGAGCCGTGCGACTCCGTCCCTCGATAGGACCTTTCTCATCTCCGGGTCGAAGGCCATCGTCCTTCCGGGGAGGATCACAGTCTCTTTGACGTCGGCGAGGTCGAGGGTGAGGAGGTCTCGGATGGTTATGAGGCATCCGATATCCTTATCGACGGCGACGACGTTCACAAGATCTCCGAGCTCTGCGAAGATCGCCGATAAGAGGGGGGCGGCGACGGAGCTGGTGATGAGGGTCGCCCTCTTCCGGACGGCTGGAAGTCGCCGGATCTCTTCTTTACGGTACGCCAGGGCGAAGGGGGATTTGGTCACCGGGTCCCAGAGGGGGGTTCCCGCCACCCTGAAAGAGAACCTCTCGTTGGTCTCCGTCACGATATCTCGAAACTCCTGGACGGAATGTGGGACGACGCCGGGGATGATCGGCTCGTTTCCCAGGATCAGCCCCTGCTCCCGAGCGTTGGCAAACCTCATGAGGATCAGGTTCTTGACCCCCATATCCTCCAGGTCCCGGCAGGTCCGGTCCAGCTCCGGGCCGTCGTTTACGCCGGGGACGAGGACGGAGGCGGCGTAAACGTCGCAGCACTCGGCGAATTTTCGCAAGTTGGCGAGGGCGGCCTCGGGGTGGCGGTCGTTCATGTACCTCCTTCGAAGCTGCGGGTCGGTGGAGAAGACGGTGAAGGAGACCTCCCTCACCCCCGCCTCCATGAGGGCGTCTGCCTCGTCTCCCTTCGTGAACCCCTTCCCACTGGTGTACCCCAGGTGGATCGGTACCCCCCCCTGCCCCACCATCCGGGCGAGGGGGAGGAGGTGGGGGTAACAGCTGAGGTCGCCGCCGCCGCTGATGGTGACCTTGTCGGGCCTTCTGCCGAAGGAGGCCCCCGCCACCTCCATCACTACCGTCTCCATCGGCTTGAAGCCGGGGTACGCCTCGGCGATCGCCCGGGAGCAGTAGTCGCACCCCTTGGAAAAGGGGAGGCACCTCTTGCATCCGAAGGGCAAAAGCTCGTTGGTCTTCACGCCCCTGAAGTAGCAGTAGCTGCAAAAGCCCTTGCAGTCTATCCCGGGCCTTCCGCCGACGTCCGCCAGAATCTCCATCCTTAAACTCTCCGGATGAGGGATCGTTCTGGGGGGGTAAAGCCTTTGCGGGATGATCGGGGGGAACGGGGATGGTGCGGAAGAGACTGACCTATCCAGGATCCGCATCTGAGCCGAAAGATCGGAGCGCTCATCTTCGACGATCGAAACCCTTTGATAAAAGAGATGCTGGGGTCAGAGCCTCCGGGGGTCAGCTCACCTTCGCCCTCAGATCTTCGATGGCAGCCTTGATCTCGGCAATCTCCCGGCGGAGCTCCTCGTACTTCTCGTCCGGATTGGAGCCTTTGATAGCAGATATGATCTCATCCTTCCCGCGGCGGGCCTCGATGCGGGATGCTGCAACCTCTTCCCTTATGAACCCGATCTCGGAGGTGTCCTGGTTGATCTTCTTGAGCAGGGATATCGAAGTCTCCTGCTTATCGAGCATCATCTTTCCTACGGCCAGGTTCTCTTCGCCGAGCTGTGCGCTTCTGTGGAGCAGTGCCACCGCCACGTCGAACCTCTCTCCCAGCTCCTCCTGCCAGTCCCCCCTCAGGATCTTGAAGTAGGGAAACTCGCCGGTGGCAGAAGTCCAGGTGACGTCCAGGTCCCGGCCCATCTTCTGGACTACGTCCCGGAAGCCGACCCGCTGGACTTCTCCGCGAGCGATGATCTCGACTCTTTGCATATCCGTTCTCCTGTCAGGCTCTCTTGGGATGTTAGAATGTCGGTCGGCGCCCCCCTCCCCGCCTCCTCGGGACCGGAGCCCTGATGTGGGGTGGAGGACATGAAGCGGAGGGTCCGAAGGATCATTTTAGAACTGTACATATTATTTCATCATAGATGCCCTGCGCCAGGTTGATCTTCCACCTTTCCCTTCTCCTGATAGCGCGACCAAGGGGAAAATCGAAAGCCAGAAAACTATTAGTACCTTGAAGAAGACCAAAATTGATCGTGGCTCATAAGAGGCCCTTTCACGTGATGATCATCCCAACCCTGGGCTGTCCATCCAGCTGCAGCTACTGCTGGTCCTCCGACGAAAGGTCCCCTATAATGACGATGGAGACCGTCAAAGTGATGGTCGAGTGGCTGCAGAAGTTCCGGGACGATCCCATCACTTTCACATTCCACGGCGGCGAGCCCCTCCTCGCGGGCCCCGACTTTTATCGAGAGGCACTCGCCCTGATAACCGAGGGGCTCCGCCCCCGGAAGATCGCCTTCGCCCTCCAGACGAACCTCTGGAAGATGACCCCGGAGATGGCCCAGGTCCTTGCCGAGTACAGGATCCCCATCGGCTCGAGCCTCGACGGCCCGAAGGATCTGAACGACCTTCAGAGGTCTGCGGGCTACTTCGATAAGACGATGGCGGGATATGAGATCGCCAGGGCCCACGGCCTCTCCGTCCAGTTCATATGCACCTTCACATCATACTCGATAGACTTCAAGGAGGATATCTTCAACTTCTTTTTGGAGAACGGCCTCACCCTCAAGCTCCACCCGGCCCTTCCCTCCCTCAAAAGCGACGACCCCGACCAGTGGGCCCTCGCCCCCGTGAAGTACGGCGACCTCCTCGTCTATCTTCTGGACAGATACCTGGAGAATATGGACGATATCGAGGTCAGAAATATCAACGACCTCTGCCGTTGCGTCTTCACCGGCCGGGGGACGGTCTGCACCTACGTCGACTGCATGGAGGATACCTTCGCCGTCGGCCCCGACGGGACGATCTATCCTTGTTACCGTTTCGTGGGGATGGAGGAGTGGGCGATGGGCAACGTCCGGGACCGGCCGACGGTGGCGGATCTGGCCGGATCAGAGGCCGGAAAGAGGATGCGCGCCTTCAAGGATATGGTGGACCGGGAGTGCAAGAGCTGCAGGCACATAAGATACTGTCGGGGTGGATGCCCCTACAACGCCATAGCGCCTTCTGGGGGGGAGCTGTTGGGTGTCGACCCCCACTGCGTCGCCTACAAGAGGATCTTCGACGAGATCGCCGACAGGTTCAATAAAGAGATCTTCGGGTCCATGGGGATGGGCTCGGCCTGCCTCTCATCGGGGCCGTCCGAGGGTGCAAAGCCGGGGATGATGGCCCTCATCCAGAAGATAATATCGGGCTAGACGTCAGATGGTCGGGTTTATTATTACTCCCTTTATTAAATCTTTTCTTCTTCGAATTCAGAGGATCGTCAGGATCGCCATCATCTCCAGGAAGTATATCGCGAGGAGCATCGACCCCTCGAACCTCGTGATCCTGTTTCCCAGGACCATGAACCCCAGGAGGAGGCTGACCAGCACCACCACGGGGACTGTGGCGGAGACGAAGGGCTCGCTCGCGGCCACGTCTCCCACCATGGAGGATGCGCCTAAGATGATCAGGGCGTTGAATGTGTTGGCACCGATGATGTCCCCCATTGCGATCTCCCCCCTGCCGTTCTTGGCGGCGACGACGGCGGTGGATACCTCGGGCAGGGAAGTTCCCACCGCGAGGAGGATCACCGCCACCACCGCCTCTGAGATCCCCAGGGTGATGGAGATCTCTCCTATCGCCTCCACCATGTATTTGGCGCCGACGGCGAGGGTTGCCATCCCTGCCAGGAAGAGGGCGACGCTCCCCGGCCGGAGCCGCTCGGTCCCCTTCTCCCCGCTCTTTTTGCGCTCCAATATCTCGTGGCGGATGAAGGATAGGTAGATGGCGATCAGAAATATCCCCTCGATCCAGGTGACGACGAAGTCGAGGAAGACTATGTATAGGGCGAGGATGGTGGCGAGGAAGAAGGATAGGTCCAATTCCAGGATCTTCCTATCGATGTATATCCCGTAGAAGATCGCCGCCGAGCCGAGGGCGAGGCCGATGTTGGCCAGGATTGATCCCAGGACGTTTCCTGCGACGATCTCGGGCTTCCCGCCGTCGACTAGCATCGCCGTCATGGAGGTCGAGAACTCCGGAAGGGCTGTGCCGAAGGCGACGACCGTCGCCCCTATGACGAACTCGGACACCCCCAGGACCTTGGCGAAATGGACGGCGCTATCGGTGATCGCCTTCGCCCCGAAGTAGAGGGCGACGAGGCTCCCGACGAAGATCAGAAACTCCTGCAACGGATCTGCCCCGTTAGCTACCAGGCGTCTCTCGTTAATTAATCAATCCGTCTTCCGCTCGGCTAGCGGTGGAGGGGTATATTTGGAGATGGCGCCGAAGGGCCGGATGAGGCGGTCTAGGACCACTCGAGATCGGCCTAAATTCGGGGAGGACGGTATATGGGGGGTTGAATAGGTATTTTAATGAGAAGATACAAAGGATTTTCCGGTTAGAGATCGGCCAGGGGGTCCTCGGGGGGTAAGCGCCCCGAGATTTTCGGTCCGGAGGCGTTATAGGCGCTTTCCGGTCTCGATCGGAGTGGCAAAGGTGGTCGGGGTTGCATATCAAGGAGATAGAGCTCGTAAACTTCAAGTCCTTCGGCAGGAAGGTAGTGATACCCCTCGAGAACGACTTCGTTGCAGTCACCGGCCCCAACGGCAGCGGCAAGTCGAACGTCGTCGACGCCCTCCTCTTCGCCCTATCCCTCTCCTCCAGCAGGGCGATGAGGGCCGAGAGGCTCCCCGACCTGATTTATCACGGCGACAACGGCAAAAACCCCGACTTCGCCCAGGTGACCGTCAAGTTCGACAACTCCAGCCGGACCATTCCGCTGGACGGGGACGTCCTCGAGATAGCGAGGAAGGTCAGGCTGACCAAAAACAAGTACCAGAGCATCTACTATTTTAATGGCAACCCCTGCACCCAGACGGAGATCCATGACCACCTATCCCGAGCCGGGATCACCCCCGAAGGGTACAACGTGGTGATGCAGGGGGACGTCACCAGGATCATCGAGATGACCCCCCTCGAACGGAGGAGGATCGTCGACGAGATAGCCGGCGTCGCCGAGTTCGACGAGAAGAAGAAGAAGGCCCTGGAGGAGCTGGAGGTGGTGAGGGAGAGGATCGACCGGGGTGACGTCATCCTGGTGGAGGTGGAATCCCAGCTATCGAGGCTCGCCGAGGAGAGGGATAGGGCCCTCGCCTACCAGGCCCATCGAGAGGAGAAACGGCGGATGGAGGCCTTCCTCCTCCTGGCGAAGCTGAAGGAGGCCGAATCCGACCTCGCAGATCTGGAGAGGGAGGGGCTCGAGCTTCAGGATAAGGACCGTCTCCTATCCGAGAGCCTCGACCAGGAGAGGGCCGCCTACTCGGTCCTCGAGGGGGAGCTTCAAGAGCTGAACGCCGAGATCACATACAAAGGCGAGGACGAGCAGATCGAGGTCAAGCGTCGGATGGTGGAGGCGAAGGGGAGGATCGAGGCCGACGAGAGCAGGATCGAGATGGCCGAGGCCGAGATCGCCGAGATCGAGGCTGAACAGCGGTCCGACTACCTGGAGGCGGACAGGATCGGCCGAGAGGCGGAGGTCCTCGCCGAGGAGATCCGGGACGGTTCCATCAGGAAGGCGAGCATCCTCGCCGAGGTAGCCGAGAGGGAGGAGTCCCTCCAGGGCTACAGGGCCGAGATCGCCAGGGCCGACGCGCGGTACTCAGGTCTGAGAGACGAGCTCGCCTCCGTCAAGAGGGATGTGGAGGAGACGAAGTCGAGGGCGTCAGACCTGATGAGGGAGAGGGACCGCCACCTGGACGCCGCAAGGAGGAGGTCGATCGAGCGGGAGGAGGCGGCGATGGAGATCGCCGAGGCGAAGGAGACGGCTTCCGCCCTCCAGAGGGAGAAGGAGAGGATAAGGAGGGAGCGGGAGGGGATCGAGGAGAGGATATCGGATCTCGAAGAGGAGAGGGACGACCTCGACTCCGCGCGGATATCGATAAGGAGAGAGATGGCCGCCGTCGACGAGAAGCTCCAGAGGCTCCAGATGGAGAGGGCGAGGGCCGAGGCGAGCCTCCGGTCCGCCGGAGAGGGGTCTGGCTACAGCAGGGCTGTGGAGGCGATCAGGTCCGCCATCAGCCGCGGCCAGCTATCGGGGCTCTATGGTACCATCGCCGAGCTCGGGGACGTCTCTTCCGTCCACTCCACCGCACTGGAGGTGGCGGCAGGCGCGAGGCTCCAGAGCATCGTCGCCGAGACCGACGGAGATGCGGCCCGGGCGATCGAGGGGCTCAAGAGGTCGAAGGCCGGGAGGGCTACATTCCTCCCCCTCAACAAGATGCCTATGGGCAACCCACCGCCTCCGCCCCAAGAGGATGGGGTTGTCGACTACGCCATAAACCTCGTCGAGTTCGACCCCCGTTTCCACCCCGCCTTCTGGAGCGTCTTCAGGGAGACCCTGGTGGTGAAAGACCTGGATACGGCGAGAAGGCTGATGGGCCGCTATCGTATGGTGACCCTGGAGGGGGACCTGGTGGAGAAGGGCGGCGCCATGACGGGAGGCCACTTCAAGTCGAGGCTGAAGTTCGCCGCCGACGTGCGGCAGAGGCTGGAGGATGCGAATAGGATGGTCGTCGCATCCCAGGCCGAGAGGGAGGCTCTCATCGAGAGGCTCGACCGGGTCGAGGGGGAGGTCTCCGCCGTCCGGAGGAATGCCGAAGAGCTGGGCAGGGATCTCTCGCGGATCGAGGTCCGGACCGAGGAGATCGAGTCCCAGATGATCAGGCTCGAAAGGCTCGTCCAGGATAGGGAGACGAGGCTCGCAGAGATGACCGCCGACGCCGCCGGCGTGAGAGAGAAGCTCGACTCCCTGGAGGGGAAGATCCGGGAGGTTGAGGCGGAGTCGAGAGGTCACCAGGAGCGGGCCGAAGAGCTCGAGAGGGCTCTATCCGGCTCGGAGATCCCGGAGATATCGGCCCTCGCCGACGGCCTCGAGGCAGAGATCAGGGGACTTGAGCGGAAAGCCTCCGAGATCGAGGCAGAGATCACCGGCCACCGGCTGAGGCGGGAGAGCTGCGTTGCCCGGAAGGCAGAGCTCGCCAAAAGGAAAGAGTCCCGGGAAGAGAAGAAGAGGGCTGCGGCGGAGAAGAAGAGGGCTGCGGCCGAGAGGGTCGGCGAGGCGAAGGCCGCCCTCGTCGAGCTGGCCCGAAATGAGAGGGAGATCGAGGAAGAGCTCTCCGGCCTCAAGGGCGAACGAAGCCGGCTCCTCGACAGGGTCGCGGCCCAGGGGAGGGCAGTGGACTCCATCGAACGGGAGGTGGACCGGGTCCGGGCCCGGATGGCGGCGGCCGAAGGCGCAGCCAGTGAGATCAGATATTCTGCCGAAGGTCTCAGGGCCGAGATTGAGGGGTTCGGGATCGACGTCTCCCAGGTCCCCCCCAAGAGCCAGACGATCATTCGGAAGATCAACGCCCTGGAGAGGTCCATGGAGGAGCTGGAGCCGGTGAATATGTTGGCCATCGAGGAGTACGACCGGGTCTTCGATCGGATGGAGACCCTCAGGGAGAGGAGAGAGACGCTCCAGAGGGAGAGGGAAGACCTCCTGGCGAAGCTCGACCGGTACGAGGAGATGAAGCGTGAGGCGTTCATGGCGGCCTTCAATGGGATCAACGAGAACTTCAGAGATACGTTCCACGCCCTCTCCGACGGCGAAGGGGAGCTCATTCTCGAGAACGAGGACGACCCCCTAAGCGGTGGGATGACGATCAGGGCCCGGCCCGCCCGGAAGGCATTCCACAGGCTGGAGGCGATGTCTGGGGGAGAGAAGAGCCTCACAGCCCTCTCCTTCATATTCGCCATCCAGAGGTTTAGGCCCGCCCCCTTCTACGCCCTGGACGAGATCGACATGTTCCTGGACGGGGCGAACGTCGAGAGGGTGGCGAAGCTGATCAAGGGCATAGCCCAGACCGCCCAGTTCATAGTCGTTTCTTTGCGAAAGCCCATGATCCAGGAGGCGAAGTACGTAGTAGGGGTGACGATGCAGGAGAACAATATATCTACCGTGACGGGGGTCTGCCTCAATTGAGCGACGTCGAAGTCCTGGAGGTTTCGCAGACCTTCGGCCTGGAGCCGGACCCCGTCCAGGTCCTTTTGGACCTGGCGAGGCGGGGGGAGATCGACCCCTGGGACGTGGACCTCTCATCGGTGACTGAGAAATTCTTGGAGCAGATCGAGGCCCTGGGGGATAGAGACCTTCCGGCCCTGGGAAGAACCCTCCTCTACGCCAGCATCCTCCTCCGGATGAAGTCCGACTCCATCGAGGGAGATGAGGATGAGGCCGAAGACGACCTCTTCGACGACCTCGACGAAGGACCGATATACAGGCGGCGGCGGGTCGAAGGGCTTCCCGCCCCTCCCATCAGGAGGAGGACGAAGAGGCCCGTCACCCTGGAGGAGCTGATATACGAGCTTAAGAGGGCGGAGGTCGTCGCCGAGAGGAAGGTGGTGAGGGTGAGGGTGAGGGAGAAGCCCGAGCCGACGGTGGAGGAGGCGATGGAGCGGGCCCACGAGGAGGGGATCGAGGACCGGATCAGGGCCCTCCGAGGTGTGATCTCCGAGAGGCTGGAGACCACGGACCGGGTCACCTTCTCGGATATAGCTGGCGACGTCCTCAGCTACGTCTCTCTCCTCTTCATGGCGGGGAGGAGGGAGATCTGGCTCGAGCAGGAGACCCTCTTCGGGGAGCTCTACATAAGGAGGCACCCCGGGGGCGCGGGGGAGCCTTTGGGGTGAGGTGGATCGCTTTTGGCGGGCGAAGTATCTGAGGACGAAGAGCTGTCAGCGGTGGTGGAGGCCGCCCTCTTCGCTGCCGGAAGGCCTCTCTCGATCGCGGAGATCGCGGAGGCGACGGACCTGCCCGCAAGGGCTGTTAGAAGCCTCGCCAATGGTCTGGTCCGGGACTATTCGGAGAGGTGCGGCGGGATCGAGATAAGAGAGTTTGAGGACCGGTACGTCATGCAGGTCCGCTCCTCCGTCGCCGAGAGGGTGAGCAAGGTCGGCCCGAAGGAGCTGGAGGCTCCGCTCCTCCGGACCCTCGCCATCATCGCCTACAACCAGCCGATGGCCCAGAGCGAGCTGGCGCGGATCCGGGGCAACAAGAGCTACTCCCACGTCAAAGAGCTGGAGGATCGAGGGCTCATCCAGGCGGAGAAGGAGGGGAGGACGAAGATCATCACCACCACCAAGAACTTCGCCGAGTACTTCGGCCTCGACTTCGATGACCCCGACTTCGTCAAAAGGGTGATGAAGGAGAAGAAGAGGCTCGGGGTCACTCCCATGTACAGGAGCCTCGCCGAGAGGATGGGTCTCGCCTTCGCCGTCGTCAACCCCTACAACCCCTACAAAAATGACATTCAGGCGATGAAGAGCCTCGACCTCCTAATCATAGCTCCAGGCTACCAGGAGAGGGCGAATGAGCACTATTCAGGGGAGCTCTTGGAGTCCTCCGTCAGGACCTTCACCCAGTTGAAGCAGACCATAAACCTCATCGCTGAGAAGTCGGGAAGGTTCGACCACGAGAAGACCGCGTCCCTTCAGGCGGAGATCGACGCCCTCCTCGCGGATTACAGGGAGAGGGCGATAGGAGCTCGGCCGATAAGGCCCCTCTCGCCGATGATCCAGGAGATCGCCCTGGACCTCGGGGTTTTGACTGACGAGGACGGGATCTCTGCCGCCCCCGACTACATGGGGGTGGAGGCCGAGATCCAGGTCCCGACCCACCAGCCTTACGAGATGGACATCATCGACAGGATCAGGGAGCGGTACGAAGCGATCTTGAAGAGCCTGACTTATATTGGAAGTTCGAAGGAGGCGGATAAAAATGGTGGATAAGGAAGATGACGAAGCAAACTGCGATCGGTGCGGCCGCTACTTCCCCGAAGATGACCTCATCGAGGAGGGGGGTCTCAGGATATGCGAGAACTGCTACATCTCCGCCCACTCGAGGATCAAGGTCTGCGACCCCTGGGCCGTCCGGTCCAAGAAGATTCACAGGGAGAGGGCTGGCCTCGTGGGGACGGAGGGGCTGACCGACTCCCAGAGGGAGATCTACGAGTTCATCGCGTCGAAGGGCGGTGCCAGAAGGGAGGAGATCGCAGGAAAGTTCGACCTCCCGGCTGAGGAGCTGGAGAACCAGTTTGCGATCCTGAGGCACTGCGAGCTCGTCAAAGGGCAGAAGCGGGATGACGGCGTCTACATCGTCCCCTTCGAAGAGTGAGGAGTTCTCGGGGAGGCCGGGATGGATGAAGAGACATTAAAGGATCTCGCCCGCTGGTTCTCCGGATACGTCCAGACCTTCAAGACCGGCGACCCTGAAGCTGACAGAAACATCATCCTGAAGGAGGAGCACACCGCCCGCGTCCGCTGGGAGATCCGGGAGATCGGACTATCCCTCGGCCTCTCCGGGGAGGACCTCTGCCTCGCGGAGGCTGCCGCCCTCCTCCACGACCTGGGCCGCTTCCCCCAGTACGCCCGATACAAGACCTTCTCTGACCGACGATCCTGCGACCACGCAGCCCTCTCCGTCCAGGTCCTCATCGAGGGCTGCATCCTCGACGACCTGGATCTCTCGGAGCGAGAGCTCATCCTGAAGGCGATATCATATCACAACCGGGCCCACCTTCCGGAGTACGAGGAAGACAGGTGCCTCTTCTTCACCAAGCTACTCCGGGACGCGGACAAGCTGGACGTCTGGGCCCTCCTCCTCGACTACTACAGCCGCCGGGCTGGTGAAGGGTACCGGAACGGGGCTCTGGAATTGGACCTTGACGATGCGCCGGGGATCTCGGAAGATGTCTGCCGGGCCCTCTTGGCAGGAGAGATCGTGAAGGTTGAGGACCTCCGGAGCCAGAACGACTTCAAGCTCCTCCTGGCGAGCTGGATCTTCGACATAAACTTCCGGCCGGCTCTGGTGGAGGTCGAGGAGAGGGGCTACCTCGAACGGACCCGGGAGGTCCTCCCCCGTTCCCAGGTGGCTGAGAGGATCATCGATCATCTCAAATCCCGCCTCGCCGAGAGGATCGAGGCCGAGAGCCCCCAGGGTCCGGATTGATGGACGATCACAGCTTCAGCCGGTCGGCCCGACTCCTCACCTCCCCTCACCTCCTTCTTTCACCTCCTTCTCTCCACCCACCCTCTTCCCGAGGGCTTCCAGGTACTCTAAAACCGCCAGGACGAAAGCTGCGTGCGACCAGGTGAGGGGCAGAACCGACCTCGGGCTGCCGTCGTCGGCCACCTGCTCGGGGAGGAGACCGGTGGTGGGGTGGGCGTGATCTGCGCACCATTTTATCATATCGAGGGCCCGCTCTAAGTTGCCCACCGCCGCGTGCCACGAGGCGAGCCATAACGTGCAGATGATCCAGCTGTTCATCCTGCCTCCGTACTGGTCGCCTTCGTACCTAGCGACGCCCCCCGACGGCCTCGATAGATCCCTCTCCACCGCCTCCATCGTCCTCGCGACCCGGGGGTCGTCGGGGGGCAGAACCCCAAACCACCATACTCCAAATAAGGAAGAGTCGATGGCCGGATCCTCCACCGACCGACGAAACCGGCCCAGCCGATCGTCATAAAGCTGGCTTGTTATCGCTTCTCTGACCCTCTGCGCCCCCGTCGACCAGGCGTCGGAGTGCGCGTCGTCTCCCAGGGTGAGGGCGAGCTCCGAGGCTCCCAACAGCCCCGCGTAGACGGTGCAGGCGCTGTAGGTGTAGACCCCCTTCCTCTCCTCCCAGAGGTCGAAGCTCGGTGGAGGGAGGCCGGATTCGCCGAGGACGCTCAGGAGCCAGTTGGCGGCGGGAGACGCCACCGACCCGAAGTACCTCCCGGCGGTCCAGACGTTCCTCGATGTGATCCAGTTGACGTAGAGGGCGAAGAGGGGAAGGCCCGTCTCGTCGATCTGGATCATGGGGACCGGGTGCCATGTGGAGCCGAAGTCTCCGGCCGGGGTGTACTTGTGGAGGAAGTATCCCCGATCGGTGATGGTCTTGGCGAAGAAGTCGAAGACCTCACAGCTCAGGTGGTGGTAGCGCGCCCTGTCCAGGGCTATGCAGGCCCAGGCGGCGTCCCTCGGCCAGCAGTATGTGTATAGGTCGGCACCGAACTGCCTTATATCGGAGTCACAGGAGGCGATGACGGAGCCGTTGATGTCCATGTGGGCGACGGTGGCGAGGAGGCTTCGATAAAAGATCTGGCGGACCCTCTCCGGGAGGCGGCTCATCAGGCCGGCCTCGGGGAGGACGCAGATCCGTTCGAGGAAGGAGTTCCAGAAGTTGAATGAGGTCCTGTAAAGGCTCGCTCTCTCAACCTTCTTGAGCCGCCTGTGAGCGCTCATCACTTTTTCGTAGCTCTTTGCGAAGGCGATCCACATTTGGACTCTCCGGGACTGCCCGGGCCCAAGCCCCGAGATCGTCCAGCCGAGGGTCGAGTCCACCGACCCATGGGCGACGGGGTTTCCGCTGAGCTCTCCCCCCTCCAGGATCTCCCGCCATGTCCCCTCCAGCCCCCTCCATTCGGCGGTGCCCGCGGCATACTGGTCGAAGTTGGGATCGCTGCCGTGGAGGATGTACCGGTCCCGTTTGTAGTGGATCAGAACGTCCCTGTCCACCACCGCCGTCTCGCCGATCTTGCTCTCCAGGAGCCTGTAATTCTGGTTTGAAAAGAGCCTCAGCTCTCTGTTGGCTTCCGAGAGGTTCTTCACCTCGAAGATCCTGGAGAAGACGTTGGAAGAGGGGTGTACCGCGTCCAGAACGACGATCTCCAGCTCCATGGAGGTGCTTCGAAATGTCGTCTCGCCGATGTTCGATATCAGGCCACAAACGACCGCCTCCTCGTCGAGCTTACGATCTCCTGCCAGGCTTTGAGCCCCCCGGGTGAACTCCCGGCGGAAGCTCGACTTGTACCTCTGGACCGGAGACCACTCAAATAACCAGCTGCATCGGCGAGACCCTTTCAGATCGCAGATCCCCGCCCTGACGGAATGGCCGTGGTTTTCGAGCCCCACGAAGGGGAAGTAGACGTCCCTTATAGTCCCCCACTCGTCCTCGCATATCAGAATTCTGCCGTTTCCCAAAACCAGAGGTCTTGCCAATGGTATCTCCTCCAGGGGCGGATAGTAGGGTTCTTGCAACGTTAGTATTTTAACCTCTTCCAGGGTGGATCTATAGTCCAAACCCAAAAAATATTGAAAATAAATCTTTTATATCAGTAGGCTACAGAGTCTATGCCAGGGAGATTGTTTAGCATGAAGGCGATTAAACTGATGATGGCCGTAATGGTCATCGGTCTTGTATCCATATCTTCGTCCCTGGGCGAGGACGGCGAGACGGGCTCGCCCTTCGGGGAGGAGCTTTCCTTCTGGAGCGGCGACCTGGATTTCGACTTCGACTTCGGGTATGACCTCAATCTCGGCGACGGTTTCGTCTGGGGTAACGCCGGGATTTATGACGCCCCCTCCGTCGGAGAAGACCATTGCGCAGACGACGAGCAGGACGCACCGTCGGACTGGGACTATCCCGTCGACGACTGGATCATCGACGAGGGGTTCTACAGCGATTTCGCAGGATCTATGGGGGAGGAACCGGGATGGTCCGAGACCGATGACCATCCTGGAATCCCTGGCCCGGAGGAGAACGCCCTCTGGATCGTCTTTCCGTACAGCACCAACGTGAAGACGACGAAGCTCGTTCTCCAGAAGGATCGGTTCGCAAAGGAGCTGTTAATTCCGGGCATGGACGGGAAGCTGACGATCTACGAGCTGAAGCCCGACAGTACTCTCTTGACTTACGTCCCCGACTGGCAGGTGAAGGCGAAGAGGGCTTATAGAGCCTGGTTCACCGCCGACGCCCCCGGCGACTATGCCGTATGGTATGAGGTCTACAACGCCAAGGCGAACGTCACCACCACGAGCAATGTGATCGAGTACAGGGTCTTCGAGAACCTGGCCGTCGTCGTCCTCAACGAGGCGAAGTGCCCCGGGGAGACCGCGACGCTGAGGGCAATAGCTTCGGGATGCGCTGATGCCGCCTATCAGTGGTATAAGGGGCGTTCCTCCAAGACGGGAGAGGGGGAGATAATAGACGGTGAGACCAAGAGCGTCTACGTCATAAGGAACGTCTCACCCGATGACGCGGGCTACTACACCTGCAACGTGACCTGCAATGGAGAGAGTGACGAGGACTCGGGGAGGTTCTACGTCGGATGGTGGGAGTGCGACGGGACAAGCCCCTGCAAATGCCAATTCCGCGCCGTCAGCTGAGGTCGCCTTGACCTTGGAATAGGTCATCGCACCTTCTTTTTTGCTTAAGGCCGGGGGCTGATAAGAGAGAAGGATGATGAAAATAATGGATGATGAAAATAAAAAAGGGGTTCGGCTCCTCAGCCGAACTCCAGCTTGCACTCTACGGCGGCCTCCACCATGTAGGCTTCCCCGGGGATCATAGGCTCGTCCTTCCCGACGTGCTCCCAGCTCCCGTCCTGATATCTCCAGAGGAAGGCCGAGATTATCCCCTCGCTGACGGCCGCTGAATGGGCATAACGCTTGTGGTTCGCCCTGACGCTGACGTCTGCCATAGCCACCGTCTCGTTGGTGGGAACCCCCACCAGGTTCCACCCCTGGTGGAGCTCCACCATGTAGGGGAGGTCCACAGGTTTTCCGGCTATCTCCAGGGAGAAGCTCTCGGTGCCGTCGATGACGTAACCCCTCCCGGGCAAAAGGTCTGTGACGTTGGCGGCGGTGTCGTCCTTGATGGTGAAGTTCCAGCCGTCTTCGGAGAGGACGAATATGCCCCGGTAGCTCTTCCGTTGGAGGAGTTTGGCGACGGAGGAATCTTTCGGGTTGAGGTGGATCGAGAATGGGCTCCAACCCACCGAGACGTTGACGACCTGGACGATCCCCGGCACCAGCCTGTACTCGACGGTGAAGCTCCTCATCTCGCCGATGGCGGGGCTCAAAACCGGCCATACCACCCGTTTTTCGGATCCGATCAGCTCTTCGCCGTGCCAGACCGCACGTTCCCGCTCCTTCACCACGATCTCCTCGGCGTCTTCAGGGAGGATCAGCTCTCCCATCAGGGCGGGGGGGGCGTTGAGGCTCCGATCCCCTCCTGCGGAGTCCTTCACGATCCAGTAGATCCAGTCGCTGGACCATTCGGAGGTGGGGGTTATCGAGACCGTCACCTCGTCGGTGGCGTTCGATTCTGTGGCGTTCGAAACCTCGATCCGGTACGGCAGATCCGGCGTCGATGGGATCGTCGGTCTGAAGGCGGGATCGCCGAAGAGGGTGTAAATGCTCGCGGTCTGGTTGAGCATATCACCGATGGATACGTACCACGGCTGGTATTCGTCGATCTTTGCGAGATCGATCCCATCTGCGGCCATGATCTTCGATACGTAAAGGTTGTTTGCCGCCATAATCGCCTCGCCGATGGTGGCGTTCTCGAATACCAGGGCCTGATACATCCTCCCGGGGTGATCGTCCGAAACGAAGATCCAGGAATTTGCGCTCGACCCGACGTAGTTGACCGCCCCTGCCTTGAGGAACGCCAGGGCCATGGAGTCCTCGAGCCTGGTGGGGATGTAAATCTCTATCCCGGCTCGGTAGGGCAAGATCTGGCCCTTGAGCTTTGATGTCAGGCATGCCGATGTGGTGGTGGTCTGGGGGGCTAGGGTCAACTGCTTAACCTGCTCTCTGTCCATGACATGGTCCATCAGCGCCCAACGAGAGAGCTGCCAGCCCCAGTCGATGCCGTGATAATCGAAGTAGACGATGTTCTCGCCGCTGTTCATCTTCGAGGAGACCCTCTGGTAGGTCGCCTCCTCCCACCGGAGGTTCTCGGCATCGAGCCCCGCAGCCCTAAGGTACTCTCCGATCCGGTTGGGGATCGGCGACTGGGGCCATGTGGCCGGATAGTCGCTGGGCGAAGATATCACCAGGGCCGAGTCTCTCCAGTCACCCTTTATCCTGTCGTAGGCGAGGGTCCTCGCCACCATCTGGGATGCGTCGTAGACGCTGAGGCCGATGATCCTCCCCGATGCCACGTCCTGGTAGCCGTCGTCGTCGAGCTTTATCATGTACTCTCTTTGAATGTCGTACTCAAAGGCTCCCGACGACTGCCTCCCTCCCGTAGAGATGAAGGGTAGGGAACCTGGTCCCCCCACCACCATCAGGTACTCTGGAGAGATCTCCATCTCTTCGACCTTCGCCTGGAGGTCCTCCTCCACCTCCGCTGGGTTCAGCTTTTGGGGGTCTATCGCAGCGTCGAAGACGACCCCCTTCCTCGCTGCTGCCATCTGGGCTGAGAGTAGGGAGAGCTTCGGGATCTTGGTGAAGCTGAAGGCGTTGACGTTTATGGGGCTGGCGGAGGAGTTGACGTCCACCGTGAAGTTCTTGGTCCTGTGGTCCATCGTCCCCTCGCTCCTCCAGGCTTCGAGGTTGAAGGTCCAGGGACCAGGACCGCTGAAGAGGACGGTGGCGCTGGACACCTTTCCGGGGATGCTCTCTGAGATGATCCGGCTTTCTCTCGATCCGTCAGGGCTGTAGCAGTTCAAAACGACGTGGTGGAGCTGTCGGGTCACCTCCCAGGATATCTCTGTCCATCCAGGCTGCATCCTTCCAGGATGGGTCACGTTGACGAAGGGACCGTCGGTGGCTCTCTTCGGCGGCTCGCCGCCATCGACCTCGTTATCGTTATCCCCTTTCGGACCTGTATGAGTCACCGAGATTCCGCCGTCCAGGGGCTGAGTCCACCCGGCATCGAGGGCGTGGAGGATCATCACCTCCAGGTTCAAAGTGGCGAACTGGCGGGGGCCGAGATGATCCACCGTCCAGTTCAGTCTGCTCCCTCGAAGGAACGCCCCCTCGGGGCTCGGCTCCCTTCCGGTGAGGGGATCGGAGAATTGGACCTTTCCCGATGCGGTGCTCCACCAGACCACGAGCCTGCCGGGCATGAAATGGTCGGTCAAAGTCACGTTGGTGACCTCCATTTCACCGCGGTTCTTGAGGGTGACCTTCAGCCTGACGATCTCTCCCTCCCTCTCCGACGGTATCGTGGCGGGGTTCACCTCGACTTCCAGGATGAGGTTATCGTCTATATCCGTCCTCAAAATTTCCGACTCGGGCTTTGGAGCCAGGAGGGATATGTCGCGAGAGTTGGTGAGTATCACCGCCTCTATATCGTCCCCCCTGGCCCTCATCTCCCGGATCAAAAGCCCCACGTCCCCCTCGACGACCGTCATGTTGAGGTCTGACAGACGGGCCTTGGCAGCTTCACCCATGGGCCCCGTGGCGACGACCGCGGTGGCCCCGAGGCGGACGAGGCTGTCTTCTGTGGAGTTGGTGAGGTCGTCATCGACGAAGAGGATCGGCCAGTTGAGATAAGATGCGATCGCAGCCCCGTTGAGGGCGGCGCTGTAGTTGTCGCCCACCAGGACAGCTCCCGGCGACCTATCCCACCTGGAGGCGATCTCTGCCGCCATCTCGAAGCTGTCGTTGGATTCTATCCAGTTATCGCAGTCCCAGAATACGTCTCCGATCCCCAGGACCTCTCCATCGATGCGGTCCAGGAGCCACCGGACGGAGGGGGAGGGGGGCTGGAGCTCCGACCAGAGGGGGGTGTAGACGACGTCGTACTCGAAGACCATGCCGGCGGCTCCAACCCTCGCCAGCTCTTCGATCCTGCCGACGGTCCCCATCACGTTCTGGGTGGATATGGTGTACTCGACGTAGTCGTCGCTTAGCCTGACGAAGGTCGGCGTCTCCGTCAATCCGACGGCCACCTTCATATCCGCGGGGGCGACGGGGCTCACCACCACGAAGTCGGAGCGGTCAGATATCTCGGCGTAGTTGTACCCCTCGCTCCTGCCGAAGGGATCTCCTATGGCGACGCCGAACTCAACGGGACCGAGCTCAGCTGCCATCCTCGCCGCCTCCTCGACGACCTCTAGGACCTTCTCCTCCTTCCATCGGTTCCATAGCTGGCGGTTGTAGCTGCTGGACCCCACCCTCGATAGGTCGACACCGGTGTCGTTGTAGAACTCCTCTTTGCAGACGTCACATAAGCAGTGCTCCTCGTCGACGAACCCGAACTTATAGAGGACGACGCCGTCGGCGCCGTAATCCTCGATCACCTCCTGGACCCGGTCGTAGAGGTGGCTCCTAGCCTCAGGGTCCACAGGACAGAGCCGGTCGGCGACGACGACCCCTCCCGAGGATACGGCGATCTGGGCCGAGTCGGGGTAGATGTATCTATACCCTTCTGGGGCGGGACCGGATCGTGGGGCCTTTTGAGCCCCCCGGTCCTGGACGAGGAGCTCTCCCAAAAGGCCGATCGCCGCATCTCTGTCGGTTGCGGCTCGGACGTCTTCATCGGAGACCTCCTTCTCGGAGCCCTCGGGAACCTCAAGGGTGGCGGTGACGTAGGCCTTTATCCCCTCTTTTTTGGCGGCTTTGACAAGGCTCTTGACGAGGTCACCCTCGCCGTCGATCATCACAGCTGATACGTTGGCGGCGGCCATGGAGTGAAGGGTTGACGTCGGGCCGTAACGGTCGATATCAGACCGATCGATCCAGCCCATCCTCTCCCCCGCGGCGGTATCTCTCGGCATTATGATGAGGGGCCTCGTCTCGACGGCCCCATCCTCCGACCAGATGGCGAGGGGCGTCGCAGCGACCGCAGCGCGCCAGTCGTCAGCCCCCACCATGATCACCTCTTCGGGGGGTTGTGACTTCGTCCCCCTCTCCATCTGGCCGCAAGCGGCGATCGCCAAGATCGCAAATAACGTCAGGAGCGTCAAAAAGCGTCTCAATTAATCCGCCTCCTCAATGGAAAGCCCCGCATCTTTAAGCGCCCCCGCCAGGCCTTCATCGACACCGTCTCCCCATACGATGGCTCTCGCGAGGCCACCGTCCACCATCTTCTCCAGGGCATAGGAGCTCGCCTCCGAAAGGGGTCCTTCGCAGATTATCAGGGGAGCTCCGATCTTCTTCGCCGCCTCGTACGCGGCGAAGGCCTCCACATCGTCAGTTCCCGTCAGGACGACGACTTCTACCCCCCCTGCCCAGATCGTCGAAGCGAAGAGCCACGACGTCTCACAGATATCTTCGCCCCCGATCCTCTCGGTTGGCATAACCTCTGTGAGGAGCTTCTCGACTGTGGAAGGGACGACCGATTCGTCCCCGAGGATCACCACCCTGGCCAGAGGCATCTGCTCCATCCCCTCGAGGTCGTCGCCGTCCAGCTCGCCTCCGGTGAGGGTGATCACCGGCACGGTATCGTTCACCCTGCCCTCAGCGAAGGAGAGGGCTAGGGCTCGATAGAGGAGGCCGTCCCCGGTCACGATGGCGAAGGTCCCGGTATCTGCGGCGAAGACCTCAGCTCTCTCAGTAGGCAGGGGGATTCCGAATGAGTCGTGAAGGAGAAATACGATATCGAACCTCCCGGGCCTCGTGGCCATCAGAGTGAACTCCCCTTCACCGGACTTCGTCTTTCCCACCGAGATCGTCTGGCTTTTGGGCATCACCAACAGCTCCGGCGCAGAGACCACCTCGACGGATATCTTCTCGTCGACGTTCAGCTTGATGGTGATCGATCCTGTATGGGTTCTGTTGACCACCAGCTCTTCGGGCAGCCTCAGAATCGCCTCGTAGGCGCGGATCTCCTGGTTTACCTCCACCTCAGCCCGGACCGAGGCGTTCTTCGACGGATCGCTGAGGGATGTCGCCAATATCTCTATCTGGCGCTTATCTCCAGCCATCCCTCCCCCTATCTCCAGGTCGAGGAGACGGCTCACCCCCGAGGAGAGGGAGAGGTTGTAGGGTAGGTCCACGGGAGTTGAGCCGTCGAAGAGCGTAGCCCTCCATCCCCTGGGAAGGCGGGGCGCGTCTATGGATATCACGTCCTTGAAGAGCCCCGCATTTCTGACCAGAAGCTTGAACTCTGCGGCCTTCTCAGGGTCCATCGTCGAAGAGGCCGATCTCGCATCGTCTATGCTGAGGCTGACCCCATAGCTCTCCTCCTCGGTGATGACGACCTCGAACTCTACCATCAGGGGCAACGATCTGGTCTCGTCGAAGAAGTAGACGAATCCGGAATAGGTGCCTTGGGCGGTCTCCGGTGGCGATGAGAAGGTGATCTCGACCTTCACCGCCTCTTCGTCGTAGACGTCCTCGGCCTCTGGCCCCAGGGACTTGAACTTCGGGATAGAGACCTTCACCAGGTCTTTCGCCGTCCCTGCTACGGGGATGGAGGTGATCTCGAAGATGGGCGCATCCCCCATATTCTCGAGGATAAGAGTTCGTTTTGTCATCTCACCGGGATGGAGTTCCACTTCGAATCGATCTCTATCTGCTGCTAGCTCTCCCGCGGAAACGGAGACGAGCAGCGACAGGATGGCGAGCAGGTTAAATAGCTTCATCTGGGCACCACGTTAGGTTGATCGCGGATCGTTTGGACGATGGGTCCGCCTTCGTCTCGTCGGCCGGGGACCCCGTCCCCAGGGAGAGACCCGTCTTCTCAGTCCTGATCGGCGCCATCCTCGTTTTAATCCCGGCATGGGGCCGGGGGGGAACGCCGGTGAGAACCCACGAGATCGCGCAACCCCTCAACGATGTCGTCAGAGGGTGTGGGTTCTCATCTTCCGATTTTTCTCTGCTGACCTGTCGGGTACTGACATGTCATATGCGCAGGTGAATGAGAAGGACTACGGATGAATAAGCTTTGCGGCGATTCCCCCATCAATAATCGATCTAATGAAGCCCATCCTCCAAAATGCCGTCTCATTTCGTCCTGGAGACGACCCTGCCGCGAATTTCGGACCGTCCTTCCCCGTGAGCCCAGAGATACACTCATGATAAGTTATAAATGCGAGGCGATTCAAACTGGTGGAACGACGATTGGGCTTATGTCTGCTTATGGAGAGGGGGTCACCTCCTTAATATCTTTGCAGTCCCCGGAGCCCATGGACTGAAAGTGAGGTGTTATATTTGACTGAAAGGACGACGAGAAGTTTGACGCTGGCCTTCGCGGTTCTCATATCGATGGCTGCGATCTCTTCAGCACAGCCCGGGTTTCCGGGACAGTTTCCGGGACAGTTTCCAGACGACTATTCCTGGCTGAACCCCTGGGCTGACCAGTACGATCAGCAGGATCAGGGGCAATATGACTGGCAGGGGCAGTGGGGTCTGCCTTATTCGACCCCAGAGCCGACGGCTGGGCCGGGAACTCCGACGGGGACCTATCCCGATGGCAGACCCACGTCCAGCGGGCCCGGAGGCTCGCAGCCGTTGAGCAAGCCTTCCGCCTCGACAGGTTCGTCGATATCCTCCCTTGGAGATGGAGTATCTCTCTCTGAAAGGGAAGTGAGCGGCCTTCCGGGAGGTGCCAGCCTCATGTCTCCCGGCGGAATGTCGGCGCCCATGTCTCCCGGCGGAATGTCATTGCCCATCTCCTCCGGCGGAATGTCGACGCCCATGGCGTCCGGGGGGGCTGGCGCGTTCAAGAGCTATTACGGCGGGACCCAGGCGTACCATATGTACTACGGCGGCCTTCAGCAGTGGATCTACTACTGTGGGAGGTGGACTGGCGGCCCCGCAGCCTTCTGGTACGGCCAGAGGACGAACACCATCATAAGAAACGACCAGTATCAGAGCATCTGGTCTTATGAGAAGTATCCCAACGGGTGGGTGGATTGGAAATACTGGGGATACTGGCAGCCCGGTTACCACCACGCCTGGTTCGGAGCCGATGCCAAAGGTTGGCACCAGATCGCAGTCTGGGGAAGCCGGTCCGGATGGAGCAACCCGATATGGGTCTACGTCTGGTGATCTGATCCCAGGCAATAGGGCCCGAGACCGCGCTATGGGCCTTCAGTCCCGAGGGGCCTGAGGGACCGTCTCGCGACCCTCACTTTTTTCGGCGTCACCTCGATCCTCTTCGCCATCGTCACCGTAATCATCATCGAATTGATCGTCATCATCGTCGTCATCGATGGGGAAGGCGAGGTCAGATCCATGAGCCGGTCCAAGACCGATCGACACCTTCGATCGACACATATTTCTGGCGCAAAAAAGAGCCAAGATGGATATGGCGAGGATGAGATCATCAGGGTATGGTGAATATCTTGGATCGTGAGCGTGCATATCTGGTGGCGACTCCCTTCAAGAAGCGGGACAAGAAGAGGCTAAAGATAAGCGACTTCGTATTCGCCCTCTCTTTAGACCTGAAGTGGGGCTCCCCCGATAAGGTGAGGGCCCTTCTGCAGGAGGCGGCCGATGAGGGGCTCGTCAGGATCGAGGGTGACTACGTCTTCGCCGCCTTCGATGACGCCCAAGCCGAGGTCCCCGTCGGCTTCAAGCCGTCCAAGGAGGAGGATCTCTTCGACAGAACCATTCGGCTCATAGTCTCCGAGACGGGGATGGGGAGAAAAGAGGTGATCTCCATGGTCAACGAGAGGCAGGACACCCTCCTGGGGCTTGTGAACCTGGACGCCGTGGCCCTCGTCGTGGCAAGAGAGATGGGGATCGACGTGAGGGATCTGGTGCAGGAGGCGTACCGCAACCTCGTCGAGGAGAGGCGGTGAGTTCAGAAGCGAAGGCTTTATACAAGGAGCGCATGACCCCTCTTTGGGAGTGAATCCCTTGGCATCTTCAGGGTCGCTTTCGGCTCGCGGGCCGCATATGGCTCTTCTCCTCCTATCCATCGTAGTCTCTTCAGCCGGAGCCGTCGACGAATCAGGAGCCTGCGTCGCCCCTAAGAGCCTCTATCGGATCGAGGACGGTCTTCTCGTCATCGACTGGTGGCAAGGTGCAGCCTTCAGCCTCGACTTCCCTGGTGAAGAGGACGACCTGAGGGTCGCGGAGGAGGAGAACGTCTCGTCTGATCTCAACTCGACGACGTCCCCCGTCCGCCATTCTGCGAGCTCCCTTCTCGCCGGCGCCGCCCACCTGGGCTGGTCCTCAGGGTATTCCCGGACGGGAGGGGGAGGCCGTCATGAGGAGTACGGCCGGAAGGCGACCGATCTGGTGGGGATATTCTCCATCGAGATGAATATCAAGCTGGGATCGGACCCTTGCCCTTCTCCCGGCTCCCCGGGATGGATGGCCTGCCCCTAGGTCGATAGATCTTATTTTTCGTCCAACTTTTCGTCCAACCTCAGGCGTCTCCATTGGCCGAGGACAGAACTGATGTGCGCACCATAAAGGACGATCATACCGCTCAGATAGACCCAGAGCATCAGGGCCACCACCGTCCCCAGGGAGCCGTAGACCAGCTGCTCTCTCGCCGGCCCCATATCCAGGTACCATGTGAAGGCTACCCTGGTGGCGGTCCAGCCGATGGTGGCGACGATGGCGCCCCAGGCCGCCTCGGATCGTCTTACATCGGTGTTGGGTGCCAGCAGATAAAGCAGAAATGTGATCAAGAAGACGAGGATGACGGGAACGAGGTCTGTGAGGGCTTTCACCAGCCACCCCCCGTAGAGTGGAGGGCCACCGCCCTGAACCTGGGATAGGAGGTGGAAGAGGACCGCCAGGGATAGAGATATGACCAAAAGCCCCGCCATCAGACCTCCGGCCATGGTGAGCCCCAGGATTCGCCATCTCAGATAGTTCCGTTGGGCAGACCCGCTCCAGGCTCTATCTACGTTCCTGGCCAGGGCGATGAAGACGGAGGTGGAGGCCCAGACGAGCCCCAACGCCGCTGCGATCCCCGCCGGCACCCTCAGCCTCATCACCTCATCGAGGCTGTCGCGCAAAAATTCTCCCGCTGGTGGAAGGCCGCCCAGCTCCGTGATCCTCCGTACGCTGTCTTTCGCCAGATCCTCCCCCGGCGGCAGAACCTCTCCGACGAGGCTCAAGATCTGGACCTGAACTTCTCTGCTCTGCAATAGGGTGCTGGCCAAAACCAGAAGGATGATAAAAAGCGGAAAGAGGGAGAAGAGGGCATAATAGGCTATAGCTGCAGCAGCCTCCGATCCCCTGGCATCCTTGAAGCTGCGAAGAGCTCTCAACGATACCCCCAACGAGCCACGGCTGAAGCCGTCGGCTCGGATGAAGAGGTCTCTTCCCCCCGCTTTGATCCTCTCTGTGAATCTTTCGGTCATGGATCCGTTTTTCCTTCCCGCACCGTCCCTCCGTCGATCCGGCGGAAGCGTCCTTCTGGATATCTTTTGGAACGAAGGTCTACAATAACCTGGCGTGAAGGTCTCTATAAACCCCCATCCGACCGTTTACTTTATGGTCCTCTTCGACCATAATAAAGGCCTTGGGGAATATGGCTATGAAGGCAGCGGCGATTTTACTTGGTCTGGTAATTCTAACCCTCTTTGGATCGGCGGAGGCGGCCTCAACCCTGACGGTCGTCGGCGAAGGGGAGATCCTCGTCCCGGCGGACAGGGTCTATGTCACCTTCACCGTGACCGCCGAGGACGAGAACGCCACCGTCGCATCGATGAAGAGCTCCGGAGGGCTGAACAGAACGATAGGCGCCCTCGTAGACGCTGGCCTGAAGATCGAAGACGTCTGGTCCGGCGGGGCCAGAAGCGTATCAAGAATACATTCCACCAGCAGGTTATCGAATAACTCCAACGCCGTCACCGTCGCCGAGGCTGGTGTTAGCCGGGTGATCGATCAGGCGACCGTCCGGCTCGACGCGGAAGATGAAGCCCTGGTCGATAGAACCCTCGAGGCGGCGAAGGCCCAGGGGGCCGAGGTGGAGATATCCGGGTACGCTCTGGCGGAGAAGGGCGCGGCCTTCGCCGAGGCGCGGAGGCTGGCGGTCGAAGACGCAGAGAGGGTCGCAGAATCCCTGGCTTCAGCTGCGGGGCTCGTCCTCGAAGAGAGGCTGGAGATATTCGAGCCTTCGCCGCCCCGGGTCCTGCAGCCCACCTCGGGGACGGACCCGGGGGCTTTGGAGGTGGCGGGCCTCTTCGACCTCTCTATGCTATCTCTCCTCGACCCCTTCGAGGAGGAGGTCTCCGGCGAGCCGGGGATGGTGACGGTCAGATCGAGGGTCGTCGTCACCTACCAGGTCTCGTAGTGGGTGGGCCGCTCTGAAACAGTCAAAAAGACCCGACCTCAGAACACTTTTTATTTATCCTGATCATCGTTATTACGGGTGATAATCTTATGTCCGGTGGCAAGATGGGATGGTTTTGCATTCTGCTTCTGACATCGATCCTGGCAACGGCTCCGGCTGCCGAAGCTCTGGAGATCATGGGGGGCGATGTAGTCAACATAGACTCCCCGATAGCCGACGACCTCTTCGCCGGCGGCAACACCGTGAACGTCAACGCTCCTGTCGATAGCGCCTTCATCGCCGGTGGGAACGTCTTCGTAAACGCCCCCATAAATGGCGACCTGGTCGTCGCCGGAGGGGTGATTGAACTGAACTCCGATGTCGGCGGAAAGGTCGTGGCCGCAGGCGGCACCATAAACCTCCGGGGCGACGTCGAGAGGAACGTGGTGATGGCAGGAGGCCAGGTGAGGGTCCACCCCACCTCGGAGATTGGAAGGGATGCGGCATTATCCGGAGGCGAGGTCTATAACGCCGGAATGGTCAAGGGGACTCTCTGGGTCAGCGCCAGAAACTTCGAGAACCTTGGCTCCGCTGGCGCCGTCAAGTTCCAGAGGTGGCAGGAGGGGGCTTTTGAAGGCGAGTCGAAGGCCGTCATATCGACCTTCAGCTTCCTCATGATCCTGGGCTATTTGATCGTCGGCCTTTTGGCCCTTCGGCTGTCACCGGGCGGCGTTTCCGCCGTCGATCGGAAGATCAGGGAGTCTGCGCCGGCAAGGGCCCTGCTGGGCTTCGGGCTCATCGTCGCTTCGTCGATCCTCATCGTCATCTCGATGTTGACCGTCGTCGGCCTTCCCCTGGGTTTCCTCCTCCTGGCGTTCTTCGTCGCAGCCCTTCTGCTCGCAGACATTTTCGTCTCCTATAGCCTCGGCAGATGGGCTCTATCGACCCTGAACCAGGATAGGAACGATCTCACAGCCTTCGTCCTGGGCTACATAATTCTGAGCGTCCTCTTCCTTCTGCCCTATGCAGGACCCGTAATAAAGCTGATATCCGTCAGCCTCGGTTTCGGAGGGATCGTCGCTGCCCTGGACGAAAGTCGAAGGAGGGTCTGAAGGGAAACGAGAGGATCGAAGGTCGTCGCGGAGACGAGATGGCTCTGGAGGCGGAGGTCGGCTCATCGAGAGGGGGATCCACGAACGGATGTCTGGGTCACGAGGATGTCTGGGTCACGACTTCGGAAAAGGCGGCGATGGATCATGCCGACTTCGCCACTAACATTTATGATATAATATTACTCATTATAAGAAGCTTAATAAAATAGTCGCTGTGTCCCATTTTTCGAGAGCTATTTTGAGTTCACTATGAAAAAATCCATATACCAATAGGCTGCTAGATTCAAGAACAAAGAAGCCCAGGTGATGGACGTGAAGTCGATTATAGATGAGGCTCTTAACAGATCTGAGCTCGAGGGTCGCGCAGCTCCTCCGTCAAGGGCCATGGAAAGCGACGAAGATCTGGTGGGCCTGAGATCTCCGTCGAGGGCAATGGAGAACGACGAGGATCTGGTGGAGGTTCTGGAGCAGCTGACGACGGTTATAAAGGTAGTTGGCTGTGGAGGTGGCGGGTCCAACACCATCGAGCGGCTGGCCGAGACCGGGGTCGAGGGGGCACAGCTCCTTGCAATGAACACCGACGCTCAACACCTCCTCCATATAAACGCGGACCGTCGCCTCCTGATCGGGCGACGGACCACGCGGGGTCTTGGGGCGGGAAGCCTCCCTTCCATCGGGGAGGAGGCTGCAAGAGAGAGCATCGATGATATCAGGGCCGCCCTGGAGGGGGCGGACATGATCTTCATAACCTGCGGCCTTGGGGGCGGGACGGGTACCGGAGCCGCTCCCGTGGTGGCGGAGGTGGCAAGAGAGATGGGGGCCCTCACAATCTCCGTGGTGACCCTCCCCTTCGCCGCAGAGGGGGCGATCAGGATGGCCAACGCCGACGCCGGGCTGAAACGGCTCCGAGAGGTCTCTGACACCGCCATCGTCGTCCCCAACGATCGGCTGCTGGAAGTCGTCCCGGATCTGCCCCTCCAGGCCGCCTTCAAGGTGGCGGACGAGGTGCTGATGCGTTCGGTGAAGGGCATTGCGGAGCTTATAACGAGGCCTGGGCTTATAAATCTGGACTTCGCCGACGTCAGGACTATAATGTCCAACGGCGGCGTCGCCATGATCGGCCTGGGGGAGGCGGAAGGCGAGATGAAGAGCAAAGACTCGGTGATCAAAGCCCTCCGTAGCCCCCTTCTGGACGTGGACATATCGGGGGCTACGTCGGCGCTGGTCAACGTGGTGGGCGGGTCCAGCATGACGATATCCGATGCCGAGACGGTAGTGGAAGAGGTCTATGAAAGGATCAACTCAGACGCTCGGATCATCTGGGGTGCCCAGATCGACCCCGCCCTCGACAATGGGATAAGGACGATGCTGGTGGTGACCGGGGTATCTTCCCCCCAGATCCTGGGCAAAGAGGACCTCAAAGCGAGCCGTGTCGTATCCAAGCACGGCATAGACTTCGTCAGGAGAAGGCGGACGGATATCTGACCTGGCTCGCGGCGGCTGGGATGAAAGTGCGAGAGCCCTCAAGGCCTTGGAATATTAATCGATCCAGAGGTCAACGGGCTATAATCATGACCCCGGAATGGTGGGCTTCGGCCGGGGTCCGATCCTTATTCTGAGATGTGTAGCCGCTTCCTCTAGACGGACTTTTGGGGACGCCGTCGTCGACGGAGATCTCTACCTTCTGCATGTAGAGGAGAGTCTGGCCGACGCAGGGCATCTCTTTTAAGGTATCGGGATGGATGTGAACGATTTTGAGCTTGTGACAGGCCTGAAGAATCCTATAAATGTCGCGGTTTGATGGCACAAAGGCTATTATGAGTTCCTCATCGCAGGGTGCAAGCCGCATCAGGTCGAACTCCGAATTTAAGGTTCGCGTCATCTCCAGACCACCTGAGATCTCTTTACTCCAAAAAGCTCTCGCGAAGCTCCGGCGCCTAACTTCCGAATCTCTTTGATTTTATACTGTGAACAACTAGTCTCTCATATATGAACCTATTGATTCAAAATAACTGCGGATTGATGGGCGAGATATTTTATATCATGGCTGGATATCAAACGCCGAAGATCGCATCCGTTGGAGATTACGCTCTTCTGCCACCTCTCATGAAATTCATGAGGTAGCCTGTCTTGAGAGTTCAGCGACCCGGATATGCCATTAATAACTTCAGCCTGCGTCCTATGTGAGATGGATGGGCGAACCTTTAATATCTGAATGATAACATGGACCATGTCAATCGATGGAATTATAAAGCATCGAGATTGCTCGCTAAATATTGTTATGGGTGCTACGATTGGGTGTGAAATTATGGTGACAGAGAAGGTGAAGAAGGAGCTTGAGATGCTCAAAAGGCACCTCATAATCCTGAAATACGTGGTGGAGAACGAGCCGATCGGCATCCTGAAGCTCGCCGAAGAGACGGGGATACCGAGCCACAAAGTCCGATACTCTCTGCGGGTGCTGGAGCAGGAGGGGCTCATCGCCGCCTCGGCGCCGGGAGCGGTCACCACGGAGCGTACCGGGTCGTTTATCGAAGATCTGGACCATGCCATAGACCAGCTTCGGGATATGATCGACGGGCTTAAAGAACTGAAGGTCGAAGGGTAGCATCCGATGCTCCCATATATAGAGGTCGCCAGAGCTCTGGAGGCGGTCAGAAGAGAGGAACGGAGGGACGATAAGGCAGAAGCTGTGGCATCTCTTCTCAGGAGCATGCTCCCGGAGATGCTCCGACCGACGGCTAGACTTCTATCGGGCCGGCTTTGGCCTCCCTGGGAATCGCGGGAGATGGGGATCGGCCCTGAGATCCTGGGAGAGGTCATCGGAGAGCTATCCGGCCGGGGCAGATCTGCAGAATCGGAAGGGTCTGACCTGGGAGATCTGGCTTTTATGATGGTTCAGAGGCGGTCCCAGCAGACCCTCACCTCTTCCTCGACGGATGCCCACCAGGTCTACGACTCCCTCCGCCAGATATCGGATCAGAGGGGGCCGGGTTCCCTTTCCAGGAAGAAGTCCATCCTTAAGGGGCTTCTTCTGAACGCCACCCCTCTGGAGGCCAAGTACATAGCCAGGACCGTTCTGGGGAGGATGATGGTGGGGTTGGGCCCGTCTCTGATGGCTGATGCCATCGGAAAGGCCTTCTCTGTCGAGGCGGCTCAGGTTGAGAGGGCGTACGCCCTTCTCCCGGATTTCGGCATCGTCGCCCTCAGCGCCTATAGAGGGGAGATATTCGAGGTGAAGCTTGCGCCCCCAAATCCTGCCAGGTTCATGCTCTTTGGGCAGAATAGGGGGCAGGATTTTCCTATCAGGATGGAGGGGAAGGCGGCTTACTCAGTCAGGTACGGCGGTCTCAGGGTCCAGGTCCACAAGTTGAACGACCAGGTATTCATTTATACGAGCCAGCTTCGAAACGTCACTTCGCCCCTCGACGACCTGGCAGAAGAGGTGATGAGGATAAAGGGGAACTTCATCATGGAGGGAGAGTTTCTCTTGGTTCATGGTGGCGGGATATCGCCCCGGTCGGATATGGTGGGGAGGATCAACCTCAAAGGCAGGTCAAAGGATCTGGCGACCCCCTCCTTTGCGGCATCGGATCTCCTATACCTGGACGGTCGGGAGATGATCGATGAAGGGTACGGAGAACGTCGGAGGCTTTTGAGCCGATGGCTTAAAGGGGTGGCTGGCGAGCCCCTATCTTCAAAAGTATTTCTGGCGGAGGAGAAGGTCTCTTGCGATCCCGATGAGGTGATGGAGCTCCTCCGCTGGTCTTTAGATCGGGGGTTCGGAGGGCTGATAATGCGCCATCTAGACGGACGTTACACCCCGGGTTCCAGGAGCAGGGCAGATGTGTTGATATCTCATATCCACGGCACAATCCCTGGCCCTCATGGCCGATCCCGCATCGTCTTGGGGCACCCTTCAGGAGATTGATCTTGATGAGACCTCAAAGATGGGCGCGTCATCTATTGACGGTTTGCATCAAGAATGGTCATTAAGTTTCCGTTTGCACTTCGAAACAAAAGTCCACCGCCGCTTTTTTTCGGACGATACCGCCAAGAAAGTCTATATATGTGAAGGATCCTCAGTTCCTTGAGAGCCGGTCACGAGGGCGGTTCTTGCCAGAGGGGAGAATATTTAAGCTCAGTATGTGAATATGTTTAGAGAGGTATCGGAGGAAGGATTAGATGACCAGAGGATTTTTGGCGGTTTCGGCGGCGCTTCTGGTGGCCGCCATCATGATATCGCCAGCTATGGCATATACCGTTTGCAGTTCAGCAAATCCATCATACACTATAGGCTCGGGAAGTCCCTATCAGTACACTATCGGGTCCGGCGGGCTTCAGGCCTATACCATAGGCTCGGGAAGTCCCTATCAGTACACTATCGGGTCCGGCGGGCTTCAGGCCTATACCATAGGCTCGGGAAGTCCCTATCAGTACACAACGGGGTCCGGCGGGCTTCAGGCCTATACCATAGGCTCGGGAAGTCCCTACCAGTACACGATGGGGTCCGGCGGGCTTCAGGCCTATACCATAGGCTCGGGAAGTCCCTACCAGTACACGATGGGGTCAGCCGCCTTCCAGGGCTATTCCATCGGGATGGGCGCCCCAGCATCGAGCCTAGGATGTGACGTTCCCGTCCCATCTACCACGGTACCTGCAGTCGAGAGGCCCGTGACCGTTGAGCCATTGGTTGAGGAGCCCGTGGTTGAGGAGCCATTGGTTGAGGAGCCATTGGTTGAGGAGCCCGTGGTTGAGGAGCCCGTGGTTGAGGAGCCATTGGTTGAGGAGCCATTGGTTGAGGAGCCATTGGTTGAGGAGCCATTGGTTGAGGAGCCATTGGTTGAGGAGCCATTGGTTGAGGAGCCATTGGTTGAGGAGCCATTGGTTGAGGAGCCATTGGTTGAGGAGCCATTGGTCGAGGAGCCATTGGTCGAGGAGCCGGCGGTTGAGGAGCCCGCTCTCATGAACATCGTCGAGACGGCGATAGATGCAGGCAACTTCAACACCCTGGTGGCGGCGGTCGAGGCCGCAGGTCTCGCTGAAGTCCTCAGCGGCGACGGACCCTTCACCGTCTTTGCCCCCACCGACGATGCCTTTGCAAGATTAGAGGGACTTGACGAGATCGACAACGAGACCCTGGCAGAGATCCTCAAGTACCACGTCGCAGCCGGCGCCATCATGGCCTCAGACGTCGTGAACATGACGGCTATACCCACCCTCCAGGGCGGAAACCTCACCGTTGAGGTAACCGAAGAGGGCGTGACGGTGGACGGCGCCAACGTGACGGCGACAGATATCGTCTGCAGCAACGGCGTCATCCACGTCATCGACTCGGTCCTGATCTTGCCAGAAGAGGCGGAAGTCGCGGCCCCCGTTGAGACGATCGGCGACACCCTCGCCGACATCGTACCCCCAGAGATGGACGAAGGCGCCCTTGGTGACATAGTCATACCCGAGATGGACGAAGGCACCCTCGGTGACATAGTCCCACCTTGAAACGGATACCAATACCAGGTTAGTCAGAGGAGATTTAGAGGAGAGACAGGCCCTAGATCTGTCTCTACTCTAACCTCTTCCCATGGCCATTTTTTCCCTGCCCATCGATGAGATCGAGATGAAAGCTGAGGTGATCCGGTTGATTATGCTGCATTGCTGGATCTTAGATCTCGGAAAGATGGAACCTTTTTCTCAACTGCAAAAGGAGGACCGATATGGTTGGAGGGAGACGGATGCGATCTGAAATCGTCCTCGCTCTGATCCTCACCGCGTCTCTCATCTCGATAGGAACGTCAAACCATCCTGATCTAGACCCAATTCCCGACGCTCCTCTGGAGGGGCGGGTTATCGAGGCGGACGTTCCTTCTGAGATGGAAGATACGGACGATCCCGAAGGATCGAACGATCCGAAGGTGGGGGTTGGGATGCCCCTCCGGATCGATCCGGCCGTTCCCGCGATTGGAAGCGCCCCGAAGGTTCCGACGCTGGATTCCTCCTTGGAGGGGGATATCCCGCCGATCTCGGTCCTCTTGAACAAGATGGTCTGGTTCGATGTAGAAGACCGCACCCTGGACGGAAAGGGGCCCTACGGCAGGATGGTGGTGAACTGCGTTCCCATAGCTTCTCCGGTCTTCAATCGGCTTCTGGAGGATGCGGGGTACGCCAAGGTTAGAGAGTTCCAGCCCCTTTCAGCCCCCGGGGACTGGTGGAGAGATTCTAAAGCTTTTAATCTCCCCTCCAGAGGAGAGCTCCCTGCCGAGGGGTTTGGATCCGTCCAGGTCAAACGGTTTTACGTCGGATGGGCGTATTCGGACAAGTACCATTACCCTGACTGTCGATGGGCCAAGAACATCCCCCCCGGCGAGCAGGTTTGGTTCTCCAGCCCCGAGGTGGCGAGCGCGAGGGGGTACGCTCCCTGTGGGACCTGCAGACCGCCCTGAAAGGCGTGAGAAGCTTCCCATTTCCCTCTATCTTTCGATCTTCTGTCAGTGGCCAGACTTTCCGCCAGCTGTGGTATGAGGACGAGCTCTGGCCTGCTCGCAAATCTTATATAAGCTGCAGCCTTCCTCCACCATAGGATAAAATAGTACATCAATGTTCTTTGGTGATCTCAAATGGCTCTTAAAACTCTGATGGTCCAGCCATCCCTCTGCACGGGATGCAGGAGCTGCGAGATGGCCTGCTCCCTGGGCCACGATGGAAAGTGCAGCCCGGCCCTCTCCCGGATCCGGGTGATCAGGTTCGACTCCGAAGGGAGGAACGTCCCCACCGTCTGCGCCCAGTGCACTAGGCCTGAGTGCCTCTCGGCCTGCACCGAGGGCGCCATCAGGCGTGACGTCGCCACAGGTGCGGTCCTCATCGACGAGGACCTCTGCAACGGGTGCAGGGCTTGCATATCCGCGTGTTCTCATTCTCAGATAGGCTTCCACCCCGAAAAGGGGCTCGCCTTCAAGTGCGACCTCTGCGGTGGGGACCCCCTCTGCGCTCGGTTCTGCCCCACGGGGGCCCTGTCCTTCGTACATCTCGACCAGCATCTTATGGCCAGGAGGAGGGCGCTCCTGAGAGCCCCCGGCGAGGCGGTCTGAGGACCGAAGAAAGATGGGGAGGGATCCTATCATGACTAAGATGGTCAAAGGGTGGATGGGAAAGAGGCTCCGGGTGGACTTGACATCTGGATCGTCGAAGGTGGAGTATATCGACATATCCCACCGCAAAATGTGGCTCGGAGGCCGGGGTTTCAACTCCGAGCTCCTCTACAGGGAGGTGGGACCTTTTGTCGACCCCCTGGGCCCCGAAAACAGGCTCATATTCGGGGTGGGGCCGCTGACGGGGACCTTTGCGCCCGCAAGCTCCAGAACGACGATCACCGCCAAGTCGCCCCTGGGGACCCCCGAGGGGTTCGGCGACTCGAATATGGGCGGCCACTTCGGCCCGGAGATGAAGTTTGCGGGCTACGACCAGATCGTGATCCAGGGGCGGTCAGAGAAGCCGGTGTACCTCTCGATCCTCGACGATCTCGTGGAGATCAGGGGCGCCCCCCACCTCTGGGGGAGGAGGATCTCCGAGACCGACGCCATGGTCAAGGAGGATCTATCCGACCAGGAGGTTCACGTCGCCGCCATCGGTCCAGCCGGGGAGAACCTGGTGAGATACGGCTGCATAATAAACGACGTATCGAGGGCGGCGGCCAGGTCCGGGATGGGGGCGGTGATGGGCTCAAAGAACCTTAAGGCAGTCGCCGTCCGGGGGACGGGAGCCGTCGAGATTGAGAGCCCCCAGGAGTTTTTCGAGATCTGCGCCGAGACGAGAGACCGGCTTAAACGGGACGCCGTCGCCCAGCTCCTCCACGACCAGGGATCGCTCCTCCTGACCATGCCCGCCAACTACGAGCATGGCTGGTTCTGCTGGAGGAACTTCCAGCGGGGCAACCACCCCCAGGCCCACCTCCTCAGCGGCGAACGCCACCGAGACCACTTCCTCGCTCACCGGGAGGGGTGCTTCGCCTGTCCCATCTCCTGCGGCAGGTTCAGCAGGATAAAGGAGGGCAGATACGCCGGCGAGACGACCGGCGGCCCTGAGTACGAGACCCTCGCCGCCCTCGGCCCGAGGGTGGGCCACCTCGATATGAACAGGGTCATCGCCAACGGCAAGCTCGTCAACGAGCTGGGGATGGATTCCTGCTCCTGCGGCGGAGCTATCGCCTGGGCAATGGAGTGCTGGGAGAAGGGGCTCATCGGCGAGGAGGATACCGGCGGCCTCGCCGTCGAATGGGGTGACGGGGACCTCATCGAGTCCCTCATAAGGATGATCGCCGTCCGGCAGGGTTTCGGCGACCTACTGGCCGAGGGGTCCTTCAGGGCGGCCCGGATCCTGGGCCGGGGTGAGGAGTATTCGATATCCGTCAAGGGGCACGACATGTCCCAGGACGACCCCCGGGGCTTGGGCTTCGCCTTCGGGATCGGCTTTGCGACGGGAAGGCGCGGCGGAGACCACCTCCAGGCCCTCCCTTGCCTCGAGCTGACTGGGTCCTTCTACCCCGGCCTCGTCGAGAAGATCCTGGGGACGAGTGCTGCCGAAGAGCGGCTCTCGATGGTGAAGAAGCCGGAGATGGAGCGGTACCAGGAGGACCTGAAGGCCGTAGGCGACTCCCTCACCCAGTGTGCCTTCACCCACACCTGGTCTTTCGCGGTCCAGCTCGAAGACATGGTCCGGCTATTGAAGTCGGCTACGGGGGTCGATTATACCCCTGAAGAGCTTCTGAAGGTCGGCGGCCGGATCGTCCACCTGGAGAGGGCCTACTGGAATCGAGTTTTAGTCGGGAAGAACGAGGATAAAAATCCGAGGCGTTTCACCGAGGAGCCGATGCCCGACGGGCCCAATCAGGGAGTCGTCTTCCCCGAGAGGGAGCTGATCCCCCGGTACTACCAGGTGAGGGGCTGGGAGGAGAAGACGGGCTTTCCCCTCCCGGAGGTCCTGGATGAATACGGCCTCGCCGGGGTGGCAGAGGAGCTAAAGCCCTACAGAAAGCGATACCTTGAGATGATCTCGAAGGCCCATGGGCCTTTGAAATCGAAGGCTTATGCCGAGGTTGGCTAGGCGATCTCGACGGTGGTCGAGATCTCAAAGCTCTGGCGGGCGATGGCAAAGCTGCGGGCCCGAAGCCCGCCACTCCCTCCTAAATTTATGGTACGAGCCTCCTTCGATCCCTGGGAAAGAGGACGGCGTCCCGGATGTTTTCGAGGTTGAGCATGGTGAGGACGACCCTCCCTAGGCCCAGACCCCAGCCTGCGTGGGGGGGCATCCCAAACCTGAAGGCCCTCAGGTAGAACTCGAACCCGTCGGGGTCGAGCCCCTGGCGTCTTATCTTCTCGACGAGGAGGTCGGGGTCGTGGATCCGTTGGGCGCCGCTGGCCAGCTCCATCGAGGGGTGCATCAGGTCGAAACCCCGGCTGATCTCGGGCCTCTCCTCGAAGGGGAGGGTGTAGTAGGGCTTTATGGACGTCGGCCACTCCGTCATGAAGTAGTGCTCTCCTATGGCAGAGCCGATCGCCTTCTCCGCCTCGGTGTCCAGGTCGTCTCCCCACTCGATCTTCGCGTCCCTGCCTTCGTTTGCGATCTTTAGCGCCTCAGTGTAGGTCACCCTCTTGAAGGGGGTGCTGGGGACGGCGAGGTCGATATCCAGAGACTTCAGGTCCTTATCGCACCTTTCGGCGACGTCCCGGTAGGCCTTGGCCATCGCCTCCTCCAGGAGGGCCATAACGTCCTCCTCGTCGGCGAAGCTGACCTCGACGTCGATGGATATCGCCTCGTTGAGGTGGCGCCTCGTATCGTGCTCCTCGGCCCGAAAGATCGGCCCTATCTCGAAGACCCGGTCGAGGCCCGCCGACATCAGCATCTGCTTGTAGAGCTGGGGGCTCTGGTTGAGGAAGGCCTCCCTCTCGAAGTATGTGATGGGAAATAGGGCGGTCCCGCCTTCTGTAGCCGTCGCCACCACCTTGGGGGTGGCGACCTCGATGAAGCCGTTCTCTGTGAAGTACTCGCGGAAGGATCGGAGGACCTCGCTCTCGATTCTGAATACTGCCAGGACGGAAGGCCTCCGGAGGTCGACGAACCGGGAGTCGAGCCTCGTGTCCAGGTCCGCCCCCACCTTTCCTGTGGGGTCCATGGGGAGGGGCGAATCCGCCTCGTTGAGGACCTCGATCTCCGAGGGTATGACCTCGTACCCCCTCGGAGCCTTCGGCTCCCCCTTCACTCTCCCCCGGACGAGGATGACGCTCTCCCGGCTGAGGTGCCTCACCTTTTCGAGGAGGTCTTTATCCACCTTCTTTGCGACCAGGGTCACCTGAGCCAGACCCTCGCGGTCCCTCAGGACGAGAAAGCAGATCCCGCCCAGGTCTCGAACCTCGTGGGCCCAGCCTGCCAGGGTCACCTCTAGCCCGTCCATCTCCGGAAGTATATCACCTGAATAATGAGTTCTGAGGACCAAATAACGTCACCGATGGGAGAAATAGGGTTCTGATATAAAAGCAGTCCGAAAGCTCGGAGCCGCCCTGCCTTTCGGAAGGGGAGGTCCACCCCCCAACAGGACCAAATAGAATCATACGCCTCAAAGATACGCCTCAAAGGCGGTAGGTATATCTGAAACGGGGACGATATGAGATCCTTGCTTCAAACTCCAGGCTTGCTCTCGCCATGACGACATCGCGGAAAGATCTTATGGAGCAGGATGAGTTCTGGATCCTGCTCTTCATCCTCGGAAGCGTCCTCCTCAACTGGCCGGCTTTATCCCTGGTCGGAGGAGGGGACGATCCCATAGGCCATACCGCCGTACTAGTCTACATAGTATCCGTCTGGCTCTCGATCATCCTCTTTGCATTTCTATTCGAAAGGTGGACCTCGAATTGATCAACCCCCTCCTTGCCCTGGCGACGATGGTCTTATACCTCCTCCTCCTCTTCGGCGTAGCCCATTACGCCGAACGAAAGAGGGATCAGGGCAAGAGCATAGTATCCAACCCCTACGTCTACGCCTTATCCTTCTCCGTATACGTCACCGCCTGGACCTTCTACGGGAGCGTGGGGCGGAGCGCCACCGACGGCCTCGGATTTCTCCCCATCTACCTCGGACCCTCCCTGGTCATGCTCCTGGGCTGGATGGTCCTGAGGAAGATGATCGTCGTATCCAAAGAGCACCGCCTGGCCACCATAAGCGACTTCATCAGCTTTCGGTACGGCAAAAGCTACGTCATCGGGGCCCTCGTCTCCGTCGCCATCCTGGTGGTGATAACCCCCTACATGGCCCTCCAGATGATAGCCATATCCGAGTCTCTTACGATAATTAGCGGCCCGTATCACGAGGCTATGGGGGTGAGGCGGCTCCTCGTCGCCGTCCTTCTGGGGGTCTTCGCCATCATCTTCGGGACGAGGCATCTCGACCCCCTGGAGCGGCATGAGGGTCTGATCGCGGCGGTGGCCTTCGAGTCGGTGGTGAAGCTCGTCGCCTTCTTGGCTGCCGGCATGTACATAACCTACGGCCTCTTCGGCGGCTACGGCGAGATCGTCAGGGGGATAGCAACGAGCCCCGACCACTCTCACCTTCTGGCGGCAGATTACGTCTCCTGGTTCTCTATGATCGTGATGTCATCTTTTGCTATCCTGTTTCTCCCAAGACAGTTTCACGTCATGGTGGTGGAGAACTCGAAGGAGGAACACCTGAAGAAGGCGATGTGGATCTTTCCCCTCTACCTCCTCCTGATAAACCTCTTCGTTCCCGCGGTCGCCTGGGGCGGCCTCCTCCTGGGGGCACCGGGGAAGGCGGACATGTGGATGGTCTCGATCCCCATGAGCCAGGGGCAGGAGCTTCTGGCGCTTTTGGTCTTCATAGGGGGGACCTCCGCAGCCACGGCGATGGTCCTCATCTCGGCGGTGACGGTGGGGACGATGCTCCTCAACGACCTGGAGATGCCCTATATAGTCAGGAAGATCGGCAAGGGAAGGAACCTCCCGGCCCTCATCCTCAGCCTCAAGCGGCTGAACATCCTCCTGGTCCTGGCCCTGGGGTACCTCTACTCCCTCCTGGTGGGGTTTCCGGCCCTGGTGGATATAGGCCTCCTCTCCTTCCTCGCCGCGTGCCAGCTCGCCCCCGCCGCCCTCGGTGGCCTCTACTGGAAGAAGGGGTGCCGACAGGGGGCGGTGGCGGGTCTCGTCGCCGGCTTCGTCATCTGGGCTTACACCGCCCTCATCCCGACCCTCGTGGAGGCAGGGTGGATATCGGGTGCCATCCTCGACGCCGGCCCCTTCGGGATCGCCATCCTCCAGCCGACGGCCCTCTTCGGCCTGCAGCTCGATCCCTGGACTCATGCCTTCTTCTGGTCGATCCTGGCGAACTTCACCCTTTACGTCTTCTTCTCCCTCGTCCACGAGCCGACGGACGATGAGAAGGCCCTCGCCGAAAGCTTCGTCGACGTTTATAAGGCCCGTCCCGAAGTCGGACCCTCCCCCGTCCTCCCCTTCGGCGAGAGCGTGGTGATAAGGGTCGGGACGGTGGACGAGCTGGAGGGGACGGTGGCTAGGTACATCGGTGCCGAGAGGGCTAAGAGCGTCGTGGAGATGAACCTCTCCGACCTGAAGACCACCAGGGAGGGGATCGACGCCCGGCAGCTCTTCGAGCTGAGGGACCGTCTGGAGAAGACCCTCACCGGCTCCCTGGGGCCCACCGCCACCAGGATGATAGTCGAAGAGGAGGTGGCGGTGAAGCCCGTCGTCGAGGTGATGAAGGAGACGAGGGCGCTTTATACCCTCGATCCCGGAAAGACGTACATAACCTCCGAGAAGGGCTACGAGGTCTTCACAGACCAGATAACCCACGGGGTCGAGGGGCTATGCATAACCTCTTCGGACCCGGACGAGGTCAGGCTGAGATGGCGTTTCACCGAGACCCCCATCATCAGGCTCAGCCACGAGAAAGGCAAGGGGGAGCGGTACATCGCTCCCAACAACCTCCCCCTCCTCTTCATCACCATAAAGTCCTTTGTGGAGAGCAGCAAAAACAGCATAATCCTCCTGGACAGCCTCGAAGAGCTGATAGATGAGAATAGGGGAAACGTTCCCGAGGCGGAGGTCCTGGACTTCGTCCACGCCCTCGAAGAACTCTCCAGGAAGGGGCGGACGAGGCTCGTCCTCCAGGTGCGGCCGGAGTTCGTCAACCGGAAGCTCACCTCAGATATAAACAGGGCAGATGAGCTGATGTTCCTCCTGGGTCCCCTCCCAGCCTATCTATTCAAGGCCTTCTCTGACGCCCTCCTCAAGAGGCTCGACGAGCCCTGCAGGAAGGCGGTCAAAAGGCGGCTCTACGAGATGGTAGAGGGCGACGAGATCTTCAGGGGTGCGAGGATGGCGGACGAAGGCGACGCTTGCGATCCGGAGATGGCGGGCTTTGCAGAGGCGTCCCGGGGAGGTGCGCCAATGGTGGAGAGGATCGGAAGGTTGAGCCGCTGGGAGTTCTTCGCCGCCTTGAGACGGCTGGCGAGGGCGATCAGGGAGGTGGATCCAGCCTTCGACCTATCCACCGCGGCAAAGCCGATGATGGCCAAGTACGGCCTCAACCCCATTGAGCTGCGGCTAGCCCCGGGGACGACCTACGTCATCGAGGAGGAGAAGCCTGCAAAGAGCCTCGCAGCGTACAGCGACCTCGTCGGCCGGGGGGTGGGGGGGCTCTGCATAAGCAGGTACCATCCAGAAAAGCTGATGGAGAAGTACCGTTTGCCCCCCGAAGGGGTGATCTGGCTGACCCAGTCCTTGGGGATCGGCCCACAATACCGGCATGTCGACCCCACCAACTTTCCCCGGCTCTCCGGCATGATCTCAGACTTCCTCTCCAAGACCGAGGAGCCCCTTATACTTCTGGAGGGGCTCGGCTACCTGATAACTCAGAGCAACTACGAGTCGGTCCTCCGGTTCGTCCAGTCTCAGAGGGACGTGGTCGCCTTGAAGAGAGGCATTCTGATAATCCACATCGATCCTCTCGCCCTGGATACCAAAGAGCGGCACAGGCTCGCGAGCGAGATGGAACTGTTGGAGATAGAATACGAAAACTCGTGACTACTCCCCGCCCTGAAGGGCGGGGCTTCTAGCTTTTGGCAGAGACTGTAGTCCCAGTCTCAGAATGTTTATCGCCGCATTCTCGTCACGGTCCATGACCAGCCCGCATTGAGGACATTCATGGACCCGATCCGATAGCGACTTCGGCACTTTAAGACCGCACCTGGAACATAGCTGACTTGTGTTCCTGGGATCGACTAGAACCACCATCGAACCGGCGCTCTCAGCCTTGTACGATGTGGTTATCACTAGCATCCTCCAGGCAGCGTCTGATATGCTTTTAGCCAGGCAGTGGTTCTTAAGCATGTTCGTGATACTCAGATCCTCGAAAGCAATCAGCCCGAACCTTTCGACCAGGTTGTGACTGACCTGATGAGCGAAATCGTATCTGCGGTTGGCTATCCGCTCATGGGTTCGCTGGACGACTTTGAGAGCTTTCCTCCTCTCAAAAGTTCCCTTCTCATATTTGGATAGTCGTCTATTAGCTTTGGCCAACGCCTTCTCCTCAGATCTAAAGAACCGGGGGTTATCGATCTTCTCTCCGTTGGACAACGTAGCGAAACTCTCCAGCCCCACATCGATGCCTACCATCAACCCATCTTTCCAGGGAGGCTTCGGAGGATCGTCGATCTCCACTGAGAAGCAGGCAAACCATTTTCCGGTCGAAGATCTCCGAACG
>Ga0334888_1000616_pt1 | contig 55211 bp, 49 predicted proteins | sample GraSluR1_MG_FD_207227 | JGI IMG/M metagenome (GOLD analysis project Ga0334888, IMG submission 207227) | Sludge microbial communities from methane-producing bioreactor in Wageningen University, Netherlands - Granular Sludge_3_08-R1 | ecosystem: Engineered > Bioreactor > Anaerobic > Unclassified ...
TGAATGCTTGAGCGGTATGAGGTGAAAGTCTCACGTACCGTTCTTAGGCGAGAAAGGGGCAGCGATGCCCCCTACTTAGCCGACTTTTGACCGAGCGAAATTTGTTTTTTAGAAAATTTGATCTTGTTCGCGTTTATTTTATCCATTGTTTACCTTTTCAATATTATATGCTTTTAACGCTTTCCTTTCCACCTTTCTACTTTCCAAATGACTCACAAAAAACTATATAGAATCAAAAAAATAATTTAAACATCATTTTTTATTTAATTTTGTCAATAACCCCTGTTTTAAATCTTTATATAATTTTATTATAGCGTAAAAAATTGCAAAAAATTCTAATCTTCCTAAATACATACCTATAGTTTTTACCCATATAATTCCATTAGGCGCTTCAGGAGTTGTTGTCCCTACAGATAATCCAACAGCTGAAAGTGCTGACGCATATTCAAAAAGAGATTCTTCAAGATTATACCCATAAGCGAGCATAACAAATACACCAATAAAATATACTAAAAAATAAATAAATACTATTGAAATAACCTCTCTTAAACTTTCATTATCTATTAATTTTTTTGACATACCTTTTCGAACTTCAATATGAAATGTAGTTCCTTTTGGTTTAAAAAATAAAGATATTCTACTTTTTATAACTCTTATAATTATATATACTCTAAATAGTTTAAGACCTCCAGAAGTTGAATCCATCATACCGCCTATTATCATAAGAATAACAATAGATAGTAATCCTATCGTGTTCCAAGGAATTAAATCTGTGCTTGAAAATCCTGTGCCTGTTAATCCTGAAACAACTTGAAAAATAGTATGTCTTATAGCTTCATTTGTTTCGTATAAATATCTTGCAGAAAAGAAAAAAACTATTATTAAAAATATAAAAATAATTACTGCCATAGTTTTTGGTTCTGGATTTTTAAAAAACGGCTCTCTTTTTACTCTATCCCTAAATTCAAATTTATCTATTTTTTTTGAAAAGTATTCTTTTATATTGCTTGAAGTATTTTTAAACATTTGAGTAAAAGCATAATGCACCCCAAAACCTGTACTTCCAGCAATCATTAAAATTATAATAATAGTTTCTACTTTAACACTATTAAAAGCTGCTATACTATCATTTTTAGTTGAAAAACCTCCAGTAGCAAGAGCTGTTAAAGTATGATTAAAAGAATCAAAAAAATTCATTTTACCAATTAATAATAAAGCAAGTATTCCTAAAATTGTCCATGAAAAATAAATTATACCTATAATTTTTACAGAATCCTTAAAATTAGGAACTAAATTATCACTTCTTCCTTCTGCTTGATAAATACCTACCCCCATGGAACCTGCAGTAACAAGCATGATTAAGGCAAAACCTGCTCCACCAAAATATTGAATTAAAGACCTCCAAAGTAGATAAGGTTTAGGAATAATTTCTACATCTGTTATTAAAGATAATCCAGTAGTTGTCCAACCACTCGTTGCTTCAAAAATAGCATGATGAATTTTTAAAATATTTCCAAAAACAAACGGAAGTGCCGAAATAAATATTGATATTGTCCAAACAAAAAAAATCATCATAACTGCATCTTGAACATTAAATATATCTAATTTTTTCCCTCTTCCCAAAAATCTAAAAAGAAAAGAAATTCCCAAACATATTAAATAAGTTAAAAGAAAAGACACTCCTGTTTTTATATCTTTGTATATAAAAAATGATAATAAAGATAAAATTAATAACAAAAAACTTTGAAAGAAAAAGGCTTTCCCAGAATTATGAAAAATATTTTTATATCTATTTTTTAATATGAGGTTGTAACTCATTAAATCACCACTTTCATTTTTAAAAATATAAGTTTATCTATTTCATTAATTAATGATTTAAATTTTTAAATACTTTTCAAACCATTCGCAAGCAATTTGAATCATTTCAATAGGTTTTGAATGATTTAAATTTTTAAAAGTAATCATTTTTATATTCTCTGAATCACTGTTCATTTGAATTAATTTTTTATAAGAATGATTTTGAATTTTTAATGGCACTGAGGTATCACTATCTCCATGAAGAATTAATATAGATCTTTCATATAAATTATTCATTTTTAAAATTGGATCATTAATAAAAATTCTTTCTTTTTGAATCTCATTACCGATAAAAGAATTTTTTTCAGAACCGAAAACTTTTTCGGCTTTTCCCCAAGAAATTGCTCCGTTTAAAATAATTATTGAGTTCACAAAAGTGTTTTCAGAAAAGATCCCGCTTGCAATAAAACCTCCCATAGAACTTCCTATTATGCCTATTTTTTGAGCAGCAAATCCCAAATCTTTTATAAAATTATAAATCTCTTTAAATTCCTCAGTAGTTTTAAATACGGTATCCCAAAAATAACTTTTAATAGAGATTTTTTTCATATAATCTATAGTACCTCTTGAATCATGATTAATTATTTCTGGTATTACTACATTAAAGCCATTCAATGCAAATATCTTACAAAGAAAAAGACTATTTTTCACCGAAGAACTCCATCCATGATAATAAAAAACAAACGGAAGTTTTTCCGTACTTTTAAGGAATTTTGGACTTATTAATTTGAAATTAACTCCATTTGTTTTATAATCTAATATATTTAAAAGAGCATCCATAAAGATCTTTCCTTTCATATAATTTAATAAAACATTTTTAATTCATTGAAGAAATTAGGGTAAGATATCGATACACATTCAGAGTTTTTTATTTTTATACCGTCTTTACTCAATAATCCAGCAATAGAAAACATCATCGCAATTCTATGATCATTAAATGAATCAACTTCTCCCCCTAAAATTTTTTGTTTTCCTTTTAGTGAAAATCCATCTTTAAATTCATTTATTTCAACATTTAATGCTCTAAAATTTTCAACAACCGCTTTTATCCTATCAGATTCTTTTAATCTTAGTTCTTCTGCATTTTTTAATATGGTTTCACCTTTTGTATAACATCCTAACAAAGCTATTAACGGTAATTCGTCAATCATAGAAGGTATAGAATTTATATCGATTTCACTCACTTTTAATTCAGAACTTTCAACATAAATATCTCCATAAGGTTCAGGAAAAGTTTCTTTTATTTCAATATGTATGTTAACATTCATCTCTTTTAATAAATTCAAAAATGCTATTCTTTTTTCATTCAATCCAACATTTTCAATTTTAATTTTTGCATTTTTATGAAGACTTGCTAATGTTATAAAATAAGATGCAGAAGAAAAATCTCCCGGAACAAATATTTTTTTTAAAGGAGATAATATTGACGGATTAACCTTTATAAAACTACTATCTCCTTGAATATCTGCATTCATATATTTTAGAAGCCTTTCTGTATGATCCCGTGTATTATTATCATTTTTTATAGTTACTTCTTTTTTTGAATTAACTCCTGCTATAATAATCGCACTTTTAACTTGTGCACTTTGAACAGGAAGTTCATATTCAATAGAATTTAAAGTGTTTCCTATTATTTTTATTGGAAGATAGTTTTCATTTTCTAAAAATTCAATATCAGCATTCATTATTTTTAAAGGTTCTACAATTCTTTTCATAGGCCTTTTAGATAATGATTTATCTCCAGTAACAATATATTCTCCATCTTTGATTGAAGAAAGAAGACCCATAATTAACCTTGCTGTCGTTCCTGAATTACCTGAATAATAATTTCCATTTTTATTAAATTTTTTAGGAGGAATAATTTTTATGTTATTAAAATCACCTTCATAAGATATTCCTAATTTTTTCATTATCTCGTAAGTTCTAAATGTATCTTCTGAATACAATAAATTTTTTGCAGAAGAAATCCCTTTACTTAATGAAGATAAAATAAATATTCTATGAGTAATAGATTTATCTGATGGAACTTGTATAGTACCTCTAATTTTTTTTGCAGGTTTTATTATCATTTTTATTCCTCAGTTTATTTTTTTATTGAAAACTTTACTAATATTTTTTAATTCTACAAACATATTTTCAAACTCTTTAAAATCCAAAGACTGCTCACTGTCTGATTTAGATTTTTTTGGATTTATATGAACTTCGACAATAATTCCATCTGCCCCTGCAGCCAAAGACGCTTTTACCAAAGAAGGTATTATATCTGTTCTTCCAGCAGCATGACTAGGATCAACAAAAACTGGTAAATTCGAATATTTTTTTAATAAAGGAATCGCTGAAATATCTAGAGTGTTTCTTGTAGCTTTTTCAAAAGTTCTTATGCCCCTCTCACAAAGTATAACATTTTCATTCCCTTCAGAAATAACATATTCTGCAGAGTTCATAAATTCCTCTAACGTATTCATAAAACCTCTTTTTAATAAAATTGGTTTATTTAGATTTCCTACTTTTTTCAACAAATAAAAATTCTGTGCATTTCTAGAACCTATTTGAATTATATCAGAATAATAATTTACTAATTCCACTGTTTCTTCACTTATAGATTCAGTTACTATCTTCAAATTATACTTTTCAGAAGCATTTTTTAATATTTTAAGACCTTTTTCACCAAGACCTTGAAATGTATAAGGAGATGTTCGCGGTTTAAATGCTCCTGCTCTAAAAAAACTTACTCCCAACTCAGAAAGAAAATGTGCAATTTCATTAGTGACTGTTTGATTTTCAACAGAACAAGGACCAGCAATAATGGTGAATTTTTCATCCCCAATAAATAATCCTCTATCAAAATTTATTTTTATCGAATTATCAAAAAATTCTCTTGAAGCAAGTCTTTGAGAAGTTTCTGATTCTAAAATTTTTTTGACTTCTTTTATAGTTTTAATTTTTTTTATAGTTTCTTTATCTAATTTAGATTTTACCTCAATATAAATTTTATCTTTATTTTTATGAATTTTATATTTTATTTTTTTATCTTTAAATAAAGAAATTATTTTTACAAGACTTAGTTCATCACATTTTTCTTTCAGAATTACAAACATTTTATTCCTCCAAATCTTTTCTCAAGTTTTTAGCATCGTGTAAGTAAACAAATTTTTTATTTTCGGCTTCACAATTAATAAGAATCCTTATTGTAAAAGGCATTGATTTTTCAAACTCCGCTTCTTGAAAGCACATAAAAGCAACATCTTTTAAACCAAATTCCTCTCTTATAATAGTTACTGGATTATATGCAGTTATATCTTTTGTGACAGATACAATTATACTATAAAATTCTATTATTTCATTTTTTTTAATTATTTCTTCAAATAATTCTTTTGATTTTAATATTATTTCTTCTTCATTATTATATTTTAAAGTTGTTGCTCCTCTAATACATTTCACTATTTTTCTCCTTTCCAACAACAAAAAAGTTCGTTAAAAACGAACTTTTTTGTTGTAATTAAATTTACTTTTTTGACTTTATATTAGAACTGATAATCGCAGAACTGTTAGTTATAGAAACTTGTGAATTTGAAGAACTTTGAATCAATTTTGAATCTCCAGACAAACTTCTTAAAGGTGCGGTATTATTAAAATAATAAGTCGTGCCTTCAGGCAATTTTATTTCCAAATTAGAAATTGCAGCATTTGTAACTATTTTTACAGGAGAAATAAAATTATTTATATCTAATCGGAAGTTCACTATGGCTGAATTCAACTCTATATTTCTTATAACATTATTATTCAGGTTAAATTTTGTATTTGAAACTGCACAATTTATAACTACTGAAAAAGTTTTCTGTTCTGGAAAAGAAATTATATATTGTTCTCCATAAAAGAAAATTGGGGTAGAGAACGGCTCATAATTTATAATAATTTTATTAGCAAACATCTCAACACCGCCGAATTCCCTTCTTGTTCGTGTATATACTTTTATGTCTGGTGAATCAGAATGAGTTTCAAAAGTAATATTCGCAACAGGTAAATTAGCCTCAAAATTATAGTGAGAATAAATTTCATTTGTTTTTAAAATAAATTCTTCATTATTCATCTTTCTAAACGATATATCTGCTGGAGCAAATATTAAAAATAAAACAAAGAAAGCTGAAACTACCCAATTGATGTATTTTACCCACTTAAACCCACGAACTTCAGATAAAATACCAAGTCCTATCATAATAATTATCAAAGGCCATATTTTAAAGAAGTTTAAGAAAACTCCCGCTAAAATACCACCTATACTTATTCCGCTTAACAACATTATTCCTAAAACGATTATAAAAACACCAATTATTAATTTCATTTTCTTCTTTCCTTTAAATTATATATTATCATCGCTCCACCTAATACAATAAAGATACCTCCAAACATAACTTTCCAAGAAATTCTAAAAATACTGAACGGTAAAAAAGCGTTAAAAAATAATCCAATACCTATAAGTATTAAAAATGCTGCAATCAAAATTTTCACAACATTTTTATCTTCATCACTAATATTTCTTACAAAATCTCTATCTGATTCTTCATTTTTTTTTTCGTCTGAAAAATCTTCTGTTAATTCTTCACCATTTTCTGTTTCTTTATAATCTCTATAATCTCTTTCGTTTCTTCTTAATTCAGACTTTGATGGAATTATAAATAATGATATAATATATAACAATAAACCCGCACCACCAGCAAATGTTAAAGCTACCCATAATAATCGAACTATTACAGGATCAATATTCAAATATTCTCCCATTCCTCCACAAACACCTGCAAGAACCCTATTCTTTTCAGAACGATATAATCTTTTTGACATTTTTTATCCCTCCCTAAATAAATATATTTTTAATAAAAAACATTTTATTTTATAAAAATTTTTTTATCAATATAATATTATACACTTTTATTTTGATTTTTACAATTATTTATGATATTACGGTATTTTAAGGAATAATCCGACATTATTAAGAAAAATAAGTCTTTATTATTTATCTTTTAATTTCTCGTATATTTTATCAAAAATTTCATGATTTTCTAAAAATATTCTTCTTATTTCAGGGTTAAATTGATCAGAATCAGTTTTATTATCTCCAATTTTAATAATTTCTACAGCTTTTTCATGACTAAAAGCTTCTTTATAACTTCTTTTTGAACGCAAAGCATCGTACACATCAATAATACTAACAATTTGCGCTTCAATTGGAATTTCATCTCCAACTAAACCTTCAGGATAACCCCCGCCATTATATTTCTCATGATGATATTTTGCAATATTTCTTGCCATATAAAAATAATCGTCATCCAATATTTTTTCTCCATAAATAGTATGTTTTTTTAATTTTTCCCATTCATCTTCTGTTAACTTTGATGGTTTATTTAAAATTTCGCTTTCAATATAAATTTTTCCTATATCATGAAGAGGAGAAAATTTTCTTATTTTATCAATAAACTCTTCGTCTTTTCCATATTTATAGGATAAAAACGCACTCATTTCGCCTACTCTAAAAACATGTTTCCCCGTTATATCATCATGAGCTTCTGCAATGGAAGCCAATTTTTTCGCGAAATTTAAATAAGTGTTTTTTAAAGCATTTATCTGATACCTATTTTTTACAAAGGTTTTTATTAAAGTTATAAAAGAATTAAAAATAATTTCAGAATTTTCTGAAAAACCTTCTATAGGTACCCCAACAGAAATATTCATTTTTCTATTTTTTGATACTTCAAATGTGTGAGTTACTACAGTATTATTATTTTTGAAAACATATGAAATTTCTTTTAAAAAATCGTCGTTAAGAATAGTTGTTGAGAAATCTCTTATTAGTTCTGTTTTATTCAAAACAACATTTTTATTTTTTAATTTTACTTTTATATTTTTGAATCTTTCAACAATTTCCCCAACAGTTGCTGCAAAAGTCCAATCCTCTCCTTGAATAAAGGCTAATAATGCGAAATTAGAATTTGGTATCAATTGAATACAATAATTTAATACTTCTTCATAATAACTATCAATTTCTACTTTTTCGTTTTCCAAATTTCCTATCATTTTAATAATTCCATTTAATTTATCATTCAAAAAATTATTGTTTTCATACAATGATTCTAATTCTTCATTGAGGGCATACATTTCTTCATTATTTTGAATAAGAGTATTTTTTTGTTCGCTTATTCTTTGAGTTAATACTTTAAATTTTTTCAAAGTAGATTTTTGAAAACTAATTATTGTTAAGAAAACTAAAGACAAAAATAGGATTATAATAATAGAAATTCGGTTTCTCTCAAAAAAATTTAATTTTTTATTCAAAAATATAGTGTTATTAGGAAAAATATATTCATTAAGATTAAAATATTTAATCTTATCCCAATTAAATATTGGAATAACAGAAACATCTGAGACAAAATTAATAAATTCAATATTTTTATTATTTAAAAATTTTTTTGCAATATTTGCAGCAAGTTTTCCTTCTTCAAAACCCGATGTAATCAAACCTCCTAATATTCCATCAAAAGAATAAAAATCCCACAAAGTAAAAATAGGATTATCCGTATTATTAACAACTATTTCGGAAATTTGTTTTGCAGTATAAATAGTTAAATTTTTATCCATAGAAAAAGTTAACAAAAATATCAACGAATCATTTTCAGCATTACTTACATTCACTTTTAAATCATCGATTAAAATATCATCTAATATTTCAAAATCAATATTTTCATAATATCGAGAATAATAATTTATTAAATATATATTATTTATACCAGCATCAGTTTTATTATCACTAATAAAATAAATTTTATTAGTTTTTGGAAATAATGTCAATGCCAAATCAATATTTTCTTTTAATTTAATCTTTTTTAATATTCCTCTATAATATTCGTGATTTTCAAAAGTATATTTTGCCAAATTGTTTATTCCGGTAAAAATAGTTAGTAAGTCATTAGGAAACAAATCATTTCTATTTTCTATAACAAAATCAAGTGCCTCGTCATCAGAAGTTATTATCAAATCAAAAACAATAGAAGAATATTTAATTTTTAAATATTCTGAAAAATAATCTAAATTTTGATTTATCAATCGTCTTGAATCCATATATTCGGTAAAAATTTCGAAATTATGATCAAAAATAAAATTCTCTCTAAAACCTCGATCAATTGAATCAGTCCATTCATAACCTTTATTATATGAATGCAAAAATAAAATATTAATTTTTTGAGAATAAATAGTTAAAAATGTTAATAAAAAAACAAATAATAAAATATTTTTTTTCATTTATTCCTTCCTTAAATAAAATAATTTATTTTTTATTTATATATATTATTTTACCACAAAAAAACACAGACTTCAAAGTCTGTGTTTTTTATTAGCTTTTATAAGTTTATAAGTTCGTTTTTAATAAATTCTACTAAGGAGCTAATATATTCTTTTGAAAAATTAAATTCTATTCCACCAGCTTTATAAATTTCAGGAACAGATTTTGAATAACCAACTTTTAAAAATTCTTCATAAAGTTTTACCGCTTTTTCTTTATCTTCTTTATAGTTTTTATAAATACCTAAAGCGCCTAATTGAGCTATTGCATATTCTATGTAATAAAAAGGTGCTCTAAAAACATGAAGTTGTTTTAACCAAACATATTTTTTAAATTCTTCGAGTCCTGTCCAATCTACTCCGTCATTAAACCTATCCATTAATTTGCCAAAATATTCTGCTCTTTCTTCAGCTGTATGGTTAGGGTTTGTATATATCCACTGTTGGAACGCATCTATAATCATTACCCAAGGAAGAATTTTTAATGTAGAAAGCAGCTGCTCTTTTTTTGCGCTTTTATAATCTTCTTCATTAGGATAAAATTCTGTCCAATAATCAAGAGTTAACAATTCCATAGCCATAGAAGCAACTTCTGATACTTCGTGCGGTGTTGATTTATAATCTACAATATAATTTTTTGCTGAAAAAGAGTGCATTGCATGGCCTGATTCATGTAGTAATGTTCTAACATCTGTCTTTGTACCAACCGCATTCATAAAAATAAAAGGAGCTCCAGTTTCATGAAGAGGGTAATTATAGCCACCAGGCGCTTTACCTTTTCTATTTTCAAGATCAAGATGATCGGAATTTTTCATTTTTTCAAGATTTATAGCAAATTCAGGTTTAATTTTATTTAATACCTTTAATGACTTTTCAATAAATTCGTCTATAGTATCAAAAGGTTTTAAAACTTTTCCATCTGTAGATACTGTTGTATCCCAAGGTCTAAGATTATCTAAATTTAAATCTTTTTTTCTTTTTTCGTTTTGTTCTTTTAAAAATGGTATTACAACTTTTTCAACAGAATCATGAAATTGAAAATTATCTTCTGGAGTATAATCAAATCTTTTCTTTTTTAAATGCATATAATCTCTATAATTCTCATAACCATTATTATTAGCCATTTTTATTCTTAATTCTTTCAAGGTGTCAAAAAGATTATTTAACTCATCTTTTTGATCATAATATTTAGAAGAAGCCATTTTCCAAGTTTCTTCTCTTACATTTCTATCTAAATTGTTTTGAAAAGACATAAGTTGAGTTACAGTATATTCTTTTTCATTATAATCAACAGATAATCCAGAAACTATTTTATCATATCCATTAGAAATTTTTTGTTCTTCAATCATTAAAGGTATATTCTCTTCTCTAAAAAAATCTATTTCATTTTTATAACTTTTTTTAAAAACTGCATAAAAATCATCTGGCAACTCATTAAAAAATTCATTTTCGCAAATTTTCACTTTTATTTTAAAATCATATGGCGAAGATTTAGAAACAATATTTGCATAAAAACCATTAAAATCTTTCGAATATTCTTCATTATCTGCAAATCTTGTTTTCAAAATATATTTCCTTGCAAATTGTTCAGACAAAATAGACTTGTATTCACTAATTTTTTCAATAAATCTTATAAGTTCATTTAACGAAGAAATCTTTTCATTTAAAAACTCATTTAAAGTTTTTTCAACTATCACCCAAGTATCAAATTTTTCATCTTCTGGAAAAAATTTTCTTTCCGGTTTAATGATTTTTTCATTTGTAAACATAATAATACCTCCAAAATTAAAATTAGCTAAGCTAATCAATTATACCTCAAAAAACCTTAAAATTAAAGTAAATATTTTTAAAATTATTAGTTGGTAAGTTGGCAAGGAAAAGCTTTAAAAGTAGATGATTATAAAAATGAAGTGGTAAACATTGGATAAAATAAACATTTTTTGTTTTTCCTAACCAACTAACTAACTACTAACTATAAATTATTATGAGTCACACTATTTTAATAGAACCAAAAAAAATTTTATTTTCTTTAAAATAGAGATATAATTTGATATAATATTTAATAAAAATTCTTTATGGAAAGGAGATAAATATATGCATTTACTTAGTCAAAATAATTATTTTAAAGTTATTCCATTATTTGAAAGTTTTGATTACAATAAAGGAGTAATATTTTCTGTTATTGAAGGAAATTCTGTTGGAAAAATTTACGTGGATAATCTTGAAGCTCCAAAAAGTGCTTTTTTATATCCTTTAAACAGTTTTTATTATATTGCAGGAGATTATGATAATCAGCTTTTTAATTCTGAATTATACAACTTAACTACAAATTTTTTTAAAAGAGAAGGAGATCATAATGAAATAATAATTTTTTCTTGCAATGAAGAATGGAGAAATACTTTAGATTTGTTGTTTGAGAAAAATAATATAAAAAGAATAAAAAGAACAATATTTAACTTTAATAAATTTAATTTTGAAAAGTTAAATATTGTTGAAAATGAGTCAATTGTAGATTTTGATGAAAATATTATTAAAAATATTGGAATTGCAAATTCTTGGATATCCATAGAAAAATTTTTTAATAATGGAATTGGAAAGGCTTTATTATTTAATAATGAAATAATTTCTGCATGTTATTCGATTTACTATGGAAATAATGAAATGGAAATAGATGTCTTTACTCATGAAAAATATCAAAAAAAAGGATTTGCTAAATTAGTTGCATATAAATTTATTTCAAAGTGCTTAGAAAACAATTTTATTCCTGCTTGGTCATGTTGGAGTTACAAAGAATCATCCAAGAAATTAGCTTTTAAATTAGGCTTTGAAGAAATAGCGGATATTGATGCGCATCTCTTAATATTATAAATAAAAGTGATATTAATCATCTTTTTTTAATTTATTGTTTTTACAAGCCCCTTTGCCTGTTGTTGATTATTCTTTGAATAGCCCATTTTCCAGACATAGCTGCCGCTGGTAATCCGCCAGAAGATATAAGCCACTGTCCCGCTAAAAATAAATTATTTATCCCTTTAATTTTTCCATTATGATAAAATTCTTTCCCTCTTGGCGTTTTCCCAAAAGACATCCAAGAACCTTTATAGGCATTACAAAATCTTTCGTAAGTTAAAGGGGTTGCAACATCTAATACTTTTATTTTATTTTTTAATTCGGGAAACTTTTTTTCTATTGACTTTTTAGTTGATTCAGAAATTCTCTTCTTTTCTAAATTGTATTCTTCATAATTTTTACTTTTTTCTTTCCACCAATCATAATTAGCGCTAAGATATACTATAACAACCGTACTACCTAAAGGAGCAAAGTTTGGTTCATATGAATAATTTTTGAGAGATATAGAATCAATTATTTTATTTTCAAAACTAGTTTTTTCAATTTCAAAAACCATATTTTTGGGAAAATTACTCAAATCTTTTTCTATTCCATAAGAAATATAAACACATGAATTTATTGGATATATTTCAGGATTATTAAACATATTATGTATTTTTTTATCAATATATTTTCCATTTAATAAATTCTTGAACAGAAAATTTATATCACATGAAGGAATTATATAATCCGCATATACATTATCACCATTTTTCAATCTTATGCCTTTAGCAGTATTTTTTTCAATAAGTATTTCTTCACCTTCAGAAGAAAATTGAATTTTGCCTCCTAATTCTAAATATCTTTTTTCTATTCTTTTTGAAAATTCTAACGAACCTTTTTCTGGAAATCCTCCGTTTCCAGACATTAATGCTGCTAATGAAAAAAATAAAATACTTGCACTATAATAATCATGTACAAAAGAAGTTAAAGCTAATTTTATTCCGCTGTTTTTAAAGCCTTCTACATATTCTTTTATAGATATTTTATTTAATTTTTTCATTAATTTACCAATATCTTTCATTTTTATTCCCATTTTTATTAATTCTTTTAAATTCATCATATCAAAAGGTTTTTCAATTGGAGGCTCAAAACCAAAAAATCTTTTAATATAAAAACACATTTCATCAATTTTTTCATTATCTTCAGGAGAAATAGAAAGCAATTCTTTTTTAAATTTTTCAATATTTCTATAAAGAATTATTTCTTGATTCTGATACTCTACTTGAACTATAATATCAGAATTATAAACTTTTATATTTTCTCCCAATCCTCCTATATTTTTCCATAAATCATATATTTCTGTTCCTTTTTTTGTTCCTAAAAGCCAATGAATACATCCGTCAATATGAAATCCTTCTCTATTCCAACCTGTACATTCACCACCAGATAAAAAGTGTTTCTCATAAATAATACTTTCAAAACCATTTTGTTGAGCAAAAATTCCGGCCGTTAACCCCGCAATACCTGCTCCAATAATAATAATTTTTTTTGACATTTTTTCCTCCAAGATATGATTATAAATCAAAAAACAATTCCATTTTTTCTCCAATTTTTTTCATGCCACATTTTTTATACATTTCTTTAGCGGTATCATCAGCTTCCGTTATTAAATAAAGATATTTTACTCCTTTTGAAAAAGCTTCTTTTAGCAAATATTTTATTACAGAAGAACCAAATCCTTTTCTCTGATATGATTCAATTATATCAAAATCTTCTAATTTTGCGATATCTTTATTAATCATAAATTCGCAATTTCCAACAGGCAAATTATTATTATAACATACAAAAAAATCTATAATAGAATCTCGATATATTTCCGCTTTTCTATTTATTCTTTTTTCAGCAAATTCTTTTCCTATATTTTTTGAATTTGCAATAATATCAACTTCAATTCCATCTTGCATAGTCTTTTCATCATGAGCAACTTTTATTATTGCATCATTTCTATTTTTTATATCATTAAAATTTTCTGTTTCAATATACATATAATCTATTATTGAAACATCAGGTTTAATAGAGAGTTTGTTAAAAATTTCTGTATTGTAATCAAAGTCTATTTCAATTCTTAAAAAATCTGTTTTTTCGTTTTTTCTAATTGCTATTTCTTTTTCTATTAAATCTATTAATTTTTCATCTTCTATTTTATTTTTTAAATAAAGAAAATTGTGTGTATACATATCTGGAATTTTATCATCAAAATATTCTATAAAAAATTCTTTTTCATTTTTTGATGTACACTTTTCAATATAAATCCTGTCAGTTTTAAGAAATTCATTAAGTTGTTTATTCATTTTTTTCTCCTTTTTATTATTAGGCTTTAGATAAACCTTTAACTAAAACTACAAAAATTTAGATGAATAAATAAAAATATTGTATTATTTATTCATAATATAATATATCATTATAATTCAATTTATCAAATAGTTCCGATGAAAAGTCTTATTTAGAAATAAAAGGTCTTAAAAAAGCATAAAATGTCTTATTATCATTTTCAAGTTTTTATAATTATTTAGTTGACAAACCTAATCATTTTTTGATATAATGAAAAAAATTAAGGGTATAGGTGATAATTATGTTTTCTAAAAATTATTTATTAATAAATGTTAATATTCATCATACATGGCGTGGCCGGAGTGCTGCACGCCATCTTTTGGTGTGTAGATAGATATTAAAAAATATCACCGGTCATGCATTTTTTAATGTATGACCGGTTTTTTTTATCAATTTTGGAGGTGATTTATGTGAAAAGAGATATTTTTAGTTGTTCAAAAAGATATTCAAGTGTTGCGAAAAAATTTAGAGAAATTATGTATGATGAAAATCATTATGAACTGTTTCCACAAATTATATCAAAATATTCAAATGATTTAATAAAAGGTCTTAAATACTCAAATTCAAAAGATTTTTATTTAATTACACCTGATATAACTTCTTGGATAATTAAGAATCAAAAAGATTTTAATGATGAAAAACTATTTTATATTTTCCCATCTGTAAATAATTCTTTAGAGACAGATTATATTTTTGGTGTTGAAATAATTAATGATGAAAATGCTGAAATAAAAATATTGAATATTTTAATCAAACTTCTTGATAGTCTTAAAATAAATTTTTTTATTGATATAAGTTCTGTTTTAATATGGAAAAATTTATTAAAAGATGAGTTTTCATTAAAAATTATTGAATGTATTCAGAAAAAAAATACTAACAAATTAAAAAATTTGATAAAAGATGAAAAAACAAAAGATAATATTATTTCTCTCCTTTCAAAAAGAGGTAAAGTTTTGAATTATGAACCTTTTAAAGAAATAAAAAATAAAATTAATGATAAAAGAATAATTTATGATCCTTCAAATTTTATTTATAACGATTATTATTTTGATTTAATTTTTGAAATTTATTCTTCAGATGGAACAATAATTGGTAACGGTGGAAACTATATTATCAACGGAAATAAATCTTGTGGATTCAATTTAAGTTTTGATAATATCACTAAAATAATTTGGAGTGATTTAAATGAAAAATAAGATATCTATTGCATTTCCAAAAGGAAGACTTTTAAAAGAATCTAAAGATTTCTTTGAAAAAATTGGTATTTTTGTTAAAGAACCTGAAAATAGAAAATTATATTGCGAAGATAACAATTTCAAGTATGTATATTCTAGAGTTTCTGATATTCCTATTTATGTTGAAAATGGTATAGATATAGGAATATGCGGAAATGACATTGTAAAAGAAAAAAATTCTGATATTTTAATTCCTTTAGAACTTCCTTTTGGAAAATGTAGAATGAGTTTAATTATTAAAAAAGAAAAAAAATTCTTTCCTGAAGAAATGCAAGGTTTTAAAATAGCCACTAAATTTCCAAATATTACAGAAAATTTTTTTAATTCTTTGGGAATAAAAATTAAAACGCTTAAGTTAAATGGAACTATCGAATTATCGGCAAAACTGAATATCGCAGATGCTATTGTAGATATAGTGGATACCGGAAAAACACTTTATGAAAATGATTTAAAAGAAATTGCTGAAATTGAAAAAATAAATTCTGTATTAGTAATAAATAAAATAAGTTATAAATTGAAACATGATGAAATAAATAAAATAATAAAAAAAATGGAGATGATCATATGAAAGATATTAGAAATTATGTTGATGACATTTTAAACGATATAAAAGCTAATAAAAATATATCGAAATATAATAAAGAATTTGATAATTATGATGGCTCAATTTTTCTTTCAAAAGACGAATGGGATTGTGAAAAAATTGGAGATAAAAAAGTTTTTCAAGAAATAGATAATGCTATTGAAAGAATTTATAATTTTCACGAGAAACAAAAATTTTTTGAAATAAATTTTTTTAATAATTTTTCCAATTATTCATTAAAAATACAACCTATTTCAAAAATAGGAATTTATATTCCAAAAAATTTAATTTCTACTTTAATAATGACTGCTATACCGGCAAAAATAGCAAAAGTTGATGATATTATTTTATGTACACCACCATCAAATATTGAAATAATGCCTTATATTGTTTATATAGCGAAAAAAATTGGTATAAAAAACATCTATAAAATTGGAGGTGTTCAAGCTATTGCTGCAATGGCTTATGGAATAGAAATTGAAAAAGTTGATAAAATTTTTGGCCCTGGAAACAAATATGTAAATGAGGCTAAAAGACAGGTTTATGGGGATGTTGGAATTGATTCTCTTGCAGGACCTTCAGAAATTTGTATTGTCGCTGATAAATCTGCAGAAAAAGAATATGTTTATAATGATTTATTATCTCAAATTGAACATGGAAATGATTCAAAAGCTTATTTGATAACTGACTCAAAAGAGTTAAAAGAATTTTGCTTAAACGATAGAATTGAAATATTCTTAATTGAAAAAATAGAAAATTCTTATAATTATGTAAATGAAATTGCTCCAGAACACTTACAAATAATGACTGAAAAAAATGATTTTATATTAAAAAATATTAAAAATGCAGGAGCAATATACACAGGTAATTACACTCCTGTTCCTGCTGCAGATTATTTTTTAGGTTCTAATCACGTTTTGCCTACAGGAAAATCTGCAAGATTTTCTTCATCTTTAACTGTATATGATTTTTTGAAATTTATACCTGTATGCACTTTATCAAAAGGTGAATTTATGAATAATAGAAATACAGGAATAAAAATTGCTCAAATAGAAAAAATGTTTCAACACTCAAAATCTTTAGAGGTGAGAAAATGATTAGAAAGACTAATGAAACCGATATTGAAATAAATGAAAGTGATTATTTAGAAATAAATACAAATGATAATGTGTTTGATCATATGTTGAAAACTATGTTTTTTTATATGGAGTTTCCAATAAAATTGAATGTTTTTTCTTATGATTTACGTCATCATTTATGGGAAGATACAGGTATTATAATTGGGAAATTTTTATCAGAGAAAATTAAAAATAAAAAAATAAAAAGATTTTCATCTGTTATTCTTCCAATGGACGATGCTTTGATACTAAATTCTATTGATATTTCAAGGACTTATACGAAAATAGATTTGTCTATTCAAAATTCGGAAAATGGTTTTGAAGAGTCTTTATTAAAAGAGTTTGTATACAGTTTGTCAAGAAATATTCCTGCAACTATTCATATAAAACAAATAAATGGAGAAAATGCTCATCATATTATAGAATGTTGTTTTAAAACTTTAGGTATTAATTTGAAAGAATGTATAAAAGAAAATAATTTTGTTAACAGTACAAAAGGAATGATATGATGCAAAATTTAATCGTTTTTGAATCAAAATCAGCAAATTTAAAAAATGTGAATAAAATAGTTAACGGTAAAATATCTAAAAAATTAGAAGATATTAAAAAAGCCGATAAAATAATATTTCCAGGTGTGGGTTCTTTTGAAAGTGCTGTGAAAGATATTTCTGTTGTTAAAGATTATCTTTTTGAACATATAGAAAAGAAAAAACCTTTTCTCGGAATTTGTCTTGGTTTACAACTTTTCGCTGAAAATAGCGAAGAAAGTTCTGGAGTAGGTTTTTCATTGATAAAAGAGAAAATCATTAAATTTAAAAATATAAAAACTCCTCATATGGGTTGGAATCAGGTTAACATAATAAAAGATTGCTCACTTTTTAAAGATATTCCAAAAAATTCATTTTTTTATTTTGTACATTCATATTATATGAAAATAAATGAATTTACATCAAGTACTTCAATTTATAAAAACGAAAAAGAAAATTATCTTTTTACAAGTGCTTTTCAAAAAGAGTATTGTTTTGGGGTGCAATTTCATCCTGAAAAATCGTCTGATCTTGGTATTAAATTATTAGAAAATTTTAGGAGGCTATAAAAATGAAAATATATCCTGCAATTGATATTTATAACGGTAAATGTGTAAGGTTGTACAAAGGAGATTTAAATCAAATTACAGAATATGGCGATCCTTTAAAAATTGCATTAGAGTATTCAAAATATTCTGAAAAACTTCATATTATTGATTTAAATGGTGCTTTTGAAGGGATTCCAAAAAATCTTGATATTGTGAAAAAGATAAAATCAAATTCAAATTGTGAAATTCAAGTTGGAGGTGGTTTCAGAACTAAAAATATTATCAAAAAAGCATATAGTTTGGGAATAGACAATGTAATTATTTCTTCCGCTGCTTTAGAAGAATCCTTTTTAAATGAAATTGTGAAAGATTTTAAAGTTACAATAAGTCTTGATTTTAAGGATAATAAAATGTTTATTAAAGGGTGGAAAGAAAAAAGTAATTTAACTTTTGAAAATGCTTTAAATATTTTTTCAAAATATACGAGAAGATTTATATATACAGAAATTTCAAAAGATGGGACTTTAGATGGAATTGAAAATATTCCTAAAATAAATAGTGATTTTGATTTTATTTATGCGGGTGGAATATCTTCAAAAGAAGATATTGAAAAGTTAAAAATAACAGGATTTAATGGTGTTATTATTGGAAAAGCAATTTATGAAAATAAATTATCTTTAAAAGAGTTGATATAAATGTTAACAAAAAGAATAATTGCGGCTTTAGATATTCAAAATTTAAAAGTAGTTAAAGGCATTAAATTTCAAGATATAAAAGAAGTCGGAGATCCTATAGAATTATCTAAAAGATACGAAAAAGATGGAATAGACGAAATAGTTTTTCTTGATATATCGGCATCACTTGAAAATCGCAATCCCCTTTTCAAATTAATTGAAAAGATATCTGAAAACTTAAATATACCTTTTACAGTCGGTGGGGGAATTAATTCGTTGAAAGATATTATAACAATAATTAATAAAGGTGCAGATAAAGTATTTATTAACACCGCAGCTGTTTTAAATCCTGATTTGATTAAAAAATCGGTAAAAATTTTAGGAAGTGCAAATATTTGTATAGCTATCGATTCAAAAAAAGAAAATAACGGAGAAGATTATGTTTATATTAAAGGCGGATCAAAAAAAACTGATATAAAAACTTTAGAATGGATTAAGTATATTCAAAATATAGGAGCAGGTGAAGTGATAATAACTTCAATGGATCATGATGGAGTTCAAACGGGTTACGGTTGTGAATTGATAAAAAAAATAAATGAAGTTTCAACAATTCCAGTTATAGCTTCAGGTGGTGCAGGAAAAATAAAACATTTTTATGATGTTTTTGAAAGTGGTGCAGATGGAGCACTTGCTGCTTCAATTTTTCATTATGAAAAAATTCCAATATATCAACTAAAAAAATCTTTAAAGGAGATGGATGTCAATGTCAGAATATAATAATTTAATTGAAACGATTGATTGGGAAAAACTTGATGGTTTAGTTCCAGTAATAGTTCAAAATGAAAAAAAAGAAGTTTTGACTTTCGCTTATATGAATAAAGAATCACTTGAAAAAACTTTGAAAACAAAAAATATGTTTTATTATTCTAAATCTAAAAATAGAATACGAATGAAAGGAGAAGTGAGCGGTAACATTCAAATATTTGAGGAAGTTTATATCGATTGTGATAATGATGCTCTTTTATTTATTGTAAATCAAAAAGGTTCTGCCTGTCATTTAGGTACGAAATCATGTTTTAGAAAAACAGATGAAAAGATTATTTCTAACAATGAGAAAATAGACTATTCACTTGAGATTTTAAAAGAGCTTGAAGCGTTGATAAATGAAAGAAAAAATAATCCTCAAGAAAAATCATATACAAATGATTTGTTCAAAAAAGGAAAAGAAAGAATATTAAAAAAATTTGGTGAGGAAGCTGTTGAAGTTATAACAGCTACTAAAAGAGAAGATTTAATTTATGAAACTGCTGATATGATGTACCATCTTCTTGTTTTATTGAGTTTTGAAAACATTCCATTATCTGAAATAATGAAGGAATTAAAAAGGAGAAGAAAATGAAATTTAATAAAATTTTTGAAACTATTACTCCTTATAAATCTGAAGAGGTTGAAAATTTTATGCGTTTACATGCAAATGAAAATCCTTATATAAATAGAGAAATACTGAATTTATTATCTGAAGAAATTAAAAATCTTCGTTTAAATTATTATCCTGAAATAGACCAAAAAAAGTCGAGAGAAATTTTAGCAAAATTTTTTAACGTTGATTATTCAAATATCGCAGTTGGGAATGGTAGCGATGAATTGATAGATTTATGTATAAAAATTTTTTCTGGAAATGAAATAATTATTTTAAACCCTTCGTTTGAAATGTATTCTTTTTATTCGAAATTAAATAATTTAAAAATTAATTATATAAATTTTGATGAATTGAATAAAATAAATAATTTAATAAATGAAAACACAAGAATGATAATATTATGTTCTCCAAATAACCCTTGTGGAAGAATAATAAAAAAAGATATCATCAAAAAAATACTCGATTCAAAAATTCCCGTTTTGCTTGACGAAGCATATTATGAATTTTGTGATGAAAATAATTTTGAGTTTATAAAAGAATATGATAATCTTATTATTTCAAGGACTTTTTCAAAAGCTTTGGGAATGGCGGGAGCAAGAATTGGCTATATTATATCTTCTGAAAAAATAATTTCTAATTTAATGAAAATAAAATCTCCTTACAGTTTTTCTATAACAAATGAAAAAATAGTTGAGATTATAATAAAAAATTATGATTTAATCAAAATAAATATATTAAAAATTATTGAAGAAAGAGAAAGGATGAAAAAATTATTGAACGTAAAATTTGATTCTAAAAGCAATTTTATAGTTATAGAATCAAATGAAATAGATCTTCTATATAATAAACTTTTAGATAATAAAATAATCGTAAAAAAATTAAAAAATCTAAATAATTGTATTAGAATAACTGTTGGAAATAAATCTGATAATGATTTTGTTATTGATATAATTAAAAACAAGCTTAATTATTATTAAGCTTGTTTTTTTAATAGCCATACTCTATTATAGGCATCGTGTTTTTTAAAATGAATTTTAAATTTGTCTTCAACAGTAAATTTGTCTTTTATCAAATCTTCAAATTTTTCATCTGAAATATTCCAAAAATATAATCCAGAAGTTTCAAGATAAAAATCTTCTTCTATTTCTTTTTCAAAAATTGAAGTATTTTTTAAAATTTTTTCATCATTTATATAATCATTGAGTTTTACATAAAGTTTACCGTTGATTTTAAGCGTTCTATGAGCTTCTTCAAGAAGTTTTTTTGAATCGCAAAGAGTGATATTATCTAAAACATTAGATATGATTACAGAATCAAAAAATTCATTACTGAAGTCTTGAATTTTTTCTACTCCGCCTAAAAGTAAATTTAAATTTTTAATACTTTTTTTAAAAGCATTTTCTTCACATATTTCTATACCTTTTTCAGAAAGTTCAATACCATATCCTTCTTTTATATCTGAAGTCATCATTTCAATTAAAAAACTTCCTGTTCCAAAACCATAATCAAGTATTTTTTCACAATTTTCAGTTAAAAATAATTTTATAAGTTTTAATTTTTTTAGTAAGTCATCTTCTTCATTAATATTAACTCCAGAATTTTTTTTAGAAAACATAATATTCCAAAATTTTTTTGTGCTTTCATAATCCATGTAAATCCCCGCCTTTTAAATATAATAATTTTAAATACTATAAAAAATCTTTTAATATATTTTCCTTAATATATTCCATTTCAATTTTTAATAACTCAAAGTATTTAATATAATTTTGATTTTCAGCTTTTTTAGCACTTTCTTCTATTTTTTTTGCAATAAACGCTAATTTAGAAAATGCTATATTTGAAGCTAACCCTTTTATACTATGAGATATTGAAATTATTTCTTTTAATTTTTCTTCATAAATAGCTTTTTCTAAAGAGATTATTAACGGTAATAATTCAGAAGAAGTTTCTTTTAATAAATTATTCATTAATTCTTTGTTTTTACCTATTCTTTCAAAAAGTATTTCTTTTTCAAAATGTGATTTGTTTTCATGCAAATGTTCAAAATTTTCTTTTGCTAAATATCTTTTAGTAATTTTTATAAGAGTTTCAATATTTATTGGTTTTGATAAAAAATCATTCATACCTACTTTTTTACATTCTTTTTTTTCTTCATTTAAAATAGCTGCTGTTAATGCAATTATAGGAATATTTTTATTTTTTAACCTTATTCTTTGAGTTGCTTCTATTCCACCCATTTTGGGCATTTGCAAGTCCATAAAAATCAAATCAGGGTTCATTAAATCAACAATTTCGACTGCTTCCAAACCATTTTCTGCTTCTAGTATATCGACCGAGGAAAATATTTCATTTAATAAAGTTTTCATAAGAAGCATGTTCATTGAATTATCTTCAACAATTAATATTATAGGTTTTAAATTTAAATTTATTTTAGTTTTGTCTTTATATAAATTTGACTCTCTGTTTTTTATATTTTTTATAAGATTATGAAGCTCTTTAATTTTAATAGGTTTATAAAAAGTATTTTTTATTTTCACCTCCTGTGAATCTTTAAAAATTTCAGAATCAGATAAAGAATTATGCAATAATATAATATCAATATCTTCATTTTTTTCTTTTAAAACTTCTTTAATTTTTTTTATCGTTTCAATCCCATTAAACCAAGGAATATCATAATCAACAATTATTAAATCTAATTTTAAATCTTTATTTTTAAAAAAATCTAATACAGAAAAAATATCTGTATGTTTTAATACATTCACTTTCCAAGAGTTTAAAATATTTTTTAATATATTTCCATATTTTTTATTATTATCTATAATTAAAACACTTAAATCTTCTTTTATTTCATCATAAGTTTTTACTTTTTCATATTCTGTTTCAATAGAAAATGAAAAAATTGAACCTTTGTTTTTCTCGCTTTGAACGTTAATTGAACTCCCCATTTTTTTCGCAAGTTTATTTGATATACTAAGACCTAATCCCATTCCTCCAAATTTTCTTGTTAATGAAGAATCAAGTTGAGTAAAAGATTTAAACAAATTTTCTTTCTCATCAAGACTTATTCCTATTCCCGTATCTCTTATCGAAAAATTTAATATCCCTTTTGCATCATCTGTTTTTTTAAAAGAAACTATAATCTCAACCTCTCCAGATTCGGTAAATTTAACCGCATTACTTAATAGATTTACTAAAATTTTTTTGACTCTTAATTGATCTAACACAACAAACTGCGGAACGTTATTATCTATGTTTATTAATACTTCCAATCCTTTTTCATAAGCGTTATGCTTGATTATTTCAATAGATTGTTCTGTTAATTCAAAAATATCAGAAGCTATTAAATCTAAATTTGAATCTTCTGATTCAAGCTTTGATAATTCTAAAATATCATTAATTATTCCTAAAAGAGCATGAGCAGAAGTATCAATGTTTTTTAAATATTGAAATTGCGTTTCTTCTAAATTAGTTCTATTTAAAAGATCTACAAAACCTATAATACTATTTAATGGCGTTCTAATTTCGTGGCTCATATTAGCTAAAAATTCTGTTTTTGATTTATTAGCATTTTCTGCTTTTATTTTATTAAGAGTAATTTCTTTTTCGAATATATCTCTTAAAATAGCTTCTCCTAAAACATTAGATAAAAATTGCATAATATTTATATGAGATTGGGTTAAATCTTTTTTCGAATTTTTATTTTCGAACCCAAAATAACCCAATAATTTTTCTGCTTTTAAAATCGGAATACAAAGTAAAGATTTTATATTATATTTTTTTAATAAAATTTTATTATTATATGCTTCTTCTGATAGCAAATCAATATCTGAAACCCAAAAAAAATCTCTTTTTTTTACTATTTCATGCATGAATTTTTTTTCTGAAATTAAAAAAGGTTGAAGTTTTTTTTCTTTAGAATTTAGTTTTTCATTATACCATTCAAAGTTATTAGAAATATATTTTTCATCTTCTGTAAAACGAATTAGAAATATGCTATCTACATTTAAAATCTTTCCACATTTTTCAAGCATAGAAATAATTTTAGAATTTATGTTATCTGAAGTAACGCTAACAAAATCAGAAGAAATTTGTGAAATGATTTTTTGAATTCTATTTAAATCAATAATTCTTTCTTTTTCTTCTGTTATATCAACAAAAATTGTTGAAAAATAATATTTTTCATTAGAAAAAACTTGAAATTTAAACCATTTATTCTTTTCTTCAAAAAAAAATTCAAAATCCTTATTTCCGCCATTTAAAGCGACTTCTTTATAAATTTCAAGCCATTGAAATTCTGGTTTTATAAAATCTGCGTTTATTATAGAAGGCAAAACATCAGAAAATTTTTTATTAATAATTTGATCTTTTTTCATTTCAGTAATTGTTTCAAAATAATCATTAACTTCTATATACATAAAATCTATCGGCATATTGTTTTCATTTAAAATAATTTTATGGTGAGCAAATGCAAAAGGAGCATATTTTATAAAATCTTTATATTTATTTATATCCATATTTATCCCCCTTTTTTATCAAATAACTTTTTATTAATTTAATTATAACATATTTTTTTTAAAAAAGTGAAAGCTGTTCATTCTCATAGCCTTTTTTATATGCTTCTATTATTTCTTTCATTTTATATAATATACCATATTTTTTACACTCAAATTGAAATAAATTCCATAATTTCTCAGCATTAGGAGAATAGCATTCATAAGAATTACCAAATTGTCTTATATACTTATTTTTTAATCTAGGAAATATTTGATCAAGTTTATTGAAAAACCACAATCTTTGATTTTGCCTTAAAGTTACTCCAAATGAAGGATAAATAAATTTCACTCCATTTTCATGTGCCATTTTTATTATGTTAAATATGTTTTCTTCACTATCTTCTATAAAAGGCAGTACAGGCATTAACAATACTCCACAAAAAATATCATTTTTTGATAACTCATTTAAAACTTCAAACCTTTTTGAAGTTAAACTTACATTAGGTTCTATTTTTTTACACAATTCATCATTTGAGGTTGTTATAGTAATTTTGACTAATACAGGTGAATGTTTTTTTATTTTTTTTAATATATCAATATCTCTAAATATTAAATCACTTTTTGTAGCTATTGAAACTCCAAATTCATATTCATCTATCAACTTTAAAGCACTTCTAGTTAATTGAAAATTTTTTTCACAAGGGTTATAAGGATCGCTCATACTGCCAGTTCCAATAACACCTTTTCTTCTTTTTGATTTTAATTCTTTTTTTATTATATTTATAGAATTTTCTTTTGCTCTTACTTCATCAAAATTTTCAACTTGATAACATTCGCTACGGCTATCACAATAAATACAACCGTGCGAACACCCTTTATAAATATTCATATTATAATTATTTCCAAACCAAGTATTTTCTTTCATATAAGCTGATATAATAGTTTTTGCTGTAATATAATTCATTAAAAAACCCCTTTTTTCAACTTTCTATTTTTCATTATCAAATTATTATAATGCTTTTAATTTGACAACATTATGTCAGATTATAAATAATCTTCTAATAATAAAGAAAAGATAATCTCTATTAAATTAACTTGAGAGTATCCGTTTATTAAAATTGATATTGATGTATCAGTATCAAAAAAATAACTTGCTATTGAATTATATCCAATTACTGAACCATTATGCCATAATTTATTATCTTCATATATAACTCCTGATGTGTAATAAACATCTTCGAATATATGTTGTCCTTCAAATAAATATTTTTTAGATTTTTCACTTATTAATGTTCCTTTTGATAATTCTTTGATCCATTTTGATAAATCTTTTGCATTCGAAACAATAGAACCTGCACTCCATACGTACGAAGGATCTATTTCACTATTTTCAATATATTTTTCATCATTAATCAAATCATGATAACCTTTTGCCATATTATCGTATAAAAAATAATTTTCCGGAACAAATGTATCATTTAATTGTAATGGTATTAATATTTCTTCTTTTATAAATCTTTCATATTTTTGCCCTGAAACTTTTTCTATTATCATTCCTAGAAGAATATAGTTTGTGTTGTTATAATGAAAACCCTCTATTAAGCCAAGTTCTTCTGTAATTTGAAAAGCTTTTTCTAATAATTCTTCCTGAGTAAGATAATTTTTTGGAGAATTAATTAAATGCTTTAAAATAAACCCATATTCTTCAGGATCATCATTAATATAATCTCTAAGACCACTACTCATGTTCATAAGATCTTTAATTTTTAAATTTTTTATAAAATCGTTTTCAATATCTAAATATTTTTTTACTGGATCTTTCAAATCCAAAAGGTTTCTATCATTTAAAATTAATATCGCTGTTGCAGTAAAACTCTTTGTTAAACTTCCTATTCTAAATTTTGTTCCTTTTTTCATCCATATATTGTTTTCAAAATCAGAAAAACCATAATTAATTTCAATATCATTCTCATTTTCGGGCATATTTATATATATTGATATTCCCGGAATATTCAATTCAATTAACAAATCTGAAATTTCTTTATTGAGTTTATTAAAATTAAGACTAAACATATTTACTAAAAGAAATAAGATTAAAATAATAAAACTAAATAATTTTTTCATATTTTTATCCTTTCAATTATTTTTTAGATTTTATGTAAAAAAGTGTGGCTCATAATAATTAATAATCAGTTGGTCAGGAAAAACAAATAATGTTTAATTAGTGAAAAGTTAAAAGTAGCAAGTGACACAAAATTTTTTAATTATAATGATTTGATGGTAAATATGGATGAAATAAAGTAGCGAGCAATTGAGAATTTTCGTCAAAAAAACAATTGAGCGAATCAAAAAATGCGTAAGAAAATAGCGTGTCTGAGCGTAGCAAGTTTGCTATTTTTAGCAATTTTTGACCGAGCGAAATTTGTTTTTTAGAAAATTGGATCTTGTGAGCGATTTATTTTATTTATTGTTTACCACTTCATTATTATAAGCATCTGCTTTTAAAGCTTTTCCTTACGCTAACTTACCAACTAATTATTATAAGCATTTACAAAAACCTGTCCACCCCGTCAACCTTCGGTTGCCACCCCTCAAGAGGGGAATTAATTACAAATGCTTGTTTTAGCGTTATTTCTGATCAATTTTCTATTGATCAACGTTGTCATATGTACTGTAACGCCGTGCCTCCTTGGGAACGATAGTTGAACGGTAGTTGAGCAATCGTTTAACCATCGTTTAACCATTGTTTAACGCAAAAGATGAATGTTTTTGCCTGTGCTGTAACGCCGTGCAAAGTTCAGCGTGGCTGTTACACTACATTAAAATCAAAAAAAGGTTATTATTAAAATATTTTTCCTAATCAATTAACCAAATTTCTGCTTATGTCACTCTTGTGAGTGAGTGGTTTATTTTAATCCAATTTGCTACAATTTTTCTAAAGTATCAAACTCACAAAAAATACATAGAATTATTTTTTATAATACCCCTGATTCAATTATAGAAAAAGTTTTTAAATCACAATTTATTTCTGCTAAAGCTCCGTAAGGAATTGTAACCATCGGTTCAGTATGTCCAAAATTCATATTTAATATGATAGGGATATTTTTTAATCCATATTCTTTTACAATAACATTTTTAATAACTTGTTTATATTCTTCATAATATTTATTTTGATATGGTTTACCAAAAATGATTCCATTAGAATTTTGCAAAATTCCTTGAGCAGCATAATTTCTTAACCAATAAGTTAAATAAGAAGGGTCGGGTGTATCTTCAGAAGTTTCAAAAAATAAAATTGCATTTTTAAAAAATTTGTTTTCAGGCCATAAAGTCGTACCTTTCAACATTTCTAAAACTTCAATACATCCACCAATTAAATGTCCTTGCACTATCCCTTCGCCTTGTAAAAATTCATATCCTTCGTGTTTGAACATCTTTTTTTCAACATTTTGATAATTTTCAAGCCATTTGATTCTCTCTCCAGTCCATTCTTCTGCAGCTGTTATTTCGCCTATGACGGAATTATCAAATAGTGTTTTGTTAATAGATTTTTTTGTATAATCAAATATTTTTACATTTTCTGCAAATTCTGCCAAAATTGAAGGTCCATAAAAACTTGAAACTCCTGCTTTTAAACACATGAAATGCGTTATTGTGCTATCTGAATACCCTAAAAAAATCTTTGGATTTTTTTTAATTATTTCAAAATCAATGTAAGGCAGTAATCTTATACTATCATCTCCTCCTATACATGAAAAAATAGCTTTTATAGACTTATCTGAAAATGCTTCCATTAAATCTTCTGCTCTTTTTTGAGGATTGTTATAAATAAAATCTGTTCCTTTTAAAGTATTTGTCATTTCAACAACTTCAAGACCAAAATCATCTTTTAACCTTTTTTTACCTAAATTATATCTCCATATTAAATCTTCGTCTCCCGCTCCACCCCATGAAAGACTTACCGCTGCAACTTTATCACCGTGATTCAATTTTAATGGTTTTATTAAACTTTGCATAATATAACTCCTTTAAAAAAAAGGGGGAAATTTCCCCTTTATTATTTTAAAAATTTTCAGCAAGAACTTCAAAATGACCTCTTGGATGAACACATGCTGGACAAATTTCAGGTGCTTGAGGTCCTTCATGTATGTATCCACAGTTCAAACATTTCCAATGAGTAGATTCTTTCTTTTTAAATACTTCTTCATTTTCAATATTCTGTAAAAGTTTTCTATATCTAGCTTCATGATGTTTTTCTACTTCCGCTATTTTTCTAAAAGCTTTTGCTATTTCTGAAAATCCTTCTTCATCTGCAATTTTAGCAAATTCTGGATAAAGTTCAGTCCATTCTTCGTTTTCGCCATTTGCTGCCGATAAAAGATTTGATTTTGTATCTCCCAAACCAACAGGATAAGATGCTGTTATTTCTATAGGAATATCTTTCATGCTTTCATTTAAAAATTTTAAAAATCTTTTTGCATGTTCTCTTTCATTGTCAGCTGTTTCCATAAAAAAGTTTGAAATTTGTACATACCCTTCTTTTTTTGCTACCGAAGAATAATAAGTGTACTTATTTCTTGCTTGAGATTCTCCTGCAAAAGCTTTTAATAAATTTTCAGCCGTTTTTGTTCCGTTTAACGATTTCATAAAAAATACCTCCCTTAATTTTTACTGCTTTATTTTTTTCCAATAATGGAATAATAATTAACTTCTTTAAAGTTTGTAAATCCAAAAAAATCTCCTTTATCTTTTGAGCCGCCTTCATGTTTTATACTGATTTCTTTAAGAAAAATTAATTCTTCTTTTAATTTTTCTATAATCATAAAATTTTCTATTTTTTTATATTGTTTTTCAAATTTTATATCTCCTTTGTTGAAAGCAAGATTCGCAGATAAAAATTTGCCGTCTAGTTTTAAGTATTTTGCTAAATATTTATAATATATATCTGAATTTATATCATTTAAAAAATAACTGTATAAACTGACAAAATCAATTACGAAATTAACACTTTCTTTTTTTAATGGAAGTTTTTTACAGTCTCCACATATAAAAATGGTTTTTACATTTATATTGTTTTCTTCATAAAGCTTTTTTGAATATTTAGCTAAAGCAATTTCATTATCATTTGCAATATAATAAAAATTCTTTTTTGATGTAGAACTTAAAAATCCTAGCATAAAACTCCCTAATCCAGATCCCATTTCTAATATAACGTCTTCATTTTTTAAATTTGAATTTAATTCTTCGGATAAAGTTCGAGCACATCTAAAAATAGGACTTATAAATTCTCCTGATATGTTTTTACGATAATTAACATAAAAAGAATCTAAATTATTTTTTCTCTCTTCTCCTTCAAAATTATCTACTTTTGAGTCTAAAAATATTATCCCATCTTTAATTTTTAATATATTATCGCAATGTTCACAACATAAATCTCCTTCTAAAATTTCATTATTACTTATTTTCACGTTATTTAGTAGTAAGTTTGATTGACATTTTTCACAACATAATTTATTTAAAAATTCTATGGGAATACCTTTTTTAAAAGAAAATTCACTCAACTGAACAAAATCATCTTTTTTTTCATATTTTTCTAATAATTCTTTTTTAAAGTCTAAAATCATATCATATGATTTTTTCGCTTTTTCTAAAATTTCTAAAAGTTCTTTTTCTTTTTTTTCAAAAAATTCTATATAAAAATCTTTTGTTTCTTTGTTTTCGGCAAAATGAAATCTTTTAAACTTTAAAATAATATTTATTTCATTCAAAGAAAAATGCATATCTTTCATTTTTAAAATTAATTTCATATCTTTTTCACTGTCAGAATCATAATAAAATCTTTTATTTTTAATAACAGGTACAAGAAGGCCTTGATCTGCATAAAATCTTACAGTATCAACGCTTACATCAAATTTCTTTGCAAAATCCCCTGATTTTAGCATAATTTTCACTCCTTTACATAAAAAATCACATTAAAATCTTTTGTTTTTACCTTCCAAACCATATGATCATAACCTTTGCCCCAAAAATCTTTTTCAACAATTTCAGGATTTCCAAAAATTTTTGTCCATATTTTTTGAGCCTTAGAATATCCACTATCCAAACAAAATTCTGGAATATTTCTACTCATAATTGAAATAACTATACTATTAAGTAAAGCTTTTCCTATTCCTTTACCTTGATACTCTGGTAAAATATATGCCGCAGCTATCACTGGAATGTTTTTATATTCTCCATTAGATAATTTGTCAATTAAATCATCTTGAAATCTTAAAGCTATAGTTCCAACAATTTTATTTTTAATAACTGCAATAAGAAAAAACGCTTCTTTTCCATTAGATTCAATATCTTTGTTTAAAAGATTAATTTTTAAACGAATTTCATTTTTTAAATCTTCAAAGTGTTCTATAACCCCTTCATTTTTTAGTTCATTTTCAATTGTAAATTTAAATAAATTTTCTAGTTCTTCTATATTTTCTTTTTTTGGTCTTTTAATAATAATATTCATAGTATTCTCCTATTTTTATTGTGTTTTATTCTATATTATTTTATCACACTTGATTAAAATACAAAAATTCATTTTTTATAAAAAAAAAGAAAACATTTTGTTAATAATAATACAAATTAAAAATTATATCTTGACAAATATATAATACATAATGTATTATATAAAATATACATAACACATTATGTATTATTGGGTTTTAAAATAAATTTCATTTTTTCAAAAATATCAAATTAAAAATTATAGGAGGTGGAAAAAAGATAGATAAAATAAACCAAGAAGAAAAAGACATATTTGGAAGTCTATTTTATATATCTAATAGACTTCAAACAATAATTGATAGAGATTTTAAATCTATTAACTTAACAACGAAACAATGGTATCTTATGGCTGTATTAGGAAGATTTTTTAAAGAACCCCCTAATTTATATAATCTTGGAGAAGCAATGGGAACATCTTATCAAAATGTAAAGGAAATTTCGAAAAGATTACACGAAAAAGGATTAATAATTATGGAAAGAGATTCTAAAGATAAAAGAAATATAAGAGTTTCACTTACAAAAAAATGCCACAAATTATGGGAATCTCGTTTTTTAAAAGATAAAGAATTTTTTGAAAAATTATTTACTAATTTTAATGAAAAAGAAATAACAATTTTTTTGGATTACTTAACCAGAATGGTAAAAACAATTAAAAATATTGAAGGAGAAAAATAAAATGCAAAATAATATAATTAATAAATGGATGAATTTTATTGTAGGTTTTATTATTGTCTTATCATTTGTAATATCGGGACTAGGACTTTTTTATCATAACGATAATTCGTCAATTGACACAAAAAATATTTTTGGAAACGAAGTGCAACTATATGGAAAAGGAGTTTATGCAAATGATAGCTATTTTTTTGCTCCTGTTTTTAGAGGATCAGATTTAACTATTTTATTAGTAGGGATTCCTCTTTTGGTTATTAGTTTTATTAATTATAAAAACAAACAAAATTTAAAATCAAAAATTTTTTTAGTGTCTGTTTTAGGGATATTCTTATATCAAACAACAAGTATAACTTTTGGTGCTTTTTATAATTCGCTTCATCTTATTTACATTTTTCTTTTTTTCTTATGTTTATGTAGTATACTCATTTTGCTTGCCGAACTTTATGAATCGAGAAAAAAATTGGAGTTTAAAGCTTCTTTTAAATCTTTTGGATTAAAAATAATGCTTGGAATTACAGGAATAGCTTTAATTGTTGCTTGGATACCTGATATTATTAAATCTATTATAGATATGCGGCCACCTATTGGTTTAGAAGTATACCACACATCTATTACAAATATTTTAGATATTGGAGTTATAGGTCCTGCAGCTTTAATTGCATTATATCTTGTACATAAAAAAAACATCTTTGGTATGATATTAGCTGAAATGATTTTGATACTAGGTGCTTATATCGGAGTTATGGTTGTTTCTCAATCATATTTTCAATATTCCTCTGGTATTGAATTACCTATTGCGGTAATTTTAACTAAAGCACTGAGCTTTGTAATTCTTGGATTTTTTTCAGCTTATTTTGCAATTAAAATATATAAAAATATAAATATAGTTAACTATTCTAAATAATAAAAATTCAGGAGGAAAAAACATGTATGAAATAGAGAAAAATAAAGAGTCGTGGTCATTAATATCAGAAGAACATTATAAAACGTTTAAAAAATTACTGGCAGATGAAAATTACAAATTAAATCCTTTTATTTCAGAAGAATTAGGAGACATAAAAGGTAAAAAAATCTTACATCTTCAATGCAACACTGGAGCAGATTCAATATTATTAGCAAGAAAAGGGGCTATAGTAACTGGGGTAGATTTAGTTCCAGATAACATAAAGTTTGCTAGACAACTTGCAGAAGATTTTCAAGAAAAAAATGTTAGTTTTGTCGTTTCAGATATTATGGAACTAATGGAAAATCATGAAGGAAAATATGATATAGTTTTTACTTCAGAAGGAGCTATAGGGTGGCTTCCGGATTTAGAAAAATGGGGTAAAACAATAAGATTTTTTCTAAAAGAAGAGGGATATTTTTATTTACATGATTCACACCCAACTTTTTTGATATTTGATGAAGAAGAACTAAAAAATGGAAAAATTGTAATAAAATACCCATATTTTAAAGAAGAGGTTGAAAAAGAAGAATATATTGGAGGATATGCTTCTGACTCTAAACCTGCTGAAGCTTATTATTGGTCGTATAAAATGAGTGATATAGTAAACGCATTATCAAAAGCAGGAATATATATTGAATACATGAAAGAATACGATAAATGTAGTCCGGGTATGGGTGGAAGTAAAAAAGGAGAAGACGGATTTGCTTATTATCCAGAATTTAAAGAGCATTTCCCTATAATGCTAAGTATTAAAGCGATAATAAAATAAAGTTTTTAACTGACAAAATTTAAAAATTATGATTCTATAATAAAATATTTTTTTTACTTTATTATAGAATCTTTTTTATGTTATAATTATGAATATAACTTAAGTTAGAGGAGATATGATTATGGAAATTGAATTTCTAAGAAATTTTCAAGGGATTTCAAATCCTTTTTTAGATGTTTTTTTTGAAAGCATAACTATGTTTGGAGAAGAGCTCTTATTAGTTCCTATATTGGCTTTTATTTATTGGACATTAGATAAGGATTTAGGAGAATATTTGGGATTCTCTATTTTTTTAAGTTTTTTATCTAATAACGTATTAAAAGATACTTTCAAATTTAATCGACCTATAGGCGAAGAAGGAATTAGATCATTAAGAATTCATAGTGCAACTGGTTATTCATTTCCAAGTGGTCATTCTCAAGGGGCTGCTACTTTTTGGTGGGCACTTTATTTGAAGATGAATAAAAAAATTTATTCATTATTTTTTGCTCTCATAATATTTTTAGTCGGTATTTCAAGATTGTATCTAGGTCTTCATTATCCAAAAGATGTTATTGCTGGAATTACAATAGGTATTATAATCTCTTATACTTCTTTCCATATGTTTAATAAAACTTCAGATAGATTCATGCTTTATTTTATTATATTATTAATTTTTATTCCTGTATTAAGTTTTTCAGCTTCTCATGATTTTATAAAATCTTTAGGAGCTTATACTGGGTTTCTATTTGGAATTTTTGTTGAAAAAAAATTCATTAATTTTTCTATTAATGGTTGTTTTTTAATTAAAACTATTAGATTATTAATAGGTATTTTTGCAATTTTCATATTAAAAGAAGGATTAAAACTTATATTTCCTAATATGATGTTTTTTGAATTTTTAAGATACAGTTTAATAACATTTTTTGCTTTTGCTTTTTATCCATTTATATTTAAAAAATATAAATTTTGATTTTATTTTTTAGGAAGAATATGAATATCGTTTATTTTTTCAAATCTGTATGCATCGATAGGATTAAAAAACAAAATCCCTACTTTTTCATAAACTTGTATACTATAACTCTCTAATTCAGATTTATTAAGTTTAAGAAAATTTTCGTAATTTAAAATTCTGTTTTTATCTTTTATTGAATAAATAATTATAGTATTATTTTTAGATACATTTTTAATAGAAATTTCCTCGCCAAAATCTTCTATTAAAAAATAGTCATTTTTGTACGGAATATAATATATAATTTTATGAGTATCTGAACTAAAATAATATTTTAGCCCTGCAGAATAAATTGATTGAAAATTTATGAAAGTAAAAAATACGATGATTAATGATATGAATAAAAAACTTACAATGAAAAATGATTTTTTCATAAAATCCTCCACTTAACTTTAATTAAATATATTATAAGTCAAGTGGAGGATTTTATACAGTTACAAAAGTAATAAAAATTTATACATAAAGTAAAGATTTTTTTTTAATGGAAAAAAGTTAATCTTTTTCAAATAGTCTTTTTGTCGCTTTTAATAGTAAATTCCAGAAAATTACGGATATTGATAAAGAAATAATTAAGAAAATTAAAGCAACAACTTTTTGAGATAATATATTTAAACTTTTATACATTAAAAAACCTAATAAAAATACATATGCAAAAGCTATTAGAATTGAAAACAAAGCATTAAAATTTTGTTTCATAGCTTTTTGTGGATTTTCCCATTTTAAAGAGGGATTTAAAGCATCAACGAACATCTGTAAAATATTAACTGCAAAAACTGATATTATCGAAACAATAAACATAAAAACGGTTTCAAAAAAATTTAATTGAAAAATTACGTATGTAAAAATAGTTGAAAATATTATGCTTATAAAACTAAAAGTGTTTATTTGAATTAATTTTATAACTAATACATTTTTTTCAGAAACTGGAAGCATTTTTAATTCCGTTAAAAGTTTTCCTTCTCTCGAAAATGGTGAAAAGGCCAATCCGTTTAATCCAGCTGTTCCTAATGCAATTAATACTCCTATCGGAATTGCATAATCATAAAAAATTTCAAAAAAATCGAATAACATTTTTATATCTTCTGAAGGAGCGAATTTTGATGTAAGTGCGAAAATACTTATTAGTAGTGGTAAAATTAAAATGTTAGCAAAACCATTTACAGAAAATGCAGGAACTTTCAAAAAATATTTCCATTCTCTTATTAAAAGCGATTTTTTTACGTTTGATTGTTTATTAAATAATTTTTTAACGTCATCTGCAGAAATATTTTCTTTCTTTCTAAATTTTTCTTGTAAATCCATATAAGTTTTATAATAAAATTTGTTTCCCATAAAAATACACAGTAGATAAAAGAACATATTAAATATTACATAAAATATTGTATATCCAAAACTTGAAAAACCTCCTCCCGATAATGCTTTTGTTCCTATAAAAGCTGGTGGAAAAGTTTTAGCAATGTTATTTAATATACTGTCAGGATTTGACATTATTTCTTGAATGTTTGATGTACTGAAAGTATTTTGGTTGATAAATATAGGAACGATTAAAATAATCAATAGTATTATTATTGAAGAAAAAAACATCCAGAAATCTCTATTTTTACTAAATTTTATTAATCTGGATAATGGTAAAATTATAGCCATTACTAATGTAACAGTAAACATTTGAGAAAATATAAATATAAATATAGCATATATCCAATAACTTACACCAACATCTGTTTTAACCCCATAAAAAATAAGATGTGGTAACAATATACATAATGAGATTATTAGTTGATCAAGAATTACTGTAGTCAGTTTAGCTGTTATCACTTCCCATGGTTTTAATGGCAAACTAATTAGTAAAGGCATATTTTTTGTAAAGAAAAATTCTCCTATAAATACAAACAATCCTATTACTAATCCAAAAATTCCACTGTATAAAATAGCTGATGAAATAAACATTTCTTTTATTCCAAGCATCGCATAAGAGATAAGCATGTTTTCCATAAACATTTTATATAATGGTATTATTGAAATAAGGGTTATAGCTATTGAAACTATAATTACATAAAAAATTATCATTTGTTTTTTGTCATTTTTTACATAAAACTTTGCTTTTGATATTCCATAATGATTATTTATTTCAGTCAAGATAAGAGAAATCAATTTTTTCGCTTTCACTATTAGTCACCTCTAAAAATATCTTTTCAAGACTTGAATCTCCTTTTTGTTTTCTTAGTTCTTCAACAGTCCCTATAAACAATATCTTGCCTTTACTTATTATGGCTAATCTATCACATAATTTTTCTGCAACTTCCATTACATGTGTAGAAAAAAATACTGTTTTTTCATTTTCAACGTGATTTTTCATCATCTTTTTTAGTATAAATGCTGATTCAGGATCTAATCCTACAATTGGCTCATCTAAAACCCATAAATCTGGGTTATGTATCAATGCTCCTATTAATGCTATTTTTTGTTTCATTCCATGAGAATAAGAAGAAATAGGGCTTTTTACCGAATCAACCATTTTAAAATGTTTTAATAATTTTTCTGCTCTTTTCATTTTTGTTTCTTTGGGCACTTCAAAAATATCTGCAATAAAATTAATATATTCAGCTCCTGTTAATTTTTCCATTAAAAGTGCTTCGTCTGCAACATAACCGATTTTCTTTTTTGCTTCTATTGGATTCTTTGACACATCAATATTATCTATAATTATTTCACCTGAAGTCTTTTTTAATAATCCGCAAATCATTTTTATTGTAGTTGTTTTCCCTGCTCCATTTGGCCCTAAAAATCCAAAAATTTCTCCTTTTTTTACTTCAAAACTAATATCGTCAACTGCTTTTAATCCACCCGAATATATTTTTGATACATTTTTTATTTTTATCATATTCTCACCTCATATTTTTATCTAACCAATTAATTATTGATTCTATTAAACTTTTTTCTAAATCGTAAGTATATATGTTCAGTAGTTCATGCGTCATGTTTTCAATATATTTTATTTCTAAACCATTTTTTTGAGATAACGAGCTTTCATAATTTTTTAATAGCTCATATGGTGTTTTCAAATCATTTTTCCCATTTATTATTAAAACTGGAGATTCAAACTTTTTGAAATTTTCTATGATATCACCATTTAATTTTTCCCAGTTAATAAAAAATTCTATATTTTGCCCCATAATACTTTCATTTCCTGTTAATCCTTCGTTTTCTCTTAGGTTAATAACGTGATTTGCTTCTTCTAAAATCATATTTAATAATTGAAACGATTGTGGATCATTTATATTATTTTTTTTCAAATAATCTAATTGATACTCCATTTGATATTTTAATAAATCTAATATTGGTATAATTCCAGGAGCTAAAGCTATTGGATAATCAATTTTTACTATATCATCAATTTGCTTCAAAAATGAACCACCTTGACTATGTCCTATCACTATTATTTTATTATAATCTACATAATCTAAACTTCTTAAATAATTTACAGCTTTTGCGGCATCTTTTACAAAATCTTCTACTTGTACATTTTCATAATCTAATGCCTCAGAAACAATAGTAAATGTTCTTTTATCATATCTTAAAGTAACAAAATTTCTCTTAACAAAATCATTACTCAATATTTCAAAAGGTTTATATATAAGTGTTTCGCTTAATGCCATTGAAGTATTTCTATCATTTGGGCCTGAACCATGAACAAACAAGATAGCTGGATATTTTTTACCTTTTTCTAATTCTGGATAACTTAGTGTTCCATTCAAAACGAAATCATCAAAACTTTTAATTGTAACTTCTTTGTTGTTAATTGCGACTTCTACTTCACCCGCTATAGGTTTGTCTTCTTCTATCAATTTTACTTCAAGTGATTGTGAAGGTATTTTTACAGATTTTATAATGTTATTTTCATGTTCCACTATTAATTGAAGACCTAAATAATCAACTGTTATTTTATTTTCTGTTTTAATTACATTCCCTGAAGAAAAAGCCATGTTTTGAGTTTGTGCATTCAATAGCATTTGTGGAATGAAAATATTTGTTTGGCCTTGAATATTTTTATTCATCAAAATAAAGTAATCATTCATCATTACATTGTTATCAAGTATTATAAAATCGTCTTTAAAAGTATAATTTTTTAAGTTGACCCCCATGAAGTTATTTTTTATTTGATTTTTATCGACAACATTATTTAAAATTCCCATATTTACTCCATCAACAAAAATTTCTAATTTATTACTTTTAATTTTCCAATCTTCAGCATAAATTGTTGTTGACTTATAAATAACTGCAGACCCTTGTGTTTTTAACTCAGTACTACTTACTAATATTCTTTCCTCTTCATTTACTTCAAAATAAACACTTCCCATTTCTTGTCCACCTAAAACAAAAGAATAGTTATAATTGTTAGATAGAATTGAAAGAGAAAACAAAATAAAAATAAAAATAAACGAATTTTTTTTCATAATAACACCTCCTATTTTTATACTGTAATATTATAACAGTACAGTAAGTGTTTTGTCAAGTCTTTTTATAAAAATATATTTATATTCAAAAATTTAAATAAAAATAAAGTTTTTTTTTCTTGATAATTTTGGTATAATTGTTTTGACATTTTTTATAATTGAGGTTGAATAATGAAAATAACTAACAAAATAGGAGTTTACGGTTTTTTTTTGAAATTAATAATATTTATTTCTCTTTTTATAAGCACTTATATTCAATATAGTTTTCTCTCTGAAACGGTTTTTTTTTATTTATCTTTACTTTCAACTGTTATATTGAATGATTTTCTAAGAGTTTTATTTCTAAAAAAACACAAATTTTTAAGATTTTTCTCTTTATTTTTTACATTAGCTATGGTTACTTTTTTATCAATATCTGTAAACTCAGATCTTTTTTTGTATTTTATAATAGTGTTAATTGAAATAGTATATCTTATAAATTCTTTTTCTCAAATTTTTTTCTTAATATCTCATTTTTTTTGTTATTTATTTATTTGGTATGGAGAAATTTCTATCATTAGAGAGTTTTTTACTTCTTCGTTTTGGAATTTTTATGGTATTGATTTTTTAACTAATTCACTTATTTATTTTTCTATTGTATTTTTATTGTATTTATTAAAAAAAATTTTTTCTGAAAGGATGGAAGTAATAAGATTAAATGAAGAATTAAACGTTATGAATAAAAAGTTGAAGGATTCGATTTTAACTATAGAAAACTTGACTATTTCTAAAGAAAGAAATAGAATAGCCCAAGAAATTCACGATACTTTAGGGCATTGTTTAACTGCACTAGTTATGCACCTTGAATTTTTAAAAAAAATTTCAGATAAAGAGAATACTAAAAATTTAGAATTAATTAAAAAAACAGAAAATATTGCAAGAGAATCTATGAAAGAATTGAGAAAAGCTGTTTACGCTTTAAAAGAAGATGAAGACATTTACAAAGATTTTAAATTTTCTTTAAATAATATGGCAGAAAACATATCTTTAAATGATATAAAGGTAGATTTCGATTTTATCGGAAACGTTAATGAATTAAAATTAGAATTAAAAAATATTATTTTTAAGACATTACAAGAAATAATAACTAACAGTTTAAAACACGGTAAAGCCAAAAAAATAAATATTAAACTAAAAGTAACTAGGATAGTTGTTTCAATAGAAGCTGCAGATGATGGTATTGGTTGCGAAGATATAATCATGGGTAATGGATTAAAAGGTATAGAACAAAGATTTTTATCTTTAGGAGGCATTGTAAACTTTAATCCTGAAAAAAATAAAGGTTTTTCTATTAAAGCAGTTATTCCTTTATAAAAAAAGAGGTGGAATTAATGATAAAAGTAATGATTGTAGATGATCAAGCGCTTATTAGAGAAGGGATTTCAATGCTTTTAAGTCTTTCAAAAGATATTGAAATTGTCGCTCAGGCAAATAATGGTGTTGAAGCAATTGATTTATTAAAAGAAAAAGAAGTTGATGTCATTTTAATGGATATTAAAATGCCTGTTATGAATGGGGTAGAAGCAACTAAAATAATTAATGAAAAATTTGCTAACACTAAAATAATTATTTTAACTACCTTTAAAGATGATGAATTTCTTTATGATGCAATAAAAAATGGTGCGAGTGGTTATATGTTAAAAGATATAAAATCTGATGAAATTATTGATGCAATTAAAACTGTTTATTCGGGTAATTTTTTATTACAATCTGAATTAGCCAATAAAATTTTAGAGATTATTCAAAATAAACAAAACACATCAAAAGATAATCTTAGTTCTATTGATATAAGAGGTCCTTACGAAGCTCTAACTCAAAGAGAAATAGAACTATCTATATTAGTATCTCAAGGAAAATCAAATAAAGAAATAAGCGAAATGTTATTCATTACAGAAGGAACTGTTAAAAATCATCTTACGAGAATTTTAGCTAAACTTCAGTTAAGAGATAGAACACAATTAGCTTTATTTATAAAAAATAAAATGGAAAAAAGTGAGTAATGGAGAAATACGATGAAAAAAAAATTTGTATTTTTATTTGTTTTATTTAATATTTTAGTAATTTCAGAAGTAACAAAAGTAGAAAATTTAGATCTTGATGACTTTACAAGGTTAAAAGTAGAAACACATATTTCTGATATTATATTTAATTATTCTATAAACCCAGATATTACGGTTTATTATTATTCTAGAACTAATGATTTTCCTAATGCGAAAATCAGAAGAGATAAACAAAGTGTTCATTTGTTCGAGGATATGACCGCTACTTATAAAACTTTTTCTTTATTCAAAAACTTTTTAAGCTTTAACCATAACAATTATCTCGATTGGTCAGGAGAAGGCAGATATTTATTTTATAATGACAAAAAATTAATAGATTTATTTTTGACAACAAATTTCGGAGAAATTTCTGTAAGGGATCAGAAAATTTCAGAAAATTTTTCTGCATCTTCAAATTTGAATAACATTTTCTTAAATAATATTCAATCAAAAAACATAGAAGTTATTAACAAATACGGTAATATTACTTTAGGAAATTTGTTTGTTGAAGATAATCTGATTATAAGTAATTATAAAGGAAATATCGATATAAAACATTATACAGAAGTTAAAGAAAACTTGACAATAAATAATGAATCTGGTGATATTGAAGGCTATGAAATATTTAGCAAAAGAATAAATATATATAATAATTCAGGAAGAATAATAATTTTCCCCAAAAGCTTCCAAACACTTGAAATAACTACTATATCTGGCAACATATTTATTTATTTAAATAGCAAAGATTTCAATATACAAGTTTCAAGTTCAGAAAATTCAAACATATTTGTCTTTGGAATTGATTATAAAGGTTCGTTTTCTTTAAATAAAGATAATAAAAACACAATAATTATTAAAACAAAAGAGGGAAATGTGATAATAGAAGATATTTCATCTATCGAATAAATGTCACATTAAAAAATATTACTTTTGTCACTAATTTTTTTTTGTATTATATATTATTATTTAATTAACCAATAAAATTACTAAAACAAAAATTTTCATATTCTTATTAAAAAAACCCTGCCCCTCGGGTTTTTTTTTTTACACGAGATACTTCCATAGTTTTATTATTTTATAAATAAAATAAAATACGGATCCTAATAGAACTAAAAAACTAATTAAAACGTTTGATTTTTCAATCATTTCTATTATTAGTTGAACCATCAAAAAAGAATTTCCAAACAAAAATAATATTACACCAAATTTTTTACCTATAAAAGAAAATATAGATCCTGGAATATTCATTATTAAACCAAAAATTAAAATCCAATTTATTTCCACACCATATCCAAAAATCATAAATAACCCCATAGCTGATATACATAACCAAGTTATCAAATAAAAACTGAAAATATTCCCGCTTTTTAAAGCAAAGTTTCTTGATTTCTCTTTTTTAAGTTTCTTTATTTCTTTTAAATCATTATTTTCCATACTTCCTCCTTTTTGCCATTTAATATTTTTTTATTTTTTTGTTTTTAATAATTTCTCTATTTCATTCATAAATTCATCTATATTTTCATCTATTTCTTCTACTTCGTTATGTTTATATTTTTTTTGTTTGTTATCATTCAATTCAACACGCTTTTTTTCAATCATTTTAGAATCAATATTTCTATTATTATTGATTTTAATTACTTCATTTTTTTTCTCTTTCAAAATAGAATGTTTAGGATTTTCTGATACTTTTTTTATAGAATCTAAAACAACTTTAAACACATCAACTTTATATTGACTATTTCTCAACATATCTTTAGTTAATCTAATTCCTTCATGCGTTGTTACGTATTTTGCCGGAAGTTTATTTAAACTCATAGCAACCACATCAGAAAGGCATTTTTGACATTTGCAAATTTCTATTCCAGGCATTTTTATTATATCTTCCATAATTTCTATAACCAACATTTCTATTATGTTAACAGCTCTATAATTACCCTTCACAAACAACCCCTCCATAAACAATACGGCCGGCTTCTTAAGGCCGACCGATAAAATTAATTAAACCTTAAAATTATTCATCAATTCGGTCAGTTTTTCTGAAAGCATTTTTAAATCTTGACTCATTGAATTAACTTGTTCTGAAGACTCTATTCCTTTTTTTGATGATACGGTCATTTCTGCTACTTTTTCCATTACTTCGTGAATTAATTTAGCAGAGTTATCTACTGCACCTGCGATTTCTTCAGAAGAAGCACTTTGCTCTTGACTTGTAGCCGTTAAATTTTCAATCATTTCATTAATTTGAGAAATTTGTTCAACTATATTTTTAAAACTTTCATTTATGTAGAAAGAATCAGAATTAACAGTTTCTACAAAACCAACAGTTTTCTTTGTAGCTTTATCAGCTTCTTCAGAATCTTTTTTTATTTCATTTAAAATCCCAGAAATTTCTCCTGTAGTGGCTCTGCTTTCTTCTGCTAATTTTCTTATTTCATCAGCAACAACGGCAAAACCTTTACCAGCTTCTCCTGCACGTGCTGCTTCTATTGCCGCATTGAGTGCAAGAAGATTTGTTTGTTCCGCAATCGAATTAATTTTATCTACTATCTTACCAATATTTTCTGATTTGGATTTAACTGAACTAACTATTTTTGCAGTTTCTTTAGTTTGAGTTTGAGTTTGATTTATAACATCCATAACAGAATTAACACTCATTTGTCCTTCTTCGCTAGATAGTTTTACAGCATGAGCTTTTTCTGTTAAATCTTGTGCCAGCTTTGATACATTTTGTGCAGAAGCTGCCACTTCTTCAATACTTGAGGTAACTTCTTCTATTGCCGAAGCAGTAGTTTGAATATCACCATCAATTGTATTGGCATTTTTTGAAATTATATCACTTTGTTTTTTTGAATCTCCGGCTAATTTTGATAATTCATCAGAAGAATCATTCAAATCAAGCATCGAATTTTTAACTACATTAAAAGATTCTCTAAGTTTAGTACTCATTTCAGATAAAGCTAATACCATTTGTCCTATTTCATCTTTAGATTTTGATTTAAATTTCACAGTAAAATCGCCTGTTCCAAATTGATTGATTTGACCAGATAAATATTTTATAGGTTTCACTACAGAATTTCCAATTAATATAGATATTATAACCATAACTGCTAAAACAATTAAAGTAACTATTGTCACTATTGTTGTTAGATCATTAGAAGCTGACATTAAATGTGCTTTAGGAATTTGAACTCCTAATACCCAATTTGGCGAATTAGGAATTGGAGTATAAATTAAAAAATATTCTTCCCCTTCGGGCGAAAAAAATTCTGCTATTTCTGATTCTCCATTAAGCATCTTCCTTCCAACTTCTGAAAGTCCTTTAAAACCATCTTCATCTGAAGTAAGCAAATTAAGCTTCATAGACAAAGAATCATCTACGTGAGAAATTATTAATCCAGTACCATCTGCTACAAAAGCTTGGCTATTTTCACCTAAATCTATATTAGAAATAACGTTATTTATCGCATCAAGCTTAACAGAAATTCCTATCAAACCAATGATTTGATCTGTATAACTTTTTATGGAATGGGCTACCACAAATACATTATTGCCCGTAGCTCTTGATTCTATCGGGTTACTTATAAATTTTTCATTTTTTTCAGTAACTATATGTTTAAAATATTCTCTATCTTCTAATTGAGCTAGAAAATCTTCCGTGCCTTGTGCTCTTCCATCAGCTCTAACAACAAATATAGTTTCGTAAATACCACTCTTTCTTGACAATTCATCTTCAAGGCCTGTTCTCATAGTCCACCAATCAACTGTTCTAACATCTGATCTTGCTGCAAGAGTTTCTGCATTTTCTTGTCTCGATAAAAGCCATTCGCCCAACTGCGCCGCCCTTGCTCTAACTAACTCCGTAGAATACCCTCCGACTATTTCTAAAACAGAATCAGTTGCAGTAGTACGAATAATAGCCCCAAGAATAAAAAATAAAATTATAGAACTAACAACTAAAGAAATTAAAATTTTAGTCTTTATACTTTTAAACATATGTAAGCCCCCTTTGATAAATTTAGTAATTTTAATAAATTTCATTATTATTATTGTAATCGGGTTTCTAAAAATATTAACAATTAAATTTTACCTTAAATAAAAGTAAAAATCAAGAATTTTCAATTTTTTTAATTATTATTATTCTTTTTATGATAAAATTGCTATAAATTAAAATTTTTCTTTTAAAGGAGTTGATTCGATGAAAAATATTCATTTATACATGTTTCTAGAAGAAAAAATAAAAAAACATGAAATTTATGTTTTTATAGATACTTTGAGAGCTACCTCAACGATTACAACTTTAATTTTTTGTGGAGCTAAAGAAATTATTGTGAAAAGAGATTATGATGATTATTTAAAATATAAAAATAATGATTTTATTTTAGTTGGCGAAAGAAATAGCATAATTATAAATGAGTTTGATTATGATAATTCACCTTATAACATTTTTATTAATAAAAGAAAAATCGAAAACAGAAAAATATTTTTATCTACTACTAATGGAGCTAAAACTTTTGAAAAAGTTAATAACTATTCGGATGTAGTTGCATTATCTTTATTGAATATAAATAGTATTTCAAAATTTTTAGAAAATTTTAATGATATAGGCATAATATGCTCCGGCACAGATAACACTATATCTCTTGAAGATTCATTTACTGCAGGAAAATTAATATATAAGTTATTAGAAAAATTTAATTTTACATTAAATGACTCTTCTTATATAACGTTATCTTTAGCAGAAAAACCTTTAGATTATATTTTTAATTCTCTCAATTCTATTAGACTGATAAAATTTAATAAAAAAAATGATTTAGATTTTTGCTTTCAAAATAGTTTGTTTGATGTTATTCCTTTTGCAAAAAAAGGAACTAATATATTTAATAATTTAATCCTTAAAAAATAATTAAACTAAAATTTAAGAGGTGATATGATGGAAAATTTTGTTTATCAAAATAGAACAAAAGTTATTTTTGGAGAAAAAAAATATTTAGAAATAATTCATTACTTAAATCAAAATAAAATTAATAAAATTCTTATAATTTATGGAAAAAATGCTATAAAAAAAATAGGACTTTATGATGAAATTACAAATCTTTTTTCTGAAAATAGCATAGAATTTTATGAGTTATCAGGAGTTCAATCAAACCCTATATTATCAAAAGTACATGAAGGGATTGAATTAGTAAAAAAAAATAATGTCGAATTAATCCTTGCTATTGGAGGGGGTAGTGTAATTGATACCGCAAAAGCTGTAAGTATTGGGGCTTTATATGATGGCGATGTTTGGGATTTTTACGAAAGAAAAGAAGAAATAAATTCAAAACTTCCTTTATATGTTATATTGACCCTTTCTGCAACTGGTTCTGAAGTTAATGGAAGAAGTGTGATAACCAATACTGAAAAAAAATTAAAATGGAGTGTTAGAAGCGAAATTCTTTATCCGGAAATATCTTTTATTGATCCTTCTCTTCAATATGAAGTAACTGGTAATCAACTTATAGATAGTGCATGCGATATAATTTCTCATGTGCTTGAGTTTTATTTTGATAACACGCAAAATTCTTTATTGATGGATGAAATATCTGAAGGAATAATAAGGACTGTTATGATTAGTACAGAAAAATTATTAGAAAATTCTAAAGATTATAATTATAGATCTCAATTTTCGTGGGCAGCAAGTCTTGCTTTAAATGAAATGTTAAATTGCGGGAAAAATGGCGGTGATTGGTCTTCTCATAAAATAGAACACGCTCTTTCTGCTTATAATGATATATCACATGGAAAAGGACTTGCAATAATTTTACCTGCGTGGATGAAATACGTATATAAATTCAATTCTCAAAAATTTCAAAGATTTGCAGAAAAAATATTTGGAATAACTGAAAAAGATGAATTAAAAAGTTCTTTAATTGGAATTCAAGAATTGCAAAATTGGTTTAAAAAAATAGGTCAAACAATATATTTAAATGAAATAGAAATAAAAGAAGAAGAGTTAAAGACGATTGCGAAAATAGCGGAAAAACAATTACCTTATGGAAATATAAAAAAATTGAATTTTTTTGATATAATTGAAATATTAAAATTGGCTTACAAAAATTAATAGCTATTTTATTTGGAGGTTTTTATGGATAAAAAAACAGATTTTAAAAGCATCAATAGTTTTATCAAAAGACTTTTATTTTTTTCAATAATTATCGGAATAATATTTATTTCTTCTTTGATAATTTTAGAAGTATCTAGAGTAAATATGAGAAAAAAAGTTTTGGAAACAGAATCAGGTTTTAGAACGGTTAATAATATAATTACCGAAATGCATAAATTAAATAATTTTTCTTTAACTGATGGAGAAATCTCTGAAACATTAAAAAATATAAACAATCAAGTGAATGTTTTGTCTGAAATTCTAAAAAAAATTAATGAAGAAGATAAAGTAAAAGAATTAGAAAATATTTTCAACACTGAAAATTTAAAATATGATTTGTCTTCAAATATTAGATTAGTAGGTAATTTCGCAAGAGATTTTAGAGAACTTTCTAATAAGTATAACAATTCTTTTGAAAAAATGATACTTTATTCTTTAATTATTTCTATTTTTAGCATTTCTTTAATAATAATTTTAATTTTTGTATATAAAAGATATTATAACAGAACACTTAAAATAATGGATACGGTAGGAGTTCATTTAAGCGATGTGGTAAATTTTAAAGATGAAAAAATTTTTATGAATGTAATGTGGAATGAAGAGCAAAAATTTTTAGAACAAATACATCAAATTGAAGAAGAAGTAATATTTAATAGAAATTTATTAAATTTTGGAATTTATGATAACTTGGAAATTCTTTTAAAAAAAATATTTAACGTATTTCCTCAAAACTTTCCAATAGACCGATTTTCTTTAGCTTTTATTGATAATAACGGTAATGTAATTGCTGAATCTGCAGTTTCTAAATATGAGAAAATAAAATTAGATGCAGGTTTTATGCAAAGAATTGAAGAAACAACTCTTTTAAAAATTGTAAAATCTTTTACTCCCCGAATAATTAATGATTTGGAATCTCATTACAATAACATTCATAAATCTATTTCTACCAAACTGTTAATAGAAGAAGGGATAAAATCTAATCTCACGGTTCCCTTTTACTTTGATGAAAAATGTTATGGTTTTGTATTTTTTGCAAGTAAAGAAAAAAATATTTATAACAATACCCACTGCAAATTTGCTAATAGAGTAGTTTCATTTATTAAACATAACGTTTTATCTCATTATATTATTCAAGAAATTTTAGCAATTTCAACAAATGGTTTTGTTGAATTAGTTGAAGGCAAAGATAATGAGACCGGAGAACACACAAATAGAGTTGCGCTATATTCAAAAACTATTGCTAAAGAACTTTCTAAAACTGATAAATCTATTACCCCACGATTTATACGAGATATTTATTGGTTTGCCCCTTTACACGATATTGGAAAAGTCTCTATTCCTGATTCAATATTATTAAAGCCCGGAAAATTAACTGATGAAGAATTTAAAATAATGAAAACTCATGTAAATGCTGGAGAAAAAATAATTAAAGAAGTTAACGAAAAAGTAAAAAATATTTTAGGGTATGATTCTTTAAAAGTTGCTTTAGATATTGTTTCTGCTCATCACGAAAAATTTGATGGAAGTGGCTATCCCTACGGTCTTAAAGGGAAAGAAATTCCTGTCGCAGGAAAAATTGTTGCTATTGCAGATGTTTTTGATGCTTTAACTACTAAAAGACCTTATAAAGAAGCTTTTTCTTTAGAAGAATCGCTTGATATAATTAAAAAATCTTCTGGAACACATTTTGATCCAGAAATTATTGAAGTTTTTGAAAGAACACTTGAAAAAATTAAATCAATTTATATATTTTATAAAGACGCATAAAAAACGGATGAAGAAATTCATCCATTTTTTATAAATATTTTGATTTTTTAAATTTTTTTGATATAATTAAATGTAAACGCATATAATTGCTTAAAATTTCAAAATGTTAAGGAGGATATTTGATGAATTTTCTTCATAGGGTTATGGTTGTTCCAAAACTTCCGGAAAAAATTGAAAAACTCGGTATAATCTCTAAAAATTTATGGTGGACTTGGAATTATGATTCGCAAGATTTATTTGAAAAAATAGATAAAAATCTTTGGATAAAATCTAATCGTAATCCAGTATATTTTTTAAAAAATGTTAGCCAAAAAGATCTTGAAAATGTTACCAAAGATGAAGATTTTTTATCTGCTTATAATGCTGTAGTTAAAAAATTTGAAGAGTACATGAAAGAAAAAAACACTTGGTTTTCATCAACTCATAAAGATTATAATCAAGGTGTAATTGCTTATTTTTGTGCAGAATATGGATTGCATGAATCCCTTCCAATTTATTCTGGCGGGCTCGGTGTTCTTGCCGGTGACCATGTGAAATCTGCAAGTGATTTAGGATTACCGTTTATAGGTGTAGGATTCTTATATAGAAATGGATATTTTCAACAAAAAATTAATTCACAAGGTGGACAGGAAAATGTATATGAATCTTATGATTTTGGAAATTTTCCGGTTACTCCAGCTTTGGATGATGAAGGACATGAAATATATATTGAAATACCTATTACAGGAAGAACTGTTTATGTAAAAACTTGGGAATTAGCAGTTGGGAGAATAAAACTTTATCTTTTAGATACGGATATTCCTCAAAATGAACCCGAAGATAGAAAATTAACTTATAACCTGTATGGCGGAGATTCTGAAATGAGAATAAAACAAGAAATTCTTCTTGGTATAGGTGGAGTAAAAATGTTAAGAAGAAAAAATATTAATCCTACAGTATGGCATATGAACGAAGGACACGCGGCTTTTTTAAACTTAGAAAGAATTAGAGAATATGTTCAAAATGATAATTTATCATTTAGAGAAGCTATAGAAGCCGTTAGAGCCGGTTCAGTTTTTACAACGCATACTCCTGTTCCTGCTGGAAATGATGTTTTCCACGCTTCTATGATTGATAAATATTTCAATGATTTTTGGCCAAAATTAAAAGCTTCAAGACATGAATTTTTAGATTTAGGTTTAGAAATGAGTTCTGATGGAAATCAGATGTTTTCAATGACTATCTTAGCTTTAAAACTTGCTGGAAGAGCTAATGGAGTTTCAGAACTACATGGAAAAGTTTCAAGAAAATTATGGAAACATGTATGGAGTGGTTTAGAATCTGTTGAAGTGCCAATTTCTCATGTTACTAATGGCGTTCATACCGAAACTTGGATTTCTAAAGACCTTCAACAACTGTTTTCAAAATATTTTTCGGTTGATTGGACTAAGAAATTAGATGATCCTGATATGTGGAATAAAATTGATAAAATTCCTGATGAAGAATTATGGAATATTCACAAAAATTTAAAAGAAAACTTAATAGATTATGTACATGAAAAAATAAAAATTCAAAGAGCAAGACATGGTGAAACTATCGAACAACTTGATGAAATAAAAAGTATTGGAAATAACGATATTCTAACTATAGGATTTGCAAGAAGATTCGCTACATATAAAAGAGCTACTCTTATTTTTAAAGACTTAGAAAGACTTGAAAAAATATTAAACAATAAAGATAAACCTGTTCAATTTATTTTTGCGGGTAAAGCACATCCTGCAGATAAACCAGGACAAGAATTTATAAGAAGAATATACGAAATTTCAAGAATGCCACAATTTCAAAATAAAATAATAATATTAGAAAATTATGATATGAATATGGCTAGACATCTTGTTGCTGGAGTTGATATATGGTTAAACAATCCAAGACGCCCTCACGAAGCTTCTGGAACTTCTGGAGAAAAAGCTGGTATGAACGGTGCCGTTAATTTCTCTGTTCTTGATGGTTGGTGGGTAGAAGGATTTAATGGTAAAAATGGATGGGCAATAGGAGATAATAGAGATTATGAAGACACTGAATTACAAGATAGAATAGATAGTGTCTCAATGTATAACACTCTTGAAAATGAAATAATACCTTTATATTATGATAAAAATGAAAATAATGTTCCTGAAAATTGGGTAAAGGTCATGAAAGAATCTATAAGAACTGTAGCTTCATATTTTAATACTTCAAGAATGGTTAAAGAATATACTCAAAAACAATATATGCCTTCAGCTTTTCAAAAAAATAAATTCAAAAAGAACAATTTTGAAATATCTAAAGATTTTTCTCATTGGAGAGAAATACTTGAAAGAAATTGGGAATACATCAAAATAAGAGTTATTTCTCAAGAAGAGATTACAGAATCAATAGAAGTTGGAAAAGAAATTCATCTTAAAGCAGAAATACATATTCCTGGTATAGGTCCAGATTCTTTACAACCGGAAATAATTGTTGCAAGAATAGAAAATGAAGAAATTACCAATTTTAGAATATACCCATTAAAACTTTCTAAAGAGATTCAAAAAGACACTTACCTTTTTGAAGGAAGCTTTGAAATTGGAGATAGAGGTAATTATGGATATAACATAAGAGTTTCTGCAAACCATGTTTATATGCCTCATAAAAATTATATACCTAATTTAGTAAAATATCCTGGTTAATAAAAAAAGTCTGCGTAAGCAGACTTTTTTTATTAAAATATAGGCAACCTTAAAGATTTTACTGTATCGTTATTAATGTCATAATCACCTGAATATTCCTCATTAATGGAAAAATCTTTATAATTTAAAACCGACATAAAACATTCACCAGATTCTGATTCTGAAAATATTGAAGGATAATAATCAAGTGAATCTTCATTTTCACCTAAGTCTTCAAGATCATCATCTGTAAAAGCAATTTCTGAAAGAATTGAGTAAACATGAACTTTCAAATATTGTTTTAATTCTGAAAAAAACTGAAAAAGACCCTCGTATTCTTCGTCAGTTTCTGCATGAAAAGGAAAATAAATTGGAATTATTTCTTCTTCTAATTTAAATCCATTTAAATATTTTTCCATCTCAGCTGAAAATTCTTCATCTTGTTTTTTAAGAAATTCTAGGAATTTTTCTTTATTTTCATTACTTTCAAAATTTGTCCAAATAAGAACTACAGGGTGAATATGATCTTCGTGTAAAAAACCCTCGTCTTTAATACTTTTTAAAAAACTTTCATGAAATTTTCTATAATCATTTTCCATTTCTACACCTCCAAATTTTATTGAAATAATAACAATAAAATATAAAAAACAAATTAAAATATTTTTTAATTTAATTCTTTTTAATTATTTTTTCATAAAATCTTCTATTTCTTCTATTTCTTTAATTATATCTTTTGAAAGGTTTTCGCAACCATTTTCTGTTACAAGCAAGTCATCTTCTATTCTTATTCCTATATTTTCTTCCGCAATATAAAGTCCTGGTTCATTAGTAATAACCATTCCAGGTTTCAATTCCATATCCCTTTTACCTACATCATGTGTATCAAGACCTAAAAAATGAGCTACTCCATGATAATAATACTTAAATAATTCAGAATCTTCTTTTATTAATCCTAAAGATTTGCAACCTTCAGCAAGAACAATTTTTGCAATATTTTGAAGATCTGACAATTTAACCCCTGGTTTTGTATTAACTTCAACTTCTTTCATAGCCTTTAAAACAACAGAATATATTTGTTTTTGTCTATCTGAAAATTTACCGTTTACTGGAAATGTCCTTGAAACATCTGAACTATAATATTCGTAAGATGCCCCTAAATCAAACAATATTAAATCTCCATCTTTAGTATCACCGTTATTATCATTATAATGTAAAACAGTTGCATTTTTTCCGGCTGCTGCAATTGTATGAAAAGCATGATCAGTAGCCCCTTTTTGTTTTAAAACAAAATCGAAATAAGCTTCTATTTCATTTTCCTTCATTCCAGGTTTCATATTTTTTATCATTTTTTCAATTCCAAGTTTCGTAATTTGAATTGCTTTTTTTATATACTCAATTTCAGACTCAGATTTTATCATTCGCATTTCACAAACTTGATTATATATATTTTCTATTTTTAAATAAGGATAATTGCCAATTAATTTTTTTGAAAAATTTTCGGGTAAATTTTCTTTATCTTCCCAACTTAATCTTTCAAAATCAAAATAAACATTTTCGATAAAATCGTTATTTATATAAACATTTAAACTTTTTTCATAGTTTTCTAAAAATTCAACACTTTTAACACCTGTTATTTCTTGAACTTCTTCTTTTGATAATTTTCTTCCAACCCATTTTTCTATTTCAGGATCATTTTTAGGGATAAATAAAATTTCTTTTAACTCGTTTTTTGATTTTTTCAACATCAAAATAAATTCATCTTTTTTCAATCCTGTTAGATAATAAAAATTTCTATTAGGTGAAAAAGTATAATATTCATCGGCTGTTTTTTTTATTAAATCACCTGCATAAAAAATTACCAAAGAATTATCCTTGATTTTATCCATAAGGATTTTTCTTCTTTCAATAAAATTTTCCTTTTTCATCACACACCTCCAAAAAATTAAGGGATTAAATTTTTATATTTTTTATTTATAAAATTTTTTTTATCAAGCAAAAAAATTTCTTTACTATCATAAAAAATTTTGTTATCTCCTAAAGCATATATTGAAACATTATAAAAATCGCCTTCATTATATTCTTCTAAATTTAATTTATTATGTTCTTTCTCAAAAAAAACAGAATTAAAAAATTCTTTATTTTTATAAATTTTTATCATATATCCCGAAGCATTTTCAACCTTTTCCCATTCTAAAATATTTTCGTTAAAATATTTAATTTTTGGTTCATTTAAATTTGAAATTCTTATATTTTCATTTGATTTCAAAGATTCTGGTGAATTTAAATATATTTTATTATCTCCAACAGATTGTAAAGTGAAAGTATAAATTCCTGGTTTTTTCATAAAAGAATACAAATCAATAATGTTTATTTCTTGAGGAATTTCAAGTTTATTTATTTCTTTTTCATTTCTATAAATTCTCAATACATATCCATAAATATTTTCTACTTCTTGCCAACTAACTTGATATCCTTTCCAAGTTAAATTAGTTGGATTTTTTAGAACTATTGATTTTACAAATTCTCTTGAATAATCTGAATAAATACTGTCATAAAATACTTTATTATCTCCTGTAGATTTTAATTTCACTTTATAAATACCATGCCCATATTTTTCCATTATATTATAAAAATTGTAATTATTATCATATGAAAAAACCGCTTGGACAAATTCATTGTTAAAATATATTTCCATTAAATACTTTGAAGCATTTTCAACCTTTTTCCAATTCAAAAAATAAAAATCCCATTTTATATCTTTTGGTGGTTCTAAAGTTAAAGAAATCACCAGTTCTTCAGAAAATTCTGAATATTCTCCTTCTAAATATATTCTTCCATCTCCTAACGCTTTCACTCTAGCTTTATATACTCCGGGTTCTATACTTATATCTTCTAAATTTATTTCTTTTCTCGTTGTATAATCTGAATATATCTTTTCATCATTTTTAAAAATTTCAATGAAATACCCTAAAGCCTCTTCAACTTCTTCCCAGCTAATATTTCTTTCTTCCCAATGGTTGAATAAAACTTTTTCAAGAGTTTTTTGAATCACCAGTTCTTCAGAAAATTCTGAATATTCTCCTTCTAAATATATTCTTCCATCTCCTAACGCTTTCACTCTAGCTTTATATACTCCGGGTTCTATACTTATATCTTCTAAATTTATTTCTTTT
>Ga0334888_1000632_pt1 | contig 54254 bp, 47 predicted proteins | sample GraSluR1_MG_FD_207227 | JGI IMG/M metagenome (GOLD analysis project Ga0334888, IMG submission 207227) | Sludge microbial communities from methane-producing bioreactor in Wageningen University, Netherlands - Granular Sludge_3_08-R1 | ecosystem: Engineered > Bioreactor > Anaerobic > Unclassified ...
ACATCAGCCCCGAGGGTGGTGGAAAGACCCGGGCCGAGGTGACTCCGGAGCAGGAACCCGGTCTGGAAGTCGTGGCCGACCTCTCGTCGGGATCCAGTGCAACCACGCTGCTGTGTCGGCGCGAAGGCCGGCTCTTCTATCGCAAGTTCGTCTTCGGTGAAGACAAGGACCGCCTCTTCGCCCAGACCGAGCATCTGATCCACCTCGCGCAGGCTGGGGTCCCGGTCACGCCCATCCTGGAAGTTCTTCGGGATGAGGCTCATTGCCGCTACGATATGCCCTACCGGGCCGATGCCGTCGATTTCTTCACCTACCTCCACACCCACACTCCCGGGCAGAATCGTGCCCGGCTCGTGACCATCCTCGATGCCCTGGTCGCTTCGGTCCACGCGGATGCGCTCCCGGCCACCCCGGAGGCCATCGACAGCTACATCCGGAACAAGATCGTGGCCAGGGTGGAGACGCTGCTCGGTGCCCCGATTCTGGCGCCGATCCTGGCGGCCGAAAGCCTGGTGGTGAACGGCATCCGACTGCCCGGCCTGACGGGGCTTGCCGGGTTGCTGGAGCCGGCGCGGCTTCGCGAACTGTTGGCTCACGACAAGTGCGCTCGCGTCCACGGCGACCTGACGGTCGAGAACATCGTCTGCTGTGAGGGGGAGGGCGCCTCCTCGGGCTTCTACCTCATCGATCCCAACGGGGGCAACCTTCTCGACACGCCCCTGCTCGACTATGCCAAGCTTCTGCAGTCCTTCCACGGTGGCTATGAGTTCCTGGTGCGCGTCGGGAAGGTCTCGGTCCGCGCGGAGCACCGCGTCGCCGAAGTGGACTTCCCCGGGTTCATCTCGCCTGCCTACGCTCGGCTCCAGGCCGACCTCGACGGGTACCTGCGTCTTCATCTCTCGGAATCCGAGCTGACCAGTGCCTACCTCCACGAGGCGGTGCACTGGCTGCGCCTGATGCCCTACAAGCTCAGATCGGATCCGGCGCGCGCACCTGTGTTCTATGCGGCGCTGGTCCGGGCGCTCCACACGGTGGCCCGGAGGGTCGGCTGGTAGTCCTGCTCATTCCTGTCTCAGGTCGACGCCCTTGAAGGCGCCGGGCGCTTCCGGGACCCGGGGCAGACCGGATCGGGGCCCTGGCCGGGACCCGGTCCACCGGGCTGGGCCTGCTTCAGGGAAGTGCCCCGGGTGTGCCCCGCTCGGCTCCGGACCCGGTCGGTTCGCAGCCCGTCGCGACCGGGGGACGACCTTCCAGACCGCCAGCCTCCCGTCGCGGTTCGAGGCTCCCTCCAGTCGGACCAGGCGGATCCCCAGGACCGCTTCCGCGTCGCGAACCAGGTCCCTCTCTTCGGTGGACGAGCGGGTGGCGGTCAGGACGTAGTCGGGGCCCTGGAGGCGAATCGCCTCGTCCTCGGGGAGGGGAGCATCCACCTGGAGGGTCCGGGCCAGCCCCCGGCGGAAGGGAATGCTCATGGCCGCAGCCAGTTCATGGGTCGGCCAGCCCAGGTCCGGCAGGAGCTCCTTGGCCTCTTCCTGCCAGGTGCGGCACACCAGCCACAGTTCGTCCTCCGCGTGGTCCGGAAATCGGTTCTGCAGGCGACGCACAAGCTCGCGGACGACTGGGGATTCCGGAAAGGTCGGGGCTGGCTTGTCGCCGATGGTCAGGACCGCCTTCCCCATCCGCAGGGCCACCCATTCTTCCGGGTCGTACTGATGGATGAGCCCGATCAGGAGCAGGGCGGGCGCCAGCGGCGCCAGGCGGCCCAACCAGTGGACTCCCAGTCCGGCCAGGGCAGCCGCCAGGGGGACGGCGTGCACCAGGTAGCGGATCATGACCGGTTCGTAGTCCAGGTCCATGGCCAGCAGGGCCAGGTATCCCAAGGCCAGTTGCGCGGCGATCAAGAGGCCGTTGCGTCGCAGCGATCCGGGGGACAGGAACAGTGCCAGGAGGCCCACGGGCAAGATCCACGCCACGCCCGGGAAGAGCGGCACCTGGAAGTTCAACGGCCCGACCAGGTGGCTCACCTCCGGGGCGTTCTGTTTCCACAGCTCGTACGTCGCGTACAGGGTCGTGACCCGGTTGAGGCTGACGGCGTAGTAGGGGGCGGCCAGACCGAAGGCCAGCGTGAGGGCCACGAGAAGCCGGATCCCCTTCTGGATGGGGCGGGAGCTCTCGGCGCGCAGGCGCCGGGAAAGCCAGACGGCGAGCAGGAGCAGGGCCAGTTCCCCGGCCAGGACACCGCCCAGGAAACCCTCCCTGGACATGCTGGTCCAGAGCAGGAAGACCGCCAGGACGGTTCCCAGGAAGAGAAGGGCCGGTCGGGAGTCGAGCCGGAGTCGGTCGCGATGGCGCAGGACCTGCCACGCCGCGTCGAGCAGAGCCACCCAGGTGAACAGGAGGAAGGTGAGCTTGACCAGGAGTCCCAGACCGAGGAGGACCCCGAAAAGCGCAGAGGGCCAGGACCGTGTCAACCCCCTCGAGGCGAACCAGCTCGCCAGGAGCAGGGGGGTCAGCAGGGACGTCATCTGATCGGGAAAGTAGGCGCCGGAGAAGGCGAGGGCGACGGTGGAGGCGGCGGTCAGGAGGTAGGCGAACCAGGCACCGGCCGGACCGGTGACCGATCGGGCCAGCAGGTAGGTGGCCGGGGCCAGGAGGGCGGTCTGGACCGTGATGCTGAGGAAGGCCGCCGTCGGGTCCAAGCCCAGGACCTGGTAGAAAGGGACCGTGAACAGGTAGACCAGCGGGGGATAGGTGGCCTCCAGGACGGCTGCCAGGCTCAGCGGGACCAGGTTCAGGCTGAAGGAGATCTGACGGCCGTCCACGCACAGCATCGGGAGGTCCTGCGTGTGGACGGGGAAGTGGATCAGCACGTGCATCCACGCGGCGGTGACCAGGAGGAGTCCCAGGGCCTCCGTCAACAGGCCGCGGGCATCCGGTGTCGCCTGCCGGGAGGTCGAGGGCGCCTCCAGCAGCCTGGAGGGGCTCGCCTTCGGCAGGTGCGGCCCGCGTGTCTGAGGCTTCATGGCAGCAGGACTCCCTCTCCGTCAGGCGCAGACCCGGCTTGGGAAGGGCAGGGATCTAGTTGGAATTCCCCGGCATCTTCCGTGCCGGGAATTCGCCGGTCAGGATGCGTTCGGTTCGCGTCACCATGCTGGCGAACTGGGCAAACTCTTCACTGCTGAGGTAGAAGCTGAAGTTGTAGATCGAGATGCTGAACTCCCCACCCCCTTCGTAGAAGGTCTGGCCGATATCGGAGGTGGCGACGGGTTGGGGCTCTTCGTCCCGGGTATGCGAGCGCAGGTCCTCGGTCTGGCGGACCATCAAGGCCACCTTCTCGAATTCCTGGCGGTTCAGGTTGAACAGGAAATTATGGACCGCCAGCGAGATGCTCTCATCCTCTTCCTGCCAGGTCTCGCCCAGGTCGCAGCGGGAAAGCTCGACGATCGGCACGGTCACCTCGCGGCGGCCTGGGCCGCCAGCTCTTTCATCAGGAAGGCCGAGGCCTTGATGCCTGCGTGGAAGTTGCCCAGGTCCAGGTGCTCGTTGGGGGCGTGAGCGTTCTCGTCGGCCAGGCCGATGCCCAGCAGGACGGCGGGGACGTCCAGGATCCGGCAGAAGGTCGAAACGATGGGGATCGATCCGCCTTCGCGAACCCGCACCGGGGTTCGGCCCCAGGCCTTCTCCGCGGCCCGGCCGGCCGCTTCCAGGACGGGGTGGGTGGGATCCGTCATCCAGGGGGATCCGCCGTGGTGGTAGCGCACCTTCACCTCGACGGTGTCGGGAGCCAGGCGCAGGATCTCCTGCTCGACCAGTCGGGCGATCTCTTCGGGATCCTGGTCGGGAACCAGTCGGCAGGAGACCTTGGCCATGGCCCGGCCGGGCAGGACGGTCTTGACGCCTTCGCCGGTGAACCCCGAGAGCATCCCGTTGACATCCAGCGTGGGGCGGGCCCAGCGGCGCTCCAGGGTCGTGAAGCCTTCCTCTCCGGAAAGACCCTTGCAACCCACCGAACTGCGGAACTCCTCTTCGTCGAAGGGCAGGGCCGCCCACTCCTCCCGTTCGGCAGGAGAGAGGTCGCGCACCTTGTCGTAGAATCCGGGGACCAGGATGCGTCCGTCCGAACCCTTCAGGGCCGTGAGGATGCGGCACAGCTCCAGCGCCGGATTGGGCACGCCCCCGCCGAAGATTCCCGAGTGCAGGTCCCCGTCGGCTCCCTTGACCTCAACCTCCAAATAGGAGAGTCCGCGCAGCCCGTACAGCAGCGAGGGGATCCCGGGAGCGTACATGCCGGTGTCGGAGATCACCAGGACGTCGCATGCCAGCAGCTCTTTGTGCTCTTCGATGAAGGCGGGCAGGTTGGGACTGCCGATCTCCTCCTCGCCTTCCAGGATGAACTTCAGGTTCACCGGCAACTGGCCGTGGATTGCATTGAGGCCCTGAGCCGCCTTGAGGTGGATCAGGAACTGGCCCTTGTCGTCGGTGGTGCCTCGGGCGTAGATCTTCCCGTCCCGCACCGTGGGCTGGAAGGGGGGACTTTCCCAGAGTTCCAGCGGGGTCTCGGGCTGCACGTCATAGTGGCCGTAGACCAGGATCGTGGGCAACCCCGCCCGGTGCCTTGAAGCAGCGAAGACGGCCGGGTGCCCCCCTGTGGGCATGATGCGGGCCTCCACCATGCCGGCCTGCAGCAACTGGCGGACCACCTCCTGGGCGCACGCCTGCATGTCGGGTTTGCGCTCGGCGTCGGTGCTGACGCTGGGGATGGACAACAGGGTGCAGAGGTCCTTTTCGAATTCCTGGGCGTGGACCTGGAAATAGGTGTTGATGTCGGACACGTCGGCCTCCAATCCAAGAGGGGAGGAGGTTCTCCCCGGCGAGGCGGCGTCCTGCCCGGTCCCGGAGGTGGAAAAAGCGAAGGGAGCCCGGGAAGGGGCTCCCTTGTCGCGGCGCGGGAATCCCGCGCGACCTGGTGGCGGAGTGAGTGGGATTCGAACCCACGTGGGCCTTTTGAACCCTCACGCTTAGCAGGCGTGCGCCTTTAGCCCCTCGGCCATCACTCCAAAGCTTCGCCATTGTAGCATAAAGGGGCCCGAGGTCAACACTTCCCGAACCGCCGTTCCCCTGAACCTCTGACGAAGCCCGCGTTCTTTGGCTGCGGATTTCGGTCCGCGGCTGCTCCTGGTCATATTCCCGGAATGCGGGCTCAAGGCATACTCGAGGCATTGGCTGGAAAAGCCTGCACATTCTTCGGGGAGGTTGAAGATGCCAAGACGGAAGATCCTGGTCATCCTGTTTGCATTCCTCTTGACGGCGGCCGTCGGGGCCGCCACCTTGTTCTCCTGGCAACGCACGACCAACGTCGGAGCCACCTCCGGACAGCCGGACGGCATCCAGCCGGGCGGCGACCGTGAGAACAGCTACGCCTGGTGCATGGAAACCCACAACGTGCAGGGCAACGACTACGTCTACGTCGGCTCCAACCGGGATCTGGTGGCCCTGGCCCTGTCGGGCTCCGGGTTGACCAAGGAGCAGATCCACACCATCTTCGGGGACGATGTCTTCCTGGACCCCACCGACCTTCGGGCGCGCATCTTCCGCTACAAGGCCGATGGCTCCCAACCTTGGGATCTGGTGTACACCTCGCCTGCCATCGAGATGCCGAGCCGTCAGGATGTTCCGGCTTCCGGAGCAGAAGCCGTTCTGGCCCAGCAGGTCATCCCGGGCGCGATTCCCCAGGATCTGGGCTATCGGGGCGCGCAGGCCTATAACGGCGACCTCTACATGGTCAGCTTCGGAAGCCTCTGGGGGCATACCCGGGTCCTGCAGATCCGCGCGGACGGCTCGGGCCCGTTCGAGGTCATGCGCATCGGGGCCGGCGGAATCGCCAACAGCCTCCGGCCCATCACCGTCCACGACGAGAAGCTCTTCGTGGGGACGAGCAACAACGAGATCTTCTTCTCGACCGCTCCGCAGGTTCAGCCTCCAGGCGTGGGCACCTCGACCCAGGGCTGGACCCAGGTGGCCTCGATCGAGGACTTCGGTGAGGGCGAGCCGGGAGCCATCGGCGGCCTGTGGGAGTTCAAGTCCTTCAACGGTGAACTGTACGTCGTGATGGGCAAGCCGACCAATCCGGACGACGAGGCCAACAACGGCTTCATGCTCTTCCGCGGACGTCCGGCTCCCATCGATGCCAAGGCTCGCAACCAGTTCGGCTGGGAGTGGGAGTGCGTGATCGGCCCGGATGGGCAGTACCCGCGAGGCCTGGGCAAGGGGGCCAACGCGGCGGTGAGCCTGGGCGTGTTCAACAACCACCTCTACATGGGGACCTTCCAGGACTTCGCAGGTCTGGCGGCCTCCGGAGAATTCGAGTACCTGGTCTCGCATCTCAACCCCTGCCAGATCTACCGGATGGATACCCAGGACCGGATCGAGATGGTCATCGGGGATTCCAACGACCTCTTCCCCCAGCGCACGGGCAACTACGGAGGCGGTTTCTTCAACATCTCGACCCAGCAGGCGCTGGCGCCGCCTCCCCTGAACACGACCAACCTCTCGATGAACCAGTACCTCTGGTGGATGGCCGTCCAGGACGGACAGCTCTACGTCACCACCTTCGACATCCGCAGCTTCCTGAAATACATCACCCCCGAGACCCTGGCCGCCTTCGGGATGACGCCTGAGCAGATCGAGGAGGTCATGCAGAGGCTGGGGATCCTCGAACAGTACAACGACAACCCGGCGGGCTTCGACCTGTATGCGACCCGGGACGGCGTGAACTTCGTCCCGGTGACCCGCGACGGCTTCGGGGATTCCTTCAACTATGGGGGCCGCACGCTGCTCAGCTCGCCTCAGGGGCTCATGGTCGGCACGGCGAATCCCTTCTGGGGGGCCCAGGTCTGGAGGGTGCACGCCCGCGTCATTCCCGACGTTCCCACGGGCGGTGGATCCAGCAGCAGCTCCTGCTTCGTCGCCACGGCCGCCTTCGGCTCCGCCATGGCCGACCAGGTGGACACCCTGCGCGCCTTCCGTGACCAGTACCTCGAGACCAACACGCCGGGTCGCAGTTTCGTGACCTGGTATTATACGAACGGTCCCGCCGCTGCGCGCTGGCTGGAAGCCCATCCCGGCTTCAAGCCCGCAGCCCGGGTGGCCCTGTACCCCGCCGTGGCTGTCTCCTGGCTGGCCGTGAACGGGATGCTGGTGCCCTCCGCGGGCGTGCTGGCCCTGCTGGGCCTGTGGGCCCTGGCCCGTCGCCGACGGACCGTCTGCTGAGGACCGGGGCGGCGCCTGAAAGGGCGTCGCTCCGTCCCGGCCCGACGTGTTTCAGGCGCGCCAGCCCTCGGGGGTGGCGCGCCTGTTCGTTTCCCGGGGAGTCCCTCTGGAATCAACCGGGACGGGCGCTGTCGGTCCTGGGGATCGACCCGGCGTGGTCGGAAGACCGCCCGGCGCGGGCCTCCCACCCGGACGCTTCGGCCACCGGGGGGCGTCTTGGGGTCCTTCTATCCCCCCGCGCGTGAAAGCAGCTCGCGGGCGTGGCTGCGGGCAGCCTCTGGGGAGGCGTCACCCGAGAGCATCCGGGCCAGTTCGAGCTCGCGCGCCTCGCCTTCCAGCACCGAGGTCCGGGTCGTCGTCCGGCCGTCCTCGACCGACTTGGACAGGTGGTGGTGACGCGCGCCCGCGGCCGCCAGCACGGCCAGGTGGGTCACGCACAGCACCTGGCAGCGCCGGGCCAGGTCCTGCAGGCGTCGGGCCACGGCCTCTGCGGCGCGGCCCCCCAGCCCGGCGTCGATCTCGTCGAAGAGCAGGGTGGGCACCGGCTCGAAGCGCGAGAACAGGCTCAGCATGGCCAGCATGAGGCGTGAGAGTTCGCCGCCCGAGGCGATCCGGGCCAGGGGGCGCGGGGGTTCGCCGGGATTGGGCGCGATCAGGAACTCCACCTGGTCCAGTCCGTCGGGGCCCGGTTCCGAGGCCTTCTCCAGCCGGACCACGAAGCGGCAGGCGCTCAGGCCCACCAGGGTCAGTTCCCGGGCGACCTCGACCTGCAGGCGCTCGGCGGTTTCTTTCCGCGCCGCCGAGAGCAGCCCGGCCAGTTCCAGTCGCTCCTCCTCGACCTCGGCCAACTCGGCCTCCAGGCCCTCCGAACGGGCCGTCCGACCTTCCAGCTCGGCCAGGCGCGCTTGGGCCGAATCCCGGTAGGCCAGCACCTCCTCCAGGCCGGGGCCGTACTTGCGCTGCAACCGACGCAGGGACTCGTGGCGGGCTTGCAGCTCCTCCAGTTGCCGTGGATCCACGCGGATCTGGTCGCCATAGGAACGCAGGTCGGCGGCCGTCTCCCGGACCACGACCAGGGTCTCTTCCAGCCTCTCCCAGAGGGGCTCCAGGCGCGCGTCGGCGCTCAGCAGGCCTTTCAGGACCGAGCCGGCCCGAGCCAGCGCCTCGGCGGCGGCGCCTTCGCCCTGCAAGGCCTGGTGGGCTTCGGCAGCGGCTCGCTGCAGGTCCTCGGCAGAAGCCAGGACCCGGATCGCCTCTTCCAGCTCGCGATCCTCACCCTGCCGAGGCTGAACCTCCTGGATCTCGGAGATCTCGTGCAGGGTCCAGTCGATCTCCCGGCGGCGCTCGAGTTCTCCCGAACGCAGCGCCTCCAGTTCGGCTGAAAGCTCGCGGGACCGCTTCCACGTCGCGGCGTGTCGCGACAACAGCCCGGCCTGGGCCGGTCCGGCGAAGCGGTCCAGGATCTGCAGGTGCCGTGAGGGCTTGAGCAAGGCGTATTGCTGGTGCTGACCGTGCAGATCCACCAGGGTGGAGCCCAGTTCGCGGAGGTTGGCCAGGGTGGCCAGCCGCGAGTTGATGCGGCAGGTGCTGCGCCCCGAAGCGTGCAGGTCGCGGCTCAAGAGCAGCTCGTCCTCGGTCTCCTCCAGTCCCCACTGGCGGACCAGGGCGCGGGCTTCTTCCGGAGGGGCCAGGAAGCGCCCGCTGACCGAACCGCTCTCGGCCCCCGAGCGCAGCGGCTTGTCGCGGGGCGTCCCCCCCAACAGGAAGCCCAGGGCCTCCACCACCAGGGACTTCCCCGAGCCGGTCTCGCCGGAGAGGATGTTGAGGCCCTCCGCGAGGGGCAGGCAGGCCCGTTCCACCAGGGCGAAGTTGACGATCTCGAGTTCCGCGAGCATGGCCGAGAAGTTGCCCAAGGCCCCCGGCCAATCCTGCCCGGTCGGCGCAGGAGGAGCATCCTCCGGCAAGAACCGCCCTTCCCATGAAGAACGGTCAGCCGATCGCCATCGTCGATGCCTTCACCGAGACCCCCTTTCGGGGCAATCCCGCCGCCGTGTGCCTGTGTCGGGGGCCGTTGCCCGACGACCGGATGCAGAGGATCGCCGGTGAGATGAACCTCTCCGAGACGGCCTTCGTGGACCCGAACCTCGAGGGAGGCTTCTTCCTGCGTTGGTTCACCCCTCGCTGCGAAGTGGAGCTGTGCGGCCACGCCACCTTGGCGGCGGCCCACCTGCTGTGGGAGGAGGAGAGGGTTCCCGCCGACGAGCCGATCCGCTTCCAGACCCGCAGCGGACCTCTGACCTGCCGACGCGTCGCCGGCGAGATCTCGATGGACTTCCCCGAGGAACCCGGCGTCGAAACGCCTGCCCCCCGCAAGCTGGATCGGATCCTGGGGACCTCCAACTTCGAGGTGGTCGAGCGCAACCGCTTCGACTGGCTGGTTCTGCTGGAGGACGAGTCGCAGGTTCGGGAGCTGGCTCCAGACTTCCGGCGTCTGCTGTGGCTGGGGTCGGGGGGGCTGATGGTGACGGCTCCGGCCCGGCGCCCCGAGGCCGACTTCGTGTCGCGCTACTTTGCCCCCGCCCTGGGGATCGACGAGGATCCCGTGACGGGCTCGGCCCATTGCTTCCTGGGTCCATTCTGGGCCGAGAGGTTGGGGAAGACCAGCCTGGTGGGCTATCAGGCCTCCAAGAGGGGGGGCCTGGTGCGCGTCGAGGTGCCTGGGACCGGGAGGGTGACCCTCGGGGGACGGGCCGTCACCATGATGCGCGGCGAGCTCCTCCGGTGATCTTGCTGCAGCGGGTCTTCTGGAACCGCCAAATCGGGAAGACTTCTTCAGGAGGTGGAAGAAGATGAGTGACTATCTGTTGCGTGAGGATTTCCTCGAGACCGGGATCCCCCAGGACGGGATCCTGAGCCGGACGATCCATTCCGATGAACGCTCCCGGACCGTTCTCTTCGCCTTTGGTGAGGGACAGGAGCTGACCGAACACACCGCCTCGGTCCCTGCGGAGATCGTCGTCCTGCAAGGGCGGATGCGGCTGACCCTGGGAAACGACGAGCACGAGGTGGGGCCCGGAGCCTGGGTCCGGATGAAGGCCCACCTCCCGCACAGCGTGCTGGCCCGGACGGGGGCGATCATGCTGCTGATCCTGCTGCGAGGGGGGGGCACGCCTTCGGATTCGCCCTCTCCACGGTAGCCAACGCCCCTCCCCCGGAGGGAATGCCCCTTCCGGGGGAGAACCGGCGGCTCGCGGCGGCCCCTACGGCTGCTGGAAAGGCAAGGCAGATGGTCCGCAAGACGATTCTAGAGAACGGGATCACCCTGGTGACCGAGCAGATCCCCGAGTTCCGCTCGTGTTCCCTGGGGATCTGGGCCCAGTCGGGCTCTCGGCACGAACGGGAAGACCAGTCCGGGCTCTCCCATTTCCTCGAGCACATGCTCTTCAAAGGCACACCCCGGCGGTCGGCGACCCAGATCGCCGAGGCCATGGATGGGGTGGGCGGTCAGCTCAATGCCTTCACCGAGAAAGAGCAGACCTGCTACTACGCGCGCGTGATGGACCAGCACCTGCCCAAGGCACTGGACATCCTCTCGGACATGTTCTTGAACTCGCTTTTCGACGCGGACGAGATGAGCCGTGAGAAGGGTGTGATCCTCGAAGAGATCAAGATGTACGAGGACGCTCCGGACGAGATGGTCTTCGACGTGTTCACCTCCTCGGTGTGGGATGGTCATCCCCTGGGGCGGCCGATCCTCGGCAGCCGCGAGGTGATCTCGGGTCTGAACCGGGACCGCCTGGTGGAGTTCATGGAGGAGCGCTACGTGCCTTCCCGCCTGCTGGTCTCGGCGGCAGGGCATGTTGATCACGACGAGGTGGCCGAGCGGGTCGGCCAGTGGTTCCAGGGAGCCAGGCCACCGGCTCCTCCTCCCTTGCTCCCCGGAGGCGCTCCTCAACCCCGCCCGCGTCGGATCGTCCAGTATCGGGATTCGGAGCAGGTCTATCTGTGCTACGGCGTCCAGGGCCTGGCGGTGACCGATGAGCGACGCTACGCCATGCTGATCCTGGACAGCGTGTTGGGCGGTTCGATGTCCTGCCGGCTCTTCCAGGAGATCCGCGAGCGCCGGGGGCTGGTCTACTCGGTCTGTACCTTCCAGAATTCCTACCGGGACTGCGGTCTTTTCGGGGTCTATGCCGGGACCTCGGCCGAGAAGGTGGAGGAGGTCCTCCGTCTGAGCCGCGAGATTCTGGAGGATGTGCGGCAGGACGGGATCCGGCCCGAGGAGCTCGACCGGGCGCGTGAGCACCTCAAAGGCTCCATCGCCCTGGCCATGGAATCCACCTCGCATCGCATGATGCGTCTGGCCAGGACCCAGAGCTTCCACGGTCGGATCATCCCGCTGGAAGAGGTCATCGAGCGGGTGGACTCCGTGACCCACGAAGAGATCCTGGACCTGGCCCGCGAGCTGCTGACTCCGGAAAGGTTCACCCTGGCGGTCCTGGGACCGGTTCAGGCCGCCGATGGCGTCCCCGCTGCGGGCGCGCCGCAGAGTCCCACGAAGTCGCTGGCCTCGATCTAGAGGCGGCAGGAGGCGTTATGGAGAGCAGGGAGATGATTCCGGTCGTCGTTTCCGGGGCCACGGGACGGATGGGTCGTGAGACGGTCCGGACGGTCCTGGGCCAGGTGGACATGGAGCTGGTCGGGGCCTTGGGTCACGCGCGCCACCTGGGGGAGGACATCGGCGAGCTGGTGGCCGGGGACTCGTGCGGAGTTCACGTCACGGCGGATCTGGATGAGGCCCTGGAGCGGGCTGCCGGCGGGGTGATGGTCGACTTCTCCACGGGAACCGCCGTCAAGGAGAGGGTCTTGCGTGCCATTCAGCACGACGTGGCCTGCGTGATCGGGACGACCGGGATCCCGGCTGCGGACGAGGATGAGATCGACAACGTTGCCCGGGCCCACAAGCACCCGGTCCTGGTGGCTCCCAACTTCGCCCTGGGGGCCGTCTTGATGATGAAGTTCGCCCGCGAGGCGGCCCGGTACTATCGCTGGGCCGAGATCCTCGAGATGCATCACGAGCGCAAGCTGGACTCTCCCTCGGGGACCGCCCGACGCACCGCAGAGTTGATGGTTCGCGCCCGGCCGGACGGGTTCCGCACTCCCGCCGAGGGGGAGGAGACGGTCAAAGGGGCTCGCGGCGGCAACATCGGGGGGGTCCGCATCCACTCGGTCCGGATGCCCGGCCTGCTGGCCCATCAGATGGTCCTCCTGGGCGGGGTGGGCGAGACGTTGACCTTGCGGCACGACTCGGCCACTCGCGAGTGCTTCATGCCCGGGGTCGCCCTGGCCATTCAAAGGGTTCGACGTCTGCATGGCCTGGTGGTGGGCCTGGAGAACATCCTGGACTAGTCCCTCCAGGGAGGGAATTCTGGACCCCCGGGCGGGGCTCGGTCCGGAGGCGCAAGCCGCCTTGAAGACCCCTGGGTCAGGAGTATTTCGATGAAGAGATCTACGGTCGCCGTCGTGGGGGCGACGGGAGCGGTGGGCAGGACCATGTTGGAGGTCCTGGCCGAACGGAACCTTCCCCTGGGGCGGGTGCGGGTCATGGCTTCGGCCCGTTCCGCCGGGGCTCGGATCCTCTGGAAGGGTGAGTCTCTGCAGGTCGAGGATGTGGCCCTGGCCGACTTCGCGGGGGTGGACCTGGCGCTCTTCGCAGGGGGGGAGGTGGCCTCGGCGGACTACGCGCCGAGGGCCTGCACCCAGGGCGCGCTGGTTGTCGACAATTCGGCGACTTTCCGGATGGACCCCAAGGTTCCCCTGGTGGTCCCAGAGGTCAATCCGCACCATCTGGCCAGGCATTCCGGCCTGATCGCCAATCCGAACTGCTCGACCATCCAGATGGTGGTGGCCCTGGCCCCGATCCACGCGTCGGCGGGGCTGAAGCGGGTCGCGGTCTCCACCTACCAGTCCGTCTCGGGGACGGGCAAGGAGGCCCTGGAGGAGCTTCAGGAACAGACCCGTTCCTGGGTCGGCGGAGGGCCGATGCCCTCTCCGCGGGTCTATCCCCGGACCATCGCGTTCAACGTTGTGCCTCAGATCGCGGCCTTCGATGAAGAGGGTTCGACCGGAGAGGAAGTCAAGATGGTTCAGGAGACCCGGAAGATCCTGGGCCTCGCGGACCTTCCAGTCATGGCGACCTGCGTCCGGGTGCCGGTCTTCCACGCCCACTCCGAGGTCGTCTACGTCGAGACCGAGCGCCCCCTTTCCCCCGAGCAGGCCCGGGAAGTGCTGCGCGGCGCACCTGGAGTCCGGGTTGTGGATGACCCGGCGCGGGGGGAATACCCGACCCCCCTCGACGCCGAAGGCCAGGACCTGGTCCTGGTCGGCCGCATCCGTCGGGATCCGACGGTGCCCCACGGTCTGGCGATGTGGGTCGTGGCCGACAACCTGCGCAAGGGGGCCGCGACCAACGCCGTCCAGATCGCCGAAGCCCTTCTTGAAGTGAATCGGAAGGCCTGAGAGGAGAGCCTCGACGCGATGAGGATCCTGGTGCAGAAGTTCGGGGGCACCTCGGTGGCAGGGGAAAAGGGACGCCAGGGCCTGGCTCGTAAAGTCCGGGAAGCCCGTGTTCGGGGGATGCACCCCGTGGTGGTGATCTCCGCGATGGGCCGTGCCCCCCAACCGTATGCAACTGACACCCTGCTGGGTCTGGTGGCTGCCTGGAGGGAATGCCAGGAACCTCGGGAACTGGACATGCTGATGGCCTGCGGTGAGATCCTGTCCAGTGTTGTGGTCAGCCATTTCCTGCGCAGCCTGGGCCTGCCGGCCCGGGCCTTCAGCGGAGCCGAGGCGGGCATCTTGACGGAGGGGCCCTTCGGCGAAGCCCGCGTCGCTTCCGTGGATCCCGGCCCTCTGCGAGCAGCCCTGGAAGCCGGAGAGATCCCTGTGGTCGCCGGTTTTCAGGGAGCCTGCTCGGGTCTGGGGGTCGCCACCCTGGGGCGAGGTGGCAGCGACACCACCGCCGTCGCACTGGGGGCCGGGTTGGGGGCCGAGGCCGTCGAGATCTACACCGACGTTGAAGGCGTCATGACCGCCGATCCCCGCCAGGTCCCCGAGGCCAGGGTCCTTCCCGACATCACCTTGCTGGAGATGGGTGAGATGGCCAACGAGGGCTCGCGCGTGCTTCACCCTCGTGCGGTGGCCATGGCGGAGGCCCATCGGGTCCCCCTGGTGGTCCGCTCGACCTTCTCCGAAGCCCCCGGGACCCGCATCCTCGATCGGCCGGTTGGGGTTGGCGAGCTGGTCACCGGGATCGTGACCGTGGGGGGGCTGTGTCGGGTCTGCATCGATCTGGGCGCGGCCGAGGACCTCGCCGCCGAGCGTTCGCGCGTCTTCGAGAGTCTGGCCGGGGCCGGACTCTCGCTGGACCTGATCAACGTGCTGGCTCGGCGCCTGTACTTCCTGTTGAAGGAAGAAGACTTGCGGTCGGGAGCTGATGACCTTCTGCAGAACCTGGGCCATCCCGGCGAGGTGCGCCGTCACTGCGCCAAGGTCTCGGTGGTCGGCCAGGGCATGCGGGGAGTCCCCGGGGTCATGTTCCGGATTCACCGGGCCTTGCAGAGTGGGGGGGTGGAGCTGATCCACAGCACGGATTCCCACATCACGATCTCCTGCGTGGTTCCTGAAGACCACCTGGCCCGCGCGGCATGCGCCCTGCACCGCGAGTTCGGGCTGCACCAGGCGGGGGGAGGGGCAACTTGAACCTCCGCGAGCGCCTCTTCGACACCTGGCGATTCATGCCAGGACGCCAACGGACGCTCTTGCTGCTCCTGCTCGGGGCCCTGGTGGGGATGGGCCTGTATCTGGTGCGGATTTCGAACTTCTTCAGCTACCTCTCGGATGATCCGCGCGCCTGCATCAACTGCCACATCATGTACCCCGAGTATGCGACCTGGCGGCACTCCAGCCACGGCCGCGACACCACCTGCAATGACTGCCACGTACCGCACCACAGCGTGATCGCCAAGTACCGCTTCAAGGCCGAGGACGGGATGCGGCACAGCGCGATCTTCACCCTGCGGATGGAACCCCAGGTGATCCGCGCTCGCCCTGAAGCCATCCACGTGATCAACGACAACTGCATCCGCTGCCACGGCGAGCAGATCGTGCACACCAACCTGGCCGACCATGGTCGACTGTGCCTGGATTGTCACCGCGAGGTGCCCCATGGTCGGGTGCACAGCCTGTCCTCGACGCCCAACGCGGCGGTTCCACCCCTCGACCCCGTGATCCCCCGCGGCTGGATGCCCGGCTCCCCACGACAACCCGGAGGCTCCCGATGACCATCAAACCCCCGCACAAGCCCCTGATCCCCGGATGGCTGCTGGTCGTGCTGGCAGGCCTCCTGGTCTTCGGCCTGGGAGTCCTGGCCAGTTCCATCAACGAGCGCCGGGCCGAGTCCAAGCTGGCCCGGGTGCAGTTCCTGCAGCCTCTGGACGAGTGGGAGTCCGACCCGGCGAAGTGGGGGGTCTCCTTCCCTCGCCAGTTCATCTCCTGGGAGTCCACTCGGGACTCCGCCACGCGCCCCGGCTTCCTGCCGGAGGGCACGGGGGATTATCTGGCTCAGAGGCCCGAGCTGGTGGTCCTGTGGGCCGGGTACTCCTTCACCAAGGCCTACAACAAGCCGCGGGGGCACTACCATTCGGTGGAGGATGTGACCGGGACTCCCCGGGTCGATGCCAGCACCCCGGCCACCTGCTGGACCTGCAAGAGCCCGGATGTTCCCCGTTTGATGGCACGCGACGGGGTGGAGGCCTTCTACGCCAACTCCTTCGACCACTATCGTTCAGAAGTCACCAACCCGATCGCCTGCCTGGACTGCCACGATCCCCAAACCATGGCGCTGCGGATTTCTCGGCCGGGCCTGGCCGAAGCCTTCCAACGCCAGGGCAAGGACGTCACCCAGGCCAGCCATCAGGAGATGCGCACCCTGGTCTGCGCTCAATGCCACGTGGAGTACTATTTCAAAGGGAAGGAGGCCAACCATCTGACCTTCCCCTGGGATCAGGGCCTGACGGTCGAAAGCTTCAAGCAGTATTACGAGCGCACCGGCCACGTGGATTGGGTCCACGCCATTTCGGGGGCACCCATGATCAAGATGCAGCATCCGGACTACGAGCTGAGTCGGGCCGGCATCCATGCCTTCCGCGGGGTCTCCTGCGCCGACTGCCACATGCCCTACACCTCCGAGGGCGGGCTGAAATACAGCGATCACGGGGTCCGCAGCCCCCTCATGAACGCCTCGACGGCTTGCCAGGTTTGTCACCGCTGGAGCGAAACCGATGTTCGGGCTCGCGTCCTGTCCATCCAGGGCACGACGCGCGCGGCCCTGTCGCGGGCCGAGCGGGTGCTGGCCGAGGCGCACCTGGAGATTGGCGACGCCATGAGCCTGGGGGCCACCGACGCCGAGCTGGAGGGGGTCCGACATCAGATCGGCATCGCCCAGATGTACTGGGACTACGTGGCCTCTTCCAATGGGCTGGGTTTCCACGCCCCGCAGGAATCGGCACGGATCCTGGGGCGGGCCGTGGACATGGCCCAGGAGTGCCGACTGGAGACCCAGAGGATCCGGGCCCGGAAGGGAGAGCTCCGACCCCTGGAGATGCCGGACATCTCGACCAAGGAGAAGGCCCAGGCGTTCATCCAGCCCTACCTGGAAGCCCAGAAGGCGGCTGCCGCGGCAAGATGAGACCCGCGCTCGGGTCGGGGAAGCGTTTCATGTCCAGTGGCGCTGCTGGTTGATCTGCTCTTTCTGGCGAAGGGCCGCCTCCAGGTCCACTCCCAGACGGTTGGACAGGTCCAGGAGGTAGCTCAGCACGTCCGCCAGTTCTTCGCTCACCTGAACGCGGGGTCGGCCCGCCTCCTGGAAGAGGTGGCGGTGGTCGCGTAGGGCCCGGGCCAGTTCGCCGACTTCCTCGACCAGGAGGAGCATCGTCTCCAGGTCCTCTGCGCGGTCCCAACCGCGTGCTCGGCAGGTTCTGGCCACGTAGGCCTGCAGTTCCGGCAGGGTCGGGTTCTGGGGAAAGTCGCTCATCCATCTCCATGCGATCCTGGCGAGGCGAATCCTCTTGCCTGGCCTTCTTCTTTGGGAACCTCTCACGGAATGGATAGGGAGTTCGGGGCTGGACCCGAAAAGGGAGGGACGATGGGGCATCCGATCTCTCAATCCGGCCCAGGTTTCTCGGATCGTTGGCAGACCCTGAGCGCCTTGGACCTCTTCGTCGCTGCCTGGGCACGCCAGGAGTGCCGCCTGGAGGACCTGGGGCGAGACCTTCTGGTCCCCGACGAGTCCTGGCTTCATCGTCCCTTGGAGGAGGCTGTGGCCGCGGGTCTGCTGCTCTTTCACGGAGGCCGGCTGGGACGATCCACTTCCGGCCGGGCGGCCAGTCTCTTTCGGGCCCTGAACTTCGCGCTGTCCTACGGGATCGACTATGACCTCTACAGTCACCCGGAGGTGGAGGACCTGCTGAAAGCAGCCTACGGGAAGCCTCGTTTCCAGGGACGGGATCTCCCTTCACAGGAAGTCTCTGCTCCGATCCTGAGGCGGCTGATCCACGACGGGGTGTTGCTGGTCTACTCGTACGAGCCCCTGCTGGCCCGATGGGTTCCCAACTTCTTCCTGGACGAGTTCTGCGCGTTCCTGGGAATCCGGACTCCTCGGCACACCGTGTCGGTTTCGCCGGTGCAGGCTCGCATCCGCCGGAATCGCCTCGAGCAGTTCCGAACCCCCCCGGCGGCCATGGACGTCCTGGGAGAGACCGTGCCGGAAGAGGGGTTCCTGTCCGGGACTCAGCGCCTGCTGCGTCACGACCTGGCCCGTCGCTCGGAGGGTCTGCTGGATGCCGGAGCTCGACGGCGTTACGAGGACGCCCTGGTGGCGATGCGCGCGCGCGTCCTCCAGCGGTCCGCGCTGACTCGCGAGCTGTTGTGCGAGTACCACGCGATGCTGCTGGGGGAGGATCCCAACGCGGGACGGATCCGGACGGTCAAGGTCCAGGTTCCCAACAACCCCCGCTTCAAGGTCGCGCCGCCCGACCAGATCGAGCCCAAGTTGGATCAGATGCTGGAACAGTCCAGGGAGCTGGCTCCACGAGGGCTGCTGGAGACGCTGCACGACGCCTCCTGGCTGGCCAACGAGTTCCTCCACATCCACCCCTTCGAGGACGGGAACAGTCGGACGGCCCGGATCCTGCTGGCCCACTTCCTGCGGCTGCAGCATTCGGCATTGGAAGAGATCCCGCCGGCTTTCGAGCTCTTGTTCCTGTTGGCCACCAAGGGGGCTTCCCGCCGCTCGGAGGAAGCCCTGGAGGGCGTCTTGGAGGATGTCCTCCTGCAGGCCCTGAATCGACGTGATCTGGCCGCACTCAGCGCAGGGAGGACCTAGATGGAACCCCAGGACCTGGAACTTCGACTGCAGAGCTTCAAGGAAGAACTCAAGGCCGGCCTGGACGCCATGCAGCATGCCCAGAGGATGCGCTCGATGTCCGCAGGTCAGCAGTTGGAGGGGGCCCTGGAGCAGTTGCGCCGCGACCTGGCCACCATCACGACGCGCATGGTTTCGCAGACAGAATTCCAGCAACTCCGCCAGACGGTCGAGGTGCTGGGCGTGGCCAGGGAGCAGGGCGGGCCGGGGAATGAGGTGCTCGAGCTCCTGCCCCGGTTCATGCAGGAGCTGACCCGCCTGCGCGAGCAGACGGGGACTTCGGATTCTCCCCAGCCCCCGGCAGCCTCGCAGGTCCAGGCCATCCGGACCCGGCTCGAAGAGCTCGGCCGGCAGGTCACCACCCTGGCCGAGCGGGAAGAGGCCCTGCGTGCCCAGAACCTGGAGGCCCGGCTTGGCCGCGAGGCCGAGGAGAGGAAGCGGCAGATCGAGGCCCTGCGCAGCGGTCTGCAAGGCCTGGAGGGCAAGCTTTCCACGGCCCCCGCGCGAGAGGCCCGCCCCTCTCAACGCGGCTCCGGGGCCTCGGTCGACCTGGACCCGGAAGCACTCCAGTCCCTGCGTCGGGAGATGGAGGCCGGCATGGAGGCCGTGCGCACGGCCATCCCCGCGGCCATCAGCGAGCTGCGCCGGCAGCTTCCGCCCTCACGAGACTGCTCGCGTGATCTGGAAAACCTCAAGGCCCGTCTGGAGTCCCTGGAAGGCCAGAAGGGCGCGTCGTCAGCCATGCCCCCCCTGGAAGCTCTTGCCCGACGCCTGGAGGCCCTGGAGGGCCGGAAGCACGAGGATTCGTCGGCAGCGTTGAGGGGGCTCTCGCAGCGCCTGGAGGCCCTGGAGGGCCGGAAGCACGAGGATTCGTCGGCAGCGTTGAAGGGGCTCTCGCAGCGCCTGGAGGTCCTGGAGGGCCGGAAGCACGAGGATTCGTCGGCAGCGTTGAAGGGGCTCTCGCAGCGCCTGGAGGTCCTGGAGGGCCGGAAGCACGAGGATTCGTCGGCAGCGTTGAAGGAGCTCTCGCAGCGCCTGGAGGTCCTGGAAGGCCGGAAGCACGAGGATTCGTCGGCAGCGTTGAAGGAGCTCTCGCAGCGCCTGGAGGCCCTGGAATCCGCGGTGGGGGGAGAGCGCGAGCATGTTCGTGAAATCTTCCGCGACCTGTTGGATGAGCACGACCTGCTCCTGCGTCGCCTGGATAGCCGGCTGACCCTGCTGGTCCAGGACTTCCATCGGCTCGCGGAGGGCCAGAACTAGCAGCCTGTGTGAGTGCCCGGACCGGGCGGCGCCGGACGGATCCTGGATGCCCCGCGCGACGCGCGGGGCAGGATTGCGTTTCCGCCAGGAGCGAAGACCTGTGGTCTGCTGGAGGTGGATGAGGCATTTTTCAGCATGACGGGGGACTGGGCATGGATGGCGCCGGCGCAGCGACCGGCGCAGTCTTCACACGGCGTCCTGGGGAGCGAGTCATCATGGAACAGACTTCGAGGTCAAAGGGAGCCTGTTGCAGGCCACTCGGGCCGTGCTGGATGGCCCTGGCCTTCCTGGCGGTCCTGGTCCTGGTCCTGGTCAGCTTCCCGGAGCCGGCCCGGGCCCAGAAGGGCTTGCAGGGGTTCTTCGCCGGCAACTCTGCCGATGGCGGGATCCTCCTGGCTCAGAACCATCACGACATCTCCGCCTCCATCCTGGTCCGTCTGGCTGGCACGTCGATCCCCGTGAAGGCTCTTTCTTCCTTCAACAAATACTGCTCGAAGGTCCTGGGGGGGCACCTGCTGATGGTCCGGGTCCACCAGAATCAGGGGCGGGCCGGTTTCATCTCGGATGTGCAGGCCGAGATGACCATCGTGGCGGGCAGTCGGAGAATCAACTTCAACAAGCAGGCCCTGGTCGATGGCTATGCCATGCTCGACCGACGGGACCCCCGCTTTGCCGGTTGGGAGAAGTACGAGAACACCGGGAGGGAACGGCGGGTGGGCATCTGGTCCATCGGGAGCCCGCGCTGGCCCGTGCCGGACATCCCCAACTCCCAGGTGGCCTCCAGCGACGGGGGGAGCGACCGGGAGCGGATCTTCCGGAAGTACGGGATGCCTGACCGGACCAATCGGATCAGTGTGCCCGACCGCTACGCCTACCGTTCCTATCATTTCTACATCACGGATTTCTACCTTCGGGAGGGGTTGGTCTTCATCTACCGGGACGGGCAACTGGTCAATGAACAGCCCATGTCGGAGAACTGAGGTGGCGATGTGAAGAGGCTCTTGCTGCTCCTCTGCATCCTGGCCCTGGCGCTTCCCCTCCTGCCCTGCGGGGCGGCGCGGGTCCAGGCCTCGGAGGAACAACCTTTGATCGAGGCGGACCCCCTGGATGCCTCCGACCTTCCCGAATCTCCCGAACGTGTTGTTCGACCCCAGCGGCCGTCCCTGACCTTCTGGTGCTCTTCCTTCCCCCTGGAACAGGGGTGGGCCGTCGAGGTGACGCGCCGGTGGAACGAACTCAATCCCGAACGTCCGGTGCGCCTGCAAGCCATGCCTGCGGGTCGCCTGGCGGAAGACGTGTTCCGCGAAGCGATCCGCCAGGGGGCCACACCGGATCTGACCAACCATCTGTTCCCTGTGAACACCCACGAGTTCGCTGGTTTGGGGGCCCTTCTACCCCTGGACCGCCATGCCGGTCTGATGCAGCACCTGACCAGCCGTTCGGGTGTCGGGTCGGATCGACTCTTCCGCTCGGCCGATGGCCAACTGTATCAGTTCCCATGGAAGAGCAACCCGGTGCTGCTGCAGTGCAACCTGGACCTGCTGCGCCGTCACGGGGTTCGCCTGCCCAGGACCTATAGCGAGTTCCTGCGGGCGGGTCGGGTCCTGGCGGCCGCGGGGGGGGAGCCGAGGGCCTGGCTGTGGTCTCCGTCTCCCACCGAGAAGTTCTGGGAGCGGTATTACGACTTCTTCCCCCTCTACCTGGCAGCCTCGGGCGGGCAGACCCTCCTGACGGAGCAGGGGCGCGCGAACTTCGACAACCCGGCCGGGGTTGCCGTCATGGCGTTCCTGGCCGACGTGTTCGCACAGGGAGTGGCACCGCGCCAGGAGTTGGACGCCGAGTACCCCTCCCGGGTCCGCCCCTTCCTGGCCGGCGAGCTGGGGATGATCATGACCGGCCCCTGGAACATGGAGGAGGTTCGCGACGCGGGCGGGGACGGCGTCGATTTCGACTTCATCGCGCTGCCGGTCCCCGACGACACCCCGCCCGGAAGGCCCGTGTACACCTACGGGAACTTCCGGAATTTCGGGATCTTCAAAGGATGTCGCAATCCCGACCTGGCCGCCGAGTTCATCGCGTTTGCGACCAGTCGCGAACACGACCTGGCCTTCCTGGAGGCGACCCACCAGTTGCCCTTCCGGGTTCCCCTGACCACCGACCCCGACTTCGTCCGGGCCCTGCAGCAGGCTCCCGCTCCCCTGGCCAAGTTTGCCCTGCAGAGTCCCTGGGTCCGCTCCCTGGAGAATGCGCCGCATCTCAACGAGGTCTTCAAGATCCTCTCGGAGGAGCTCGTCCTTTGCGCCCTTCGAGAAGCCAAGACCCCCCGCCAGGCCATCCAGGACGCGGCTCGGCGGGTCGATGCCCTGGTGACGGAGGCTTCCGGCAGGGGCACGCCTCGGCCTCGGTGAAGAGGACCCTGTGTGAGAAGACAAGCCGGTCCACCTGGGGAATGTGTGCGGCAACCAGGGTTCAGCCTGATGGAGCTTCTGGTGTCTGTCGGCATCCTGGCCACGGCCCTGGTGATGGTGGTCGGGGTCTTCCTCACCGTGACCCGGGCCAGTCAGAAGTCCCTGGACCTGACGGCAGGCACCGTCGTCGCGCAGTCGGTCCTCAGCCGCGAGCTGTACGGAATCTTGAGCCACGAAGCTTCCCGGAAGACCTTTTTTGACAGGGATTACCGGACCGACCCCTGGGTCCGCGGGACCGAGCGGCTCAACCAGACGGTGTTCACCTATCTGCTGTATGCCAACACCGTGATGAACGGAGACGTCGGAAATCGGGTCAAGAAGGTCGACGCGGTGGTCTGGTGGTGGAACGAGGAGGCCGCCTCGGTGCCGGGGGCCAAAGCCGGGTACGGCTTCCTTCGTTCCGAGGTGACCCGCCTCGTCAACGAGAACTCCAGGTATTGAGGGCATGAAGATTCTGCGGGTCTGCTTCTTGCGCAGCGCTCCTCGGCTTCTCGGAGCCACCTTGATGGAAGTGATCATCACGACGGGGATCTTCAGCGTGCTGATCCTGGCGCTCTTCGCCGTGATGCGCTTCGGGATCCGTTCTTGGAAGAACATCGAGAGCAAGAACGCGGTGCAGACCCAGTTGCGCAAGGTCGAACTCTTTCTGCTCGAGGATCTCAAGCGGGCCAGCTACGACCAGATCTGCGTTCCAGGCATGCCGGGCAGTTGGGCTCCCGGAAAGGGCAAAGTCCTGATCGGCAAAGAGGTCTCCGGCCCGGCGGTCTGGTTCCTCACGGCGATCGACACCGACGCGGCGACCAGCGAAGAGGTCTTCGCCCGCGACGACGAGGGGCGTCCCGTCTGGAAGCGCAACATCCTGTACTACGCGACGCGCCCGACCGACGAGTGGCATCAGAACAAGTATGGTTTCCTGTGCGCTCCTCCGGGAGGCGGCAAGGACACCTGGTGTCCTCACAAGTGGCTGATCCGCAAGGAGATCGACGTTCCCACTCTGCTCGCGGAGTCGACGGTCGAGTCGACCTATCTGACGGCTCCGGGGGGGCACGACCTGATGGACCCCTCCCTGATGGGCTCCGAACCCCAGTTGACGAAGGTCCAGACGCTGGCAGACTCCGTCGTGGACTTCGAGGTGACGCTGCGTTGCCCCGAGGTGGAACTCAGCCTGAGGGCCTTCCGTCTGTTGGAGGCCAGAGGTTTGATGCAGTTGGGGACCTCTCCGCTGGAGAATGACTCCTTCACGGTCCACTATCGGGCTCGGGTGATTCCCAACAACTGAGGATGAAGACCTTCAGGTCCAGGTCCGGAAGGGTGTTCTGGGAGGTGGCCCTGCTGACCACGGGCCTGGTCGTGCTGCTGGCGCTTGTCTCCCAGAGCCTGCTGGCCATCCACGGGCGGGATTCCCGGGCAGGTCTGCGCGAGGCGGCCTTGCTGGCCGCAGACACCGGGCTGCGCTACGCGCTGGCTCGGCTTGGGGAAGATCCGGCCTGGCAGGCGCCCGGCCCACTCGAGGTGCCTCCTGGAGAGTTCGGATTCTCGGTCAGGGAGGATCGGGGAGCGGTGCAAGGGAGCCGCGCCTCCAACCGTGGGACGCCCAGCCGCTTCCGGCTCCGCTTCCATGCCGACGGCGACGCACGTGCGGTCGTCCAGGACGCTTGGGGGGTCTGGTCGCGCAACCACCTTCAGGACGGCCTGTCGGGACCCTTCGACCGTTCCACGGCGTTCCTGGCCATCCTCGGCGAGGCGGGGACGGGACCGGACCCCGAAGTGCGGATCCTGCGTGCCTGGATTCGCCTGGTCCAGGCTCCCCCGAGCGCCTCGGAGGATCACCCTGGCCTGGCTGATTGGGAAGGGCAGTCCCCGGTCGCCTGGCGCGACCCTGGGGGATCGAAGTGGCGGACACTGGAAAACCTGGACCTGGGGATCGGAACGAGGATCTCCAGGTCGCCGGGTGGCGAGTCCCTGATTCTCCCGACCGATGAGCCTGGAGGGACTCGGCCCGTGCCAGGGACTCCGCTCCCGGAGGGAGCCCTCATCCTTGGAGGCGTCTATGTCTGGCGCGTCGATTCCTCCGGGCCCTATCTGGAGTATTACGACCGGGACCCTGGGCTGGAGGCCCTGCCTCCTGCGGGAGAAGGCCTCCGCTTTGAGAACTGGCCGCATGCGCCCGGAGGGGAGGGGTTCGAGCTGGATGCGGAGGGGCTGACGGTGACCCTGGCTCGAGACTTCGTGGTTCACCCCTCCGAAGAGGGCTTCACGGGGATTGCGTTCCGGACGGATCCCGTCGTGTCAGCCATGGGGGGACTTCCCGGCCTGTGCTTCCGCCCGCCTTCCCCGCGGTCCCGACCCGTTCTCTTCAGTGAAGGCCCGGTTCGTCTGGACGGCGCCGTGCGGGGTATCGGCGGCCTGGTCACCTCGGGGAGCCTGACTCTCCAAGGCCCCAGCATCCTGGATTCCCGGCCGGACTCCGGAGTCTCTTTGGAGGCTCGAGGGGACATCACGCTTCAGCCGGTTCCCCTGGAGGTCGCCGAGCCCCGACAGGATTTTGCCCACTTCGTCGCGGCGCGCCTCCTGGCCCGGCAACCTCTGCCCACCCTGGCGCAGTACGCCGAGGTGCGCCAGGAACATAGCCTGGCCAGGGGGCGGGACCCGGGGAAGGAGCCTCGCTTCGCATTTCGTCCGGTCTGGGAATCCGATCCGGGCCTGGCTGAGGCCAAGTCCGACCAGTTCCGAAGGATTCTGGCCCGGTTCGGCAGCCTGAACTACTCCGACCAATGCCTGGAGGCCAGCATCCGGGCCGGAGGAGCCTTCAATGCCGACCTGGCAGGGCGCGGAGTCCTGCACCTGAACGGATCCCTGCTGACGCACGCCGCGGACGGGACACCCGATGCCGGGGACGAGGACCCCTCGCCTGTCCGGCGCGCCGTGCTTCGTCTGGAACGGACCGTCTGGTCGGGGCCGCCCCGGCAGGTCGGTGAAGCCCGAGCGGGGAATGGCTTACCATGAAGGGTTCCCCATCCCCCTCAGGCCAGGATTTCATGGCCTTCTTGACCGCCTCCGCCGAGGTGGCCAACAGCGTCTGGTGTCTGGAGTTGGACCTGGACCCCGAGAGGCTCCCCCCGGATCGGCCTGTGCAGTTTGGGGAGAGTCTGCTGGCGGAGATCCTGCGCAACCTGGAGTCGGAAGGGCTTCTGCCGGCTGCCCTGCATCCGGTGACCGCATCATTTGAGGCCTTTGGACTGGAGGGGCTGGCGGCTCTTGAACGCCTGCTGGCCCCCTGGCGAGGGCGCCTCCCGATCATCCTGGGAGCACGCCCCGGGGAGTCGGCCCGGATGGGCCGCGCCGCCGCCGCCGCCGTCTTCGATCGGTGGAAGGCCGATGCGGCAATCCTCACTCCGTGGATCTGCCACGACTTCCTTCAGTCCTTCCTCGAGCGCCTGCCCCAACGCGGCCTCTTCTTCGTCTTGAGGGCTCCGGGCCGCGTGGGAACCTGGGATCTGTCCGGGGCCCCGGTCGAGGTTCCGGGCGGGGGAGTCAAGCCTGCCTGGATGGTCCTGGCTCGCAGTTTGGGGGCGTCGGGCCGGCCGGGAATGGGAGCCGTCCTGGGGTCTGGTTATCTGGGAGACCTGGCCAGCACCGCCTCGATCCTCTCCCAGGCCCCCGGCAGGCCTCTGCTGGTCTTTGGAGCCCAGCCGACCCTGCGGGGGGCGGATGCGGCTGGAGTGGTGGGGGCCCTGCGGCTTTCGGGCGGAGACATGCGGACCTTTCGCGTCGGGGTCGGGGCTCCGATCCTGTACGCGGGAGTCGGGAATCCCGGGCAGGACCCCGTCGAGGAGGCCCTCCGGGCAGCCCGACGCCTCCAGGACACCTTGCGCCTGGTCGACCCCGATGCGCGACGTCGAGTGGACCCCATCCGCATCTTCCTGGTCGAGGACCAGAGCCTGGTTCGGCGCGCCTTTCGCGGCGTGCTGGAGCACGAGTCGGATCTGCTGGTGGTGGGCGAGACCTCCACAGCCGAGCAGGCCTTGCAGGAGATCCCCGAAGCGCGCCCGGACGTGATCCTGATCGACCTGGGCCTGCCGGGCATCAGCGGCCTGGAAGCGACCCGACGCCTGCGGGCCATGGGATGTCCTGCTCGACTGGTCGTGCTCTCGGCTTCCGAGGATTTCGAGGATGTCGTCTCCAGCCTGCAGGCCGGGGCCCACGGCTACATGCACAAGAGGATCCATGCGGAGGAGCTGGTGGATTCGGTCCGCCGCGCCTCCCAAGGCGAGCCGGTCATTCCTCGGGACATGGTGGCCGCCTATCTGGAGCATCAGGCACGAGAGCGACGCACCAGCATTCCGTTGTCCGAACGCGAGCAGCAGGTCCTGCTCCACCTGGCCTCGGGGGCCAGCAACCGCGAGATCGCCTCGCTCCTCCATTCGGCCGAGGGGACCGTCAAGACCCACGTGCGCAACGTCTACCGCAAACTGGGGATTGGGACCCGAAAGCAGGCGGCTGCCTGTGCACGCACCTTGGGGCTGATCGGATAGGGGCGCTCAGGGCTCCTGGCGGGCCCGGTTCTCCAACCAGGGACGCAGGCGTCCCCGACTTTCGGCGCTGACCAGCAGCAGGGGGCGGCGGACATGCCGGGCCAGGGCCAGGACGGCCTCGGTCCGGGTGACCTGGGAGATCTCCCGCCAACCGGAAGGAGGGTGGAGGAGGACCCGGATCGGAATGCGTGCGCTGCCCGGTTCGTAGACGCCATAGCCCCGGTCGGACGGCGTGTCTTCGTGCAGGTACCATTCCCAGTCCGCCCCGTGACATTCCCGGACGGACTCTCGGATCCGCTCCAGGACCTCTCCTTCTCCGGGGTGGTCCAGGGCCTTGAAGGGCCGGCGTCCAGCGAAGCGGGCGGCCAGGTCGGCCAGGACAGGGTCGGGGCTTCCCCGCCACAGTTTGATGGCGTGGAAGACGTCGAAGTCGTCCAGATCGAGGAACGACTCCAGGAATCGATCCTCGTCGTCGGGACGGTCTTCGAAAAGAAACCGGAGGTTCGGAGGCAGGTGCACCGCCCGGGGCTGCTCGGAGTGGACGGCGCGCGCTCGCTGCAGGACCACCCGGAGCAGGACCTCTGCCGCCCGCACGGTCCGATGCAGATACACCTGCCAGTGCATGAAGTAACGGCTGAAGAGATACTCTTCGACCGCCTCGGTCCCCTTGGGGTCCACGGCTGTCAGCACGGGTTGGTCGGGACCTTCGCGCATGGGCAGCACCGTATCGACGATCCGGTCGATGTCGAAGAGGCCGTACTTGACCCCGGTATACAGCGAGTCTCGCTGCAGGTAGTCCATGCGGTCGACGTCCAACTGGCTGGACAACAGTTCGTGGAAGACGGGGTTGGGGTCGGTTCCAGCCAGGATGGCCTCGACGCGGGCCGGATCCAGCCCGTTGCGCTCCAGGATGGGCGCGAGTCGGCGTCGGATGACCCGACGCCCGAGGACCTCGTGGTCCACGCCTGAGAAGACCCGCTCCAAGGCGTGCGAGAACGGGCCGTGCCCCACGTCGTGCAACAGCGCGGCGGCACAGGCGGTCTGTCGTTCCTCCTCGGAGATTTCCAACAGCCGGCGCTGGTGCCAATGCTCGAGGATTCGGTGCATCAGCCACATGACGCCCAAGGCGTGCTGGAAGCGCGAGTGCTCGGCCCCGTGGAAGACGGCGAAGCACATCCCCAATTGCCGGATGCGTCGCAGTCGCTGGAACTCCGGAGAGTCGACAAGCTCCAGCAGGACCCGGGAGGGGATGGAGATGTTGCCATAGACCGGATCTCGGAGGACCTTGGCGCGGTAGGAACGGGCCTCAGGAGCAGCGGGGGGAGGCATCGAGCGCGTGTTCGCCGCGCGGGATGGGGGTCCTGCGCCTTCGCGCAGGAACCCTCTGGTGCGGAACCGAACGCAGGGCGATGCCCCCTCCTTGTGTGAGCGACATGCTGGCCTGGATCGGCGGCTCGATCCTGCCTCTCCGCGACGCCCGGATCCCGGTCAACGACCACGGATTCCTCTACGGTGATAGCGTGTATGAGGCCATGCGCACCTTCCAGGGCGAACTCTTCCGTCTCTCCGACCACTTTCGGAGGCTGCGGACCACGGCCCGGGGGTTGCGCATTCCGATCGAGTGGTCGGATTCCCAGTTGGCGGGCTGGGTGGAGGATCTGCGCCGCCACCTTCCTGTGGGCGAGCACTACATCCGCCTGCTCGTGACCCGCGGGCCCGGCGAGTTGTCCTACGCGCCCGACCCCCTCCAACATCCGACCCTGATGATCCTTGGTGGCCCCTTCCAGGCCACGGCTCGGGAGGTCCTCGAGAAGGGATTGGCGGCTGTGACCGTGGGGGTTCCGCGCAGCGTCCCGAACCCCCGGATCCCGGGCCTGAAGACCGGCAACCTGCTCAACTCGCGACTGGCCTTCTTCGAAGCCGTCGAGCGCGGCGCCGATGAGGCCTTGCTTCTCACTCGTTCGGGCTGTCTGGCCGAGGGCGCCAGCTCGAATCTCTTCCTCATCCTGCCCGGCGAGGTGCTGGCCACGCCCTCTCTCGAGTCGGAGATTCTGGAAGGGGTGACCCGCACCGTCCTGTTGGATCTGGCTCGGGAGATGGGGCTTGAGGTCCGTGAGGAGGAACTGCCGGCGGACTGCCTGGCCCGGGCCGAAGAGGCCTTCCTCAGCAGCACCACCCGTTCGGTGGCGCCGCTTCGCTCGATCGATGGTCGGGAACTCGGCTGTCCCGGGCCGGTGACCCGGCGCCTCATGGACGAGTTCATCTGTTTGACGGGAGGTCTGTGATGCTCTCGGATTCGCCGGTTCCTCACCAACACAAGGCCTACGGCCCGACTCGGGTCCACTGCGCCGTGATCACCCTCAGCGACAGCCGCAGCCCGTCCGACGACACGTCGGGGCGCTGGATCCGCGAGGAACTGACCAGGGCGGGTCACCAGGTGCTTGGCTACGAGCTGATCCCGGACGACCCGGTCCGCCTGCGGGCCCTGGTCGCAGCGGCCCTGGACGATCCTCGGCTGGAAGCGCTCCTCACCACCGGGGGAACCGGGGTGAGCTCGCGGGACGGCACGGTGGAGGTCCTGGAGGGTTTCGTCCACAAGCGCCTGGACGGGTTTGGAGAGTTGTTCCGCTTCCTGAGCTACCAGGAGATCGGCTCCGCCGCCATGCTCAGTCGGGCCATGGCGGGCCTGGACGCCCGAGGTCGCTTGCTGGTGGCCCTGCCCGGTTCGCCTCACGCCGTCCGTCTGGCCATGGAGAAGTTGATCCTGCCGGAACTGGGGCATATCCTGGGGCAGGCCCGACGCTGAGAAGAGCGATGCCCGCTCCCGGGCAGGAGCGGGCATCGGGAACGACGCGGTCGTCGCGTCAGGACAGGACGAAGTGCCGCTGCTCTTGCAGTTGCTTCTTCAGATCCTCGCGGAAGTCCGGGTGGGCGATGGAGATCAGGGCCTCGCCCCGCTCGCGCAGGGTCCGGCCGTGCAGGTTCACGGCCCCGAATTCGGTCACCACCCAGTGCACGTGGCCGCGGGTCGTCACGACGCCGGCTCCGGCCTTCAGCGTCGGGGTGATCCTCGAGACCGTCCCCTTCCTGGCCGTGGCCGGCAGGGCGATGATCGCCTTGCCCTCACGGGCCAGCGCGGCGCCCCGGATGAAGTCCATCTGACCACCGATTCCGCTGTACACCCGGTGTCCGATGGAGTCGGCGCAGACCTGGCCGGTCAGGTCGATCTCCAAGGCGCTGTTGATGGCCACCATCCGGTCGTGGCGGCGGATCAGGGCCGTGTCATTGGTGTAGTTGCAGGGATGGAACTCGCACATCGGGTTGTCGTGGATGAAGTCCAGGACCTTCTGGCTGCCCGAGACGAAGCTGGTCACGATCCGGCCCTTGTGGACCGATTTTCGCGAGTTGTTGACGACTCCGGCTTCCACCAGGGGGACCAGGCCGTCCGAGAACATCTCGGTGTGGATGCCCAGGTCGCACTTGTCGCCCAGCCGGGCCAGGGTGGCGTCGGGAATGGCGCCGATGCCCATCTGCAGGGTTGAGCCGTCCTGGATCAGTTCGGCGATGATTCCCCCGATGGTCTCCTCGGCTTCTCCACCGTGGCCGTGGGAGGCGGTGCTGAGAGGATAGTCGGTACGGACGAAGGCATCCACCCGGCTGAGGTGCACGAAGCCGCTGCCGTGGGTCCGGGGCATCTGCTTGTTGATCTCGGCGATGACCACGTCTGCAGACTGCACGGCAGCCAGGGCCGTGTCGACCGAGGGCCCCAGGGTGCAGTAGCCGTGCCGGTCCGGTTCGGAGAGTTGAACCACGGCGGCGTGCAGGTGGACCTGGCCGGAGAGGAAGAGCCAGGGAATGTCCGAGAGGAAGATCGGGACGAAGTCCGCCCGTCCCTCGTCGACGGCCTGGCGGAGGTTGGAACCGGTGAAAAGCGACACGGAGCGGAATCGGCCCTGGTGTTCGGGCGCCGCAAAGGGGGCCGGTCCGTTCTTGTGGATGTGGTAGAGGTTGATGTTGCTCAGGTCCGTTCGCTCGCACATGGCGGCCTCCAGGACGAGCGGCGAGGCGCAGGCACCGTGCAGGAAGACGTTCGAGTCACTCTTCAGGAGTGAGACCGCCTCGGCGGGTGTCACTTCCCGGCTGGCTTTTCCGGTCCGGTTGTTGGTCATGGTTGATCTCCAGTGAGTCGGGATTCTTCCGGGCTCTTTCCGCGAGACATGGGCGGAGCCTGGGAGAGCTTGAAAAAGGTCTGGTCCGAGGAGAGTCCTGGTCAGCAGGCCAGACAGCCCAGGCACGTTCCTTCTGGGCTGTCTTCCCGGCACGCACCCGGGGCAAACGTCTCGTCCTCCAGGCCCGCGATCTGGACCAGGCGGGCCTCGTCCAGGACCAGGCAGTGGTGCTTCTCTTCGTGGAGGATGCCGTCCTTGCGCATCCGGCTGAGGACCCGGATGGCCGTCTCGACGGTGGTACCGATCATCTCGGAGAACTCCTGGCGGTCCAACACCATCGGAGTGAGCAGGCCCTGGGGAGTGCGTCGGCCCAGGCGTTCGGCCAGCAGCAGCAGGGCCCGGGCGGCCCTCTGTTCGGCCCTTTCGACCGCCATGCCGACAAGCATCTGGCGCTGCAGGCGCATCTTCTCCTGGCAGTCGGGGACGGCCTTGGCCAGGACGCCGGGGTAGCGCGAGCACAAGGCCAGGAACTCGTCCCGGGGGATGCGGAGGATCTCGCCGTCCTGGAGGGCGACGCAACTGACCGGATAGGGTCGGTGGTCCAGGGCGCACAGGGCGCCACACAGATCGCCCGGGAAGAGGAGCTCCAGGATCACATCACGGCCCAGCCCGGAGGAACGGCAGACCTTCATCGTTCCCCGGAGCACCAGCAGGAACCATTCCGGTTCGGCACCCTGCTCGAAGAGGATCTCACCCCGGTGGACCGTCTTGGGACGCAGCAAAGGCTCCAGGGCCATCCTCTCGTCCTGGGTCAGGCGATCTAGAAATCCTGCAGAGCCTTTCATGGATGGACCTCTCCAGCCGGACGCCCCCGTGACGCCGCCATTGTATGGCAAAGCGAGGATTCTGTCATCGAGCGGCCGGTTCCTGTTGATGATCCAGATCATACATGATCCTTGGGGAATTTGGCCAACTTCGCCCCAAGATCGCGTGAAGGACCGGCTGGACCGGTCCTTCACGCGGACTGGAGATCCCTCTTTCGGGTGGGATCAGGGGGTCGGCTGATACAGCTCGACGTCGACTCCCAGGTCCCGTTTCATCATCTCCTGGTAGCGTTCACCGGAGTTCTTCAGGACGCGAAGCCATCCGTACTTCCAGTCCCGGATGCCGGCGAACCAGGCCGAGCAGCCCCGGCAGGGCCACGCTTCGGCACCGCGCCCCTCCAGGTGCATCCGGCGGTACCAGGTGAAGGTCTCACCCTGCCAGACTTCCTTGACCGAGAGGTCGTTGATGTTGGGAAAGAGCTTGGCACTGCGGAAGGAGACATCCTGACCGCACAGCGAGACCCGCCCCAGGGGGTCGATGTTCATCCGTTCGAAGGGCCACACGCAGGGCTCGGTCTTCTCGGTCGGCTGACCCTTGTACAGGTGCTTGTCCAATGCGCGATTGTGGGGCAGGGTCGTGTTGTCATCCCAGGTCAGGTATTTCCGGGTGATCACCTCGTCGACGCCGATCTTGTTGGCGTAGAAGTCGACGTACTCCTCGAGCTTTCCTTCGATGAACTCCTGACGGATGATCGAGACGACGACCCGGGTGGGTGCCTTCAACCGCTTGCGGATCTCCAGCGCGGCGCGGATGTTGTCGACGTGCTCATCAAACCACTTCTGGGGATCCCGGGGCGCTCCGCCGCGGGGGGGACGGACCCGGGCGTAGGTCTCGGCATCGCCGGCATCCATCGAGAACTCGATCAGATCGATCCCCGAGCGGATGATCCGCTCCAGCTTCTCGCGGTGCTGAGGCCTGGGGCCCAGCATGCTGGAGTTGGTGTTCAGCCAGACGCGGCAGCCCTGTGCCTTGGCGAACTCGATCATCTCGACCATGTGGGGGTGCAGCATCGGCTCGCCGCCGCCGGTGCAGCGCAACCAGGCGCCGTAGGGCCCGGCCTCGGTCGCGATCTTGTTCCACAGGGGCACGGGGAAGAGCTCTCCTCCGTGCTCGCGGTAGAACGTGCGGATCTCGGAGTTCCCGTCGGTGTAGGGACAACTCGGGCACCCGAAGTTGCACGGGTAGATGATGGACAGGACGACCATGAGGGGGAATTCCTCGGCGCCGGTGCGCAGGCCGTATTCTGCCTGTCCCGGACCGTCCTGAACCTGAGGTGCTGTGCTCATCGTGACATCCAATCTCGTCGCCCGGCCGTGGTTCTGGTCGGGAGGCGCCAGGGGCCCACCCCCGTTCGAAATTCAGCCGACATTATCCCACACTCCTGGGAACGAGTCCAGGACCTCAGGTGGCCCCCCTCCTGTCTGTGCCAGCGTGCCCCGGAATGTGGCTGTCGTGCAGGATTCAGTCCGCCACAGGCGGGAATGGTACCGATGACCGGGATCTCGGGTCCCGGGCTGGGCTGGCGAGCACGACGAGACGGAGGGCACAGCGGATGAAGAAACTCAAGGACCTCATGAATCGGGACCTGGTCACCGTTCCACCGGACATGCCGGTTTCCGAACTGGCCGGGCTGCTCAGCACCCGGATGATCTCTGGTGCTCCCGTCGTCGACGAAGCGGGCAAGGTCGTCGGCGTGGTCTCCCTTTCGGATATCGCGGCATTCTCCGCCAGCGGCCGGGCCGGTCTGCAGACCGATCGCGACATGTACTACAGCGTTCCGGAGATGGAGGACTATCTGGTCGGGTTCTTCACCGTGGACGACTTCTCTCCGGGGGCGACGGTGCGCGACATCATGACTCCTGCCGTCTATACACTGGGGCAGGAGGCGACCATCCTGGAGGCTGCCGAGATGATGCGTGCGGCCCGGATCCATCGGATCATCGTCACCCAGGAGGGCCATCCTCAAGGCATCGTGACGACGATGGACCTGGTGGGCGCCCTGTGTGATCACCTCAAGAAGGTCATCGCCTAGGAACCCGCCAGGCTTGACCTTCTAGTTGGACAGATCGTTGCGGTCCTTCCAGAGTGGGAGGACCACGGCTCGGTGGCGGAATTTCCTGGGCCGCTCGGGTGGTGGCGAGGAGAGGGGCAGGACCTGGGGGGTCGGGCGACCCCAGGCTCGGGTCAGGGCCGTCCCCATCAAGAGCCCGACGGCGATGCCGCCTGCAGCGACCAGGGCCTGAGCCCCCTCCAGGGCAGCCAGGCCGTGGTCCTGCCGGAGCAGGGCAAGCATGGCTTGGAACGCGCGGGTCCCCGGGACCAGCGGCAGGATCCCCGGCACGACGAAGACCAGGGCGGGCATCCGTCGGGCTCGTGCCAGGGCTTCGCCCGTGAGCGAGACGGTCAGGGCTCCAAGAAGGGCCCCGGCAGCCGGTGAGACCCCGTTGAGGCCGACTCGGACCTGCACGGCCCACCCCATCAACCCCGCCAGGGCGGCCCACAAGAGGGCACTGCGCGGCACGTTGAACAGGACCGCGCTGGCAGCCGTCCCGACCAGGACGCCCAAGGCCTTCAGCAGCAGGCTCATGGGTGCAGGGCCATCAGGCTGACGCCCAGGCAGACCCCGCCTGCCAGGGCCGCTGCCGTCAGGATCGAATCAGCCCCCCGGGCCACTCCGGCGATCAGCTCGCCCGCCATGAGGTCCCGGGCGGCATTGGTCAGGGCCAGGCCGGGCAGCAGGGGGATGACGCCGGCCACGATCAGGACGTCCACGTTGATCTCCGGAAGCACAAGACGGCTCAACCCGGCACAGATGCTGACCGCCAGGGCGTTCAGGAAGACGGCCAGGAAGGGGGGGAGGGGGGCCACCCGCTCATCGACCAGACGGGCAAGCAGTCCCAGGAGGAGGGCCGGGACCAGTTCTTTCGGCCCCCCGCCCACCAGCAGGGCGAACCCGGAGGTGGCCAGGCTTTGCGCCAGGTACATCCGTCGCCGCGATCTCGAACCCAGGCTCGGCCCGGGGCTCTGCAGCAACCGGCCGAGTTCGTTCCCGGCCGCGCGCAGACTGATCTCCCCCGCCTCCAGACTGCGCGAGAGCGCATTGACGGCAGCCACCTTGGACATGTCGATGGTGCGCACCCGGACCCGCGCCAGTCGCGTCACCGGGCGGTCGCCGCCCACCGATACGGTGATCCCGGTCGGGGTCGCGATGCTTTCAACCTCCACGCCGCAGGCGGCGCCGATGCGGGTCACGGTCTCTTCGACCCGTGCCGTCTCGGCACCGCTGGCGATGAGGACCTTGGCGGCGTCCAGGCAGACGCGGGCAACATCGCGGAGGGAGGCGCGGTCCAGAAGGGTATCCACCCACTGTCCGTATTCCGCACCTCTCAAAGAACCCTGAAAGTCCGTGGACAGTCGTTCGGCCTGGGAATCCAGGTGGGCACCGGCCACCCGCTCAGGGGAGGCTGAGCCCCAGCTCGAGCAGGGCCCGGTCCATCAGACGATCCCAGCCTCGGTTGGCCTCCGGGTTGGCGGGGCTGGGGTGGGGGACGCAGCCGATCCCGACCTCCAACCCCTGCAGGGCCTCATGGGCCCGCTTCTCGGCGAATCGGCCGACAGCCAGCAGGAATCGGGGGCGAAGGTGCTCGACCTGCTGACGAAGGGCCCGGTCGCAGGCTTCGAAGAGCGGGCGCCGCTCGGCCAACGGCAGCCGGTCGGGAGTCCGGTTGCGGCCGGACTCCTCCATGAAGACCAGGGGACAGTAGTTGAGGACGAGAAAGCGGCGGAAGAACGTCTCCGGGTCGGAGAAACGGGTCCGGGCCCAGCCCCACACCCGAGCCCCGCTGACCTCGCTGCGCGTGCATCCAAATCCTTGGATCGGCCGTCTGGGGTGTTCCGGGTCGGGGCGCCCGACCGGGGCACGCAGACCCAGCCAGTCGCGAACGTGGGAGACCTCACCGAAGGGGATGCCGGTCTGGGCCATTCCGAAGGGGCCCGGGTTCATGCCCAGCAGGACAACCTCCTTGGGGGCCTGGCCGTGGCGCTGCAAGTACAGATCGAAGGGGGGGCGAGCGTATTCCAAAGGGTTGTAGACGCAGGTCACCGGCGGGCCGAATCTCAGCGGACGCAGGTCTTCCGTCAGGCGGTCGAAGATGTCCATCATGGCGCGTGCAGCGTTCGACGGCGAGGGGGAGGGGCCTGTCCTGCAGACGAGCGTCCTCTGGGAGGTGCGGACAGGATTCGCCGGGCAGGAGGGCCTGAGAGGGCGGCCGAAGGCCCAGGGGCCCGGTCGGAAGTCTTGACCGAGGAGGTTCCGGCTGGATTTTTGGGATGATCCAGAACGAGAGGTGCCATGTGAAGACGTTGCGCGTGACCCTGGCCGGTTTGCTCCTGGTTGGCCTCATGACCCTGCCGGGGCTGGCCTGGCCCCAGGATGCTGCCCAGATGGAGGCGGAACTCGAGGCCCTCCTGCGCCCGTTCCGCACGATGGGGACCAAGGGATTCGAGACCTCGTGGCCGGACGGGAAGCCCAAGGAGAAGTATTCGGTGGCGGCAGACGGAACGGTGTCCTACGCCAAGTTCTATCCTGCCGGCAACTTTGCCGTGAAGTACCAGCGCAAGCCCGATGGCGCCATCACCTATGAGCGCTGGCACGGAAATGGCCGCAGTGCTGCCATCCTGACGCGAGATCCGCGGATCATGGCCTACACGTCGTACTGGCCGGATGGGACCCCCCGAGAGAAGTTCCAGTCCAACTTCCAGACCAAGGATCGTTTCTACATTCGTCACGACGAACAGGGACGACAGGTGGTTCCCCAACCCTGAACCGTCGGGAGCCGGTCCTGGCCCGGTCCGGGCTGAACCTCCGTCTGATCAGGGCTTGTCGCGGTTCATGAAATCCTGTTTGAGCCGCTGCACGAGGTCGTCCTCCGAGAACCGGCGCCGCCGGGTCTTGTCGGCTTCACTCCTGGGCGCGTGGGCGGCATGGGCCACTCCGAACGGTTTGTCCGACCTGGGGGGCGTGGGTCGTGACTCGACCTGGATTCTGGTCTGGAGCTGCTGGCTGGACGAGAAATCGATCGCCTCACCGAGCTTGAAGACACCTCCGGCAGCGGTGGGTGGGTCGGGGGGCAGGCAAACCCGGTCCGCGGGTCCTGGCCCTCGGGTCGGAGGCGCCTGGGACTCGCGGACCTCGGCCGATCGCTCCAGACGGATCCGCACCGCGACGGTCTGTGGATTGTAGTCCGGGGGAGGAGTCCATTGCAGGACGGCCGGGTCGGGGGGCTCGGTGATCTGCTCTCGGATCCGGGCCAACTGCCCGCGATCGGCGATGAAGGTGACAGGGGGGGGCAAGGCTGGATTCGGGGTCACCTGGATCCTTTGGCCAGGGAGGGGCTTCATTCCTGGCACCAGCCCCCCCATGTTTGGCGGTCTTCCTGGAATCGCCCTGAAGAGGGCGCTTCGGGCGATCTACCGTGGCGCTCCATGTGGAGGGGAGGAGGCTCGGCCTCGCTCGGGGAACCGACGGCGCCAGGACGCACAGGTTGGAAGGGAGTTCCCCATGGACAGGTTGGGTCGGTGGTTCGGGCGCTCGAAGAATCCTCCGGCAGAGGAACCGTCGGCGACCGGAGACCCTGAAGTCGAGGAGGCGGCTCCTCCCGCTTCCGGTGTGGGGGAGGCCCACCAGGAACCTTCCCCCGCAGCCTCACCGCCGGCTGTTCCCGGCGAGGCGGCTCCTGCGGCCAACGCCTCGGGCGGTCTGCGCGGAATCTGGGAGGCCACGCGACGTCTGGCGCTGACGCCGGTCGATCCGTTCTTCGAGAAGATGGCCGAAGGCCTCAACCGGACCCGGCAGAACCTGGTGGGTCAGGTGGTGGACCTGTTCCGGTCGCACGCCAGGATCGACGAGGAGCTCTGGGAGGAGCTGGAGGCGATCCTCTTGACCGCCGATGTCGGGGTGGGGGCCACGGATCGGATTCTTGAAGCCCTGCGCGGGTCGGTTCGTGAGAAGAAGCTGCGGGAACCCTCCGAACTCCTGGACGAATTGCGGGAGGTCATGGGGCGGATCCTGGGTGCGGACACCCCTCAGGTCGGAGCCCTGAAGGTGGAGAAGGGCCGGGTGAACGTCGTCCTCATGGTCGGGGTCAACGGGACCGGCAAGACGACCACGACGGCCAAGCTCGCCCACCACTACCAGAAACAGGGATTCAAGGTCCTCCTGGCAGCCGCTGACACCTTCCGGGCCGCGGCCATCGACCAGTTGCAGGTCTGGGCGGACCGCGTCGGGGTCGACCTGGTTCGCCATCGCGAGGGATCGGACCCGGCGGCCGTCGTCTATGATGCGATTGCTGCGGCCCAGGCGCGCGGAGCCGATCTGGTGCTGGTCGATACGGCGGGTCGGCTCCACTCGAAGGCCAACCTGATGGAGGAATTGAAGAAGATCCGGCGGGTCTCGGGGAAGGACCTCCCCGGGGCTCCGCATGAGGTCCTGCTGGTCCTGGATGCGACCACGGGGCAGAATGCCCTGGAGCAAGCCCGCGTCTTTCATCAGGTGACCGAACTGACCGGTCTGGTCCTGTGCAAGCTCGACGGAACCGCTCGTGGAGGGATCATCGTGGCCATCGCCCAGGAGTTCCAGATCCCCGTGAAGTACATCGGGGTCGGTGAGGGCCTGGAAGACCTGCAGCCCTTCGTCCCCCAACAGTTTCTGGAGGCGCTCTTCAACCAACGATCGGGGGCCGGTGAGGAGCGCCGGGATGGACAAGGGGAGCCTGCAGGGAAGGCTTCCGAGGATCCTGGTTCATAACTTGTTAACAATCTTATCCGACTCGGGATCTTGTCGTTGCAGGGTTCCATCGGTATATAGCCGATGAGGAGGACGGGTCAACGTGGCTATCAATCCAGCAATCAGCTCTGCGAATCTGGTGAACAAGGCGGCCCAGGTCGGGTTCGCCCAGAACATCACCGCGCCCAAGGAGCTCAAGCAAGCCGAGGATCCCCGCCGGGTCCAGCACCAGGACGAAGAGGGCCTGGAACAGTCCTCGACTCGGGGCGGCGACCGGGGGAAGAACCTCGAACAGGCCTCTGAGCCTCGCAACCAGAACCTGGATCCGGTTCGGCGGGATCCGGGTGGTCGGCGGCAGGTCCAGGCCGGCGCCACCAAGGCGGGAACCCAGACCGGCAAAGCCGGGGAAGCGGCTCCCGAGTCCAAGTCGGCCCAGCTCCAGACCCCCCAGGCCCAGTCCAGCGACGCGGCCACGCGAACCTTGCGTCTGGCCCTGGCAGACAACTCTCGCCAGTTGCAGGCTCGTTTCGACGCCACTCAGCCCCAGCAGGGCGCCCAGCAGCCGGGCTTGGGGGCCGAGGCGCGCCGGACGGTGATGCTGCGAAACCTCGAGAGCATGGTCAACATGCAGCTCGCCCAGTACACCGGCAACGAGCCCTATTCCCGCTCCAATTATCGGCAGATCCTGGGTGCTTTGACCCAGATGCAGGGAGGCGGGACGTCCACCAAGACCCAGGGGACCAGCGTCGACAGCCGGGACGACCAGGCCTGGCAGGCCGAAGAGACCGAGGGGCAGGACGGAATCTATCGTCTCTACAGTGGCCAGGCAGCCAAGACCCTTTCCTTCCTGGAACCCCAGGACGACAAGAAGTCGGGCGGAGATCCTCTGGATCTGGTCGCCTAGTCCTCTCAGACCCGGCCACCTCCGGACGGCCTCCTTCGGGAGGCCGTCGGGTTGTACGCGGGGCGCAGCGATGCGTCCGGAGGGCTGGTAGGTCCGTCGGCTTGGGGCGCGAAGGGAGGGTTCCCTGGGCGCGCCCGATCGGGGTCGCCTTTCCGAAATGCATAGGAGGATTCTCATGCTCGACCATGTGTGGACCGTGGATCCCGAGGTGGCTCGCGCCATCGTCGGTGAGACCCGCCGCCAGGAGACCACCCTGGAGATGATCGCTTCGGAGAACTTCGTCAGCGAGGCCGTCCTGGAAGCCCAGGGCAGCGTCTTGACCAACAAGTACGCTGAAGGCTATCCGGGGCGCCGCTACTATGGCGGTTGCGAGTTCGTCGACGTCATCGAGGACCTGGCTCGCCAACGCGCCTGCGCCCTCTTCGGGGCCCAGCACGCCAACGTGCAGCCTCATTCCGGCTCGCAGGCCAACATTGCCGCCTACTACTCGGTCCTTCAGCATGGCGACAAGGTCCTGGGGATGTCCCTGGCTCATGGCGGGCATCTGACCCATGGTCACAAGGTCAACTTTTCGGGCTCGCATTTTCAGGTCGTCCAGTATGGGCTGGATCCCGAGACCGAGCGCATCGACTACGATCAGGTGAGGGACCTGGCCCGTGAGCATCGTCCCAAGTTGATCCTGGCGGGAGCCAGCGCCTATCCGCGCGAGATTCAGTTCGCCCCCTTCCGGCAGATCGCCGACGAGGTCGGAGCTCGCCTGATGGTGGACATGGCCCACTTCGCCGGCCTGGTGGCCGCCGGGTTGCACCAGAACCCGGTCGAGTCCGCCGACCTGGTGACGACGACCACCCACAAGACGTTGAGGGGACCGCGAGGCGGCATGATCCTGTGCCGTGAAGAGCTGGCCAAGGCGGTGGACAAGCAGGTCTTCCCAGGCTTCCAGGGCGGGCCCCTCGAGCATGTGATCGCGGCCAAGGCGGTGGCCTTCCTGGAAGCCTCTCAAGAGTCGTTCCACGAGTACCAGCGGCGCCTGGTGGCCAACGCTCGAGTCCTGGCCGAGACCCTGGCTGCGGGAGGCGCCCGCCTGATCAGCGGAGGGACCGATACGCACCTGATCCTGGTGGACGTCACGCCTCTGGGCCTGACGGGTCAGGACGCCGAGACGGCGCTTCATCGAGCCGGGATCACCGTAAACAAGAACGCCATCCCCTTCGACAAGAACCCACCCTCAGTGGCCAGCGGGATCCGGATGGGGACGCCCGCGCTCACCACCCGCGGCATGGGGTTGGACCAGATGCGTCAGGTGGGTGGATGGATCCTCGAAATCCTCAAGGCTCCTGGGGACCTGGAATTGGCGCGTCGGCTCCGTCAGGATGTCGAGGAGTTGTGCCGGCAGCATCCGTTGTACGCCCGCCGACTGGAGTCGAGCCAGGCGCCGGCGTCCGTGCGATAAGCAGCGCAGGAATACCGGGCCGCGTCCTGGAATGGACGCGGCCCCTCCGGGCTTCCCTTTGGGATGCCGGGGATCCAATCTACTGAAACGTCCTGGAGGTTTCCCCCAATGTCTCGTGTCGCAGTCGTCGCGGTTGGCGGCAACTCGTTGATCAAGGCCAAGGATCGCCAGTCGGTCCCGGATCAGTATGATGCCCTGTGCGAGACCGTCGAGCACGTGGTGGGCATGATTCGTGAAGGTTGGGAAGTCGTCCTGACGCACGGCAACGGGCCCCAGGTCGGTTTCATCCTGCTGCGCTCGGAGATCTCCCGGGCTCAGTTGCATCCGGTTCCCGTCGATTCGGCGGTGGCGGATACCCAGGGGGCCATCGGCTACCAGTTCCAGAAGGCCTTGATCAACGAGTTCCGCAAGCACGGCCTGGACAAGGGAGCGGTCACGGTCGTGACCCAGGTGGTGGTGGACGCGCAGGATCCGGCCTTCCAGGCTCCGAGCAAGCCGATCGGGCCCTTCATGGACGAGGCTCAGGCTCGAGAGCGCGAGAAGGCTGACGGCTGGTCGGTGATGGAGGATGCCGGCCGAGGCTGGCGCCGGGTGGTGGCCTCGCCCAAGCCCAAGCGCATCGTCGAACTGGAAGCCATCCGCAACCTGATTCAGGCGGGGCAGGTGGTCATCGCCGTCGGGGGCGGAGGTGTTCCGGTGGTCGAGAACCCCGAAGGCCTGGACGGCGTGGCCGCAGTCATCGACAAGGATTACGCCTCGGGTCTTCTGGCCGCCAACCTGGGGGCGGACACCTTCGTGATCTCCACGGCCGTCGAGCAGGTCTACATCCGCTTCGGGACCCCTGAGCAGGAAGGTCTGAGCGAGGTGACGCTGGAGCAGGCTCGGACCCTGCTGGAAGAAGGGCACTTCGCCAAGGGCAGCATGCGCCCCAAGGTCGAGGCCGCCGTGGCCTTCCTGGAAGCGGGCGGCTCGTCGGCCATCATCACCAACCCGGAGAACCTGACGCGCGCGGTGCGCGGTGAGGCGGGAACCCGCTTCGTCCGGCAGTAGAAGACCGAACCTCCTGGCCCGCAGGCCTCCCGGAGGCCTGGCGGGCCAGGTCCAGGAGTTCCATGAGCGATTCCTCCAGTCCCAATCGCTTCCAGGCCTGTTGGGAACAGGCCGTTCTGCTCCTGGAGGCCGCCTCACGCCAGCATCACGTCGTGGCCCTGCGCGACGGGATGATCGCCTCGGTCCCCATCATCCTGGTGGGCAGCACCTTCCTGTTGCTGGGGGCCCAGGGCCCCGTCTTGAAGTCCTACTTCAACGGTGAGGTGGCCTGGCTGCCGAACCTCCTGCAGACGGCCTTCGGTCGCTGGTATCTGGACCATACCGCCCAGATCCTCTTCCCCTACCGCCTGACCATGGGGTTGCTGGCTCTCTACATCGCCTTCACCATCGCCAGCGCCCTGGCGGCCCAGTATCGCCTGGCTCCCGTCCCACAGGGTCTGGGGGCGGTTGCAGCCCTGCTGGTCACCGGCGCCCCGGTCCTGATCAAGCTTCAAGAGACCGACCCCGGGCCCCAGTGGGTGGTAGCCCTCAAGCCCTTGGGGCCGGAGGGCATCTTCCTGGCGATCGTGCTGGGGGTCGGGATGGTCGAGCTCTCCCGTCTGATCCTGCGCCCGGATCGTCCGAAGGCCGAGGGGCCTCCCGAAACAACGGCCATCCCCCCCTCGGTGCTCGATGCCTTCCGCAGTTTCTTGCCGATCCTGACCATGGTGACCGCGGTGTGGTTCCTCCGCCACGTCGTCGGGTTCGACCTGCACGCAGGCATCCTGGAGGTCATGCAGCCTCTGACCCGTCTGGGTGACTCGCTGGGCGCGGTCCTGGCCTCGAATTTCTTCCTGCATCTTTTCGCGGTGGCGGGCGTTCACGGGATTTCGGTGATCAATGCGGTCATGCTGCCGCTTTGGCAGCAGTTCGTGGCGGCCAACGCCGAGGCCCACGCCGCGGGATTGCCCCTGCCCCACACGACGGCCTACCCGTTCTACCAGTGGTTCATCTGGATCGGGGGGGCCGGCGCAACCCTGCCACCGACGCTGATGCTCATCATGTCGCGCCACGGGCATCTTCGCCGGATCGGCAGGATCTCGCTGGTCCCGGCCCTGTTCAACGTGAACGAGCCCTTCCTGTTCGGCCTGCCCGTGGTGGCCAATCCGCTTCTGGCCATTCCCTGCGTCCTGGCCCCCCTGGCCTGCGGCACGGTGGCCTGGTTCGGGGTCAGTTGGGGCTGGGTCACGGCGCCGTTCATCGAGGTGCCCTGGGTGATGCCATGCTTCCTGGGGGCGCTCCTCTCCACCCAGGACTTGAGGGCGCTCCTCTTGCTGGCGTTCAATTTCGGAGTGAGCGCGGCCATCTGGTGGCCCTTCTTGAAGGCCTACGAGCGCCGTCTCAGCCGGTCGGGTGACTCCCCCTCGGCACCGTAACCGTTCAGCCCATTGGGAATGGGTGGGTAGCCGGACGGATCCCGGGCAATCTTCCGGCCCCTGAGGCAGTCAGGGGGTGGGTGGCAGGAGCGACGGTGGCGAGCCGCCCGTGATCCAAGCAGAGACCGCGTGGGTCATCAGGTCGAGAAGGTTCCTGCCCTGCCGCCGGCAGGACTCGACGGCGGTGAGCATCCTCTCGACGAAGCGGCTTCCGGCTTTGCTCTGGCTCCCGAAGCTGACGCGGCGCAGGCGAACTCCCGGCCGAAGCGCCCGCTCGGAACTGTTGTTCGTCGGCTCGACGCCCTCCACGCGGAGGAAAGTCCAGAACGCTGGGAAGTGGCGGAGCATGTGCTTGAAGGCGGTCTCGCTCCGACGCTGCCCACACTGCGTTCCCCTTTGCAGGAGACGCCCCATCCGTGCCCGGATTGGAGCGGCCAGGGCCTGAAGATCGAGGCGGCCCAAGAGCCCCGCTTTGAAGTCGTTCCAGATTTTGAACAGAGCCTGGAGCTCCCTGAGTGCCCACTCTGCAAGACTCTGGGCCCGGCCGCCGCGGTCCAGGAGTCGGCGGAGGTTCCTGATGAGGTGTGCCAGGCAGATCTGCCGCTTCTTCATCGGATGGAAGCCGTAACTTGCCAGGCGGTCCGTCCCCAGGATGCGGTCGAGGTTGTCGCCCAGAATAGCCCTGGCCGTCTCCCCATCTCGACCGTGCCGGATCCAGTAGACGGCCAGGTCGACCGTGTTGGCGCACCACAGGTAGCCCGAGACTTGAGCCTCCTTCCAGGGAGTCTCGTCGGCATTCACGACCGCAGCGGCCCTCACGGCCTCCTCCGCTTCGGCCGTCACGGGCGCCAGCGCCTGGCTGACGATATCCTCCTGCAGCTTCACCGCGCCCAGGCTGATCTCGACGCCCAGGACAGTGCCGCAGAACTCTTCCACGTCGCGACGGCTCATTCGGTAGCGGCCGGAAAGTTGGCTCAGAACGGAGATCATGCGGGGTCCAAAGTTTCCCCGAGGGACATCGGACGGCCAGGGAGCAAGCGTCTTCTGCAGGCAGTCCTTGCAGCACACCCGGTGGAAGCGGTGCTCAACAACCTCTATCTGCACCGGCGGAATCTCGATCACTTGATGAGCAGACCAGGGAAGCTTCGGTTTTGTCGGCTTGGGGAGAGGGATGCCGCAGTGCCCGCAGCGGTCTGGGAAGTGGTCCACGACCTGCGTGACCTGATCCTCCGGGAGCCGTTGGCGTCGATGCCCTTGATGTCCCGGCTGGCCACCTCTCTTGCGACCGGTGGGCTTCTTCGGGACAGCCGGACTCCAAGGTGGGTCCGAGGACGGCGGCTTGGAGGAGTTGCGGGAGTTTAGGTTCACCTGCTCTGTGAGCTTCTGGACCTGCTCCCGAAGTAGGCGAACCTCCTCCCTCAGCGTACGGTTCTGCTCGAGGAGCATGAGGATCAGCGCGCACGCCGCCGGGGGCGTCGCGGCCCATATGTCCGGAGGCAATGGGATCGGGGTTCCCTCTGCGTCTCGGTAAAGCAGGTCCATGTCCTGCCCATTCGGGGCGGACATGGAAAATCATGCAAGACTAGAAAAGAATCTTTTCGAGCCCGAGAAGCCCGTCGTCCCTGGGCGCCCCGGATTTGCGCCATTGTGAATGGGCTGAACGGCTACCTCGGCACCCGGGTCATAGGATATCCTCCGAGCGGCGGATCCGGCTTCCCGCTTCCAGCATGTTGGCAAACTCCGTGTACTGCGGCATGAAGACCGCATGCACGCGGAGCTCGCGGCGACCGTCGGAGATGCGCAGCCGGGGGAGGAACTTCTCGGTACCCCGGTTCACGTAGAGTTTGTCCAGCGGCATGGACAAGACCTTGTTGCCGCTGCGCTGGATCAGCCGCGTCGGGGTGATCTCATAGACGACCGACTTCGAACTCCAGGCTGGCCAGAGGACCGCGGCGGTCAACAGGATGCCCCACAGGAAGGGGCCATAGCCCAGGGCCAGGCGCAGCGTCATCTGGGACTGGGGGAAGACCCACAGACCCCACAGGCCCAGGCGGATCAAGACAACCAGGGTCAGGGCTGTCGGCAGGCCCAGGACGATCAGGTAGCGTCCTGGTGATTGACCGAAGGAACGCGATTTCGAGACCACGTCGCCAGCATGCCCCTTCGTTGAATCTTGATCAATGATTCGGATCAGCCGCGCCGGGTTCGGGCGCGGTGGGCGCACCGGCTGCAATTCGCTTGGGGAACACCAGGGAACTCCCGACGGCGGTGACAAGCGTCCCCAGGATCAGGACCAGGGACCACAGGATTGGCATTTCCCAATCGCCGGCCGGATGCCAGTGGTGCGCCCCTTCCTCCAAGATCATCTTGACCCCGATGAAGACCAGGATCAGCGACAGGCCGGACTTCAGGTAATGGAATCGATCCATCACCCCGGCCAAGGCGAAGTACAACGCGCGCAGGCCCAGGATGGCCATGATGTTGGAGGTGTAGACGATGAAGGGGTCCCTCGTCACGGCGATGACCGCCGGGATGGAGTCGATGGCGAAGAGCAGATCGGTGGACTCGACGACCACCAGAACCAGGAAGAGCGGCGTGGCATACCAGCGGGAGTCGATTCGAGCCAGGAAGGAAGCTCCCACGTAGTCCGGAGTGACCCGAAGATAACGCCGAGCGGCCCGGAAGATCGGGTTGCGTTCAGGGTGGACCCCCTCCTCGTCCTGAAAGGCGAACTTCAGACCGGACACTACCAGGAAGAGCCCGAAGAGGTACATCATCCAGGAGAACATGTGCACCAGGGTGACGCTGAAGGCGATCAGGAAGGCCCGCATGAGGACCGCACCCAGGATGCCCCAGTAGAGCACCCGGTGCTGGTACTCGGCAGGCACGCGGAAGAAACTGAAGATCAGGACGAAGACGAAGATGTTGTCCACCGACAAGGACTTCTCGACCACGTAGGCGGTCAGCCACTTCATGCCGTGGTCCGGACCCTCGAAGTGGTAGATTCCGGCGCAGAACACCAGGGCCAGGGAGATCCAGACGGCGCTCCAGGTCAGGGCCTCGCGGACCTTGACGGCGTGGGCCTTGCGGTTGAAGACCCCCAGGTCCAGGGCCAGCATGCCCAGGATGAAGACATGGAAAAGGCCCCAACGCCACAAATCAAGGGAGCTCACAGGACTTCTGGGCCTCCGTCACGCTGCCTGGATGATCCCGGGGCCTTTCGACGTTCAAGCCCAACCCCTTCTCCGCACCAACATGACAAGAGGCCCGCAGTCACCGGGTTCCCGGATGTGCAGACCTCTCGTCCTGGAGGACTATCCCTCGCTGCGAGGTTCGGGTTCGCCCGGACTGGGCTCCGGGCGCTTGCCGTAGATCTCCCCGAGCTTGCGCAGTTTCTCGTCCTCGACCAGCTTGTCTTCGGCGGGATAGATGCAGGTCACCTGGTCCAGGCGGATCAGCACGTCGAAGGGCTGTTCGGACTCCTCGCCACAGGAGCGAACCAGGACGTAGTCGCTGTCGAAGTCGATGATCCGACCTTCGACGTAGTCGAAGCACAGGTACGTGCCCTGGTCTTGGTGACGTTCGAGGAAGGTGCGGAGGAGCTTTGCCTTGTGGTTCATGCTTCTCTCGCTTCGGGAGGCGGTCGCTCCCTGGGGGATTGGGCTGCGGGGCCGCCGGAGGCGGGCGGGCGGCATGCCGGACTCACCGGCGCGGCCAGGATATCACACGCCCCCGGGGGTGTCAAACAAAGCCCGAACTAGCGGGATTTCGGGCCCAGAGTCAGCCGCCTGCGGATCTGACCCAGCCAGTCGGTCAGCGAGAGGCAGGGCCGGCTGGGGGGGCATGGCCACCAGGCGCCTTGGCGCCGTTCAAAGAGGAGCCAGACGCAGGAATCCGGGACGAATCGCAGTTGGAAGCAGGCCCGGCCGCGCACCTGCAGGGTGAAGCGGTTGCGCCGGGCATGGACCTCCATGCCCAGACTTCTCAGCTCGCGGTCCAACCACTGGCGGATCCGCTCGAGATGAAAGCTCTCCAGGGCCGGCGTGGAGCGCACGGGACCCAAGGCCTGAAGGCCGACGCGGCCGGCCAGGTCCCAGGCGGCCCGGGCACGTTCCAGGGTCTTGCGAGGAAGCCCCGTCCTGCGTGAGACCTTCTCGAGGTCTTCCGTGAGGAGAGGCGCCAGCGATGGAAGGTCCGGCATGACCTTGGCAGGCTTCGGCCCTGGTGGCTGGCAGCCTGCTTTGCCGGGGCCGTGAAGAACAGGACTCTGGGCGCCGACGATAAACCTACTGGCCTGTCCCCCGGCCCGCCGGGGGCGCGTCGTCCTCTGCGAGAGCGGGGGAGGCCCATCGTATTCGGAGGCCGTTGAGATGAAGGACATCCCCAGGAAGTATCAGCATGGCGAGGCCGAGCAGCGCTGGGCGCGTCAGTGGGAGGCATGGGGGCTGCACTCCTGGGACCCCACCCGTGGGCGCGAAGAGACCTTCGTCGTGGACAGCCCTCCGCCAACCGTCTCGGGCTCGCTGCACGTCGGGCACGTCTTCTCCTATACCCACCAGGATCTGCTGGTGCGCTATCAGCGCATGCTGGGCAAGAACATCGCCTATCCCATGGGGTGGGACGACAATGGACTGCCCACCGAGCGCAGGGTCCAGAACGTCTTCGGGATCCGCTGCAATCCCCATCTGCCTTTTGACCCGTCCTGGCAGCCGCGGAAGGCCGAGTCCAAACAGCAGACGGAGGTCTCCCGGCCCAACTTCATCCAGGCATGCAGGACCCTGACCCAGGAGGACGAGAAGGCCTTCGAGGACCTCTGGAGGCACCTGGGCCTCTCGGTGGACTGGTCGCTGGCCTATACCACGATCGACGACCACTGCCGGCGCACCTCGCAGTTCTCCTTCCTGGACCTGGTGGCCAAGGGCCTGGTCTACCACGCCGAGCTTCCCAGCGCCTGGGACACCGGCTTCGGGACCGCCGTGGCCCAGGCCGAGATGGTCGACCGGGAAGGGGAGGGGCGCTTCCACGACCTGCGCTTTGAGGTCCAGGGAGGAGGAGAGTTCATCATCTCCACCACCCGGCCCGAGTTGCTGGGCGCCTGCATCGCCGTCGTGGCTCATCCGGACGACGAGCGCTATCAGCACCTCTTCGGCCAGACGGCGATCACGCCGCTCTTCCGAGCTCCGGTCCCCATCCTGCCGGCCTCCCACGCCGACCCTGAGAAGGGCACCGGCATCCTGATGGTCTGTACCTTCGGGGATACCGCGGACGTCGAATACTGGCGGGGCTCGGAGTTGCCCCTGCGGCAGTTGATCGGGCGCGACGGGCGGATGCAGCCGGTCGATTTCGGCGCGGTACCCTTCGCCAGCCTCGAACCCGAGGCAGCCAACCTCGCCTATGCCCAGCTCGCCGGTCTGTATGTCAAGCAGGCGCGGACCCGGATCGCCGAACTCCTCCGCGAGGCGGGGGCTTTGGTGGGTGAGTTGAGGCCGACCCGCCAGTTCGTCAAATACTATGAGAAGGGCGAGCATCCCCTGGAGTTCGTCACCACCCGGCAGTGGTTCGTCCGCCTTCTCGAGCACAAGGAGGCGCTGCTGGCCAAAGCCCGGGAAGTCCAGTGGCACCCCGAACACATGCGCACTCGCATCGAGCACTGGATCGAGGGGCTGCAGTATGACTGGTGCATCAGCCGCCAGCGCTTCTTCGGTGTGCCCTTCCCGGTGTGGTACCCGGTCCTGGAGGATGGAACGGTGGACCACGCCCACCCGATCTACGCCACGCCCGACATGCTTCCGGTCGATCCGCTGTCGCAGCCGGCCCCCGGCTTCGACGAGTCCCAGCGGGATCAGCCCGGTGGCTTTGCAGGCGACCCGGACGTGATGGACACCTGGGCCACCTCCTCGCTCACGCCCCAGGTCGTCAGCGGTTGGGGAGAGGATCCCGAGCGCCACCGCAAGCTCTTCCCGATGGACATCCGGCCTCAGTCCCACGAGATCATCCGCACCTGGGCCTTCTACACCATCGTCAAGGCCTGGATGCATGAGGGAACCATCCCCTGGAAGCACGTGGTGATCAGCGGCTGGATCCTGGATCCCGACCGCAAGAAGATGGAGAAGTCCAAAGGCAACGTGGTCACCCCGGGCCACTTCCTGGACGAGTATTCGGCCGACGGGGTGCGCTACTGGGCAGCCCGGGCCCGTCTGGGCACCGACACGGTCTTCGATTCCAAGCTCTTCGACAACGGACGGCGTCTGGCCACCAAGCTCTTCAACGCCAGCCGCTTCGTGCTGATGCAACTGGATCGGGACGCCGAGGGGCGGGACCGCTGGACGCTCGAACACGTCACCGAACCTCTGGACCGGGCCCTGCTTTCCCGGCTGCGCCGGATCGTCGGGGAGGCCACCGAGGCCTTCGAGCGCTTCGAATACGCCCTGGCCCTGCAGGCCATTGAAGGCGACTTCTGGGAGTTCTGCGACGACTACGTCGAACTGGTCAAGCGCCGCTCCTACGAGGCCGAGGACACGGCCGGTCGGCGCAGCGCCATGGCCACCCTTCATCTGGCCCTGCGGACCATGTTGCGCCTCTTCGCTCCCTTCCTGCCCTACATCACCGAGGAGGTCTGGTCCTGGCGCATGGCCGGTGAGGGCCGCGAGCGCTCGGTCCACACCGCCCCCTGGCCCACCGTCGGGGAGCTCGCCGCACCCGAGCCCGAACAGGGTGAGGTCTATGCCTGCGGCGTCGAGGTCCTGCGCAAGATTCGCCAGGCCAAGACGATGGCCCAGAAGAAGCTGCGCTGGCCGGTGGAGGCCCTGGTCGTGCGCGGCTCGGCGGGCGATCTGGCAGCCCTGGAGCCGGTGTTGGCGGATGTCCTGCTGGCAGGGACGGCCGAGGGGGCCAAGGTCCAGTGCCTGGAAGGCGCGCCCGTCGAGGGCGACCGCTTCGAGGTCCAGGTGACCCTGGCCGTCGAAGAGACGGTTCAGGTGTAGAAGCTCTGCGCCCCGGAGAGGTCCCTCTCTCCGGGGCGCAGAGCTGGCCTTCCGATCAGTTGCTCAGGACGGTCAGCGTGCCGTCGACGAGTTCCCAGCGCATGCGGTCGGGGTCGGTCTCGCTGTCGGCCAGATAGCCCGAGCCGTTCCCGTCCAGGATCCGTCCTCGGACCACCTGGTTGGTGAAGCTCGTGGGGATGGTGTCTCCCTTTCCGGTCACCCCTTCGTATTCGAAGGTCGATCGGGTGTTGGCCATCTTCAGGCGGGTGGTCCCGTTCAACGTCCCGCTGCCGGCGTCATAGGTCCCGCTGCTGGCAACGGTGGAGAGCGACATCTCGAACCTCTTGAGGGCCTGGACCCGCTCCCGGTCCGTCTCCTTGCCTTCGTCGTCATAGGAGACCAGGTCGACGGGGCCTGTCATCTCGCCGACGCCGCGCCCGTTCAGCCGGACATTGAAGGTCCCTTGCCCCGGGTCCAGGTGGATCGACAAGGTGCCCGAGAACCTCATGCCGTCCTCGGTGCGGCTCCAGGAGGCCGAGTAGGTGGTCGCAGCTCCCAGGGGCTCCATGTCCCAACCGATGAAGCGGGTCTCGCCGGGGGGGGGAGCGGTGCCGGAGGCCGATCGGGTTTGGTATCCGCTCGCCACGGCTTGCAGACGGACGGATTCTCCTGGGGCGACCTCCAGCATGGCCGAGCCGTCCGCCCCGGTCGTCCTGCCGACCTCGCCGGCCCGGACCGTGGCTCCGGAGATCGGTTCTCCTGTGGATCTGTCCCTCAGTTTGAGCTGGATTCGGGCCTGGGCGGAGGGTTGCAGGGTGCCGCTGGCGGAGGCTCGGCCCTCCTGAATCGGCTTGGTGACCTGGGCCGTCTGGTAGCCCGCTTTGTAGAGCCGGACGGTCACGCTCTCCCCACCCGGGATGGCCAGGCTCAAGGTCCCGCCCGCATCGGTATAGCCCTCCGCGGAGGCCTCGCCGACGGTGGCCTTGACCCGCACGCCCTCCAGGGGCCGTCCAGTGACCTTGTCGCCCACCCGGACCGAGAGGGTGGCCCGATCCGGTTCCAGGGCGACCACGGAGGCCAGGGTGGCGGCATCCACCTCCCGGGATTCCAGGCGGGACCTGTAGCCGGTCATGGCGACGCGGAACTCGACTCGGCCGGAGGAAGGGATGGCCAGCCGGGCCTTGCCATCCGGACCGGATGTCTGCGCCGCCGGGCTTCCGGACAGGGAGACCGAGGCGCCTGCCAGAGGCAACCGGGTACTTTCATCCAGGACGGTGACCGTCAGGACGCCCGTATCGGGCTCCAGTTCCAGGGTGCTCGTGGCCTTGCCCTTCTCGGGGGTGGCGGTGGCGGTCCCGGGGCGGTAGCCCGGTTTGCTGGCCGTCAGCGCCACGACTCCGGCGCCCTTCAGGGTCAGGGTAGCCCGGCCGCGGGCGTCGGTGATTCCCGTGCCGGAGCCCGCTCCCATGGCGGCGCTCAGGCTGGCTCCTGCCAACGGCGCGCCCGTGGCCTTGTCCTGGACCAGCACGCGGACCGAGACTTCGACGTCCAGGGGGACCAGCGAGAGGGTCTCCTCGCGTGCAGAGTCCCCGACGGAGAGGGAAGTCTTGAAGTCCTGATATCCCCGGGCCTTCACCTCGAGGCTGAACTCCCCGGTTCGGGGGAAGGCCAGCGTCGCCATGCCCTGGGCGTTGGTGGTCCTGGTGTCGCTCCCGCGACCGGTCTGGTGGACCCCCTGGATGGTGGCGTCGGGCACGGGCGATCCGCTGGCGGAGTCCACCACCGTGACCTTCAATGAGGCCTGGTTCGGACTCAGGCGCAGGATGGCCGTCTGCGGGCGATCCACCGAGCTGAGCAGGGGTGCCAGGTCCTCGGAGTGGTCCGGGTAACCCTCCTGGGTCACCGAAAGGGTTCCCTTGGCCCAAGGAGGGATGCCCTTCAGTTCGAGGGTGCCGCTCTCGTCGGTGCGTCCGTACTTCTGGTCGGGCCCCTTCCCGGATTCGTAGCGGGCCTCGACCCAGGCCGAGCGCAGGGCTCGCTGGTCTTTGGCATCGACGACCTGGATCCGCACCAGGCCTTCCTGGGCCATCCGGGCGATCTCCGTGCGCAGCTTCTCCAGCGCCTCAGCCTGCCTGCGCTGGGCCTCTTCATGGGCCCATCCGGCCAGGTTCTTCGACAGTTGTTCTCTGTAGAAGCGGATGCGGTAGGCCTCGGCTTGTTCCAAAGCTGCCTTGCTGGTCACCGAGGGCAGTCGTCGGGCCTCTGGCTGCTCCTTGTAGAAGACCCCGCCCGTCTCTTCGGCGAAGAACGAGTCCATGTGCTGGTTGTAGGCTTCCAGGCTCGCTCCAGTCCCGAAGAGAGCCACCCACCCGCGCGGGGAGAGGCGTCCTGGGCCGTTCTGGAAGTATCTCAGGTAGACGGGCCACCACCGGGGGTCTCCGAAGGCCTGGTCGGCCCAGGCCTTGCCGACGGTCTTGAACAACTGGGCGGCGTAGAAGGCGGCGGCGATCGGGCCGCCCTTCATGCCTGCAGCCAGGGAGACCAGGCTCTCGCTCAGCCGCCCCAGGACGGCCGGAGCCGATTTCCCCGCAGAGACGTCGCTGGCCAGCCGGGCGACGATGAGGATGGAGCCCAGATGCCCCACCAGGTTGTTGAAGCCGGCCAGGCGGCTGGTCTCGGAGGCTCCCGACAGGTAGACCAGGCCCTGGCTGACCAGGCCCAGGTCGGACTGGTGGGATTCGCACCAGTCCAGGCCGACCTCCTTGGCGATCTCGGCCTGCCCTTTGGAGGTCTGGGCATTCTCCAGGCGGGCCTGGATCTGCGCCCAGTCCAGGGGTTCGCGGGCCTGGACCGGGTGGAGCCCCAGGCTCACCAGCAGGGTCGCAAGGATCGAGAGGATCCTCAACCAGGATTTCTTCATTCGATGACCCCCCGTGTGGGAACCGGAGTCCCCGAAAGACTCCGCTTCAGAAATCCTTCCCGAAGTCGCTCTCAGGCACCCCGCCCTCGCCGACGTACCGCGCTTTGGCCTTCAGTTCCGGGTAGTTCCTGTCGGCCAGGATGGCCAGCGCCTGGGTGCAGGCCAGGAATTCGCCTTCGTCCAACAGACGCAGGGGCACCTCGTAGGCCGCGTACAGGTTGTCTTGACGGGTCAGGCAGAACTTCACCTGGGGGAGGTCGCCGTTCAGCCTGAGCACGTGTTGATAGAAGGAGGCGCTGGCGTTTGCGGGGACTTTGAAGAGCGGGACCAGGAAGTAGCAGAACTTCCCGCTCTGCAGGATGAGGACCTGGGGGGTGAAGTTGGACCCCTGGGCCTCCACCTTCCAGGTATCGGGTTTGGGGTGGGTGTGTTTGAGGCCGGCGGCCTGAAGCGTCTGGGAGAACCGGGAGGGCGGGAGCGGGGCCTCGGCGGCCGCCGGGGCCGCCTGGACGGCCCACCCGATCAGCAGGAAGGCCACCGCCAGGGATCGGAGACAGGGCACGAGTCTGGACATCGGAGGTTGCTCCTTGTGCAGCCGTCCAGAGGACTTCCCGCGCCCGGCAGGGATTTCCTCCCCCCTCCCCCCCCCCCCCCCCCCCCGGGGCCCCCGGGGGGCG
>Ga0334888_1000642_pt1 | contig 53726 bp, 62 predicted proteins | sample GraSluR1_MG_FD_207227 | JGI IMG/M metagenome (GOLD analysis project Ga0334888, IMG submission 207227) | Sludge microbial communities from methane-producing bioreactor in Wageningen University, Netherlands - Granular Sludge_3_08-R1 | ecosystem: Engineered > Bioreactor > Anaerobic > Unclassified ...
AAACCTTCCCACACCGAATATCTTTCTGACAATTTAAAAGCAAAGATCAAAGAAGAACTTATTAAAAAATTTAATGTAGTCACCGTCATTCCTGAAATAGTTGATCCGACATATCTTTATATTTTGTCGGATGTTAGCGTAATGTTCAATAAAGCAAAAACAGTTCTGTCTGAAGCAGAAATCCAAAGCAGAGTAAGAGAAGAGATTTTAAAATATTCAAATTCTTATCTCCAAAAATTCAACTCAAATTTTTATTTTTCAAAACTTCTTGGAATCATAGATAATATTGATTCAAGTATTTCTGGTTCTTTGATGGATTTAACTCTTATGACAAAAATATTTCCAAGAACTGGAATTGAAGAGCAATTTACAATAAATTTCTCAAATGCAATTGTACCGGGTTCCGTGTTTTCAACATATTACAACACTGGTATTACTGGATCAACTGCAAAACAAGCAATTTATGATGATGGTGAAGGAAATCTTTTGACAAAGGATGCATTGTTAAATATGCACGTGTTTAATAATATAGGAACGGTTGATTATACAACAGGAAAAGTTCAATTTTCTGTTCTTCCTTATTCAGTTCCATCTGATACATTTGATATAAGAATTCATGCAACTCCTGTTTCTGAAAATATTCATTCAGAAAACAATCAAATCATCATGATGGATGATTCAGCAGCAAAACAAGATTTTAATCGGAAACAAGGAATTGTTACCCATGTAACCGCGATCAATCTTGATTACAAATAATTTTTGATCAACAAAACGAGATACAATAAATGGATGGTATGAACGACAAAAAAATAACAGCATTAATTGAAAATTCTATCCCAAAATTTGTCACGATAGAATATCCTCGTTTTGTTGAATTTCTTAAAGTTTATTATTCACAGCAAGAAAACCAAGGCCAGCCTTATGAATTTTTGGCGAACTTGTTAAATTATGCAAACGTTGACGAAACAACGCTTGAGTATCTTGAAAATTTCAGTGAACAATTTTTATCCGGTCTTCCGCACGAAAGACTTGCAGCACTTGATAAAAGGAATCTGATAAAGAATATTAAACAATTTTATCAATCTGTCGGCACTGAAGCATCAGTAAAATTCTTATTCAGAATTCTTTACAACGAAGACGTTGCATTATATTATCCGACTGTTGACATTCTTCGTGCCTCAGACGGAAAATGGCAGAATGATTTTGTCATTAAAGTAACAAATTCACAACAAAATGATGAAATTAAAAGAATTGAAGGCTCAGAAATATACGGTTTCTCTTCTGGAGCTAAAGCACTGGTTGAAAAAGTCAAAACTTATATTGCTTCAAATGGATATTATGTTGCTGAATTGTTCTTAACACAATATGACTTGATGCACCCAATAACAAATTTTCAAGTAAATGAAAGTGTTATTGGCACATCTTATGATGAATATAGATTTAATGAGAAAATTTATTCAATCATCAATGATTATGAAATTCTTGTTCCCGGTTTAAATAATTTACCGGGCGACTTCATTAACATTCAAAGCAACGCAGGCGTGGATGCTTTTGTTCTAGTTGATGAAGTTCAAAAAGGAAGTATAGAAGATATTGAAATTATTACTGCTGGAGAAAACTATGAAATAAATGATGAAATTATTTTTATTTCTGATTCTGGAATGAAAGCAAAAGCAAGAGTTTCAAATATTGATGTTAATGGCGGAATTACAGAAATTAAAATAATTAATAATGGGTATGACTATCAAGAAATTCCTCATATTGACATTGATACTGAAAATGGAACCGGCGCTGAACTTTATCCGGTATCATCTACTATCGGAGCAATCAAGAAACTAAAATTTATTTCTTTTGGTGTTAATTATTCAATCAATGAATCAGATTCATCTGATCCTTCTGAAATAAATACTTTTCAAAATATTTTCGTTTATAATATTATAGGAGGATTTGCTGTAAATGATGAAATTGAAGGTTCTATTTCTGGAGCAACAGGGACGATTAGACGATATTCAAATAATATAATGGGCATTGCATTAATTGATGGAACTTTTATTGAAGGAGAAACCATTACTGGTCCATCAGGAACAGGAGTAATTTATAAACAATCAATTGCAATGATAAATTTTCTTTATGGTGCTGTTGGAAACTATAAAGGATATTTCAGAAACACAGATGGTTTCCTAGACTCTAATAAATATCTACAAGACTCTTATTACTATCAGGATTTCTCTTATGTTATCAACACAACAAAAGACAAATCTCTGTGGATTAACCCGTTAAAAAACACAATTCATCCAGCAGGATCTATTGTATTTGGGTTGATGGAAAAAGGAAGCGAACTTTATTCTTCTTCTATTGGTGGTATTATTTCTCCATGGCTCAACACGACAGAATTTTATAAATTCAGATTTGAGCATCAACCATATAATGGTGGGTTTTTGTCTGAATTCGGAAATACCCAAATTTCTTCTTATGAAGATTTTTATCTTTATGAACTTGGTTGGCTCAGTCCGAATGATTATGAAGAGGATCCTGATCATTTGACTTTAAATGCTTCAAGAAAATCTAATATTTGTCTTGGGTCTGATATAAAAATAGGAGATTTTGAAGAATCAAATAATGCTTCTAATACATCAACATTTACAAATTTATAAAAAATTGGATTAAAATAATATGTCAGCAACTATTTCAACGGCAACACGAATTCATTCTGCAAAAAAATTCATTGAATCATTAAACGAATTATATTTTTTCGCTTCAAAAATTTCTCCTTGGGAAGATGAACAGGCTCCAGGTGTAGCGACAAATGAAGTGGATGTTATCAACAACACAAGACGAGGTTTAATTTTCATGAAAAAAAGTGATCCTGTCGGCGTTCTTGGATTGAAACGCTTTGAATGGGATGCTGGTATTGTCTATACTCCATGGGATTCAAAGCATGATTTACATTTTTCAAGAAATTGGCTCGGTCCAGAACAACCTTTTTATGTTTTTGTACAAGACAACTCTTCCGGTGTGATCCAATATAATGTTTACCTCTGCATTGACAACAATCAAGGGTCTCCTTCATTAGATGCTCCGACTGGTCAATCAACAGATGTTTTTGAAACAACAGATGGTTATATATGGAAATTCATGTATAATATTCATTCTGACTATCTTGAATATGTAAATAATTCTTTGATTCCTTGTCCGATGAATGATGAACAAAAAACTCAAGCTCACTTGACAGTTGAACAAACTGTTACTCCGGGGACAATTAATCGTTATGAAATCGTTAACCCGGGTTCTGGATATACTTTTGCGAATATTGCAATTGATGGTGATGGAACAGGAGCAACAGCAATTATTGACATTGAGAACAATAAAATATCAAAAATTACTGTCACTGATCCGGGTTCTGGATATACTTTTGCGAATATTACAATTCATGGTAATGGAGAAGGCGCAGAAGTGAGAGCCGTTCTTTCTCCTGCAAAAGGGCACGGAAGTAATGCAGCAGCACAATTAGGTGCAACACACGCAATGACAAAACAAACTTTCATGGGAAGTGAACTTGGGCTTTTTACTGAATTAAATGCTTACAGAAAAATTGGACTTATAAAAGATGTCAAAGATTTATCTGGTGAACCTTTAACTGGAAACGCTTACTCTCTCATGGATTCCATTGAAGTGATAAACATTTCTTCAGTATTTTCTTATGTTCAAAAAATAGTAGGAATGTCTTCTAATGCAGAAGCAAGAATTTTTAAAATTGAACCACCTAATTCACCAACAGCAATTTTTTACATAAGCGATAGAATTGGAAATTTTGCTATGAATGAGTTCATTCAGCTTGAAAATTCTCCAAGCACGATTGCACAAGTCACAGACGTTATAAATAATGTTGTAGACAAAAACAGCGGAGAAATCGTGTATCTTGAACATTTACAGGCTATTCCTCGTTCTGCTGGTCAATCCGAAACGTTCATTTTTTCAATTGAATTTTAATTGAATTTTAATTGAACCCTGAAAGAAACGATAAAATTTTATAGGATACTAAATTCAAATGGCAATAAATTTCAACAAAAATCCGTTTTTTGATGATTACAATGAAACGAAGAATTTTCACCGAATTCTTTACCGTCCATCTATTGCTGTTCAAGCAAGAGAGTTGACACAACAGCAGACCATTTTACAGAATCAAATTGCCCGTTTTGGTAACCACGTTTTCAAAAACGGTGCAATGGTTATTCCCGGTCAGATAACGTTTGACAACAAATACCATTATGTTAAAATAAATCAACTTTATGATTCGGAAGAAGTCGTATTAAGTGATTTTGTTGGTTCAAAAATCATTGGTTTGACTTCTGGAGTTATTGCGGAAGTCATTAATGCTGTTGATATCGAAGGAGATGATCCAAAAACACTTTATGTAAAATACATTCGATCAGGAATTTCCAATATTCAGACATTTCAAGATGGCGAAATTCTTCAACGAACGGATAATGATCTTTTTGAATGCCAAGTACAAGGATCCACAGACTTAACCTCGTTTTCTTCTATTGGTATAGGTTCAGCATCATCAATTGAAGCTGGTGTTTATTATATTGATGGGTTTTTTGTCAATGTTTACAAACAAACAATAATTCTTTCAAAATATTCAGACACTCCGACATGTAAAGTAGGTTTAAGAAATTACGAAAGAATCATTACTCCAGAAGACGATCAAACTCTTAATGATAATGCTATTGGTTCGTATAACTATGCTGCTCCGGGTGCGTATCGTTATAAAATTGAGCTATTACTTGAATACATTAACGTAAATGACGAAGTTCCTGAAGATTTTATTGAATTACAACGAATTGAAGATGGAACCATCATTAATGAAATCAGAACGTCTGAATACAGTGAACTCGAAAAGACTTTTGCACGGCGAACTTACGATGAATCTGGAGACTATACAGTTTCTCCTTTTAATATTTCTATCAAAGAACATCTTAAAGATGAATCAATTCCTAGATTTGCAGACGGTAAATATCTTGTAACAGACTCTCCTTCTGGTGATGAATCAAAACTTGCAATTGGCATTGAGCCGGGCAAAGCATACGTTCGTGGTTACGAACGACAAAAATTAGCGACCACTTGGATTGAGACAAACAAAGCACGCTCAACAGCAGTTTATAATAATGCCGTTTTGAACTTTAATATCGGGAATTATATTTACGTCAAACGGTGTTACATGATTCCTGATTGGTCAACGTTTGAAACTCTTTATCTATGGAATGCAGTTTCTCTTCCGTCAGACGGGGACATTCCTGCAGGTTCTCCTATTGGCACAGCAAGAGTCCGAGGAATGGAGCTAATTGATAATTCTGCGGGTGCCGCGCATGAAGAATACGTTTATAAACTGTATCTTTTTGATATTAATCTAAATGACGGCGAAACATGGAGTTCAGTATCATGGATCACGGATTCTAATTCTTCAGCACAATTTACTTGTACCCCTAATGTTGGTGGTGATTATGCAGATTTAGATAACATGATTATCAATCCAACAAAAAAATCGAGTATCTTTAAACTTCCACACCAATATGTAAGGACACTCAAACCAAACGGAACAAATGATACTACATATACAGTAAACAGATATTATCCTTCTATTCCTGTATCTGCTGAATCCATTGAAATTGACGTTGGAACCAATGCTGTTCCTAATGCATTCACAGGAAGAAACTATATCATTATGGACCTTGCTGCTTCAACATCCACAACTTCTTTTGTTCCAATAAGCGACAGTGACGTAACCATTAATGGATCTGTTGTAACCATTACAGGTTTGACTGGACTTTCTGGATCAAATGTTAGTGTTAGTTTACCAATAGTTAAAACAATCTCAGCAGAAAGATCAAAGTCAATTACTGAAATCACTCAAGTTATTTCATCACCTAATACAGTGCCAGGTGAATTTGACGATTTATCAAGAGCAGACGGTTATAGATTAATTTCAGTAACCGACGGAGGTGATTCTGATAGAGATATCACCGAACGATATTTATTTGATAATGGACAAAGGGATTCATTTTATGATCTTTCACGAATTCAATTAAAATCAGGTTATAGCGCACCAAAAGGAAGTCTCACAGTAACATTTTCGTTCTTTTCTCATACACATGGAGATTTCTGTTCTGTTGATTCTTACTCTTCTTTGGGCACTTCTTTAGATGAATATTATTATGACATTCCTGCATATTATTCAGAAGATGGACAATATGATCTTGCCGATTGTATTGACTTTAGGCCAGTAATCAATTCAACCGGCGATTCATTTATAGGAACTGGTTCGCGTACATGCGAAATGCCTGTTGCGCTGTCAAATATTAGAATGGATTATGAACACTACTTGAGCCGTATTGACAAACTTTATATTGATTACACTGGAAGATTTGGTATTGTTGAAGGCAATCCAGCAGTTTATCCTGTTCCTCCTAAGTCTCCTTCTGACGGCATGGTTCTTTATGAAATCTTCATGACTGCATACACTTATTCTCCGAAAAATGCAAAACCAAAGTTTATTGACAATAAGCGTTACACAATGAGAGATATTGGCCGTCTTGAAAAGCGAATTAGTAATCTTGAATATTATACTTCGTTGTCATTGCTTGAAAAAGAAACCGCTCAAATGCAAATCAAAGATGTTTCTGGTTTTGATCGGTTTAAAAATGGTTTCCTAGTTGAGCCATTTAATTCTCATGGTATTGGCGATTCTTTGAATCCTGATTATCGTTGTTCAATTGATCCAAGATTGGAACAAATGAGATCAACCTTTTCATCTGATTCGGTGAATCTTGAATTTGACGAAACAAATTCAACCACTGTTCAAAAAACAGGGCCACTTGTCACATTGCCTTATACCTCTGTGCCTTTCATTTCTCAAACTTTGGCAAGTATGACAGAGAATGTCAACCCATTTGCTATTCGTTTGTTTGAGGGGAAAGTTAATTTTCAACCAGATTCAGATAATTGGTACGACACGAAGAAAAACGGCGATTTGATTGTAAATGATGATGCTCATTTTCAAGCACTTGAATTCATCGCAACTTACGGCGAAGGACTTAATGGAATTTCTTGGAATGATTGGGAAACAACGTGGTCAAGTTCATCAACTCAGGTTACTTCAAACAGAAGTCTTGAAATTGACAGAACAAGAGATCATGATACAGAAGGACAAGTTAGAACAATTACTACTGAAACAGCTACAACGACAACAATCGCAAATCAAACACGTTCTGGCACAAAAACAACTTTCTCTGAGGAAACAATTAACAAATTCCTAGGAGATAGGACAGTAGGAATAAATTATATTCCTTACATGAGAAGTATTCCTGTGCTAGTTAAAGTTGAAGCAATGAAACCTTCAACTGTTGTTTATCCTTTCTTTGATGATATTAATGTTTCGGCGCACTGTACTCCTGCAATTCGCATTCCTATCACCGACAAAACTGGTTCATTCTTGACGGCAGTAGGCAAAGAAGAAACTATTACTACATTAGGCGGCGGATCTGCAATTGTAATTTTTGAGTCTGATACTGAATTAACAATCGTCAATTGGAACCAATCAGCTTTCACTGATGGCCAAATTGTTACTGGATCGTCTTCGGGAGCGAAAGCAACATTGGCTGGTAATGCAAATATCCTTGCAACTACAGCAGGAGATGAATTAAAGACTGACGAAAAAGGAAGAATTGCTCTTATTTTCAAAATTCCTAATAATGATAATCTGAAATTTAGAACTGGCGAAAGAAAGTTTATTCTTAATGATCAACAGAATAATTCAGAAGCGAATCAAACAAAAGCAGAAGGAATTTTCAAGTCACTTGGTTCAATGCTTCAGCAAGAAGGAACTGTTCTTTCAACAAAGACTATTAGATTTAACAGCGAACCACTTAATCAACAAAGAACGGTTAGATCAACCACTTCAACAACAACGACAACAGCAACCGAATGGTACGATCCTCTTGCACAAACTTTCCTTGTGCAAGAAGAAGGTGGTTGCTTTGTAACATCATGTACATTATTTTTTCAGAAAAAAGACGAATCTGGATTACCAATCACATTCCAAATTCGTGAAGTTGTCAATGGATATCCTGGGCAAGCAATTATTCCTTATTCGGAAGTGGTTCTTTATCCTGAAGATATCAACATTGATGCTGATTATGCCATTGAAGGAACTACTTTTGAAATGCAAGCTCCGGTATTTTTGCAACAGGGAGTTGAATATTGCTTTGTTCTCTTGTCTGATTCATTTGATTATAATGTCTGGATTGCGAATATAGGACAAATTGACGTAACAAAAAAACAAATGATTTCAAAACAACCTTATAATGGCGTTCTATTCAAATCACAAAATGCTTCAACTTGGACAGCAAATCAAGATCAAGACATGAAGTTTATCTTGAATAAAGCAAGATTCCAAATTGAAACCGCTGAAGGATCTGACATTCCTTATATTGGTCAAGCATTTTTCAACAATCAGACACTTACAAATGACATTCTTGATATTAATTCAATTGAAACATTTGTTGATTCAACAAAGGTTAGGGTTCACCAGTTCGCGCATGGTTTTGTTGAAAATTCAAAAGTAACACTTAGTGGATTCAGTGAGTCTTCTAATTATAATGGAATTCCAGGATCAGAATTGAATGGATCGTTTTTGGTTAATAGTATTGAATTTGATTCTTACCAAATTGAAGTAATTACTCCAGCAACTGATACTGGATTGACAGGTGGATTGGGGATTGAAGCGACAAGAAACATTCAAATGGATGTTCTTCGTCCGAACATTTCAGAACTCGTTCTGCCTGGATCATCTTCTCTTTGGGGCGCAAAGACAACAACCAAAGATTATTCAATTGTTCCTATTGGTTCGTATTCTGGAATGAGTATTGATGAAAATAACTTCATGAAAGAATCAATGAGAATTTGTTCTTATGAGAACGAATCTTTCAATTTAAGCAACGAAAAATCAATTCAATTGATAAATATCATAAATAGCACAAACAGGAACATTTCTCCTGTTGTAGATATGAATAGATGTTCTGTTATTGCGGTTGCGAATAGAATTGATAATCACACAACACAAACTGCCGAATTTAATTGTTCTGTAACTGAAAATGAATCTTTATTAACTATTACGCATTCCGAGCATGGTATGGCAACAGGAGCGGCTATTTATATTAATTCGGACGTAACAATTGGTGGCGTTTCTGCTTCCTCGTTGACTGGTTATTATACAATATCTCGAATTGACGATAATTCATATTTTGTTGATGTCAATGAAAATGCCACTTCAACGGAGTCTGGTACAATCAACGTAACATGGTGCAACACACAATATAAATATATTCCTGAGAATTTTGCTCAAGGCGGAACTGCTATTTCAAAATATCAGACGAAAAAAGTAACCGTTGAAGAGCCAGCAATTGCAGTAAAAGTCTTAATAACTGCGGTGGTCATGAATGGTTCAAGCATTGAACTTTGGTATAAAAAACAAGGTCCGTATGATACATCACGTTTTGCTGATCTTGAATGGAGCCCATTAGGCGATCCTGATATATTTGTTCCTGTTTCTGAAAATGAAGAGGATTTCAAAGAATACGAATTCACAAGAGAATTTGAAGATGGCGAAGAATTCACTTCGTTTGCAATCAAAATTGTTTCAAAATCTTCAAGCACAACAATTGTTCCTATAATTGATGATTTGCGAATCATTTGTTTAGGAACCTGAAAATAGAGGACACTGAATGATTCCACAAGTTTCAATAACAGATAAAGTCGTTGACTTTATTGAAAAATCAAATCAAATTTCTGAAAATGTAGGAGATCCTTCTGATCTCCTAACAAATGAAAAAGATATTCTTATTTTGTCTGTTAATGAAATTATTGTTTCAATGAATGAAATTGATTTTAGATTGGGAGATTTGGAATCTCTTGTCACGACAGAAAAAGGAACGTTGGTTGGTGGAATCAATGAAATGAGAGCCACCAACTATTCCACTTTTGGTGCTGTTGAATCTTATTATGATCTTGAAGTTCAACGATTAGACGGAAAAATTGATAATAATGACGATTATATAATACATACAAATAATTTAATTGGTTCTCTTGGTTTTCTTGAAACGACAGATAAAACCTCCATTGTTAATTCATTAAATGAACTTGATTCAACGTCTTCTGTTGTGTCTAAAATTGAAGATTATCCAGACTTAGGAATTGAACAATTTATGGGATTTCTTAATGCAAGCAATTTTATAGGTCTTGATAAAGAGAATTTTTTGAAATATCCAGCAAGACCCGGTGAAGTATTATTTGGAGATTTAGATGGATTGAGATATTGGGGCGAAATCACGGGTGTTTCTGATTATGCAATGGCAGAATACAATTATAATGTAGCATTATCAGACAGGGATGAAATTGATGCCAATATAGTTGCCCTTCAAAATTATGCATCTGATGTAAATGATAATATCAATGCAGTTGGCGCAAGAGTTCCATATCCCATTGATACTCTTGTATTGCCTACAGTAGGAGCCACCACCGTAATTGATGCATCTCTCGGGGATTCGTTTTATATTAGTTTGAATAGAAATACTACTTTTTCTTTTATCAATTTTGAGTCAGGAAGAAGCATTACTATGCATATTGGTTCTGGAAATTCTTATACGATAACTTGGCCAGCAAACACATATTTTCCTAAAGGTCGCAAACCAACACTAACAGTCGATGCACGGGTTTCCGTGCAAAAATATTCAACGATGTATTTTATATCCCTTGATATAACATATTAGGTCTGATATTAAATATGGATTTTAGAAAAAAGCCATCTGGTGTAGTCATAAATACAAATAAAGAAGGATTTTTGAAAGCCAGAAAAATGAAAGAATTGATTCAGAAAGACAGAAATCGTCTTTCTGATTTAGAAGAAAGAATGAATCGGCAAGAATCAATTCTTAATGAAATTTTAACAATACTCAAAGAAAACAAACATGGCTAAACCAATTGTCACAAAGAAAGATACATTTGATCAATGGCGTTTAAAAGTAAACCAAGTTTCTGAAAATATCGGCGACGTTGGTTTTTTGAATACCACTGACAAATCCTCTGCGGTTGCAGCAATCAATGAAACCAAGACTAATTTAGACAATTCAATTTCAAATATTGGTAATCTTGCTGATCTTGATACGACAAACAAATCCTCTGCGGTTGCAGCAATCAACGAAATCAAGACCGACATAACAACAGAGTCAACCAGAATTTCTGGAGAATTTAGCACTGAAGTTTCCCGGCTTTATGGCGAAATTGACGCAAACACTTCTGATATTGACGATATCAATACAACAATCGGACCACTGGCTTCATTAACAACCGATGATAAAACATCTGTTGTCAATTCAATCAACGAAATCACACGAAGGCTTTTAGCGAATTATGATGTTTCAGAAGTTTCGTTTGATTTTCTGGTGTCTGAGGACGTTTTAGATGTTTTCCTTTATGACACTTCGCAGGACACAGATCGTGGTATTTGGCGTTTTCAAACACACACACTTAATTGGTACAACGAGACACTCAACACTGTTTCCCGTGGTCAAACGAAAGAATTTCCGGCTGTTGCGCTTATTGTAACAAGAGACAATGCGAATAGCGCAGTAACAATTTATGATGCAACTGATACGGATTTTCCTATGTGGATGAATTTTCCAAGAGGATCAATCTTTGCGTCTACAACAAAAATGCCAGTTTCAATGCTGAATGGTGTTTTGTGTGTAGGCAATTATGGAGAAGGATTGATCAAAATTGATTTCTTGAAAGAAATATCAATAAAGATAATGGATGACGGATATTATAAACCAATTGACGAATTGATTGCAAATAGGTACACCACATCATGGTCCGTTGTAAATTATGAACCAACTTATAATCTTGTAAGCAACAATATCAATGATGTTGCTTTGACTTATTTAAAAGATTCGGTTCCTGATCCTATTACTGGGCTTCATCCTGTTGTTATTGGCGTTTCAACTGATTTAGGTGCAACAATTTTTGATGGACCTGCTGGAATTGGAACCGCTGTTGATATTACTGGAGGAAGTTCAAATAATGTTTATTTTTCAACAGATAAACGACTGATTATTACGTTAAGTGTTCCTAATTATCCTGATGATGGGGTAAGAATAGGAGAAATTCCATCATCAAATACTACATATTCTTCATTTGGTACGCCTTATAACCATACTACAACAATAAAAACAACAAACACCAATCTTGTTAATGCAGGATTTTCCAATGATGTTATTTTCTTCAAAAATGATATTATAGCAGGAGCACAATATATTGATGAAAATTATCAGAATCCTGCACTTGTTTTCATAAAAGAAGACCAAAATCCTGATTTAGGAATGAATTGTTTTATTGATTACGCATATAATACTGGATGGATGGTCGGTGATATTAGAGGATGCTATCTTGCCGATACAGTTGAAGAAATCTTGACTTCTCCCGACGTTGAAAAAGACAGAACATATAAAGGAAACGATCTCACTGTAACAGGATCAATATCAAAAACACCAATTTATCCTGGTTCTGATTTAGTAAAATATTCAGGATTCAGTTCTGAAAATTATCTTGAATTGAATGATGCAGATTTTTCTGGTGTTCTTTATGTTTATGGATGGCAATATAATGGAGTTGCATGGGAATTCAAGTCAGGATTATCCACAGCAAATCCAATTGAAGGCGTTACAATCATTTCTTCAACATTAAAAATTGCTGGTTCTTACCCAAAAGCTCTTATTAGAGTGACAGCAACAGGACCACAACAAACCCAATTGCAACACATTGAATTAACCGAATCAAAATTGTTTTTGCCTGACGCAAAATGCACAATTCAAGGAAAAGGCGGACATATTAATTCACTGTCTTACGACAGAATAACAGATATTCTTTCTTGTGCCACAAGTGATGGTGTAACAGAATTTCAAGACCTGGTAGCAATCAATCATCTTCATGATAATGTTTCAATCAAAAAAGTTTCAACGATTAACAAAAAGAAAGCAACACTAAAAACAAGTGGAGCACATATTTATCTTCCTAAATCATCATTGCTTGATAAATTCAATGAAATGAGTTCAGCATTAGCAATTGAAGACACAAAAGAAGATTACTTGGGACTTCCTTCTGCCGATGGAATGGTACTTTCTTCATTAAGTTCAGGAGAAAGAATGTGGATCGGTGCCCCGTCTTCAGATGATGTTGCGACATTAACCAACGCAGTTACCGCACTTCAAGGAGAAATAAGCGCAAAAGATTCTGATATTTTGAATATTTCAAATGATATTGCAACATATTCAAGCAACATTAATACGGTCGGTGCAAGAATTCCTTATCCAATTGATACTATTAGAAGTTTTGGTGAAATTGCAAACGGAGGAAATGTTTCTATTGATGCAACACTTTATGACTCGTTTATTTGGAATTGCCCTTCTGGTTCAATGACTGTTTATATAACAAATTTCCCTGTTGGTAGAACTATACATTTACTTTTCTCGAATGGAGGAAACTGTTCAATCACATGGAGCGGTTTAACAATATGGTGGCCAAGAGGAGTTATTCCTTCATGGACAGCAGCAAGTGGTTATGACCGTGTAGTATTTTATAAAGTTAATAGTACCACTATTCAAGCAGCAGTTGCAGGAATGGATTTCAGACCATCTTAATAAGGGGCAAAATGCCAGTTTCAGCATTAATAAGAGGTAAGGGAGCAGTAAAAGCTCCAATAGGATTAATTGTTGGAATCCCAACAGACACTCCTATTCCACCATATTGGGCTGTTTATAACAGAGCCCAAGATTACTTTATTAGAGGAACAACAAGCGATTCGCTTGTAAATACTACAGCAGGTAGCAGTTCAATATCATTTTCAACCAATTCTGCTGGATTACATGTAGGATCCCAAGACAGGGAGTGTGAAATCGGGTATGTAAATGATTGTCGAAATAGTTGTCATTATACTTCAATTAATACTAGTGCATTAGGCAATCACGGACATAGTATTGGTATTTCTTATAGACCAAATGGAATTAGACTAAAATTGATTTATGCATATAGTGATTATTCTTATTTGTATCCCAGCATAATGATGTTTTCCACGGCGAGCCTTCCCAATCATACAAGTATTACTTATCTTGATAATGCTGGAAGTCGTCTTTTGATTTCTCATGCAAGCAGAACAGAATATTATAATGGATGGACAGCTCCAAACGCAAATACCGGAAGTACAACTGATAGTCACGTCCATACAATAGAAGTACGTAAACAAGATATGCGTCCCACGCATAATCAATATACAAATGTTGGCTGGGCCGGTGAGTGGCATGTCCATACAATTGCAGCACCAACATATTTGTCATATAGCCCTAAATATGTAACTTTAAGATCGTACCACCTTAAAGACATTTATAATCCTCGTGATTTAATAGGTATGTGGCCACATGCTGGCGCAATTCCAACCGGATGGCAAGTTGTTGGAGAAGTGAACGACAGATATATACGTTTTGCTAGTGCATATTCTGCCGGTGGAGGGAATGACACTATTGAATTGTCAGGCGTAACAGGAAACGTCTCTCATGCTCATCCTTATGGTACAGGCTCTTTAAGATGGAAAACAGCATCGCCATCAAGTCATTGGAGCGCTGTAGCTCATTCTCATAGTTATTATCAATATCAAACTTTTAGGCCAGCAACTCTTTATTTAAAATTCATCAGATATGTGGGAACCTAAAATGAAAATATTTCTCCTCCAAGAAGACAATTTAATTTACATGCAAAATGGCGATAAGAAATTATCGTTCATTAACATTGACGAATTCACAAAATACACAGGAGAAACTTTACCTGTATCAGATTACATTGATTATGAACCCAATAGTAATATATTCATTGTAGGGAAAAATGAAGGAATTCCTGTTCAAGATGAATCTCATAATTCGTTTTTTGAGCAATTGTTAAATAATATTGACATTTACATTGAACGTTATGAAAATCCTTTTTGGGGAATGGATGAATCCCAACAAACCAATCAAGCGTATATAATGAAAATGGCAGAAATCGTCTCAAGACGACAAATGGAAAACAGCAAAGATTTTTATTATAATAATGTTCCTTATAAGTCAGATGAAACTAATATTCAAGGAGTTCGTCTTGCAACAGAACGAATGATGGATAATATCAAGATTCCAACTTTCAAAGGAACTGAAATTGAAGGAACTTGGGCAGCAGCAGACGAACGTTTTATTCCTTTTACTGTTGGAGAGTTCAGAAAATTCTCTAATTATTATTTTGAATTAAGAAACAAGAATTTCACAAACTATACTTTGTTGTCTATTGCTTTGACAAAAATTTATAATAATGGTGCAACAAAAGAACAGATTTTAAACTTCAACATAGAAGATGGATGGGCATAAATGGCTTTTATTACGATCCCGACGAAAAATTTCAATGCTAGTCTTACAGCAACAGGAAATTCATCATTCGGTGGCCAGTCTGTTCATTTTGCACGTTTTTTATGAACACAAATTCATGAAGTATAAATAAAAGAAAGTTTCAAAAATAATGTTGAAAAAGGAGAAAGTAATGAAAACATTTAAAGGATTAGTATTACCGGTTGTATCATCACTTTTACTGGTTGGGTGTGCTGGTGATTACAAAGAATATGCAACTTCAATTGAACGCTCAAATAATGTTAATTCGGCGTTAGGCGCGTCATATTTTGAAAATCAAAGTAAAATCATGAAAGAAGTTGCAAATAATCTTAAAGGCAACGAAACAGCACTTGTTTTGTTCGCAATAATGAGCCAGCAAAATAACAATGAAATTGCAAAAACATTTAAAGCAGAACGTCCAGTTAAACCGACAACAGGAAACGATGTTCTTAATACTGTTGCTGGAACAACAGTTCCGACTCTTATTCGATGGGGAACGGGAGCTTTTATTGGAAGCGAAATTGTTAAGGGGCTGTCTAAAACACAAATTAAAATAGAAGGCGATGGCAACGTGCTGAATCAAGATTCTGGTAATGCTTATCAGGATGGTTCTGCTGCTCTTGACAATTTAAGGAATGATAATTCTGGACAGACACACAATGAACATCTTGCTCCTGAAGAACCAGAAATTCCTGAAGGTGAGTTTGTTCCAAATGAACCGCCGGCAGAATTTGATGATTTACCAATAGACATTCCATAAATTCCAGCAGAATAAACGGACAGTAAAATGAAAAAAATTTTTTTACTAATATTCTTAACACTATTTTTGGCTTTTTCTTCGGGATGCTCTCAAAAACACATTGATTATTCTATTGATGTTGCAATGATCAATGCTGATTATAATCTTTTGGTTGAAAGATATGATGTTTTGCGAGCATTTGTGATTTCTAAATGGGAGATTTTTTCTGAAGCAGACAAGATGAAACTTTCTACAATTAATGATAATGTTGAACGAATCATCAATAAAGTGGATGTATTACGATCTTTAAGAGCTTATGAACTTTCTCCAGCAGATATTGGATACATGTATACTCTTGGAAAGCAATCTTATATTATGTCCAAAGAAATTTATATGAATTATGAACCACAAATGTCTCAATATGAAATTTTATTGATTAAAATGTTTGATGATAGAGCAAAGGATCTTGATAAACAAATGAATGATCTTATGTATGACCCACAAAACGCAGATATCAATCATACCTTAGTAAGTATTTTGAATGTTGTTTCTGTTGGTCTCAAATTAATTCTACCATTATTGGTGACGTAATATGAAAAAAGGAAGAAAAACCAGTGAATTTGTTGTAACTATTGTTACATGTGTTTTATCTGCCGGTATTGGTCTTGGTCTTATTGATCCAAATATTCTTGATATTTCTGCAAAAGTTATTTCAGACGCAAGGGAGGCTTCAACAGGAATTGATGGTTCAAGTCTTCAAGCGATTCTTGATACCATCTATAAGATGTTTGCTTTGGGTGTCGGTGGATATACTGTTGGGGCTTATTCAAAGTCAAGAGGGGTTGCCAAAAGCAACACAAACATAAAAGAGGATTCTGATGAGGAAGACGGGTAAAGTTGCTTTATTTGTATTTTTTTCGTATATATTCTTATTCACGACTATTGCACTAAGCGCAAATTTTTCTGCAAAATGGGATTTTCCCAAAGAATATGAAGGGGTTATTCATGGGTTTAAAATTTATCATAACGGAAAAAATATAGCAACTATTGCTGATCCTTCAAAAAGAACCAGCAAATTTGAAGCAGAAATTGATGAATTCAACAAAAACGAATTTTACATGCGGACATACAAGACACACGGAGAAATAAAAGGGGAAAAGTTCACTGAATTTTCAGCACCAAGTGAAATCAGAGAATTAGAACAATTACCACCAGTTACTAACTTTTATTTCCACAGACTAAACGAATAAATGGAAAAACCATCAAAAGATTATGCAGACATAAACATATCTCCGATTCCTTTTTCGATAAAGGAACGGGGAATTTTTGGTTTCTTTAAGTGGAGAATTTCACAAAGACATTGGGTTCTTAATGAAGACTTTATTTTCTGGTGCGAAACATCAAAATTATGGATAAAACTTCCTAAAGGATTTGTTTCTGATGCTGCATCTATCCCTAAAATTCTTCATTTCGTTATAAACCCCATTGACGCAATTCTTTTTGGCTCTCTTGTTCACGACTTCATTTATAGATTTGATGCATTAATTGTCTGTAACGACGAAAATTTTGGTGATTGGACAATCGTAGAAAATATTTCACGGGATTACGCAGACAAATTATTAAGAAAAATTTCAATTCAATATGACAAAATTCCATGGGCGGCCGAGATTTGTTATTGGACAATAATCCCATTCGGCTATTTTGCTTGGAAACGTGCAAGAAACAGAAATTATAAATTAACCTCAGTGAATCCTGATCCTCATGATGTTTATTTAAACAAAGGAATATCGGTTAGGATATGAGTATACCAACAACAAAAGAAGAATTTGCAGAATATTGTTTACGAAATCTTGGAAAACCAGTCATTGAAATAAACGTTGACGCAACACAAATTGATGATAGAATAGACGAGGCAATTCAACTTTTTCAAATGTTTCATATGGACGCTGTTGAACGGGTTTTTCTTGGACATGTTGTGACAGAAGATGATGTTGCAAACGGATACTTGACTCTTGACGCTCCTGTTATCTCTGTTACAAAAATTGTTTTTTCTGGTTCTGGATTTGGCTCCGCTAACTTTGCAACAAACATATGGCAATTTCAGCATGATGTGTTTTATGAAATGGGGTTCACTTCAAATGGCGGAGCTTCGACATCAATGTCTGATTATATTATGAGAATGAGCCATCTTAAAATGGTTGAAGGAATTATTGCAAGTTATCCGACAATTCATCATTCAATGCACGGGAACAAGATTTATATTGACGATGATTGGTCAAAACTTCCTGTTGGTGCTTCAGTCATTTATGAAGCGTATGTTGCCCTTGATCCAGATGTATACACTTCAATATGGAGTGATATATGGCTTACTTCGTACACAGTCGCATTAATAGGAAGACAGTGGGGAGAAAATTTAAGCAAATTCCAAGAAGTTCAATTGCCCGGAGGAATTACGTTAAACGGCGATGCCATTTATGAAAAGTTTGATGCAAGACTGAAAGACCTTATGGAAGATTTAGACACAAGATGGACATATCCTCCTGACTTTTTTGTAGGATGAAAATATGACAATATCACCACATTTCTTTCATATTTCGTCTTCCGCTGAACAGAAATTGATGCAAGACCTCACAAGAGAAACAATTCAATTAAAAGGACTTGATCTGAAATACATTCCAAGGGATTCAAGTGATGCTGATTTTCTTTTTGGTGAAGACGTTCAAAGCACTTTTTCGTCGGCAGTTGTTCTTGAAATGTATTGTGAAGAACAAGCAGGATTCGGCGGAGAAGGCGATTTCTTGTTTAACTTCGGACTTGATATCAGAGACGAAGCAAAATTCATAATTGACAAAGTAAGGTTCACAGAAGAGGTAACAGATGTTTACCCTACAATAAAGCGACCAAGAGAAGGCGACTTAATTTTTTATGATCTTGCAAATTCCCTCTTTGAAATCACTTTCGTTGAAAACGAACGTCCTTTTTATCAAAGAGGAATTCAAACTGTTTGGGATTGCAGCGCAAAGAAAGTTGAGTACAACCACGATATCCTTTCTTCTGGTGATATAAAAGTTGACGCTCTTGAAGATAAAATTGATACACTCGATGATGGAAGCGATATTCAAAATGAAGGAGACGAATTTATTGATTTTTCTGAAGCCGATCCTTTTAGCGATAATAATTACTAATAAGGAAATAAGATGTCAATAACTTCTTTTTATTACAACAAATCCCTCAGAAGAATCGTCGTTCTTTTTGGTACTCTTTTTAATGGATACACGATCCAAAAAACAAGCGGAGCATTCATTAAAGTTCCGTTGTCTTATTCTTCAAAGAATAAGTGGTACGTTCAAATTAAACAGAATTTAGACAAGACTAATCTTGAAGCAATCATTTTTCCAAGAATGGGGTTCTTGCTTACCAGCATTGGAATTGATTATGAAAGAAAAACGTCAAGTCTGAATTATTTTGCATCAAAACATGTTGATCCTAATCAGTTAAATAAAATTCATGTTCCAACGCCAGTCACGTTGAATTTTTCTCTTTTCATTGCGTCAAAAACAATGGATGAAGGACTTCAACTTATTGAGCAAATTATTCCTTATTTTGATCCAACTTTCGTGGTTGAGATTGACGAATTAGATTCTTTTGAAACTCCAAGAGATATTCCGGTAACTTTAAATTCCGTTTCTTTTGATAATGATTTTGTAGGAGCCTTTGACGGAAATGATTTATACACATGGGAATTGCAATTTACAGTGGAAACTTATCTTTATAAAAACATTACTCCTTCAAAGATTATTAAGAAAGTTGTCGTATATACACATATTGATGCGGCAGACGGAGTAGAAGAAAATTATAAAGAAAAATACACAGCAGAAGTTGATCCATTCACGGCTGCCATTGACGATGAATGGGCTGTCTTGGAATCTTGGGGATTGGTTGACAAAGACGAAGAACATTCTTTTTCTTTTCCTTCTTCTTCTTCTTCTATTGGTGGTATTATTTCTCCATGGCTCAACACGACAGATTTTTATAAATTCAGATTTGAGTATCAACCACAATCAAATGGTTTATTATCAGAATTTGGAAATACTCAAATTTCTTCTTATGAAGATTTTTATCTTTATGAACTTGGTTGGCTCAGTCCTAATGATCAGGATACTGATCATTTGAATTTAAATACTTCAAGAAAATCTAATATTTGTCTTGGTTCTGATATAAAATATGATTAAAATAATATGTCAGCAACTATTTCAACAGCAACACGAACTCATTCTGACTACCTTGAATATGTAAATACTGCTTTGATTCCTTGTCCAATGAATGATGCTTGCTTGGAATCTTGGAATCTTGGTTGATAAAGACGTAGAAGCATTCCCAGAACCAGAATAAAAAATATCGGCAGAATGGAAAGTTTTCTGCTGCTATTTTCAATGATTGTTAAATGTATTTTTCAAAGATGATGCATCAAGTATCGGGATTGTCTGAATTATTAACAAAGGTTTTTTGTGTCGTTATGAAAAATTATTTCCTTGGCAACCAGTTCAATCGGAACGTAAAAATAAATTTCATCTTCATCCAAAGATTTAAACTCCCACAGATACTTCGGTTTACATCCTTTCGGAAAACCAACCTCAACTTGACTATACGGACCTTGATTTCCTCTCGGATGGCAGCAATGAATGATGCTTGCTTGCACAGACATACTAAATCCGTCATTGCAAACAATACGAGGAGCTAATCCGGCTTTATGAAAATCGAGGTAAAAATTCAAAATCTGAACAACTTTATTGATTTCTTCCATAATATCACTCCGTAATCAGTTTTATTTTTTCGTCAATTCAATAATTTTGTCAGCAATTTCTTTCATGGAACCATTCATTGCGTTAATTGAATGAACCTCTTCTCCTTTGAACTTGACACATATAGTTTTTTTGTGATTCCAAATATAATGATATTCAATTGAAAAATCTGGATATTTTGGGCTCTTCCAAATTTCAGTGAAGTTATCATTAGGAAATAGAACATTGACGAATTTTTTTTCATAATCAGTGAAAGATTCAAAAATGCTCTGGTAATTATCAGACATGTTTCTCTCCCAAAAGTTTAATCTTACCAAGAATCTTATCTATCATATTACTTTCAAAAATTTTTCTGTCAATGAAAAAGAAGATGCACCTCCGTTAAAATTTGCGATAACGGTTTGTCAAAATCCATCTCCAATTGAATAGATGACGAAACATAACAGCGGAGTAGAAAGTTGCCAACGGAACAAATAAATCAAAAACCTTGATGTGAGTTTAGCAGACTTTAACAATGTTAGAATCTCCCTAAAATGATAGGTAAGCCTAAAACACGGAACATTTTAATTTATTAGTGCTGAAAAGCTCTTAAAATCACTTGTATTGAAATATTGCTTCAATGTATAGTCAGCTATAAGTGAATGGTTAAATCTTGCTTGGAATCAATCCTGCTTATTCCTAGATGATATAATCTTATAAGCCTTATAAATTCCTTTCAATGAAGTATAAAATTAAGACCAATCGTAGCGAAGCTACGATTGTGTCTTATTCGGCGACAGCCGAATTATAATACAAATCGTTGAGTGAGGTTATATGCATCATAAACTCCTTTCAATGATGTATACCCGTTGAACGATATTATATGCTTTTCTGCAATGAAGTATTCAATGAAGATCAAATTTGAAAAGTTGATATAAGTATCCAAATTAATTTTTAAATGATTTGTACAAAGTTAATTAGAATTTTTCATCCTTATTAGCTCTATACAAACCATTCAACGATTTAGTGTTTTAACTTGTTCATATATCATCGGGATCAATGAGGCTGCGCCTCATTGATCCCTTCAAGTGTAGCGAAGCTACACTTGAAGTATCATATTCAAAATTTAAATGTTTTTGATTATTTGAAATTTTTTATTTGAAGATAAAAACTTGAAAAATACTTAATAGAATCAAAAGACAAAATTTACCCCTGTCAGAATTTTTGAAGGGCGGAAAAAGGGGTTTTTTATAAGAAAATGACGGGTTTACAACATTTCATTGGTTTCAGAAAAAATTTTTTCTTTAAAAACCAATAAAAATTCATTTTTTTATAAAACTTTTTATATCCTTCAAAAATCCTGACTCATTTTGGTTGTATTTTTGCACAAGCGGAAATCGGTCTTGATATGGTCCATTGAGATTTTTTCTTTTTCTCAAATCGGGAAGATTTTAATTTATTTTCTTTAACTATTAAGAAAATCCCCTAAATCTTCCATCTTAACGTACAAAGTGCCGTCGGTCAGAGTCATTTTTCAGACTCTCCAAAAACCAGCTCTTATTAGGAGTAGGCCGATCAAACACTTTCTCCCCGGGGTGGATTAATTTTACCTTCTCAACAAAATATACTCTCTCTCGGCAGAGAATATACCTGTATCTGGTTCAGGGAGCCCTTGCTTGTGCTGTCTTTGCCCTTGCGTGTTCATGGTCTAGGGTAAGTGACCTATTAGAGAACACGTTCCGCTTCTGGTTAAAAAGGTGCCATCAAGCGGGGGAGACTATGAAGCAATACACGAAAGAACATCATACCTTATTAGTCCTTCCGGTTTCTTCAATTGTCTTGGAGCGGCATTCGTCTAATTTTCCGGCAACGTGGATAAGCGTTGTAGTTCCTTCTTAATTAACGGCTCCGTGGCAGTATACAAACAAACATTGCCGAATGTCTGTCTGTATAAAAAACTAAGTTAATGTTTGTCTGATCCTTGTTCTTTATCTACTATGTATATCTATATATTATATATCATGTTGAACCAATTGTCAAGCATAAAAAAATTTTTTATTCTATATACTATATGTATATATATATCATGCTGAACCAATTGTCAAGCATAAAAAACTTTTTTATTCTATATATTATTTAATATTTCTGGATTTTGTAAATATTCTTTTTGGCAATCATGACATAAACAAATTTCAGATGAAACAAGTTTATGTTTGACTTTTTTAGTGAATGACATTGCTTTCCCATAAAATTCTTTTCCGCACTTCTCACATATTAAATCAGATTTTGGTCTTTTAGAATATTCTTCTCTTTTTATCTTGGCTAAATCTTTTACACGGTTTGATTTTCTTGGTTTTCCAGATTTAAGTGGTTTGATTTCGTCTTTGCAAATATTACAAAGATATTTCAAATCAAAAACTTTTTTGTTTTCATCTACTATGGTCAAATTCACATATGGATTTCCAAAAAACATCCTGGCACATTTTTCGCAGTAATAGTTTTTTTGAATCGGTCTTTTCACTGATTTTCTCCTTGTATTCTGCAACATTTATAATTTCGTCTGGATTATCCCAATCAATATTTAGTTCACGGTAATCAGCCACTTTTTTGGTGGGTTTCCAGATTTTGACTGTTGCAGAAGGAGCCACTGCTTTGTTGTCATAAAAAGCAAGATACGGAAGAGAATCGGACAAGGAAGAGTTGTCAAAAATGTTCATTGTTTTGTTACCTCATGAATTGTTTTGATCTCATTCACTCAACTTTCAAAAATAGATTAAACTATTTTGTGTTCATCGTCAACAAAAAAAGATCATTTATCTCGAAAATAATTTTTGTATAAATAATAGTGAGATATAAACGATTTGCCAGAATTATGAGGGAATAATATGGAAAAAGATATTACTCTTTATGAACAGAAAACGGAAATTTCAAATTCTGATTTAGAAATGATCCAAGATTTAGAAGAAGCAAGAGAAACGTATAAAAATTTGATTGAACAGGGGAAAAACGGGCTTCAATTATCTTATGACTTGATAACTGCTACGGAACATCCAAGGGCAATTGAAGTTTTTGCGAATTTGATTAATTCTGTTGCGAATATCAATGGAAAACTTGTTGATCTTCAGTCAACCAAAAATGAAATCATAAAAAAGAAAGATGAAAAACAAGAAAGTGTTGGTGGAAATAATGTGACAAATAATTTATTTGTCGGTTCTCCTTCAGATTTATTAGAAATTATACAAGCTAATAAAGAAAGTAATCTTTCGTACTAGAACAAGAAAGAAATGATTACTTCAATGAGGATTTAAAATGGAGTTTGATGAAAAAGGATATAGGGGCAATACTAATATTCGCCCTAAAGGTCTGAAACAAGATTGGACCAAAGAACAAGTATTTGAATTTGTAAAATGTTCAAATGATCCTGTATATTTCATTAAGAAATATGTAAAGATTGTCCATATTGATAAAGGCATCATTCCTTTTGAATTGTGGGATTTCCAAGAAGAATTTGTTAATATTCTCCATAACAACAGAAGAGTTATAGGGCTTTGGGCTCGCCAGCAGGGAAAGTCAACATCAATTGCTTCATATATGCTTCATTATGTTCTTTTCAATCCTAATAAATTTTGTGCAATACTAGCAAACAAAGCAGACTCAGCAAGAGAAATTTTAGGAAGAATTCAACTTGCGTATGAATTGCTTCCTTTTTGGCTTAAACAAGGAGTCATTGATTGGAACAAAGGCTCATTTTCATTAGAGAACGGGTCAAAAATCATTGCAGCGGCTACAAGTTCAGATTCTATAAGAGGAAAAAGTTTGTCATTTCTTTTATTGGATGAGTTTTCATTCGTTCCCAAAAATATGGCAGATGAATTTTTTCGTTCTGTGTATCCTACAATTTCTTCGGGTAAAGAATCAAAAATTGCTATTATTAGTACTCCTTATGGCATGAATCATTATTATAAATTATGGAATGAAGCAGTCAATGGTAAAAATGATTATGTCCCTCATTTTGCTGATTGGACTTGTGTTCCTGATAGAGATGAAGCATGGAAAATTGAAACAATACGGAATATTGGCGAAGAAGCGTTTAATCAAGAATTCGCTTGTGAATTTCATGGAAGCGCGGGAACGCTTATATCTGCAAACAAACTTAAATCAATGACATATCGTGATCCTATTTTCCAAGATAGTGATGGGTTGAAAATTTATTACGCTCCAGAAAAGGATCATTCTTATATAATGACAGTTGATGTTTCAGAAGGAACTGGATTAGATTATCATGCAATAAATGTTATTGACATAACAGATTATCCTTATCAACAGGTAGCGGTTTTCAGAAATAAATTTCTTGATACTGTTTTGCTTCCCGATGTAATCCTTTCCCTTGGAGAAAAATATAACGACGCTTTTGTAATGATTGAAATCAATTCAATTGGTCAGACTGTTGCGGAAATATTGTTTACCGACCTTGAATATGAAAATTTGATGTTTACAACAATGGCAGGAAGAAAAGGGCAGGTTCTTGGTGGATGGTTTTCTGGTAAAACACAATATGGTCTTAAAATGACGAAACAATCAAAAAGAATTGGCTGTTCATTATTGAAAACTCTTATTGAAAATGACCAGCTTATTATAAATGATTACGATACTTATTCTGAATTGACAACCTTTGTTAGAAACAAAGGAAGTTATGAAGCGGAAGTTGGATGTAACGATGATTCTGTTATGTCTCTTGTTTCTTTTGCTTGGATAACTGGACAACAGTATTTTAAAGAAGATATGGAACAAGACCTAAGACAAAATATCAACAGAAAAGTTGTTGATCATTTGGAAGAAATGCTTGTGCCATTCGGATTGATTGATGATGGAACCGAGTATATGTCTAATGAAGATTTAATTAGAAAATCAATGGAAATCAATTATAATGATTTTTAAAAATTCTCTGATTTCTCTATAGTATAAATAAATATACAATAAACTTTACTGGAATAATGCAATCTGAATTTGCATTATGCTGAATTTAAGATTACCATAAACAAATAAGAGGCACAAATATGTCAATGGCTACACAACTCAGTCCGGGGATCGTGGCCCGCGAATGGGATTTGACCCTAATGGTTCCACAAATTGCTACCGCTGGCGCGGCTTATGTTGGTGCATTTCAGTGGGGACCGGTAAACAAAGTCAAACTTGTTTCTTCTGAAGAGAACCTTGTAAGTATTTTTGGTACTCCAAACTCGGATACATTTCTTCACTGGTTCTCTGCAAAAAACTTTCTTGATTATTCCCGGAATTTGAAGCTGGTTCGCGTTATTGAAGCAACTGCATTGAATGCGACTTCAACCGGAACCGGCGTCCAGATTATTAATGAAGCAGAATGGGTAGATCAACATTCGGCAGGAACAAACAATGTCGGTGAATTTGCTGGTCGTTATCCGGGTGAGATGGGCAATTCAATCAAAATTGAGATGGCTGACGGTAAGTCATTCGGTGCTGTTACTTCTGTAACAATTACTGATGTTGGTTCTGGATATTCGACTGATGCAGATGATGGCGCAACAGTAACCTTTTCTGCTCCCGGTGGAACCGGTGTAACTGCAACAGGAACCCTTAATGTTGTGAATGATGTTGTAACTGGAATTGAAATTACAGAAAATGGATCGGGCTATCGGGTCGCCCCAACTGTAACAATTCCGCCCCCTGCTGGTGGTGGCACTGCTGCAACAGCAACAGCAAATCTTTGGGCTTATCGCAATCAGTTCTTGACTAATCCAGGAACTTCTGCCGAAGCCGCTGCAATGGGTGGCGCGAATGATGAAATGCATATTGTTGTTATTGATGCAGATGGAAAAATTACTGGTGAGGCCGGTAATGTACTTGAACGTTTCTCGTTTGTTTCTAAGGCAAGTGATATCAAGTATTCTGATGGAACAACTGCATATTATGTCAGTGTTCTCCGTGACCGCTCAAAATATGTTTATTGGATGGATCATCTTGAATCAGATTGGGGACAGCCTGCATCTAATATCACTTTTACACAAATGGATACTCCTCATTCAGTAACTCTTTCTGGAGGAACTGATGGTAATGATGTAACAAATGATGAACTTATGCCTGGTTGGGATATGTTCAAAAATGTTGAAACAATTGATATCGGTATCCTCATTTCTGGTGCTGCTGACAATGTTCTGAAAGAATATCTTATCCAGAATATTGCAGAACACAGAAAGGACTGTGTTGCTTGTATTTCTCCTAATCTGGATGATGTTGTTCATAACAACACAAATGAAGTTTCAGACGTTCTTGCTCTGAGAAACGTTCTTACTTCATCTTCATATGGTTTCTTTGATTGTAACTGGAAATACATGTTTGACCGTTACAATAACACTTTCAGGTGGGTTCCTTGTAACTCTGACACTGCTGGTCTTATTGCATATACTGATGAAATTCGTGATGCATGGTGGTCTCCTGCTGGTTACAATCGTGGTCATCTTAAAAACGTTGTCAAACTTGCATGGAATCCTGATAAGACTGATCGGGATGAACTGTATCAGAACGGTGTAAATCCGATTGTTACGGTTGCTGGCGAAGGAACGATTCTTTTGGGCGACAAGACAATGTTGACCAAGCCTTCTGCTTTTGATCGTATTAATGTCCGTAGACTGTTTATTACTCTTCGGAAGGCGATTACAAAAGCAAGCCGTTATGCACTCTTTGAATTCAATGATGCCTTTACCCGTCTTCGCTTTATTCAGATCGTTGAACCGTATCTCCGTGACGTTCAGGGCAGACGTGGTATTATTGATTTCAGAGTGATTTGTGACGAGACAAATAACACGGGTTATGTAATTGACAGCAACGGATTTGTCGGTGATATTTACGTGAAACCTGCAAGATCAATAAATTTCATTACACTAAATTTCGTTGCAACTCCGACAGGAATTGAATTTGACGAAATCATTGGCACGTTTGGCGATTTCTGATTAACACATAATGGTTGAAGAGAAACGAATAAAAGACCGTTTCTCTTCAACCATATTTACTTATGAAATTTTTCAAAAAAATTCTTTCTTTAGCTCAAAAAACAAAATGGAATCCATTCCTTCAAAAATTATTGAAATAAACGATAAATGGAATAAGTCAAAAACATTTCGTTATTTGAGTGATGAACTTATTTTTGGTAAAGTAGATTATTGGCAAACACCAAAAGAATTTATCAAGAATGGATTGGGCGATTGTGAAGATTTTGCAATAGCAAAGTTTTTTGACTTAAAGAAAGAAGGTTATGATACTTGGATTGTTTATTGTATGGATAAGACTTCTGGTCATACTGTCTGTGTGGTTGACGATTATATTCTTGATTTGGATCGTATATATGATTTGCGAAAAGATAAATATTGGAAATATGTTTCGGTATATGGTTTCAATCTTGATGAATTTAAAATTTTCAAAGAATTCAAGCCAACAGGAAAAAATCTTGGAATCCATAATTTGAAATCATGGACAAATCTTTTAGAAAGGATGAAATGATGTTGACAGAAAAAGTTAAAACATTTAAAAAAATGATGGAAGAACTGGAAAAATATCGGAGAAAGCCAAATATTGTTCATTCTGCTCAATATACAGGAGATATTGATAAACTTCCTGATGAAATAACAAAACATAAAATGTTCAAGATAGACAAAGAAGGGCCGTATATTGAAACGCATGAAGGTAATATGCGGATTTCAAAGGGCGATTTCATTGTCATTGGCATAAAAGACGATATGTTTCCAGTTAAGCCATCTATTTTTAAACAGAATTACACAAAAGAATGAAAGACTTTAAAACATTTATTTTTGAAGCTCCAAGAGGCCGTTCTCCAAAACCCAAACAATCATTTGACGAAAAAACCCACGGCCAAAAACTAGAATCATTTAAATCTGGTCTTCGCAGATTGAACAAGATTTATCGTGCCGTTAATCCAGAAAGAATTGATACTGGAAACAGATGGGAAGTCAAGTATTCAGCAAAATCATATAGCCAATATGAAGAGGCGAGAAAAATATTTTTAAATTTCGCAGACAATTTTGAACACTGGGTTTATAAAGAACTTATTGACCCAACATTAGGTAGATCAAGCGAGTCAAAAAACAAAGAACCAGAATTGCAAAAAAGAGTTAGAAGCACTGCATGGACTGCTTTTATAGGATTGTCTGGCGGCAGTGCTTTCCCTACAAGTGGTATAGAAGAATCTCCTGATTTTCATAGATTCATCAAAGAGAAAAACACAAATGTTAGAAGGTGGAACGAGCATTTTAAACAAGCATTCCGTGCAATACAAGATTATATTGATGATATGGGAAAGGCAGACATAATTCCCAAGAAAGACGAAATCATTTCAGTAAAAGGTATTCGTGTTATTATTCCTGCTGCTGAACGAACATCCTTCCATGAAAAATATATCAAGAATTATATTCAATATGAAATTCCGTTTGTTGTGGATTTATTGAATAAAAATGGTTTCAAGACATTAACCAGACAATTAGAAATTGAATTTAATTTTGATAATAGAAGTGTTCTTGGAGGAGAATTTCACCACACAGAAAAAGGCAAGGTGACGATTTATACTCTTGGAATGAGTGAAGGGAAAATTGCAAGGCAAGTTTTGCTTCATGAACTGGCGCACAGATTTTATTATAATAATTTGAAAAAAAGTGTACGGGATTTGTGGGATGATGTTATTCTTAAACATCGGTTTGTTGTCACGAAAAGTCATATCAAAACAATTCTGGATATGGTAGACGAAAAAGGAAATCTTCCTAAGAACATTGAAAGATATATCAACTCTTTGAGTGATCCAAGAGAATACCTTGCAACTTATTTTATAGTCAATGAGATTCATGGAGAAAGAATAGGCAGTAAAGAAAAATTAGAAAAGTATTTGAATCGGTTAGAAGGAACGAATACTTATAAAGAATACATTTCTGACTATGCCGGAAAAAATGCGGCAGAGGCGTTTGCAGAAGCATTAGCATTGTATTTGCTTGAAGGGCCAAGAAGACTTCAGCCTTTCACCCGAAAATTTTTGAAAATGATTGTTGGGACAACAGGAATTTATTTAAAAGAAAATAATCAAACACAAGAAAAAATGAAAACATTCAAAGAATACACCGAGAGTATCAACGAATCGTCCTCTAATATTTCGTCTTATACAAAATCTCCACTAAAAGTAATTGTGAAAGGAGTAGATTTTGATTTGTCTTTTAAGAAAGGAAAAATGGGATTTGATGCCATTCTTTCTAACCAACATGGAAAGAAGGTTATTTCAAAACTAAACAAAGATCAGGACATTGATGCTTTTATTGCACGAATGAAAGAAGTTTATAAAATTGATATCAAAAAGAAATAAATGCCTGCTTTAATTGTAAAATCCCTTGCTCAAAAGACAGGAAAATCAACCAAAGAAGTTGAAAGAATGTGGAGCAAGGCTAAAGAAGCAGCAAAAGAAAATGGGCCGCAGAGAAGAAATTATTTCGGATTTATGTGGCATCATAAATACTAATGAAGAATTTTCATTTTAAAGAAACACTTACAACATTAAGAGGATAACATGGCGGACCTTTCAATTAACGCTTTCAAAGGCGCATTTATTTCAGGGGCAAGGCCTAACCTGTATGCTGTTACAATTGCAGAACTCGGCAGTACACTTGAATTCGTTTGTCGCGGTTCTCAACTCCCATCAAGCTCGATTGGTATGATTGACGTTCCTTATATGGGGCGCCAACTCAAGGTTGCTGGTAACCGTATTTTTGCAGACTGGACTATTACTGTACTCAATGATACGAATTTTGCTGTTCGTCAAGCAGTTGAAGCGTGGTCTTCTCTGATTAACGGACACGTATCAAACGTTGGACCGGTTGATATTAATGCTTATTACAGAAACGCAACCGTTCAGCAACTTGATCAGGCCGGCGGCATTCTGTACACTTATGAATTCAAAGACATTTGGCCGACAGAAATTTCTGAAATTGAATTGGCTTTTGACTCGAATGATCAAATTGAAGAATATACAATAACCTTCGCCGTGGGCTCTTATTGGCTTTCTAACGGCGCTGTATAAGTGATTTAATATGTTTGAAAAAATTTTTGAGGCCTTCGGGCTTGATCTAAAAAAGAATAAACTTGACTCTCCACAGATCGTCAAAGATACATACGATGACGGTGCTGTGGAGGTCATTGATTATGGTGGTGTGTACTATGACGGATACACCGATGTTCTAAAAGCGATTTCTAATGAACGTGAACTAATTCTTTTGTATCGGGAAATCTCGTTTATTCCGGAAGTGGATCAAGCAGTAAATGAAATTGTCAATGACGCAATTGTTTATTCAAAATCTGCACAATTCCCGGTTAAAATAAATCTTGATGGTGTTGAACTATCTGACAATATCAAGAAAAAGATTGTTGAAGAATTTGAAAATATTCTTGGTCTTCTTAAATTTGATAATAAAGCAGATGATACTTTTCGTCAATGGTATATTGATGGAAGAATGCCTTTTTATTTGTACGTTGACGAAAATAAGAAGAACAACGGGATTACAAAAATTATAGCAATTGATCCAACGAAAATCAAGAAAATTCGTGAAATAAAAAAGAAAATGATTGATGGGGTCGAAAAAATTTATGATATAGACGAAAAATATATTTATTTTCCTGATAATAACACCCCTGTTGAATTTGTCAATAAACCGTTACAGTCTTATAATATTTCCGGTGAAATGCACAGGGGCATTGAATTAACTGCTGATTCGGTTGTTTTTTCTACTTCTGGTCTTATGGACGAAATGAGAATTATGGTTTTGTCATATCTCCATAAAGCGATTAAACCAGCCAATCAGTTGAATCAAATGGAAGATGCTATGCTTATCTATAGAATTTCCCGTGCTCCTGAGAGACGGGTTTTCTATGTTGATGTGGGCAATCTTCCTAAAAATAAAGCAGAATCTTATCTTCAGTCATTGATGTCAAGATTCAGAAATAAGTTGTCTTATAATGCAGCTACAGGAAAAGTGAGGAATGAAAGTCACATTAAGTCAATTCTTGAAGACTTTTGGCTTCCTAGGCGTGAAGGTGGTAAAGGAACGGAAATATCAACAATTGGTGGGAACACTACTTTTGCTGGGATTACTGAAGAGACAAATTATTTTAAACAAAGACTGTATAGATCGTTGAACGTTCCTATTGGCCGTGTTGATCCCGAAGCAATCTTTGTTTTTGGTAAGTCTGGTGAAATTACCCGTGATGAAATAAAATTTTCAAAGTTTGTTAATAATTTGAGGAACCAGTTTGCTCAAACGATTTTTGATGATATTTTGAAAACTCAACTTATTCTGAAAAAAATTATTAAGCTCAATGAGTGGGAAGCGATTCATAAAGGTATTTTTTATCAGTGGGAAGATGATTCTCATTTTTCAGAAATGAAAGAACTTGAGACTTTGAATTTTAGGATGGAAACTCTTGATCTTGTCAACAATCATCGGGAAAATTATTTCTCGAAAGGATGGATTAGACGACATGTTTTATTCCAAACTGAGGAAGAAATCAAAGAACTCGAAAAAGAGCGTGATAAAGAGCAAGAGACAGAAATAGAGGAAGAACCCGAAGAAAAAGAACCACGTCCCGTCCCTGTTGTAAGACAACAGCCCGATGAAGAGGACGAAGAGGAGCAAAAATGAAATATAGGGAAATCATAATAGGCGCAATTGACGGTAGTCCGTCTGAAGTTGAAAAATCTTTTGACTCTGCTATTAAGAGGGAAATTCTTAAACGGATTGAAGAAAAACGCGCGGAAGTTGGCGCAAATGTTTTACATAATAATGAAACACTAAACGAAATGAAAAACGTAACCCTGACCCAGATCCGAAAATCAGTAGAATCATCTGGTGGCAATTTCAAGAATTGCAAATTCTACTTAAACGGAAACGATGCTTATGAGGTAAACGGCAAGGTTTACACCAAGAAGGAGCTGATCGATGTGTACCTCGCTGGTGGTCTTTAACAGCGGCGCAAAACACACGAAAAAGGAAGTTAAAGAGGGATAAATGGCAAAGCTAATTACGGATATCATTTTTGATAATTCAACAATGATATCCGAGTCAAGAGACGGAACAAAAGAACTTTTCATTGAAGGAATATTTCTTCAAGCAGAAAAGAAAAACAGGAACGGAAGGATTTATCCTATTGACGTTCTTAAACCAGTTGTAGAAAAATATATTGATAATTATGTTACTTCAAACAGAGCAATGGGAGAACTTAATCATCCAACCTCTCCTTCTGTTGATCCAAAAAATGCAAGTCACCTTATTACTTCATTGAAACTTGAAGGATATGATTATATTGGAAAAGCAAAGATTTTGAATACTCCTGTTGGTAATATTGTAAAAGGTCTCATTGAAGGTGGAGTAAATCTTGGAGTTTCAAGTAGGGGCCTTGGATCCCTCAAAGAAGGAACCGGCCCCTATAGAGGATCAAAAGTCGTCAATCGTGATTATCATATGGTCACTGTTGATATTGTTTCCGATCCTTCTGCGCCTGATGCTTTTGTTAATGGTGTTTATGAATCCGTTGAATATGTCATTGAAGCTGGTGTTATAAAGCCGATAAATGTTGCTGAAATCAAAAAAGTAAGAAATTTGCTTTATAAGAAAAAACTTTCTGAAGCAGAAAAACTTGCTAATGCTCAGTCATTGATGTCAACAATTCTTAAATTTTCAGAATAATTGATTACAATTTCTGTAAAGTATAAATAATAGTAGAAAAATAAGAATGTTAGCAATTCACTTATAAAAAATAAAATTTTGAACACGATAGGAGTACCATATGACAGTTCTGGAAACAATCAAAAAAAAGTTGCAGGAATCGCTGGACGAAGAAAAACTTGCTATTCTTGAATCAGTAGAGGTTGAACTTACTGAAGAAGAAATGGAAGGTCTGTCAGAGGAAGAGATTGCTGCTCTGATTGAAGCAAAGAAAAAGGAAATGAAGGAAGAAGATGATGAAGAGGACGATGAAGATGAAGATGAAGAAATTGATGTAAAAGAGTCATTAGCAAAAATCTTTGAAGACGCAAAAATTGATGAAAAGGTAAAATCTGATCTTGAAACTCTTTTTAATGCTGTTGTGGCCGAAAAGGTTATTCGTAAGTGCGACGAGCTTTCGGACAAGTACGAAAGTGAAATTGAAGAGGCTCTTGAGAAAATTGAAGAATCCATTGACAAATATATTTCTTATGTTGCTGATGAATGGATGAACGAGAATGAGCTTGCAGTAGAAAAGGGAATTCGTCAAGAAATTTCTGAAAACGTTCTTGCTGGTATTCGGAATTTGTTCGTTGAGAATTACATTGATGTTCCAGAGGAAAAAATTGATCTGGTTGCAGAAGCAGAAGATACTATTGAGGATCTTACTACTAAACTTGACGAAACCACAAACACGATTCTTTCTCTCAGGAAAGAAATTGATGAAATGAAAACGGAAAAAATCGTCAATGAACTTGCTACAGAGTTGACTGAAACAGAAAAAGAAAAACTTTCTGACCTTATTTCTGAAATCAAATATGAAGACGATTCAAGCTATAAAGAAAAGGTTTCTCTTGTCATTGAAAAATATTTTAGTAAGACCGAGGAAAAAGAAAAGATTGATGAAAGCAATATTGATGACCGTATGAAAATGTACATTAAACATTTCAAAAAGAAGTAAAAAACCACAATTTGACGCAATTTCTTGAAATTATAAATAATAATACAAAAGATTTATTTTTAGGAAGATTGCCAAGAAATTTAACAAACACTAAATGATCTAAGAGGTAAAAATATGTCTGTTAATACAAACAATATTGGTTTTGAAGAACTTTCGGAAAAGTGGAATCCTATTCTTGAAGCAGAGTCAGAGGCTCCGATTAAGGATGATTGGAAGAAGAAAGTAACTCTTCGTATGCTTGAGAATCAGGAAAAATCAATGATCACTGAGGCTCCTACTAACGTCACTGGCGGAGTTGCCAAATGGGATCCAGTTCTCATTTCAATGATTCGTAGAAATGCTCCGAAAATGATCGCTTTTGACATTTTTGGCGTTCAGCCAATGTCCGGTCCTACTGGACTTATCTTTGCAATTCGTTCGCGTTATGTAGACGGTGACAAAGATCAGGCGGGGCCTGAAGCATTCTTTGATGAAGCAAATTCTGGCTTCTCTGGTCTTCGTTCTGACATGACTACTGCTGCTTCTACTCCCACATGGACTGGTAACGGTACTCCTGATGGCACAAAGACCGATCCAACTGATGCAAATTACGGTCATGGTACTGGTATGACTGCTGCTGCTGCTGAACTACTTGGTTCTACTAATGCATGGAACGAGATGGCATTCAGCATTGAAAAGAGTTCCGTAACTGCTACTTCCCGCGCATTGAAGGCAACTTGGACTCACGAACTGTCGCAGGATCTTAAAGCGGTTCACGGTCTTGATGCTGATGCTGAACTTACCAATATTCTGTCAACTGAACTTCTGTCAGAAATCAACCGTGAACTTGTTCGTCGGTGTTACGTTCTTGCAAAACAGGGCGCATTGACCACTTCTGGTACAACCACAAACGGTATCTACGATCTTGACACTGACTCAAATGGTCGTTGGTCGGTTGAGCGGTTTAAGGGCCTTATGTTTCAGATTGAGAAAGAGGCAAATCTTATTGCTATTCAGACTCGCCGGGGCAAGGGTAACTTCCTTATCGTTTCTGCTGATATTGCTTCCGCTCTTGCAATGACTGGTATGCTTGACACAGGCAAAGGTTCTGATTATTTGTCTCCGAACATTGTTGATCCTACTGGTATGACATATATCGGTATGCTGAATGGCCGTACTAAGGTATTCATTGATCCTTATACTTCAATCAATTCTGTACTGGTTGGGTTCAAAGGAGCAAATCAGTATGATGCGGGGGCCTTTTATTGTCCTTATATTCCATTCACACTTTACAAGTCTCAGGGACAGGACGACTTCCAGCCACGAATCGGGTTCAAGACTCGTTATGGTTTTGCTGCTAACCCATTCGGTGGCGGTGTTGGAGCGAATCCTTACTTCCGTCTGTTTAAGGTCACAAACCTAGGTTAATTTTATTGACAAAAATTAACATTTGAAGTATGATAAGAGGGTTGGACAAAACCAATCCTCTTTTTTGTTGTAAAATTTTGTGTCTGGGTTATTAAAACATGAATGGGAGAAAATATGTTTGAGTTTGCTAAAAGTATAAGTTATGATGTTGAATCTTATATTAACTTGGAGTATTTATCTGAGAAAAAATTAGGCATTGAATTAAACCGAATTTTTTCTGATTCTGAATTCATTCATAATAAAATTGTCCCTGATTCTGGATTGAGAACAAGACCAGATTTTAGGAATGATAAAATGCAATTAATTGTTGAATTTGATGGCCCGAGACATTTTACTGATCCAAAAGTTATTTTAACGGATTTCACAAAAGACAAGGTTTATACTTCAATGGGTTATAAGGTTGTTAGAATTCCTTATTTTATCCAGCTTGATGTGAAGACAGTTAAAAAATTTTTTGGAATTAATGGGTATTATTCTGAAACGCCGATTTTCCCTCATGGGTTTATTACCAAATCTGCTATTTTGCCTGCTTGTTTTTGTTCTTTGGGTATCCAACAGTTTTCTTATTGGTTTGAAGAATTTTTGAATAACGAGAATGATTGTGTTGGTGAGTTTCATTGGCCGAGAAATCTATTTTTGCAGATTGATTATCACGATAGACATCCTTTAGAAATAGTTCCACTTGATCTTTACAATAAAGAATTATTTGATGCTCTATATGAGCATGGATATCCAACATAATTCTTTTTGTAATTTTCTCAAAGTATAAATAATAGTATAATAATGATCATTGTGCAGTTTCTCCTTTCTCCTTGCGGGACCGGTTCTCCTTCCGGTCCCGCATTTTTGTTTGACTTCCAAGATAAATACATATATAGTGTGAATAGTTTATCTTTCTTGCTGAGAATTCTCCCGCTTCTCAAAGCAGGAGACATTTCACCAATGCACCTCTATAAGGAGTCCCATGAAAGAAATCATAACAAATTTGGATATTTTCGGAAAATTGGAAGAATACGAAGAGGATAGATCCATAGAATTGGGCATGTTTCAACTAAGTGAATATTCTCTTTATAACGAAGATGACGGCAAAGTTTATATTACCGATGATCTTGGAAGAACTCTTGCGCTTTCGTTTACAAATGGATGGCATACAATTAATGATCTTATGAAACACAAACAATATGACACGGTAACCGATGTGCTTGATATGCTTATTTCTGTTGACTTTGTTGTCTCAGGAGAAAATTAATGCCAGATTTAGAATTAGGAAAAAAATTAAATATTACAAAAGACGCAAATTTTCATTTCGGTATTCCAGAATTACCGTTATTCTCTCTGTTCTGTCAAACTCTTGATCTTCCAGGTGTAACTCTAGGTGTTGCAGAACAACCAACTCCTTTGGTTGAAGTGAAGCATCCCGGAGATAAAATTGTATTTGAGGATCTTGTGGTTTCGTTTCTTGTAGACGAAGAATTAACAAATTACCTTGAAGTTTTCAAGTGGATAATGCACTTAGGATATCCAAGAAGCACTTCACAGTATAGAAAACTTGTTCAACAAGATACTGTTTACACGCGAAAGCATGAATTACAATGTTCATTATTGACAAATAAAATGAATTTTAGACAGAGGATTGTTTTTGTTGGTGCTTTTCCGACGAATCTTTCAACTTTGCCATTTATGACAAATAATGAAGGAGTTGGACATTTAACCGCCACAGCAACTTTTGCTTATGATTTTTATTATTTTGAAAAAGACACGACGATTTAGGAGGATGGATGAGTCTTCATGAATTAACAAGCGAAGCAGAAAAAGACCTTGAAATTGACAGGTCGCAACTTGATGTTGAAGCATTGCGAACCCCAAAAATCCATAATAAATGGCTCAAAAAGTTATATCAACGAAAAGACAAAATATTTGCGTTTGAATTGAAGAAAAAAATTCTCATGAAAGAAAAGTGGCTTTATTATACTGGTAAAGCAAGCGATGAAACGTATGTTAAAGATGGGGCATTTCATCTTAAATTGATGAAACATGAAGTTCCTATGTTTGTTGAAGCTGATGAACAGATACAGGAAATTGATGTAAAAATTCATGTTGTTAAACAGGAAGTTGAATTTATTCAAAAGACGATTGAAGAAATAAATCGGCGGAGTTTCCACATTACAAACGCAATTAAAGCACTAGCCTTTTTAAACGGGATGAACGTATGAAAACCTATAAAGAAATCATTGAAGAAACTTGTCCTAACATTAAAGCAATGGATATCGGTATTGCTGAAGAGGAAAAAGCAGTCAAATTGTATTCAAAATTAATGTTAGAAGCGACAAATCCTCATGTAAAAAAACTTTTAAAACATATCATTGAAGAGGAAGAACACCATATTGAAGAATTTAAAAAGATGAAAAATGAACTTCAAGGAGAAGTGGTAATTCCAAGCATTAATCATTAAGCATTAAGCAAAATGAAAGGAGAAAGAGTGAATTCTGATGAAATTCATGTTGCAATATTAAATGCGACATACATGCAAATTGCAGCGGATGAAGGGATACTTCGGGAGATTCATGAATATTTTACTTTTGACGTTCCCGGAGCAAAATTCATGCCGCTTTACAAACACAAAGTTTGGGACGGGAAAAAACGTCTTTTTAACCTTGCCAATCAAACTTTGTACACAGGGCTATTTTTTAAGCTGGAGGAGTTCGCAGGATCGCGCCAGTTAAAGATTATTTCTTATGACGAGTCTCTATATGCGTCTGATAAGAAATGCAATATAGGCGATTTTAAGGCGTTTCTAGGAGATTTGTCTCCTCAGTCAAAAAATGAAGACATTAAACCTTATTTGTATCAAGAGGAAGCAATCCTTTATTGCATAAACAATCCTCGTTCAACTGTTGTATCCCCAACATCTTCCGGAAAGTCTCTTATCATCTATTCATTGATTCGCTGGTATCTTAATCAGAGCCCGTCAATGAATATCCTTCTAGTCGTTCCTACTGTTTCTTTGGTTCTTCAGATGTATTCTGATTTTCAAGATTATTCAACAAAAAATGGTTTCAATACAGAAAAACATTGTCATAAAATTTATAGCGGGCAAGAAAAGAACACCAACAAGCCTGTTATTATTTCAACGTGGCAGTCCATGCAAAATATGAAAAAGCAATATTTTCAGCGTTTTGATATGGTAATTGTTGATGAAGTTCATGGAGCAGCATCAAAAGAGTTGTCCAGTATCATGGAATCATCTTCTAATGCTTATATTCGCTATGGGTTTACTGGTACCCTTCAAGACACAAAATGTCATAAACTTGTTATCCTCGGTCATTTTGGAGCAGAAAAGAAAGTAATTGAAACAAAGGAATTGATGGATAAAGGATTTATCTCTCAATTAATGATAAACTTCATCGTTTTCGAGTATACAGAAGAAAGTGCAATTGAATTAAGGAAAAAAATTACTGCCGCGAAGAAAGGCAAAAATAAAAAATCTGTCGCTGCAATAGGATATACAACGGAAATTGACCATATTGTTTCTCATGAAGATAGGATGAATAATCTTGTAGCATTGTCTTTGTCTTTGAAAAATAATTCTCTTATATTGTTTAATTTAGTTGACAAACATGGAAAAGTGATTTACAATAGAATAAAATTTGAAATAGAAAATCGCAAAATTGATAAAAAGGTGTATTTTATTGACGGGAGCGTGAAAGCAGAGACAAGAGAAGAGTACAGGGCCTTGATGGAAAAGAATGATAACATTATTCTAGTGGCATCATACGGAACAACGTCAACCGGCGTTTCAATAAAAAATATCCACAACGTTATTTTTGCAAGTCCGTCAAAGTCAAAAATCAAAGTTTTACAATCAATTGGCCGTGGGCTAAGAAAAAACGAAAATAAAGACAGAGTGGTACTTTATGACATAGTTGATAAGATTTCATATACCACTAGACATGGGAACGAAAAAACAAATTATGTGTTTCATCATTTTTTAGAAAGGTGGAAATATTATAAAAATGAAGGGTTTAACTATAAAATTCATTCACGAAAGATAAAGTAAACAACACGTCACTTTAGTGATGTGCTTGTAAAAGCTCGCCCCTTCCGGCACAAGCTAACATCCGCCCTTGTTGCCATCATTGCGGCAGGGATGTAGAGTACGGGCACTGCCGCTGGTCCGACTGCCCCGATAATGCCGGGGTGGAAGATACCAATTACCTCTAACGAGACGTTTACAAAATACTTCCTATATCTAAATTAGTTGTAGAAACAGCAAGTTTTGATATTCAGAAGATAAATAATCACAATATACAAGGAGAACAATTAGGATTCTGGAATGTACGAGAATATATACTTTGGAGAGATAATCATACATGTCAACATTGAGTATTGGTTATTTTGATGTTAGATTATTGGACGGAACTAAAATACACAACGACCAAACTCAGCGGCGGGCCGATGACAGCGGCTCGAAGCACCGCGTTTAATTCCCGTCCGCTGGAGTGACTGGCTATGAGTTTAGTTTTTAATCCTCAAAACAGGATAGACCGCTTTTTTGGGCGTTGGCGATTGTTGTGTGGTTTTTGCCCAAGGTGCAATAGTGACGCCCCGCATGTTTACCATTGCGCTGTGTGTAAACAAGTACACATTCCAGGGCAGACAGCAACGCAAAATAATAATAGGCAGAGCTATCCGCCAACGAGGGCAACAAAAGCTTTGTGGTGGTATACATGGATGCACCCTGCTTTTGATTCGATGCAAAAAGAATATGAACGTAGTGGGTTGATTCAATCATAACGATAGAGGTAAGCGGCCATGAAATGTGGATGCGGAATGGAAGTTAAGGTTGGCGACGAGACGTGCCCGCGATGCGGAAAGCTGCATGTTGGTGAATGGTCCGCTTTACCGACTTGTTCGGCGGCGGACCGGATCACCAAACTTGAGGACATGCTGTTTGAACGTGGAGCGATGAATGAGCCGCCTTGCTTCTGCTGTGGCTACAACGGCCAAGGCTATTACCAGCCATCAATGCACCCGTGCGCTGAACGCCATCACCGGCTGAGCCGTTGAACAGTGTTAATTGTAATAAATTAAATTTACTAGAAACAAGGAAAATTTTATTAATTGAAAGGAGGATGGCTGTCTCCTCTCATGACTAAAGTCGCGAGGCTCCGACAGCCAAATTAAATGAAAAAATCATCCAAGAAAAATCATTATGTTGACAACAAACTATTGACGGAGACTCTTTCCGCGTATATCAAAGAAAAAGAAACAAATCAAAATCTTTCTTTGAATAAATTTAAAGGCGGGGAATATATTGGTCAGTGTATTCTTGATATTTGTTATAATTTAGCGAATAAAACCAATTTTATAGGGTACACGTTCAAAGAAGAAATGATTGAAGACGCTGTTGAGAACTGTGTCAAAGCGGCGATTAATTTTAAACCAGAGATTTCAACGAACGCATTTGGATACTTTACCCAAGTTGCTTTCCATGCTTTTGTGCGAAGAATCAAGATAGAAGCCCGACATCGAGAAAAATTTCTTCGCGTCCTTTCTGATGATGATCAAATCAGTGAATTGATGGATCAACATTTTGACGGTAATACAGATATCCCTGTTGATTCTAGGCAGTTTATTGAATCAATACACTCTTTGCTTGCAGAAAATAACCAATTGATTGAATTTGTGCAACCAACAATTAAACAAAAAGAAAAGCAGAGAATTATTTCTGTTTTTGATGATTTCCTGGGGTAAAAATGGCTATCGTTGCGATAATCGGAGATACTCATTTTGGTGTGTCAAATTCAAATGATTTCTTTCTTCAGTATCAGGAAGGTTTTTTCAGAGAAATTATTCCAGTTCTCAAAGAAAACAATGTTACTGATTTTATTCATTTGGGCGACGTTTACGATATTAGAAGAGCAATAAATTACAAAACTCTCAAAAAGACTCATAAATTTTTTACTGAAATTTTACAAGAATCCGGCTTCAATATTCATATTATTGTTGGCAATCATGATTCGTATTATAAAAGCTCTCTTGAAATAAATGCAGTTAGAGAACTTTTAGGATGGACTGAATTCAATATTTATGACGCTCCGGAAGAAATTTCAATTGATTCATCTAAATTTTTGATGGTTCCTTGGATTTGTCCTGATAATCAAGAAAAATGTCTTTCAATGATTAATAATTCTTTGGCTGATGTGTGTTGTGGTCATTTTGATATATCCGGCTTTTATATGATGAAAAATGTTATTAATCAGTCAGGTCTTGCCCCCTCTTTATTTGATAAATTCAAACGTACCTTTTCGGGTCATTTCCACATACCAAGTAATCATAGCAAAATAATTTACGTCGGAAGTCCTTATGAATTGTCGTGGAATGATTATGATGATCTAAAGCGGATTGCCCTTTATGATACAGAGACAGACAAGATAACCTTTCTTGAAAACCATGAAACAATTTTTGAAAAGGTGTTTTATGACGGAAAGAGTTCTATCAAAATACTGGAAGAGACTGATTTTTCTAATAAAATCCTGAAAGTTTATGTTGATCAGAAAAATAATGGATACGAATTTGATCTTTTCTTGAAAAAAATCAAAGACTCAAATCCTCACTTGCTTAATGTGATTGAAAATGTTAATATTGTAGAAGATGAACAAATTCACGAATTCATAAAAAAAGACACTCTTGAATTTTTGACTGAATACATTGATGAATCTGAATTAGAAAATGCTTATGACCTAAAAATGCTTATGGGCGAACTATATAACCAAGCTCAAGAAATCAAATGATTAAAATACAGAAAGTAAAATTCAAAAATTTATTCTCGTTTGGTAACGTTCCAACTGTAATTGACATTGAAAAAGCACAAAAAACCATTATTACTGGAATAAACGGACATGGTAAGTCAACCCTCATTACTGCTATTTGTTTTGGTCTTTTCGGAAAAGCATTTAGAGATATCAAGAAAGGCGGATTGATAAACAATATCAATAAATCTGATCTTTTGGTTGAAATTGATTTTTCAATCAAAACAAATCAATATAAAGTTATTCGTGGTATTTCTCCTAATATTTTTGAAATCTATACTAATGGAGTTCTCCTTCAGCAAGAGGCTTCCTCAAAAGAATATCAACGGCTTCTTGAAACGGAAATTCTTAATCTGAATTACAAGACGTTTACCCAAATTGTTGTTCTTGGATCGTCTAATTATATTCCGTTTATGAAGTTACCTTCTGCGCATAGAAGGGAAATCATTGAAGACATTTTGAACATTTCAATCTTTTCAAAGATGAATGAATTGTTGAAACAACGTTTGAAAGATAATGAAATTGAAATGAATTTACAGGAGAATAAAAAGGAGTTCACGAAAAAACAATATAAAATTCTTTTTGAAAAATATAAATGTTCAGCTAGGTCAAAAGAAGAAAGATTAAGAATTAGAAAAAATGGTATTGAAGAAACAGAGCAAAAAATTTTTGATATATCTGAACAAATAAGTTTCAATAAACTTTCTTTGAAAGAAGTCCAAGACTATAAATCTCTTTCTCGTTCAAAGAAAGAACTTGAAGGATTCCTTTATAAAATAGAAAGCAATCTTTCAAGAGCAAAAAAAGAAATTGAATTTTATGAACATAATGATAAATGCCCAACGTGCAACAAAGAATTGGATGAAAACCACAAAGACAAACACCTAAAAATTCTTATTGCAGCAAGAGAAAAATATCTTGCTGCTTTGGAAGAGTTAAATTCTCGAATTTTGAATATTGACAATCAAATAAAAGCAGAAAAGAACAAAGAAAAAGAGAATGCGCGGATTGAGCAAGAGATTACAAAATTAGAGTACCAGTTATCCTCTCAAAAAGATCATTTGGTTATCTTAAAAAGAGATGTGAAAGACATAAAAGAAGAAACAAATGAAATTATTAGTTACGATGAACTTGAAGCACTGAAAAATGACGTAAAAAGTATTGACGCGGAAGTTAAATCTCTGTACACTAAACAAAACATTATGAAACAGGGATTGTTTATTCTGAAAGATTCTGGGGCAAAAACAAGGATCATTAATTTTTATCTTCCGTTGATTAACAAGACAATCAACGAATATTTGGAGAAATTCAACTTTAATATTTTGTTCAATTTTGACGAAAATTTTAATGAATCTTGTAAAGCACGGAATTATGATTCGTTTCAATACGGTAATTTTTCTGAAGGAGAACGTTTACGAATTGACCTTTCTCTTATGTTCACCTGGAGAGAAATTGCTAAAAGAAAAAATTCTGCATCGGTAAACCTGTTATTTTTTGACGAAATTCTTGATTCTGCGATGGATGCAAACGGCATTGAAAATTTCTTGGAGATTATTTCTGAATATGAAAAAGAGGTTTCTTTCTTCGTTATATCTCACAGAGAAGGAGTTGACTCTTTCTTTGATCGTCATATAGTAGCAGAAAAAAATAACGGATTTTCAAAATATATTGAAATTGATAGATAATATGAAGTTGATAAGTAAATTCCATGATTATTATGATTCTGTTGCGTATTCAGACGAACCAATTTTTATCAGAAAAATGGAAATTGTTGGCCATGCTAATGTTTCTGGTGATTTATTTGATAAATCACTTGTATTGATGGACGATTTTCATTCAATGAAATATTTTAGAAATGAAGGCAAAGGATCAATAAGTGAAAGAATTGTTTCTGATATATTGTGTTTTTGTGGAAAGATGTATCCAATTATGAAAATAGGAGATCAATATATTTGCGATCCTTACAAAATCCAAAAATATTGTGATGAAAAGGGATATAAAATAAGTAGGTATTTCTGGCCGATTGACAAACGAAATAAAAGTGATGCAATAGAACAAATAATTACTGATATTGTAAAAACAAACAATGGAGATAATCTTGCATATAATTTGAACGTTGTCTTGAATTCTCCTATTGTTACTATTTCAAAATGCAAAAATTTGAAATATCCGACAGATCGGAGACAATATGTTCAATATGAAATAAATTCTAGACTTGAATTATTGAACTTTCAAACAATTAAGACACCTTGGCAGGCATATCAAGAAATAGAAATGTTTTTGGGTACGATTTTAGTTGAAAATCAGGATAAACCTGATATAATGAACGATGAATTAAAACGGGTCTCGAAAGGGTTTAATGAATGGTCATTCAAACAAGTTGGGCCTAAGAAAAGGAAAAGGAGAAAAAAATGAGACTGACAAAAAACACCATGCAAATTTTGCAGAATTACACGATGATTAATCCGAGTATTTTGATTGAACCCGGAAATGTTATCAGGACTGTTGATGCTGGAAAGACGGTTATTGGTCGGGCAGAAGTTGAAGAGAATTTTCCACAAGAATTTGCAATTTATGATCTTCCTAATTTTCTTCAAGTTATCAAGATGTTTGATGGAGCAGATATCCAGTTTGAAGACAATCACTGTTTAATCAATTATGATGATTCAAACACAATTGTTCGTTATATGTTCGCTGTTCCTGAAGCAGTGGAGACAGTAAAAAAAGATATTGTTATGCCTCCTACTGAAATCAACTTTCATTTGTCCGAAACACAGTTAGCCAGTATTATCAAAGCAGCAACTACAATGTCTTTGAATCAGTTGGTTATTTCTCCTGATGAAAATGCGGTTATTCTGACTGTAACGGATATTGATAATTCGCACTCGAATAACTTCCGTATCAAGGCTCAAGCTGATCTTGAAATTTCTGATTTTGACGTGGTAATTGAAATGTCCAAACTTGTGAATCTCTTTCCGGGATCGTATAACGTAGGGATTTCGTCTAAAAAACTTTCTCACTTTCTTGGTGATAATCTTCAGTATTGGGTTGCTTTGAATACAAACAGCAATTTTGATTAAGGAATAAATATGGCTGAATTGAACGAAGACCTTAAAAATATGCTATGGGAGGAAAAATACAGACCACAGACGGTGGACGAATGTATTCTTCCTAAAAAAACAAAGGCGTATTTCATTAAACAGCGTGATACTGGATCAGTTAATAATATGTTGCTTGCTGGATCTCATGGGGTGGGTAAGACCACCGTTGCAAAGGCATTGTGTAATGAACTGAAAGCCGATGTACTTTTTATGAACTGTTCTAAAGACAACTCTGTTGAAGACGTTCGGACAAAGATCAATTCATTTGCCTCTTCAATGTCTTTGACTGGAAATGCAAGAGTGTTTATTGGAGACGAATTTGATTATGTAAGTCCTAATGGACAAGCAGCATTGCGTGGTCTAATTGAGCAGACAAGTAATTCTTGTCGGTTTATTTTCACATGTAACTATCTTCACAAAATTATTGACCCGCTTAAATCGTCAAGACTTGACGTTGTAGATTTCAAAATTGCACCGAAAGACAAACCGGATTTGGCTATGCAATTCATGAATCGGTGTATGATGATTCTTGATTCTGAAAAAATCAAATACGACAAGAAAACTCTTGCGTTGCTGATTCAAAAAAACTATCCTGATTATAGAAAGACACTGAAACAACTTCAGAAGTCGGCAATGATAATAGGCGAAATCAACGAAGAGATTTTTTACCAAGAAAACGTTGAAATTACTGATTACATTAAAGCACTAAAGGCAAAAGATTACAAAACAGCCAGGAAGTGGATTGGAGAAACGTTTATTTCTCCCGAGGATTTCTTTTCTATTCTGTTTAAGAATATAACGCTAATTGTTAAAGACGATTCTCTTGCACAAGCAATTTTGACGATTAATGATTATCAATACAAGCATGCCTTCGCAATTGATCCTGAACTCAATTTGTCTGCATTAACTGTACAGATAATGGCTCAATGTAACATGAGGGACTGATATGGAAAGAGCAAAAAGATTTTGCATTGTTCTTTCGGCTCTCATGGAAGGGAAAACCATTAAAAAAAGAAATGGACATTTATATTATATCAAATGGCAATATGGGGTTCCAATAATATATGCGTTTATGCGTAAATCTGAACATGGTAATATTCTTTCGTATAAGGTCAGTTCATCATTAGATGAATTGTATCCTTTCCTTTCTGAAGAGAATTCTGTTATAATTGATTCTTCTATTGAAGATATAGTAAAAGATGAATAAACAAAAGAACGATAGCAAGACGATATGGGACTATATAAACATGATTTCTTCATCAAAAGAATTTCCTGATTTTAATGAAGAATTCAATAAAGTGTACTCTCCATTTGTTGTGAATAGATTTTTTTCATTAACAGGTGAAGCGAATATCATTATAATTAATGAAATTAACAAAATGCCTCAAATTGGCAAGAAAGAGCATTTTTTGTTTCTTCATTCTGTGATACCTAAATCAAGACGGAGAAATTCTTGGCCTAAACGGAAAAAAGACGAAAAAATTGAATTGTTAATGGAGGCGTTTCAATGTAAGTATGAAAATGCAAAATCGTTTGTTGATTTAATCAAAGAAGAGGATTATACGAAAATCATAGCCTTGACTGACAAAGGCGGGGCTGATGTTGTCAAAAAAAGAAAGAGGAAAAGTTAAAACATGAAGAGAATTAAGATGAGTACCGAACAGTGGTTTGATCAGGCAATTGAAATTTTTCTTCCTGAAGACGATTCGTTTCTGATTGTCAAGGAAACTCTCACTCGAATTGGTATTGCGTCAATGAAGGAAGGGACAAAGCGCCTTGCACAGACATGCCATATTCTCCAGAAGCGTGGAAAGTTTTATATTGTTCATTTCAAGGAACTGTTGCTGCTTGACGGAAAAGATGTGAACTTTTCTGAAGAAGATGCAATGCGACGAAACACCATTGCCCAGATGCTTGAAGATTGGGGACTTGTAGAATTGGTTGATGATGGCAAGATTCAGGATCAGTTGAAGCATTCCTATGTCAAGGTCGTTCCGTTTAAAGAAAAAGATAAGTGGGAACTTGTTCCGAAGTATAATATCGGCGGACGCAAGAATTAATTGATGAAAGGAGAAGCAATGCATATTAACATCAAAGTCGTTCCTGTCGGTGATGCAGAATTCATTGTTCCAGAAGTCCAAACCGCCGAATCCGCTTGTGCTGATGTTGCTGTTTGTTTAAATCATGTTGATAAAGTGAAAATGTACGATTCTGATAACAATGAATATTTTCAGCCAGTAGAAAATCGCGATGGGGCGCTGTTTGTTATTCTTCGCTCCAATCATCGGGCATTGATTCCTACCGGAATGCGATTTATTATCGAGCATGGTTTTCAGTTCAAAATGATTCCTCGGAGCGGTCTTTCTCTGAAACACGGGGTGACTCTTATCAATTCTCCGGGTACTATTGATTCTGATTACACGAATGAAACCATGATACTTCTTCATAATACATCAAATGTTCCGTTTATGTGTTCACACCATGATCGTGTTGCACAACTAGAACTTCGGGAAAATACAATACGAAATATGTATTTCAGTAGCGGAACGGAAGAAGAAATTGAAAAACACAAAGAATCATCAAACAGGAAAGGTGGGTTTGGTTCTACAGGACGAAAAGCCTAAATCGTAAAACTTTTTTGTGATTTTTGAAAAGAGGGTAGAAACGAATCTCTGTCCTCTTTTTTATTTACAAGTGCGATAATTTATAGTATTGTGTTCTTGAAAGTGAGCGTAAACATAAAATTTTGATGAAGGAGAAAAAATGAAGCCCAATTATGACATTTCTGTGAAGTTGATTGGAGAAAACGGCAATGCATTTAACATTATCGGAAAGGTTCGCAAAGAAATGAAGCGCAATGGCGTTCCTAATAATGAAATTGATTTGTTCATAAATGAAGCAATGTCAGGAGATTACGATAACCTTCTCCGTACTTGCATGAAATACGTCAACGTTGAATAAGGAGAAAAATTTATGGTTCATATTATACATGATTGCAATTTTGTCATGACTGACGGCGATCCCACAAATGCGAAATGTATTGTTTGTGGGAAATCCATTCTTGCTGATGTTGTTCTTCCACCTCCGAAGGAAGAAAAAGAACTTCAGATCATGAAGTATCCAAGCATTGAAAACACTTATCGTGTAAAGACAATTCAAGAGATTGAAAAGCAAGGTCTTAACAGCGGTGTTTGGGTTGCGACAAACAAACTTCATGGATCTAATTTTCAAGTATGTGCCGATGCCGAAAAGGTGAAGTTTGCAAAGCGAACTTCATTTATTGAAGACGATGAAAATTTTTATGGACTGCATTCAAATCTTTCTAATATGAAAGCATTTCTCATTGATCGTATCAAGAGAATGCAGAATTATTTTGGAGAAACACTGAATGTTTTCTTTGAACTTTATGGTGGTAGTTATCCACATCCTGATGTAAAGAAATTTCCTGTATCAAGAATTCAAAAAGGTGTGTGGTATACTCCATCCGTTGATATCAGAGTAATTGATGTTGCTGTGGATTTTGAGTTTTTGCCGTTTGATGAAATGGCGGCAATAGTAAAACACTATAACCTCAAACCGGCAATTGAACTTCATCGTGGGTCGTTTAAAGAAATGATTGATCTTGATCCTGTTTTTGAAGACCCTACTTATAAAGAATATAATCTTCCGCCACTCGAAAATAACTATTCTGAAGGGCTGGTTATTCGTCCTGTTGAAGAAAAAGTGTTTGGTAACGGAAGTCGGGTTATGCTCAAAAAGAAAAACCCTAAATTCTCAGAAAAACAACGATCACCAAAAGTTCACAAACAGCCAATGGTGCTTGCTGAAAATGTCAAAGAAATTTATGAAGAACTTTCACAGTCAATTACTGAAAATCGGTTAAGGAATATTCTTTCACACGGAGAAGAAATCACAAACAAAGACTTTGGTAAACTTCAAGGAATGTTTGTTCAAGACGTTTTAAAGGAGGAAGGTGATTGTCTTAAAACGCTTGAAAAAGACGAACGGAAGCAGGTAAATAAACTTCTCATTCGAGACGCCGCTGAACTAATCAGAGAAAATTTCCTGAATATTCTTGACAAAACCTTTTAAGGAGAGTAAAATGAAAATCATAAAGAAAGGTATTTCTGAAGACGTGTTTGTGGGAAAATGTAGCGCTTGTTTTTGTGAAGCCCAAACAACTCGGAGAGAATTGTCTGAAATTCGTCCTCATGATTCGTTATTTCCTCTTTTCACAGGGGACGAAATAACAGCAAAAATTACAATAAATTGTCCTGTTTGTGGGAAATACAGAATGTTAATGGAGTGTGTTGAGGAGGATGATAATGAAATTTAGTGAAATCCCCAAATTGACCCGATCTGCTTCTTATCGTGTTCATCAATCTTGGAAATACTTGGACGAAACTCTTGAACGGTATCAGTCAGATGAATATTCTGCTAAACTTGATATTGATCCTGAATTTCAGCGTGGTCATGTATGGACAGAAGAACAACAGATTGCGTATGTTGAATTTAAGTTGAAAGGAGGTGAAGGAGCAGAGTTGTTATTTTTCAATTGTATTGGGTGGATGAATGATTTTAAAGGACCGTTTGTTCTGGTAGACGGGAAACAAAGACTTCAAGCAGTAACCAAATTCATGAATAATGAAATTGCTATTTTTGGCGGGCATTATTATAAAGATTTTGAAGACAAAATGAGCAGCATGGAACCGAGTTTTGTGTTCTGTGTCAATGATCTTCCAAGTATGCAATTGGTTTTGCAGTGGTATCTTGAACTGAATTCTGGCGGAACACCTCACACAAAAGAAGAATTGAACAAAGTAAAGAAAATGCTTTCTCAATACGAAAAATAAGGAGACACAAATGATTCTTGAACTGGATACTATGAAGTTTTATTATTGGAGTGATGTTGAAAAAATTTTTCATTGAACAAACTGATTGTGACGAATCAGACATTTGGGATATGTGGCTTGGCTTGTTTGAAGACGTTGTAAAGAACGATATTTATTGTACCCATTGGATTGATATCACAAATATGAATGAATCTGAATTTTGTGGTGAATACGGATATAATGGGTCAAAATTCCTCACTGCGCTTGGTGTGTTGAAAAGAACATATCAATGCAGATAGTATTATCATTTATTATAATTGGAGAGTAAAATGACAACAAACGCAAAATGTGTTTTATGTGCCGGAGAATTGTTGACAGGCGATGTGAATGATATTTGTCGTAAATGTAGCGAAAAAATTGCTGAACTTCTTCCTGATATAATGTACAATATTCAACATCCGAAAGAAACATATAATATGGGATGGATCTGTCCAAAATGTGGAGCAGTTCATTCTCCTAATACATCAGAATGTTGGCATTGTTCTGGTCCTGGTTATTATAAAGTTACTTGCAAAGGAGCATAAAGTGAAAGAAGCCAATACAATAAGATTTCTTTACTTCATCGAAAAACTTTTTTATCATCGTCGGGTGGCGACCGTAAATGAAGATCATTATGGAGTTAAAGAAATAGACGGTAAATTGAGTTTGTGTAGTGTGCAATTGAACGAATTAGGAGAGTATGTTTTCCTTCCAATCTCTGTAGACGTTTCCGACCTTGCAAATTTGATTATTGATAATTGTTTCATTGATAACGGAAAGATTGAAAACGATGAATTCATTGAAGACATGAAATTCTGGGAAGCGAATCAAAAAAGATTGCTTTGACGATTTCAAAAAAGCATGTGAAGGAGAATTTTGATGAAATTTACTTTTTTTGTTTTGGTTGTCCTTGCTTTTGTGGTTACCGGTATGAATCTTGGATGTCTTATTATCGGATGGCTTTTGTATGATAAATTTTTTTATGATTTGGCAATCACGGTTGTTTTGGGTTTTATTGGAGGCATCATTTCTATGAAATATTATGAAAATGAAGCTGTTATGGAATCCAAAATGTTGCTTGAAGATATTAAAATTGATTTTTACACTAAAAGGAATTGAAAAATGAATAAAGGAATCGTTAATTTTGTGTTTGCTTGCTTTTTTGTTGCATTGTCTATTTTGGGTGCATTTTATCTTCCATTTGACAAAATAGATTCATCCTCAACAGATGAAATTGGCGCTTTACCGATAGAATTGTATGGGATTACTGATTCTCGAGAGTGGGTATATAATTATCTTCGGGTTATAAAAGACCTTGAAAGCATTGAGCAGGGGCTCGGCAAAAAGTTTGCTGATAATACATTGAAAGACCTTCAGAATGATGGGACGGAATACACTCCTGACTTGGTTCTTTTGTGTGCGTTTTCGTGGAAAGAAAGCCCAGAAGGTTCTGAATATTGGGCCGAAGTCTCTTCAAAAATATTGGAGAAAAAATGATGGCAAAGTTAATTGACAAACTTGTTTCAAAGAAACTATGCACCCCGCCTCATTGGTTATCGTCAAATACAATGTACTTGTGTATAATGGGATCCGCTGCATATGGTGTGCAAACAGATAAATCAGATATTGACGTTTATGGATTCTGCATCCCTCCTAAACGTATGATCGTTCAGCCATTCAATGATTGCGTTCCTGGATTTGATAAGATGGAAACGTTTGAACAGTGGCAAGAACACGGGATAAAAGATCGTTCAGAAGGAAAAGAATACGATTTCTCGGTGTATAATATAACTAAGTATTTTCGTCTGGTGATGGAAAATAATCCGAATATGATTGATTCTTTGTTTGTTCCAAGGAATTGTGTCATTCATTCTACTCCTATTTCTGAAAAGATCCGCGAAAACAGAAAAATGTTTCTTCATCGTGGAGCATGGCACAAGTTCAAGGGATTCGCATATTCTCAGGTTCACAAGATGAATATCAAAGAACCAAAAGAAGGCTCGAAAAGAAAAGTGATGTATGATGAATTTGGATATGACCTAAAATTTGCATATCACACCGTAAGACTTTTGAATGAAGTTGAACAGATTTTGACAGAAGGCGATCTTGATCTTTTGCGAAACAAAGAGCAGTTGAAAAGCATTCGCCGAGGTGAATGGTCAAAAGAAAAAGTAATCCAGTATTTTGAAGATAAAGAAAAGTCTCTTGAAGAGATTTATTTGAAGTCAGAACTTCCTTATGGCCCGGACAAGGATGCCATTCGGAAATTGCTTGTAGAATGTATAGAAATGTATTATGATCTTTCTGAATTTAAAGATTCACGAAGCGAGGCTGAAATCAAGTTAGATCAAATCAAAAAAATTCTTTGGTGAAAATTCTGACACAAAAAGATATGCGTTTTTGTGCCAGAAAAGTTTAAAAAATTGTTGAATGTATCCACAAAACAGTTTATACTGTTCTTGAAGCTGAGAGAGAACGAAAAGAAAAGGAGAAAAAATGAAAGTAAAGGAACTTATTGAATTGTTGTCTGCCGAATTTCCCGAAGATGAAGTAGTGATTTCAATTGACGAAGAAGGAAACGGGTTTTCAAGCATAAACGGGATTTCAAAGTCTGTTTTTGACGGGGAATATATTTATCTTCGTGAATTGACTCCTGCGCTTGAAACTCAGGGATTTACTGAAGAAGACATGTATACCGGAGAAGATGGAAAAGAATTGTGTTGTTCTTTGGCCGTAAATAAATTGCCCGAGTAGCTC
>Ga0334888_1000643_pt1 | contig 53682 bp, 51 predicted proteins | sample GraSluR1_MG_FD_207227 | JGI IMG/M metagenome (GOLD analysis project Ga0334888, IMG submission 207227) | Sludge microbial communities from methane-producing bioreactor in Wageningen University, Netherlands - Granular Sludge_3_08-R1 | ecosystem: Engineered > Bioreactor > Anaerobic > Unclassified ...
AAATATTCTGGCCCGAAATAGCTGGAAGTGCAAGGTTCACCTTCGATTCAAATGGACTATACGCAAACAACAAAGCTTACATTATTCCAGAGGCTACATACTATCTTCTAGCGCTCCTTAATTCATCTTTGATCCGGCTTTTCATTCACAATTCATGCACAGATCTCCAAGGAAACAGCTTTAATTTTTCAGCAATTTTCGTTGATAAAACACCCATCCGCCGCATCTCCTTCTCCACCCCCGAGGCCGACCGCAGGCGCCTCTCGGAGGAGCTCTCGGGCCTCTGCGCCGCCAGACATTTTGATAAAGTTCTTGATGTAGTCGACGGCTGCCTCCCGATGGACGCCTCGGGCGAGTTCGTCGCCAAGGCTGAGAAATCCGACGTCGTCTGCGATCTTTTGGCGCACCTCGCCGAGGAGATGATCCGGATGAACAGGAAGAAGCAGGAGGAGATCCGGGGTTTCCTCTCGTGGCTTTCGGATTACACCGGCGCCAGGGTCGACGACCTCTCGAACAAGACGAAAGTTCAGGCCTACTACGAGATCGAGTTCTCCGAGCTTCTTGGCGTCCTCAAGAAGAACAAGCGGAAGCTCGGGGTCGATCCGAACCGCCGGGCCTTCGGCGAGGACCTGCGGCGGGAATACTCGGCGTCGATGGAGAAGCTCGGGCCGCTCTTGCTGCGGATCGGGGAGGTCGACCGGCTGATCGATGCGATCGTGTATCGGCTATACGGCCTCACCGCCGAGGAGGTCGCCATCGTCGAGGGGAGCCTCTCGTGATATTTTTCTTTCCCTGGTGGCGGTGGGGGCGTCTTCAGGCCCCGCCGGGCCAAGCGCCGCCCGGTGCCGCGGCGCCGGGCGGGACGGACGACGGGATCGAGAGATGCGGAGGAGAAGGGCGCGTGGGCGGGGGCGGCGTAGGTGGGAGGTCGTCAAAGCTGCTTCTCCTGGAAGCTTGAGGGCGGTCGGCTTCAGGAAGTATAAATATAATCAGATACATAGGACCTCAGCGATGAAGATTGAGGAGACCTTGAAGGCCCGGCGGGAGGAGATCCTCGCCATAGCCGAGAAATACGGGGTCCGAAATGTCCGGATATTCGGCTCCGTAGCCCGGGGCGAGGCCGATGACCGAAGCGACCTCGAGGAGGCTCTTCCCCCCGAAGGCGATGGCATCTTGAAATAGGCCCCTGGACACAACAGAAAGAACTTACCCCTCGCCTTTCCAGGAACCCCGGCCTGAGGTCCTTTGACGCAACCTATTAGTACGTCTTCCCTTCAACCTTTGAATCGAGGACTGATTCCTCATGACGCGAACCATAAAGCACCTCTTCGGCCCCGTCCCCTCCCGGAGGCTTGGCCTCTCCCTCGGGGTCGACCTCCTGCCGTTCAAGACCTGCACCCTCGACTGCGTCTACTGCCAGCTGGGGCCGACGACCTGCCTCACCCTAGCCCGGGAGGAGCGCGTCTCCCCCGCTGAGGTCTTGGAGGAGATCCGGTCCCTATCCGAGGAGGGGTCGGATCGGGTTGGGGATGGAGATGGGGGGAGAGGGGCGGTGGAGTTCGACTACCTCACCCTCGCCGGCTCCGGGGAGCCCCTCCTCCACCGGGGCCTCGAAGAGATCATCCGGGGGGCGAAGGAGGCGGTCGATAAACCCGTCGCCCTTCTGACGAACGGGACCCTCTTCTTCCAAGACGACGTTAGGCGGGAGGTTCTGGAGGCGGACCTGATCATCCCCTCCCTCGACGCCGCGACCCAGCCGACCTTCGAGAGGATAAACCGCCCCCACCCCGACCTATCGATCGACGAGATCGTCGAGGGGCTCGTCCGCCTCCGGGAGGAGTTCGAGGGAGAGATCTGGCTGGAGGTGATGCTCGTCAAGGGGATCAACGACGGCGAAGCCGCCTTAATAGCCGAGGCGGCCGAGAGGATCGGCCCCGACAAGGTCCAGCTCAACACCGTGGTGAGGCCTCCAGCGGAGCCTGTCCAGCCCCTCTCCCCCGACGAGATGGATGGGATGCTGGAGGTCTTCTCCGGCGCCGAGGTGATCGCTGAATGGGGCAGAGACCTCTCGAAGATGACGGTGGATCTGATCCGTGACCTCCTCACCCGGAGGCCCTGCACCCTCGCGGAGCTCTCCTCCCTCTCGGGCCTCCACCAAAACGAGATATTGAAGTACCTGGAGGTTCTGGAGGCAGAGGATAAGATCATGAGGCTGCGGCACAAAGACCGCCTCTACTTCCAGGCAAAGGATGGGTGAGGTGAGATGGGATCCGCCTCCGCCGTACCGATGACGGCTCGACGGGCAACGGAGATTTCGATCCTGATTTCGATGGCTATGATAACAGAGCGACGATATATAGACAGATGAAGATCTTATGGACCGATGAAGATCTCGAAAAGAATCCCTAAAAATTTAACATAATTTCACGATGGTGTTACTATGGAAGAATGCGATGCTAACTGCGAATCCTGTAAATCGAGAGGGACCTGCCCAGACCCGAGGAAGGAGATGGACGTAGAGCTCCGGGCCGTCTCGTTCAGGATGGAACGGGTGAAGCACAAGATCATGATCGCGAGCGGCAAGGGCGGGGTCGGGAAGAGCACCGTCGCCGTCAACCTCGCCCGCGCCCTCCAGGCCCGGGGCTTCCGGGTCGGGGTCCTGGACGCTGACATCACCGGCCCCAGCACAGCCAAGCTCTTGGGCGTAGAGAAGGCGAGGCTTCAGGCCGGGCCTGGGGGGATCGAGCCCGTCGACTCGAAGGGGCTGAAGGTGATCTCCATGGCCTTCGCCTTGTCGGGACCCGACTCTGCCGTTGTCTGGCGGGGTCCGATGAAGATGGCGGCGATAAAGCAGTTTCTATCCGACGTCAACTGGGGCGACCTCGACTTCCTCATCATCGACCTTCCCCCGGGGACGAGCGACGAGCCCCTCAGCGTCGTCCAGCTCCTGCCGGACCTCACCGGCGCCGTCATCGTCACCACCCCCCAGGAGGTCGCCCTCCTCGACTCCAGGAAGGCGGTGAACATGGCGAAGTCGATGAAGGTCCCCATCCTCGGGATCGTCGAGAACATGAGCGGCCTCCGATGCCCCCACTGCGGCGAGCTGATCGAGATCTTCAAGACCGGCGGAGGAGAGAGGGCGGCGGAGGAGCTCTCTGTCCCCTTCCTGGGGGCGATACCCCTGGACCCGGAGGTAGCCCCCCTCGGGGACGAGGGGATAGCCTTCGTCGAGAAGGGGACCGCCGCTATGGAGAGCTTCGAGAAGGTCGTCGACGGGATCCTCGACCAGATCGGCGAGGAGAATAGGGCGGTCTGATCAAAATCGGCGATCTCCGCGGGAGGGCGTAAAAGGAGCAGGATGGCCTCGGGCCCATGGCCGTCATGAGGCAGAAGGAGTCAAAAACGGCCGCATACGGCGGGCCTATAAATGGTCATCCGGGGGATGGGCAGGGCCCCTTCAGGGCCAGAGCCCGAAGGAGTAGTTCATCACGAGAACTGCTGCCCCCACCCCGGAGCTGAAGGCGATCACCGTCTTCGGGTTCAGCTTGATCGCCGTATCGTCCGCCTCGAAGTACCTCATGAGACCGGCAGAGGACATCAGTCCGCTGCCATCAGACTTCTTCTTTGCCATGAGATCCCCCTATTTCAGCGACCCCTTCAAGTAAGTTTCGGCTACCTCGCCCATCCGTCCCTCTCCCCGTAGGGGTAGAAGTCGGTGGTGTTCACCCCGACGGCCCTCGGCTTGTCGAGGCAGGGGCTGCCACCGCAGGGGTGGTCGGACCAGTGGTTTCCGCCCTTGAGGGCTCCCCAGTCCCAGAGGTTATTGCCGTCATCCTCCGCCTGGACGACGTTCTCGATCAGGTTGTTCCGGTAGACGATGCAGCCCGACGACCCGTTTATGGAGATTCCGACGCCGTTTCCTATTATGGAGTTTTCGGCGATCTCCGTCTCGTTGGAGATGAGGAGCCTTATCCCTGCATCCCGGTTTGCCTCAGCGGCGTTGGAGAGGACCCTATTATTATCAGACTTCCGGAGGAGAAGCCCCTCCCTCCCGTTCCTGGAGAGGTTGTTTTCTACGATGGCGTTGCCGCCAGACTCCACCAGCATCATCCCTCCGTACCTGTTCTCGGAGGCCTCGTTGCCCCGGAACTCGTTACCGTCGGAACTCCTGATCAGCATCCCATAGGCTTTGGAGACGACGTTCTCCAGGATCCTGCATCCCCGGGACGCGTATGTGAAGAGGGCATCGTTGGTGACGGTGCACCCCTCGACGGTGCAGTTTTCGCAGGATGCGAGGGTGATGTGGCTGAACTCCCGCCCCGTCACCACCTCGCCAGATCGGCCGTAGAGGTAGAGGATCGGGACGCCATCGATGGTGTTCGATTCAGGGATCGAGTTGTTGAAGCTCTCGGCCGCTGACCCGTCGACGGTCAGCCCCAGCTGGACCCCAGCAAGGTGGTTCCCATCGAAGATGTTCTCCGGAGATTCGGAGATCACGATCCCCGAGTTGGCATTTTCGATATGGTTGTTCTTGAGGACGTTGGCCTCAGACCCCGCCGAGATCATCATAACGACGTCCAGCCCCGATAGGCGGTTTTCTGCGACGACGTTATCCATAGAGGTGAAGAGGAAGATCCCGTTCGTCGAGTTCGAGATGGCGTTCTTCTCGATCAGGTTCTTTGCTGCGGAGTTGAGGGCGATGGCGGTGGTGGCGTTCTCGAAGGTGGATTCCCGGATCGAGTTGGAGGCGGCTTCGACGAGGATGCCGTAGGTGCAGCTTGTGATCCTGCTCCCGGAGATCCCGTTATCCGTGCTTCCGGAGACGAGGTAGACCCCTCGGGAGGACCCCTCTGCCTCGCACCCTGAGATGGAGTTTCTAGCCGCGGAGTTGAGGAGGATTCCCGCCCCCGGGACCTCCTTTGATCCCCTACAGTCCTTGGCGACGTTCCCCGTCACGGTGTTCTCGGAGGATGAGAGGAGGACGATGCCGCAGTACCCCCCCTCCTCCCGGTTATTCTGGATGACGTTTCCCGAGGTGCCGTTCAGGAAGATCCCGTGGACGTTCCCCACCAGGACGTTGTTTTTGATCTCGTTTCCCCGGGACTCGACGTAGATCCCGGGGCCCGCAAAGTCCGATATGGTTAATCCCTCGATCTTGCAGCCGTCCGCCAGGACCTCGATTCCGATATCGTTTCCGTCACCGACGAGGCCGACGACCCCCTCTTCCCCCCGGGGGGGCATCAAGACGATGCTCTTGTTCATGACAATGTGCTCCCGGTAGATTCCGGGCTTAACGTAAATCGTATCTCCATCTTTGGCTACGTCTACCGCCTCGCCTATGGTGTGATACTGGGCAAAGCCGTCGTCGTCGACGATGTACATCTTGGCATCGGCTCCGAGAAAGAGCCCCGAAGAGAGGGCGATCAAGATCGCGAAGGTCAATCTCACCATACGTCCACCAGAGCCCTGATCCCTCCAATACGTAATACGTCTTTCCATCAGCGTGGTTAGAGATCGCCGTCCAAAAATCTTATCTACGGTCCAAATCATAGGATCGGCGTTGGTGATCGGGTTGACAAAAGTGGCATCCCACAAGCACTGCATCGTCTGCGGCAAGACCGTCGATGAGACGGAGACCTTCTGTGACCAGGTCTGCGAGTCGAAGTACAGATCCGCCCAGAGACGCCAGACCCTCTTCTTCCTGGTCTTCGTAGGTCTTCTGATCCTGATGCTCATAGTCCCCGTCATCCTGAAGGCTCCCCAGGTTTGATACAGGGTTGATAGGATATGGGATCGAAGACGGCGTTGCTGATGGTGATCTTTCTCCTCACCCCCGCGGCCTTCGCCGATCGGGGGAGGGAGTACATTCAGGTCCAGGAGGTGACGATGTCCCTCGAGGATGGCGACGCCGTATTCGAGATAAAGTTCGGCCTCGACCCCTTCGCCAGGCTCTACGTCCTAGCCCTGGGAACCAAGCACCTGGAGCCGGAGCTCTTGGACCTCTTCTCGGACTTCGGCAACCTCTCGGTGCGGAAGGCCGCCCCTCATCGGGCGGTCCTCGTCTCGAAAGGGGCAGGCGATCTGAAGAGCGGCTACTACCTCTACGATGCGAGACGGCTGGGCCAAGAGGTGCCAAAGCTGACCGTCGTCTACCCCGAGAAGCTCACCCGGACCTTCTACGAGGTCTCCTCCACGCCTAGCGTCTTCTCCGAGGCTTGAAGGTCAGGGACCGGCTGGGGGGCGACCTCTCCTATCTCTTTGTCAGAGCAGCGAGGGCCCGCCATCGGGTCTATGAAAAGAGAAAATCTGATATCGAAAGACGATAGAACCCCCACCAGCATGAACTTTGAACCCGTTATCTTCACCCCCATAGGCGTCGTCCACTGCGACTTCGGCGAGCCGGCGGACCCAAAGACGATGAGAAACTCCCTCTCTACCCTGGAGATCGACGAGAAGTACCGGGAAGCCCTCGCTGGAATCGAGAATTATCGACATCTCTTCGTCATATACTACATCCACCGCGCCCTCGGCTACGACCTGATGGTCCACCCCATGGGGGATGAATCGATCCCCAAGAGGGGGCTCTTCGCCACCAGGACCCCGAGGAGGCCAAACCCCATCGGCCTCACGGTGGTGGAGGTCCTGAACGTCGAGGGGATGAAGATCACCGTCACCGGCCTCGACGCCCTCGACGGGAGCCCCATCCTCGACATCAAACCCTACGAAGAGCACTACGACTCCCCTCGGGGCGTCGAGGCGGAGAGGGACCCGGGCTACAGCCCAAAGGACGGTTGAGCCGCCAGCGCCAGCCCTCGTCCCGGAAAATATTAATATCGAGGCAGAGCAAATAAAGTTCTGAGGTGAAATATTGACATCCAAAACCCTTCTGGCCCTGGCGTTGCTGGCGACGTTCGTCGTGGGCTCAGCCTTTGGAGATGAAGCCATAGAGCCCTCCTACACCGTTAAGATATCGACCGGGGGAGCCCTGGGAGCCTTCCTCGTCGACGGAGAGGGGATGACCCTCTACAGCTTTGCCAACGACGCTCCTGGCGGCAACATCAGCGCCTGCATCGATGATTGTGCCGAGCGGTGGCTCCCCTTCTTTGCGCCGGAGATCGAGGTTCCGGCGGAGCTGAAAGCGACCGACTTCAACGGTTTCGTCAGAGACGACGGCACCATCCAGACCACCTACAAGGGATGGCCTCTATACCTCTACTTCGAGGACCAGGTCCCTGGCGACGTCCTGGGCCACGGCCTCGGCGGCGTCTGGTCTGTGGTCGCCCCTTGAGGCCTCCTCCAGAGGGGGCTTCCGGGTCTCTTTTTTCTCCAGCGGCTCGGAACCTTTAAACGTTGGACGACACTATAAGGGATCGGTGATAAAATTGAAGATCACAGCCGCGATGGCCCTGGCGATCGCGTCGGCGGCCATCTTCGCCATAGGGGCTGCAGCCCCCGTAAACACCATCAGCGTCGCCTCGGCGGAGGGCCTCGGCGACTACCTGGTGGACCAAGACGGCTACACCCTCTACTACTTCGCTGAGGACGTACCTGGCAGCGGAACGAGCAGCTGCGGCGAAACCTGCATCCACTACTGGCCTCCCTTTCATACCGGTCAGGTGGTGATACCCTTAAATCTGAGCAACTTCGACTTCAGCACCATATATAGGGAGGATGGCTTGGCCCAGACCACCTACAAAGGATGGCCCCTGTACTACTACATAAACGACTATCGATCCGGCGATGTCAAAGGTCATGGGATGGAAGGCACCTGGTTTGTGGCGGGTCCCGACCAGATGCCCTGAGGGGGAGAACCTACCCCATCCATTTTTTGCATGGCCGACCCTCTCCTCTGGATGACTGTGGTACTTCGATGACGTAGGTCCATCATGACCAGGAGGGCGGGCCGAAATGAAGCGTTAGCAGGCCGGTACTGGGAGATCGACCTCCTCCGCGGCATCGCCGTATTGATGATGATCGGCTTTCACGCCCTCTACGACCTGGCCTTCTTCTCAGGGCCCGCCATAGTCGACGTCCGATCCGGGGCGATGCCCACGATCGCCGAGGCCACAGCCTCGATCTTCCTCCTCCTCGTCGGCCTCTCCCTGACGATCAGCTCCGCCAGATCCGGGTTCCGGGGATGGGATCGGCTCCTCTTCCGGGGGATCGGGATCTTCTCCTGGGGGATGGCCGTGACCCTTTCGACCTTCCTCGTCCTGGAGGAGGGGTTCGTCGTCTTCGGGATCCTCCACCTCATCGGCATCTCCGTAATCCTATCCCTGCCGATCCTCCATCGTCCCCGCGCAGCTCTTCTCCTGGGAGCCGCCGTCATTCCCGCGGGCCTGATCCTCCGCGGTCAGGCCATCGCCACCCTTTGGCTTTTGCCCCTCGGTCTCGTTCCCGTCGGCTTTTACTCCGTCGACTACTTCCCCCTCCTCCCCTGGTTTGGGGTAGTCCTGGTGGGGATCTTCCTCGGAAGCCTCCTCTACCCCGGAGGCGAGAGGAGGCTCCCCCTCCCTGAGATCTCCCCCTCGTCTCCGGCGAGGTTGATCTGCCTTTTGGGGAGAAACTCCCTCCCGATCTATCTCCTCCATCAGCCGGTGCTGATCGTCACGATGGGACTTTTTGGGATCATCGATATCGGGAGGAGCCTGGCCCTCCCCCTGCCTTGAAGGGGGAGATCTCCCCGGGCGAAAGGAGAATCGTTGGCAGAAGGGGGGAGGAAATCTTCGGTGGGGGCTCCGATGGAACTTTCGCCCCCACCACCGGTCTTATATCGCTACTTGGAGAGCTTGGGGGTCAGGATCGCGAGATATATCGCCGCCAGGGCTACCACGACGTACACGATCCTCTCGAGGACCGGAACCCCACCCAAAAGGATGCTCACCAGGTTGTACCCGAAGGCGTAGAGGCCCCAGTTCAGGCCTCCGACTATCACCAACACTATGGCCAGAAGATCCAATGGAGCTAACTTAGCCAATCTTAACACCTCCGGATCAACAATTTATCCTCTTATTTTATAAACCTTTTGGATTTTTATACCTATGGAAAGATCCATCGACCCGTTTTAATCGGTCTTAAAAGCGAAAAGGCCAGAATATTTAGAGAATCGGAGAAGACGAATATCAATTAAACCAGTACGAATGACAAGAATATGATGAATAAATAGATGAAGATGGAGGTGGAAACGGAGGAGATGGAGATCGAAAGGGCCAAAAGGAAGAGAGGCAGAGATCCCCGAGGGGATGCCGATCGGCGAGGTCTGGACATGAGGCAGAGAGTTCTGGTGGAGAAGAACGCCTGATAGACTGATGCTTCCGGGGGTATCCCGCCAAATCGAGGACGGAGGAAAAGAAGGTCCTCTTCGACGTGGGGCACTCCGACCTCTCAATCGATAACGCCCGGAAGATGAATATCGACCTTCTGGACCTGGATTTCGTCGTCCACTCCAACAGCCACCTCGACCACACCTGGGGTCTCGCCTCCCTCGTCCGCCTCTTCACCGAGGCGAAGATCGAGGGGACCTACAGGAAGAGCCCCTCTCTGGTGGCCCATCCGGATCTTCTCCTCCCGAGGTGGGTCGAGGGCCTGGGGGAGACTGGCTCATTCCTCTTCCCGGCGGAGCTCTCCCGCCCCTTCGAGCTGACCCTGAGCCGGGAGCCGCTCTGGCTCCCAGAACGGCTCGTCTTCCTGGGGTAGATCCTCCGGGAAGACGACTTTGAGGCAGGCTCTCCTCTGGGGAGGATCTTGGCCAGCTCGGGGAGGAGGACGACCTTATGAGGGACGGCTCCGCCCTAGCCTATCGATCGACCGAAGGGCTCGTCATCGTCACCGGCTCTTCCCACTCCGGGATCTGCAACGTCATCGAACCGGCGATCAGCATCTTCGGCGAGAGGAGGTTCCAAAACGTAGTCGGAGGCTTCCATCTCATGGACCCGCCGGAGAGGCAGATGACGGAGACGAAGTGATACTTTGAGAGGGGCCGTCCCCGGAGGGTCCACCTCCGCCACCGTACCGACCTCGCCTCGAAGGTGCCCTGGCGGGGGTCGCCGAGATGAAGGCGATGGGGGTGGGCCTTGATCTCAGGCTCGATTGAGTTGATGGAGGGGGGCCGGAGGGGACGGGGGCTCTCCAACCCCTTCCGCCCCCGAAGGAGATAAAAGAGGTCAGAGGGACGGAAGGGAGCCGAAGCTCATACCGCCCTCGAACTCAAACTTCATCGGACTCTCGAACAGCTCTAAGCTCATCTCCTCCCCAAAGATGGGGGGAACTTTCCGGATCGAATCGTTCTTCTCCTCCGCCGCCTCGGGAGCTGCCGCCAGAGCCGGCGTCGCCACCTCTGGAGCTGGCGTTTCGGCTGCCACCGGAGCGGCGGCCGGGACGAGGAAGGGGGTCTCGGGATCGCCCAGGAGGGTGATCTCGTAGTAACAGTACCTCATGTTCTCGTCGCCGCCCAAAACATCGCTGATGAAGGCCTCTTTGGAGAGCTGGTTTACGAGTCCGAGGCTTCGGTTGTCGTTTGTATACGACGAACCGAACATCTCCTCCCAGAAGGCCTTGTCGAACTTCTGGGATGGGCTGTCGTTGACGCTGTCGAGGTCGATCAGGCCGTACCTGGTGTTGCCGATGAAGGCGAAAGCCCCCGCCGTGGCGGTCACGAAGTGCTCGATGACGCAGTCGTGGGGGAGGTAAACCCCCTCAGGATCCCTGTTGTCGAAGGAGGCAGCATACCCCGCCTGGGAGTATCCGAAGAAGTACTTGCTGTTATTGAGGGCGTCGGCGTGGTTGTATCCCATCTTCATCACGTAGGCTACGATGTCGCAGAAGTTGGAGGTTCCAATGTGGTTTATGGCGTGGATCATGTCGGCGTTGATCATCTCCTCGAGGAGAGACCGGGGCCAGTCATTCTGATCGCAGTTGCAGTCGCCTCCGGGATAGTCCCGATCGTATAGGGTCCAGATGTTGAAGGCCGCCGGGAAGACGCCCTTTATCTGGTCTTTGTAATCTCCTCCCCAACCACCACAGGCGAGCTTCTCCAGGGCATGGTCCTCCATCTCGCTGACGTTCGTTCCCAGCAAGAGCATCGGCTCCATATATTCGCCGATGAGCCAGATGGCCGTCAGGTAGGGGTCATCGGGCCGGGTAGACTCGTAGGCTATGGTCTTTCGGACGAAGTTCGAGAGCTCCTCATAGTTGTCCACCGGAGCCCTCCCGACGTAAACGTCCGCGTGGAGGTTGACGCCGTCGGTCGGCTCGCCGTACAGCCCGTTGTCGTTCCCGTCGAAGTTCCCTTCAAGACAGGCGTAGTAGAGGTCTGAGACCAGGGTCGCTCCCTCGACGGGCGGGCAGCAGCAGCTTGGGTCGGGCTCGTAAGCCCAAGCCCAGAGCCCCCTCGCCGGGACTACGGCGTCCCAGGTCTCGCCGCCGATCCTCGCCCCATCACCGTCGCCTCCCAGGAGGACGAACCTTATGCCGTTGTTCTTATATGCGTCCTTGATGAAGTTTCTTATCATCTCCTGTTCGTCCCTGTGGTATGTGTACTTGTAGGCGGCGTAGATCTCCTCCACGGTGACGATCGCCACCTTCAGACCCCTCTCGCTCTTCCAGTCGGCCAGGGCCTGGAAGTTGTAGGGACGAGGAGCCTCCTTCATGAACTGGTTTGTGATGATGACGTAATCGTAGTCTCCGTCCAGGAGGAGGGATTTGCCCGTTGGAGCCAGGTCTGGGGCGTAGGTCGTCGCCTTCTCCGGATTGTCGACGATCGCCATCACCTCTTCTCGGTCCTCGGCGAGGCCTCTGAAGATACCCTGATCGAGGGTCTGGTCGGGGGCGGTCGTCACCTCGATGTCGAAGGCTCCATAGCTGTAAGCGTCACCCGTTGTCGGGATGTACCTGATGGGGTAGAGGTTTATGTAGAGGATATCGTAGCCGTGCTTCTTCTGAACCCCCAGGATCGAGTAGGGCTCCGCTGGGTAGGGGGAGTCGGACCCATAAACCTCCTCATTTCGAAGGGCCAGCTCCGGGGCATTCGTCCAGTTATCCTCCGGATGGCAGGTGGTGCAGTTTCTGGTGAAGCCGATGGGGACGGAGCTCTGGCCGGGCCTTATCGAGACCCTGCCCAGGTACTTCTCATTTCCCGGGATCACCTTCACCTCAGATACCTCTTCACCGTAGGGTATCAGTATCCTCGCGGTCCTGAAGGGCAGGAGGGGCTCTCCTGCCGCAATCCGGTTGTGGAGACCTCCAATCGTCAACGAGTCGTAGATCTCCATAGACCCGTCTGGGCTCGTCAGAATCTCGGCTCCCCTCTGGATGGCAGGCTCGTCGAGAAGGTACTGGATGGTGATCTTGCTCGTGCTGCCTGGATCGACCTGGGCCATGGCCGATGAAGAGATCGCCAAGCTCAAAGATAAGCTCAAAAGGCAGATCATACCTACTGAAACAATATTTTTCATACATCTCCCTCATATTTCAGGACCGAGGACACCGAATATCTATTCTGACCTTCCCCAGAATCAGCGTCTTCTGGGGGGTTCGTCTCCACCTCGACTCTCGTGAGAGCCGATCCCCTCCGGCGATCAAACGGTGACACGGTCCCCCTTCATTGCCTATAATGGTATATATTTCTTGAAAAACTATTTAACAATTTCCCACGATCATGCAGGGGCTCGCCGGCGGGGTTTTGGGGAGGGCGACGGACTCACGAGGGGCGGAGGAGGGGGAGACTCCGGCTGAAATGGAGCGTTGTGGTCAGACCTCAAAGGGTGTGGCATGGATGGGCAGGGCGAAGACTGTCGATCCTGCTGAGGTCCGAAGGGGGTCTCGGCCCTCACCCCTCCTTCCTCCTCCTCCTGTAGAGGGACGCACCCCCTGCGGCAATGACGATCAGGACGACGGCGATAGGCATGGCGTAAGACCTTTTAGCGGGGTCGACGTTCACCGGTATCTTCATGCTGTCGGATATGATCGTCCCGCCCCTGAGGTCCGTGTACTTTATCTCGCTGTTGATGCTGTAGGGCTTGACGGTGGCGTCGGAGTCGACGTCGATCTTGAACTTGACCGCCCGCACCTCGCCCGGTCCGAGGGTGCCGATATACGCCTGATCATCGGTGGACGAGAAGGGCTTGAAGACGGAGAGCCTGGCGATGGCATCGTCGGCCGTCTCCTCGCCGGTGTTCTTGTAGGTCACCTCGATGATCCCTCCCTTCTCCCCTGCGCGAAGCTCGGCGTCGGCCTCAGTGATCTCGAAGTAAGCCTCCTTTTTGACGGTCACGGGTATGGTGACGGTCCCGTTCGCCCTCTGGTACCAGTAAGACGACTGGAAACCCCGGAGGCCTATCTCGGGGTCGAGTTCGTCGGCGTCCACCTCAGCGTTGTACTGGTAGTCGTAGGTGAGCTGGAGGTAAAGGGGATACTCGCCCGCCGGGGCCCGGCTGGATATCTTGATGGTGAACTTCATCGGATCCCTCGACTTTTCTCCGGCCCGGAGGGCCTCGATCACCTGGTCGCCCGATTTGACCTCTATGAGGCCAGTATCGGACCTCAGGGTTCCCGTTATTCCCAAAGCAGTAGTCCTCTCCCGCTCGTAGTCCAGCTCCCGATCTGCCAGAGCCTGCTCCATCTTCGTCTCGGCTTTCTTGTCGGCCTTAAACCCCATGATCCTGCCGTGGTTGGTGAGGTCGACGTAGAGGGTGACGGTCTCGCCCCGATCAAACTCGTTCGTCCCCGCGAGGCTTGCGTCGAGCTGGGGCGACCCGGAGGTCGTCCAGTAGTTTTCCAGGGATACCGATGGTATGTAGTTTTCAGAGGCCCCGGTCGGGCCGATCCAGGCCAGGGCGATGATGATCAACGTCGCTTTCAAATTGACGATCTTGCTCAATCCTTCAACCTCCTGAAGGTCATAATCAGCATACTAGCGGCTCTGGCCATCACTTCAGCCCTGTTTCTCCTCCAGTAATCGAGCCTGATCAGAAGCACCGGGAAGACCGTGAAGGTGGCGAAGAGGGCGAAGATGACAGAGAGCACCGTTATCGTCCCGAAGCTGCTGGTCATGGGGAAGGGGGAGGCTATGAGGGCGGCGAATCCGAAGACGGTGGTGAGCCCCGAGGCGACGATGGCGGCTCCGATGCTTCCCGTCGCCGTGAAGAGCGCCTCCATGACATTCTCGGTCTTGGCCTTCTCCTCGTAGAACCGCTCCATCGTCAGGATGGCGTACTCCGACCCCACCCCCAGGATCAGGGCCCCCAGGGTGGCGGTCATGGGGTTGTACTTCATCCCGGAGACGTACATCACACCGCCCATCCAGCCGATGACGATGAACATCGGAAGGACCGGCAGGACCGCCTTCACCAGGTCTCGGTAAATCACCAATAGGATGAAGAATATCAGGACGAGGCCGAGGAGGGTCATCCTTATCCTGCCGGTGGTGAGGGCTCCGATGACGGTGTTCATCACCGCCATCTCTCCGGTCTGGATGACGGAGACCCCGGGCGGCGGCTCAAACCAGATCAGGTCCTTCTCCACCTCTCCCTGGAGCCGCTCGATCCCCACCTGGCCGAGGCTATCAAAGGCCTGGCCTATGTCCAGGATGATCTGGGCGGTGTCCTGGCCGTTGATATACTGGTACTTCGCCTCTTCTGGGACGCCTTCGAGAACGGCCACCACCCCGGCCTGGTCCTGGGGTATGATGCCGCCGTTGTAGGCCTTGACGATGGTGGCGAGGCTCGTCGCCCCGTAGACCTTATCCCTCGATTCGACGACGTAGTCGCCGAATTCGTCCATCCACGTCAAGGTCTCTGGGTCGGTCACGTCCCCCTGGACTATGATGTTCAGCTGGTCAGTCCCGCCGAATATATTTTCAAGATGGCGGAACTGGATGAGGGGCGGGAGATCCTGAGGTATGAACTCGTTCATGTCCGTCTCTATGGGAACCTTGGTGTCGGCGTAAAGGCCCGCGACGGAGAGGACTGCCGAAGCCGCCAGCACGACCCTCCATCTGTGAATTACAAAGGCCGCCGCCTTCACGACCACGGGGCCTATCGGGGACTTCCTCTCCCTCTTATCCCCACAACTCCGGCTGGCTCTGCTGTTTCGCCCCCGCTCCATCTGGTAAAGGATTGTAACCCCCACGAAGAGGGCGGAGATGTAGCACATGATGATGCCGATCAGGCAGAGGAGGCCGAAGTCCCTGATCATGGGGACCGACGACGAGAAGAGGGAGAAGAACCCGGCCCCCGTTATGATCAGGGCGATCAGGACGGCGGGGGCGGTGTGGGTCACCGTATCGATCGCCGCCGATGCGATCGATCCGCCCCGCTGGAACTCCTCCTCGATCCTGTTATGGAACTGGATGGCGTAATCGATGCCTAGGCCGATAAGAATCGGGAAGGCCGCCATCGATACCATCGTCAGGGGGACCTGGAGAAACCCCATCATACCGAAGGTCCATATTATCCCGAGGAAGACAATCGGCAGAGGCAGAAGGGGAAGGTGGACGTGTCTGAAGACGAGGAGGAGGGCCACCACCATCAGAAGGCCGGAGATCACGAGGAGCGTCCCCATGGAGGTGTTCATCTCCCGCTCGATCTCGTCCCCGAGGGCGACCTCGCCCGTCACTATCGTATCGGCCCCCGAGGGAAACTCTGCCATCTCCACCGCAGAGCGGGCTTCGGGGAGGATGGCATCTATGCTCTCCTGGGTGATGGAAGTCGGAAGGTCGATGGATATCATGGTATGTCCCCGGTCGGGTAGGAGGGCGTCGATTATGGTGGGATTGATCTCTTCAAGCCCCTCCAGGATCTCGTCGATCCTCGCCTGGGAGTCGGGGACTCTCCGGACGCCCGTCTCCTGGGCCTCGGCTTCCATCACCATCTCGGCTATGCTGACCGTTCCCAGGACGTTCTCCACCGTCTCCATCTGCCGGGCCAATCGGTCCATCGCCTTCAGGGACTCGGGGGAGGTGACGGAGTCCCCCTCCACCAGAACCACGATCGATTGGGTCCCGAAACGATCGTTGAAGAGATGGTCGAACTCCACATAGAGCCTGGAGTTCTCGTCGACGAAGGTCTCCGTCTCCGTCTCCATGGTGATCGTCTGGGCGAAGTGGATCGAAGCTGCGGTGAAGAGCAACGCTGCCGTCAGGATGACGATCGGATTCCCCTCGATCCATCTGCCCAGCTTCTCTCCCCTGCTCGTGGTATTCACCTTCAGCGGCTCGTATGATATTTTGGAATGTTCTGAAACTTCGAGGTTTTCGGATGATACGAAATGTACTTAAAGGTTGTGGTAGACTTTCAATTGATGATGAGAGAAGATGCCGCTCCCGTGGAAGCTGCGAAACGGTGCGTGGTGGACGCCAGCATTCAGATGGCGAATCTGTTGGGGCACAGCGACGCCGCCGGGGCTCTCATAGGGTCGCTGTTCGTTGCGGATGGCCCCCTCTCGATGGACGAGTTGGTGGAGATGACCGGGTACAGCAAGTCCACCGTCAGCATCAACATGACCTTTTTGGAGAACCAGGGGATTGTCCGGAGGATGAGACGGCCGGGGGACAAGAGGAACTACTACGTCATAATGAAGAACATAGACGAGACGTTGAAGACCGAGAATGAGAAGATCAGACAGATGATGCAGATCCACATCGCCGCCATCGACGAGGCCGAGAGGATCCTGGAGGGTGCGATAGAGAGCGATGAGGCAGAGCGGCTCCGTCGCCTCTTCAGCACCACGAGGGTGGAGTGTGTCAAGGCTCGGAAGCTGATAGACCTGGTCGCCCCCTTCACCATCGACGAGCTGATTGAGATTCTGGAGCGGGAGGTCGCGATCCGAGAGGCGGGCGAGCGGTGATGGGGGCGGAGGATAGAAACGAAGAGCGGATGGATATCGGAGATGTGGTTCATAACGCGGCTGGAACCTTCGTTTTTTGGATCGACTCCTTATGAACGGAGATAAAAGGCTCTTCGGCGTCCTCTTCATATCGGTATTTTCCGCCATGCTGGGCCTTGGGATTGTGGTGCCCCTCCTCCCCATATACGCCGAAGAGCTGGGAGCTTCAGGGATCTGGATAGGCCTGATCTTCTCGGGGTTCGCCGCCGCTCGAGCGTTCTTCATGCCGATCGTCGGGAGGCTCTCCGACGAATCGGGGAGGAAGAGGTTCATCGTATTCGGGCTATTGGGCTATGCCCTCCTCTCCATCGGCTACGTCACCGCCGGGAGCGTCTACACCCTCACCGCCGTCCGGTTCCTCCACGGGATAGCCTCGGCGATGGTCGTCCCCATCGCCATGGCCTACATCGGCGACCTCTCTGGGAGGGGGGAGGAGGGGGCTCTGATGGCCAAGTTCCAGGTCTCCTTCTTCCTCGGCCTTGGGTCCGGCCCCCTCCTGGGCGGCGTACTGAACGACGCCTTCGGGTTTTCGTCGGCGTTCTACGCCATGGCCGCCCTCTCGACCCTGGCGTTCCTGGTGATCGTCTTATTCCTACCGGAGGCGAAAAGGCCGTCATCCAGGAGCGGGGATCGGGTCTCTCTAAGATGGGCCTTTCGCCAGCCTGGGGTCCCGGCGGTGATGGCCTTCACAGCCCTCAACTCCGCGGCTCGCGGACTGTTGCTGGTCTTCATGCCCCTCTACGCCCCCCGGATATCCATCGCCCCCGGAGAGGTGGGAGTGATCCTCACCGTCTCCATCTTCTTGATGGCGTTCTCTCAGGTGCCCATGGGGAGGATGGCTGACAGGGGACACGCCCTATCGATGATAATGGCGGGTTCGGTCGTCTCTGCCGCAAGCCTCGCCCTCATCCCCGCCACCACCACCTTCTGGGAGCTCTTCATCGCGGCCGCAGCCAACGGCCTCGGAAGCGCTCTGATTTTGCCGGCCCTTTTGGCCGTCACGGTGAAGCTGGGAAGGGGGATGGGGATGGGGACCTCCATGGGGGCTTACAACACCGCCATGAGCCTCGGGATGATCACGGCTCCCCTCCTCGGCGGCCTGGTGATGGACCTATCTTCGATGGAGTTGGTCTTCGTCTTGGGGGGGGCCGCAGGCGTCGGAGCTTCCGGAGTCGTATATCAGTTGACCCGGAGATCCCTGGAGGCGGTGGAAGCCGGCGGATCTGGCTGAAAAAATAATATGATATCCAGGGGGTTATGGTCCAGAAGTTCAGACCCTCAGGCCGGGTCCTCCCTCCTGGGCATGGTGAACCTGAAGATGCTCCCCCTGCCGGGGGATGACTCCGCCCAGATCCTCCCGCCGCAGGTCTCGACGATCTTCTTGACGGTGGCAAGGCCTATCCCCGACCCCTCGCCAGACCTTTCGAGCCTGGTGAAGGGATCGAAGATCCTATCGGCGTACTTCATATCGAACCCAAGGCCGTTGTCCCTCACCCAGAACTCGTACTCGTCGCCCCGGTCAAGGCATCCCACCTCGATCTCGATCCTATCCTTGGAATATTTGAGGCTGTTCTCCAGGAGGTTTGAAAAGACCTGCTTTGCCCTGCTCTTCTCGCAGCTGATCGTGGGGAACTCCCCCGCCAGGGTGAGGTTCGCGGGCTTCTCTTTAGCCGTCGATTTTACGTCCTCGTAGGCCTCGACGACGAGCTTCTTCAGGTCCACCATCTCCGGCGGCGACTTTATCCTCCCTATCCGGGAGTAGTCCAGAAGGTCCAGGATCAGCCGGTCCATATTCTCCGCGATCGTTCCGATCCGTTCGATGTACCTCCTCCCGACCTCGTCGAGGCCGTCGCCGTAATCCTCCTGGAGGGCGAGGGCGAACCCCCGGATCCCCCGGAGAGGGGCCCGGAGATCGTGGGAGATGGTGTAGGCGAAGCTCTCCAGCTCTCGGTTGAGGGTCTCGAGCCTCTGCTGGTAATCGATCGTCTCCGATATGTCCCTAACCACGACGATGGTGGCCATCGGCTTTCCATCTCTGCTGTCGACGGGGGCGAAGCTGATGGAGGCGGGGAAGGTCGAGCCATCCTTCCTGACGCAGGTCACCCGCCTACGGCCGCCGTTCCCCTCTCCGCCGGGGGCTGCCTCCTCTCCGAAGTCCAGGATGAAGTCCTGGTGGAGCCGGCCCCGGGCCTCCTCCAGCCTGAACCCGAACATATCGAGGAGGGCTGGGTTTGCGAAGAGGAGGTGGTTGCTCTTTCCGAAGATGGCGATCCCGTCGTTGGAGGACTCGATGGCGTCCATAAAGAGGAGCATCTGCTCTTCCAGCCACCGATCGTATGAGATGTCGTGGCCGAAGGCTATCACCCTCTCGATCTCGCCGGTTCTGCTCCTGATGACGCCCCACCCCCACTGGATCGCCATAGGATCTCCCGTCCTGGTGACGACGGCAGCCTCCGTCTGCTCGGGGGCCTTTCCCTCGAAGATCGAGGATACGGCGATCTCAAAGCCCATCCTGTCGTCCCCGGCGATGAACCGGTCGAAGAAGTTCTCGTCGAACGCCTCCTTTGCGGATCTCCCCGTCACCTTCTCAGCCCCCCGGTTGAAGAGCGTGATCCTACCCCGGGGGTCGAGGCCGACGATCAGGAGGTCCGCGCCCTCGATGATCCCCCGGGAGAACTCCCGCTCGGAGCGGATCTCCTCCTCCATCTTGGCGTACTCGGTGGTGTCTTGGGCGGTGATCACGATACCGATCCCTTCACCCTCGCCGTCCTCGAGCTTTATGCCGCTCCAGGAGATCACCTTCTCCTCCCCCGACTTCGCCATCATCCTCGTCCGATGCCCCTCCGCCGTCAACCCCATCTCGATCTCATCCAGGGTCTTGAGGAACTCCGACCTCTCTTCGCCGTCGGGGAAGAGGAGGGTCCAGACCTCTTCGTCCCCCATCACCTCCTGGGCGGAGTACCCGGAGGCCATCTCAGCGGCCCGGTTCCAGAGAAAGATCCTCCGATCGCGGTCGATGACGAATATCATGGGGCTTCCGATCTCGACCAGCTTTTCGCTCAGGTCAGCCAGCTGTTTTATGTTCTCCTCCACCCGCTTCCGCTCGGTTATGTCGACGATCGTCCCCCGGAGGCCGATGGGCCTTCCGTCGCGGATGATCGGCCTGGAGTAGACGATGAGGTGGAAGGTCGTCCCCTCCTTCCGCAGGCCGGTGTACTCGTAGGTGAAGACCCTATCATCGTTCAAACTTCGCTGGAAGTTCTTCATCATCTCCTCTCGGTCTTCGTAGGCGAAGACCTGGAAGATGTTGACGCCTACCTCCAGATCCTGCCGGTCGTATCCATAGAGCTCGAAGGCGGTCTGGTTCGCGAAGGTGACTTTGCCTGCAAGATCGCATTCGAAGATCGGCTGGGGGAGGGTGTCGGCCATCTCCCGGAACCTCCTCTCGCTCTCGGCGAGTTCTATCTCCATCTTCTTCCGATCGGTTATGTCGAGGGCGATCCCCTCCACGTGGGTCACGGCACCGTCTTCATCCCGGATTATCCAGACGTTGCTGGCGACCCATCGGACTTCGCCAGACAGGGTGAGGACCCTGAACTCCTGATAGAAGCCGTAGGATCCATCCTCTATCTGCCGTTTCAGTTCGGAGACTACCAGCTCCAGATCCTCAGGATGGACCAAGTTCCTATCAAACGAAACAGCTCCGGAATAAAAGTCCTCGGGGGTGTACCCCAACTGGCTCACGTTTTCGGATACGAACTCGACGGGCCCACCCAACGGAATGGACTGGACGAAGGCGATGGCAGGGCTGCGGTTGACGATCCTCTCCAGCTCTTTCTGCTTCTCTGAGGCCTCCAGGATCGCCTGGTCCATCTTCTTCTGCCAGGTGACGTCCTGCATCACCCCCGCCATCTTGATCGGCCTGCCTGCCTCGTCCCTCCCTACGACGAGCCCCCGGTCATGGACCCAGGTCTCGGCGGGGGCGGAGGTAGTCCTGTAGTCGAGATCGAAGAGGTTGGTCCTACCCGCCGAGATCTCCCGGAGGGCTGCCTCGACGGCGGGGAGGTCATCGGGATGGATCGAACTCTTCCAGGCCTGAAGGTCGCTCTCATCGGCGGAGGAACTCCCGATCATCTCGGCGTACCGGCGGTTGCCGACGACCTCACCCGTCGAGAGATCCCGGTTCCAGATGGCGAGATCCGCCCCATCGACGGCGAGCTTCAGCCGCTCTTCGCTCTCATGGAGGGCTTCTTCCGCCTTCTTCTGCTCCGTCGCGTCGACCAGGATCCCGTGGATCCCCCGGAGCCACCCTCCCTCGATCGGCCTCCCGTAGGTTCTGACATGCCGGACTCTGCCATCTTTGCCGATGAACCTCAGCTCTGAGACCCGAGAGCTCCCGCCGAGGGCGCTCTTGAGCCTCGCCTCCAGGAGCTTTGAGTCCTCAGGATGGAGAAATCGAAAGACATTCTCGCCCTGGATCTCATCGGCCGAGTAGCCGAGGATCCTCTCGACGGCGGGGCTGATGTACGCTATCTTGCCGGAGGTCTCTACGACATAGATCACCCCGTCGACGTTCTCCACCAGGCAGCGGTATCTCTCCATCGACCTTCGGAGCGCTCTGTTCGATGAGACGAGCTCCTCGCCCTTTCTCCTCGCCTCCTCTGCCGATCGGTGAAGGTCTTCGAGGGTGGCCGAGAGCTCCTCAAGCCCCAAGGCCAGCTCTTCCTTGGAGGAGTTTTCCCCTTGAAGGAGGGCTCTAACCTGCCTTTGAGCCCTCTCCACCTCTTCTTTTAGTAAATCGTCCGTCAAATCTTCTCCAGCTCCGCCTCAGCTTTGAAGTTCTCTCCGTCGATCGCAGACGGTGGCTTCCGCCTCCGTCAGCCGAAATCCTGCGGGTCTAGGATCTCAATGCGAGGCCTGCCTCTTCATCGCCGGTCTTCGGCTCTTGCTCAGATCTCTAACCATGTTAGAATAGGATGGATATAACTATTTAGCATCAGATCCAGCTCCCGTCCCCTCATATCTGGATCCATCAGGACCGTTGGGGCCGGCGGCTGAGCCGGGATCGGGGAAAGGTTAAAGGAGATAAAGCCGAGATGGTCGGGCATGGAGCCTCTTTCAGAGCTGGTGAGAGACCTCAGAAGCGAGGACTACTTCGAGCGGCAGAGCGCCGCCTGGAGGCTGGTGGAGGCAGGGAGCGAGGCTGTAGGGCCCCTCACGACGGTGTTGGCTGGCGATGCCAACACCCAGGCGAGGTTCAAGGCCGCCTGGGCTCTGGGGAAGATCGGAGACGAGAGGGCCGTCGACCCACTAGTTCGGGCCCTCAGAGAGGACGAGGACCCATCGGTGAGGGAGTGGGCGGCCTCGGCCCTGGAGGCGATCGGGGACCCGCGGGCCGTCCCCTCCCTCGCCCGGTCCCTGGCGACGGACCCATCACGGGAGGTGAGGCTCCGCTCCTCCCTCGCCCTCGGAGCCTTCGGGGCCATCTCTGCCTTCGAGGATCTCCTCCGGGAGGGCGACCTGGAGGCGAAGAGGATGGCGGTGGTCGGGCTCGGCCGGCTTCGGTCCGCGGGATCGATGGAGCTGGTGGCCTCCCACTCCGGGGACGCCGACCCGGAGCTCCGGAGGAGGACCGCCTGGGCCCTGGGGGAGATGGGGTCCGGCGGCGCTCTTCCTCTCCTCCTTCCAGCTCTAAAAGACGACGCCCCCGCGGTCAGGATGGAGGCGGCAAAGGCGCTGACGAAGATCGGTGGGGCTGAGGCCTGCCGGATGGCTCTCTCCCTCATGGAGGACGCCGACCCCCGGGTGAGGCTCGCCGCCGTCACCGCCCTCGGAGAGATCCGCATCGTCGACGCCCTCGACCAGCTGGTGGAGGTTCTCTTCAGCGAGGACGAAGAAGAGATCCGGGCCTGGGCCGCCTGGTCCCTGGGCGAGATCGGCGACGTGCGGGCTATCGGGCCTCTCCAAGAGGCGTGCGTCCAGTGTCCACCAAAGGTCAGGGAGAAGGCCCTCGACTCCCTCGAGGAGGTCTTCGGGATGGGGAGGGACCACCAGAGGGCCGGCGGGGGAGGCGACCCCTGAGATGGGGTGAACTCCCCTCCCTACCCCCTCCTCTGTTGATCATCCCCAGCCCACCGTCACCTATTTTTCTTTCGGGATCTTTTGAAGGCCGATGAAAATCGAGTCTCTAGCGGCCGAGCTTCGCGGGTTTGTGGGGATAACCCGGAAGAAGGCCATCGGCGATCTCGTCGGCCACTTTCCTGTGGAATCGGACCTGATCATAGCCTCCTTCGGGGAGGACGCGGCGGTCATCGACGACGGCGACGAAGTGATGCTCCTTGCCGCCGACGGGATCTGGTCGAGGCTTCTGGAGGCCGACGCCGAGTGGGCCGGCTACTGTGCCGTCCTGGTGAACGTCCACGACATCGCGGCGATGGGGGGGTGGCCCGTCGCCATGGTGGACGTCCTCTCCGCCGGATCGACCGACCTCGCCGAGGCGGTCCTCTCCGGGATGAGGAAGGGGATCGAGAAGTTCAAGGTCCCGATCGTGGGGGGACACTTCCATCCGGAAACCCCCTACAGCTCCCTGGACGTGGCGATCCTCGGCAAGGCGAAGAAGGGGGCGGTGATCCTCAGCTCCGGGGCGGAGCCCGGCGATTCCGTTGTCGTCGGGGTAGACCTGGACGGGAGGGTCCACCCGAGCTTCGCCATCAACTGGGACAGCACCAGCTTCAAGTCGGGGGAGATCCTCCTCCGCCAGCTCGGGTCGATGCGGGAGATCGCGGAGAGGGGTCTCGTGACGGCGGGAAAGGACATCAGCAACCCAGGGATGCTGGGAACCCTGGGGATGCTCCTGGAGTCGAGCCGGACGGGGGCGGTCGTCGACCTCGACAAAATCCCCAAGCCGGAGGGGATGGAGATGCTCTCCTGGCAGAAGATGTATCCGGGGATGGGTTTCGTCGTGACAGCCCCGCCCGCGAAGGCCGAAGAGGTCGTCCGGATCTTCCGGGTCCGGGGGCTCAACTCTGCCGTCATCGGCAGGGTGACCGGGGAGCGGCGCCTTGTCATAGAGTCCAGTTCGGAGAAGGCCGTCCTCTTCGACTTCGTGGCCGAGACGATCACGGGGATCAGGTGATCTTGTGGATGGTGAGTTCGTCGACCGGCTGGAGCGGGCCGCCCGGGGCCGCCGCGCCAGGATCGGAGTGGGCGTCTCCGGCGGCGGACCCGAGCTCCTCGCGGGGCTGGCGGAGGCGTCCGATCTCGCCGAGATCGTCCTGGTGGGAGACCCCGGCCCGGGGGCGGAGGTCGAGGTGGATCTGATCCGGGCCGACGATCCCGCCTCGAGGCTGGTGGAGCTCCTGGCCGGGGGGGAGGTCGACGGGGCCGTCCGGGGGAACCTCTCCGCCACCAGGGTGATGAGGAAGATATCGAAGACCTTCGAGGTGAGGGTGAGACGCCTCTCGCTCCTCGCCCTCCCCGACTGGTCCTTCTTCCTTGCCCCCGTGGGGATCGACGAGGGGGACTCCATCTCCGACCGGCTGAACCTGGCTGTTCAGGGAGCCAAATACCTCGAGTCGATGGGGGTCGAAGCCCAGGTCTCGATCCTCTCCGGAGGGAGGCTGGAGGACCTGGGGCGGAGCGACCGGGTCGATAGAACCCTCGCTGAGGGGGAATTGGTGGCGAGGCTCGCCCGGGACGCCGGGGTCCGGGCGGTCCACCGGGGGATCCTCATCGAGGAGTGCCGCGGCGACGACCTGATCGTCGCCCCTGACGGGATCTCAGGAAATCTCGTATTCAGGACCCTGATGCTCCTCTCGGGAGCGAGGGGCTTCGGCGCCCCCGTCCTCATGGATCCGGTCTTCGTCGACTCCAGCCGGGCTAGGAGGAGCTTTGTGGGGCCGGTCGCCCTCGCCGGCGCCCTGGTGGCGATGAAGGGGCGCTGAGGCCGGGTCGCCGAGATTGGAAGAGATGCGCCGGGTAAATATGCAGAAAAAAGGTCGGGGTGGCCTCGTCACCCCATGAGCCACGCGTCTAACCCTTACATTACTCCGAGGACCTTCAGGGGATGGACCCCTGCGCTCTGGAGAGCCTGCAGCTCCTCTCTGCTCTCGAGGTGGAACTCCTTGATGGTGGTGACATAGTTCTCAGGGGTGTCGGCTGAGTCCATTCGCAGCAGGGCACCGTTCAGCTTGGTGGCCCATTCAGGCCAGGAGGCCGTCTCGTTCGTGCTGGAGCTAGAGCTGGAGCTATTTCCTCCCAGAACCAGGCCGTCGCCAGCGTTGGAGGATCCGTCCCATCGAATGAATATTCCGGATATACCGGCTCCGTACTTCTCCTTCAGACCGCTCGATTCAGAAGCGGTGAGGGACTTGACGAAGAGCCCGCTCTTTCCGGGGGTGCAGTCCCAGGCTATCTGGAAGTAGTCATCTTTGCACGAGTTGGGGCAGGCTATCACCTTGTAGCTCTGGTTGGCCGGGTCTTCGATGGGGAGCTCTTTCTCCACGTACTTAGCCAGCATGAAGCCGCTGATGAGCCCGGGGCAGATGTGGTCGTGCAATTGGGCTGCCTTCATGAGCACGAATGGGGTATTCTCGTGAGCCCAAACGTTGGCGAAGCGGATCATGCCGCTGAAGTTGCCCGGTTCCCAGGCGTCGACTTTGGCGAGGACCGTCTCAGCGTCGATCTTCTCCTTATCCTGGATCTCAAAGCCGGAGGCGTCACCGTTCACCTTCATGTAGACCGCCTCGCCGGTGTTCTTGTTGAAGAACCCAAACCAGAGGGGCTTCCAGGGTGGAGTCAGGATGTTGACCAGGTTCTCCTTTCCGGGGGTGCAGCCTGAGACCTCCATCACCGCATCCAGACACAGGTCGGTGGTCTGGCCATCGATCACCGGATATCCGGCGTTGGTGAGGGCCAGGACGTTCACATCTCCCTTCTCAAAACCCAGCTCCGTCATGGCGTAAGTTGTGGCGTCCGCGCCGAGCTGGTACATATCTGCCCCGACCCCTATCGCCATCCCTGGCACCAGGGAGATCAGGAGCAGAACTGCCACTTCTAATTTATACATTTTCACTTTATCGCCTCATATTCGGTACCGTGCTGGTCTAGCGAAATCAGCCTTAGCTGAAATGGCAGACTAGGGCGCTGGTTTTGCACAGTTGTTGCCCTCAGAACAGCGCCCTCTTTGGGTGGAGGGCAAACGCTCTGGAGAGAGCCGCCATCTCAACGGAGATCATGGTGCGTTGATCGGCGTGCACTCTAGCAAGGAATATATTGTAATTAGTATTAACTCTGTTGATTCAATTCATACTAGTCTTTTGGACCCCGATCATCGGCATGATGGGGAGGCCAGGATACTATCCTGGCGGGAAAAAAGCCATGCACTGCCAAAGATCTAGATGAAAAGTGGGGGGGATGATCAGATCCACCCCCGAATCCAATCTATCTCAGGTCTCTACACCCAGCACCTTCAGGGGGTTTACGCCCGCTCCCTGGAGGGCTACCAGCTCGTCGTTGTTCGCGAGGCTGAACTCCTTGATCGTCGAGACGAACTCTTCGGGGGCGTCGGCGGCGTCCATCAGGACAATGTCCTCCTTTACCCGATAGGCCCAGCTCGGCCAGGTGTCGATGTTGCTCATGTTCCCGGCCTTGTCAAAGTCGAACCCGAGGACCAGGCCGTCACCGGTGCTGGAAGATCCGTCCCAGCGGATGAATATTCCGGCGACCCTCGTCCCGTACTTCTCGGTCAGGGCGGTCGTCTCAACGTCGGTGAGTTTCTTGACGAAGAGGCCGCTCTTGCCGGGGGTGCAGTCCCAGGCCACCTGGAAGTAGTCGTCCTTGCACCAGTTGGGACAGGCTATCACCTTGTAGCTCTGGTTGGCGGGGTCCTCGATGGGAAGCGTCTTCTCCACATACTTCGCGAGCAAGAAGCCGCTGGAGACACCGGGGCAGATGTGGTCGTGGAGCTGGACCGCCTTCATGAAGACGTAAGGCGTATTCTCGTGGGCCCAGACGTTGGCGATGGGCATCATGTGGCTGAAGTTGCCCGGCTCCCAGCCCTCGACGTTGGCGAGGATCGTCTCGGCGTCGATCTTCTCCTTATCCTGGATCTCGAAGCCGGAGGCGTCGGCGTTCGCCTTCATGTAGACCGCCTCCCCCGTATTGCTGTTATAGAAGCCGAACCAGAGGGGCTTCCAGGGGGCGGAGAGGATGTTGATCAGGTTCTCTTTTCCTGGACTAGAGCCGGTCGCCTCCATCACAGCGTCGAGGCACAGATCGGTCGTCTGCCCATCGATCACCGGGTATCCGGCGTTGGTGAGGGCCAGGACGTTCACATCTCCCTTCTCAAAACCTAGCTCTGCCATGGCGTACTCTGCGGCGTCTGCGCCGAGCTGGTACATATCCACCCCTTCGGCCATGGCCATCCCCGGGACCAGGGCCAGAAGGAGGAGGGTCGTCGCTATAACTCGATCCATCTTCATATCATCACCTTATTCCTATGCCTTTTTATCTGCGAATACATGATACGCAAGGCGCTAAGAGTAAGACTGAATTATTTATAACGATTTTGGTTGAAATTCATATTAAACAATATTTTGTTTAAATAAACTCATATTTTTTGCAAGTCTGCAGCGGCTAAAATGGCAGAAGAGGGGCGCTGGTTCCGAGCAGGCACTGCCCTCGGAGACAGCGCCCCTACTGGATGGAGGGCATTGGCCTATGGAGGGATGCCGTGTCTGAGGAGGTCATGGCATGGTGTCTGTCTTGCACCCCATCGGCATCAATATCGTAATTAGTAATAAATCTTTCGGTTAAATTCATACTAGATCTTTGATGCAGCTTCTGATAGTAATAATAAACCGCTAACACATTGATTATCTGCGAGCATAGGAATTCGAATCCATTAGATATCCAGCAGCCATGAGGGAGTTGTATCGCCACATTCCGACTGCTGTGGCTATGGGTGCATATTTCTCTCGAATACTTTGATGGCCGCAACAACCGCCAGAGCTGCCGCACACCAGACGTAGATGATCTCCGCGATGGGAAGACCGCCTTCTCTCAGCCCCTCGATGGCGGGGGTGAGAGGGATGACTTCGATCATCAGCCTGAACGAGGGCGGATACATCTCGACGGGAACGAAGACGCCGCACAAGTATGTTAAAGGCATGGTGATGAAGATGCCCACCGTGGTCAGGGTGTGGGGATCGAGGACCGAGACTCCCACCACGATCCCTGCGGAGGTGAAGAAGAGGGCGAGGCCGATGGTGAATAGCATGAGGGCAGAAAGGGAGATGGCGAAGCCGGGGAGGAGCAGCCAGACGGGCAGAAGGAAGCAGAGGACCGCGAAGAAGGCGACGACGATGCCGGTCAGAAGATATCCGGCCACCGCCTCGCGAGGCTTTATGGGGGCGGTCATGGTGAGGAGCTCGAGGTAGCCCTCATGGTTCTTGGACATCCAGATCTCAGAGCTGAAGTGCTGGTAGCAGACCTGAACCACGCTCATCATCAGTATCCCCGGCAACATGAAGCTGAGGTAGGATTCGCGGCCTGGCAGGTTTACGAAGGAGCCGAGGCCGACGCCTATCACCAGGACGAAGAAGACGGGCTGGATGAGGTTTCTCAGGGCGAAGTAGAAGATGTTCTTCCGGTAGTCGCGGATCTCCCTCTCGAAGGTGACGAGGGAGGCCAGAATGGGGCGGGGGATCATTCCCGAAGCCCCCTGCCGGTGAGCTGCAAGAAGACGTCCTCCAGGCTCGCCTCCGTCAGGTTCAGCTCGTCGATCCCCGCCAGGCAGGAGGCGGCCACCACGATCTCGTCCAGGGCCTCCTTCTCTCGCAGATGAACAGTGATGCAGCCGTTGGAGCCGTTGGGGCTGCTGAGGTCCAAAACGCCGGGAATCTCCTTCAGAGCCCGAAGATCGGCGGAGGAGAAGGGCCGGCGGGGCTTGAGGGTGAGGATGGAGTCGATGCCGAGCCCTCTTCGGAGCTTTGCGGGCGAACCCTCGGCGATGATCTTTCCGTGGTCGATGATGATCACCCTGTCGCAGAGCTTCTCCGCCTCCTCCATGTAGTGGGTCGTGAGGATCATCGTCTTTCCTCGCCTCTTCAGCTCGAAGATGTACTCCCAGAGGGCGTGCCTGGACTGGGGGTCCAGCCCCGTCGTCGGCTCGTCCAGGTAGAGGATGGGCGGGTCGGTGATCAGGGCCCGGGCCATGAGAAGGCGGCGCTGCATGCCGCCGGAGAGCTGGTGGCCGTTCTTTTTGGCATGGCTCTCCAGCTTCGCCCACTGTAATGTCTGCTGGGCCCGGAGCTTCGCATCCTTTCGGGAGAGGCCCCGCAGCCGGGCGTAGAAGTAGAGGTCCTCGGCTATGCCCAGGTGAGGATGAAGGCTAGCCTCCTGGGGCGAGATGTCGAACAGCCGTTTTACTTCGATGGGGTTTTTCAGCACATCGTAGCCGCCGACGGTGATCCTTCCGGAGGATGGGCGGACGAGGCCGGTGAGCATGCGGATGGTGGTGGTCTTGCCGGCGCCGTTGGGTCCCAGGAGGCCGAGGGTCTCGCCAGCGAGGACGTCGAAGGATATGCCATTGACTGCATCATGGTTCCCGAATGACTTGGCTAACCTTTCAACTTGTATCATCTCGCTAGTCATCTTAGTTGCACGCCCATGAGGATAAAAATAAAATGATGAGCGCTTAGCTTCGCGCTCAGCTTTCCTGCGGGTACGCCCAAATTCCTTGGTAGGGAGCGCCCAGCCACTTCTCAAAGTATTCTTCATGAATCTCATTGGGATCTATATCCTGGAGGTACTCTGGATATAACCACTTGGCAATATAATAGGCTGCGATGACACCCCTAGGAGCACCCTCGGAGCAGTAGCCATGAAGCAGATAGATCCGTCCATTATTGGCCGCATCTGTGTTCATGATGCCCGGTCGATTTCGGGTTAGCTCCAAATATTGGTTCAGGCTTTCAGTCGTATCGGAAGGATAGTAATCAAGGGCAGGGCCAGGTGCCCATTCACTCATAGTTGCGGCTATTATAACGGCATCTGGATCTTCAGTTAGGATCCATTCTGGATCTACATCTAAAAAGGACGATTCGAAACCGAGATCTTTTCCGATATTGATGCCCCCTGCCGAGGTTATTGCATGATGCAGACCAGAATTAGGCGCAGCCGCAAATAAATAATGATGGTTGCTTTCTCCGTAGACACTTAACCTATTTTCTGGAGGGATAGTTTCAACGATCTCAGCGAGCTGACTCTTGTAATCACCATTCCAGCGAAGGAACTCTTCTGCTCGCTCTTCCTTCTCCAACACTTTCCCTAAACACTTAAGATCAGTCTCAAATGTAGTCCAATTCCGAGTAGATAATCTCAAGAAAGTTATCCCTGCGTGTTCCATAGCATCTTTTTGGTCAAATGCGGTGTTAACAATGTCTGGATTTAACTCAATGATCTTCTCATAGTCGATCGAATTCCAGGCACCAACAGTCGACTTCGAATCCATTCCAGGAATCCAACCAAAAACCTCCTGTTGTGTCGAGGTTACACCTACGACCTTGTCTAATGCGTCGAGGATGAATAGCATCTCAATAGACCATGATGGTGTAGATATTATTCCATTCACTGGCTTATATATCGTTACTGTATCTCCATACGAGTTAGTGACTGTGATGGGATATTTTTCATGTATATGCTTGATCTCCTCCAGCTCATCGGATGTTATCTTCCCCTCACTGTAGGATTGCTCCGCCAATTCCAGCTCTTCGTCGGAGACGATCATGTCGCCGTCAGCGTCTCCAGGGACCACGATACCTTGCGCGCTCGCTGTAGCAAAGATCAGCGAGAGGCAAACCAATGCCAATAAGGCCGTTCTCATTTACAATCCTCCTCTACAAATTCAGGCGGTCGCCTGGGGATATGCCCAAACTCCCTGATAGGGCACGCTCAGCCACTCTTCGAAGTACTCCCTATGGATGGCCTCCGGATCGAGGTCTGCAAACTCTTCTGGATAGAACCATTTGGCCATATAAACAGCAGCTATAACAGCCTTACAACTCGTGAAACTGGTATCACCATCTAACACATAGACGTTACCGTTCTTGACCGCATCCATTTGCTTCCATCCATCCCATTGGGATGCTTCATCTATGAATTTCTTGGCATTATCACCGTTTTCCAGTTGATATCCTGTAAGGTAAGATGCCGACGGATCATAGTCATGGAAAGCAGGGATGATAATAACCTCTGGTTTCTGTTCTAGAACCCACTCTGGGTCCACTTCTACGTAATAAAGCTTATCTAAAATGCCAGCTATGTTGAAACCACCTGCAAGAGTTATAGCATCGTGTATGCCTGACGTCCGGGCTCCTGTACTCCATGGCAACTCGTTAGCATAATCGTTGTAAACTCGTCGCTTAGGCTCTATGTTAGCGGTTTTTTCTCTGATATCAATAAGGTAACTCTCCCACCAGGTGAGAAATTCTTCTGCTCGCTCTTCTTCTTCCATCAATTTAGCTAGAGTTCGGAAGTTTTCTTCGAACGTGTCCAGGCTAGATAGATCTAATACGATTACTGTAGTGCCAATCGGATTTAACTTATCCTCCACCTCATCTATAGTCCTAGTTGAACCAATTGCATAGACATCAGGCATATTTTCAATCACTGCCTCAAAATCTATCTCCTTATACTCCCCCACAGAGGGCTTATCTTCGATGCCCGGTATATAGAAGAAACACTTTTTGGCGGTGTTTGTTACTGCAGCAAGCTTATCCAGTGCGCCCAATATGAAAACGGGTTCATACTCAAACGTGGGTTGAATTATCATTCGTTCTACAGGCTTGTATATCGTCACCTCTCTATCAGCAGAATCCACGATTGTGATGGGATATTTTTCATGTATATGCTTGATCTCCTCCAGCTCATCAGATGTTATCTTCCCCTCACTGTAGGATTGCTCCGCCAATTCCAGCTCTTCGTCGGAGACTATCTTGTCGCCGTCAGCGTCTCCAGGGACCAAGATACCTTGCGCGCTCGCTGTAGCAAAGATCAGCGAGAGGCAAACCAATGCCAATAAGGCCGTTCTCATTTACAATCCTCCTCTACAAATTCAGGCGGTCGCCTGAGGATAAGTCCAAACCCCCTGATAGGGTGCGCCCAACCATTCTTCGATGTACTCTCTATGAAGTTCTTGGGGATTCATTTCAGCAAATTGTTCTGGGTAGAACCACTTGGCACAATAAGAGATGCCTATGGGGGCACTACAACTTCCTAGAAGGTTCATTCCGTCAATTAAATAAATCCTACGAGACTTGCCCGCAATCGTCTCTCTTAATACCTCGTTATTGTGTAGCCCTTCTACGACTTGTTTCGCGTTTTCAGAACTCTCCACGAAGTATCCAACGAGTTCGCTTGACCATCCCGTGGCAACAACTACTTCAGGATCCACATCAAGAATCCATTCGGGATCAACTGTAACGCTATAATCTCCTGGAAGCGCGCTTACAATATTATAACCCCCGGCATTTGTTATTATGTCATGAATGCCAGAACCAATTGTATTGCTCTTCCAAGTTTCAAGTGTATCGGCACCACTAGTAAATACGCGAACCTTCGGTTCTATCCCTTCAGTCGCATCTTTTATCTGAGTTAAATGGCTATTTCGCCATATTATGTACTCTTCAGCTCGCGCTTCTTCCTCCAATAATCTTGCCAGAATGTCAAATTCGTATTCGAATTTATCGAGCTCTGCAAACTTCAAGACGATTATTGGAATATTTGCAGGCTCCAATATTTCCTCAATATCGGGCCGTTCCCTAAAAGTAAGAACTATGTCTGGAGCAAGCTCTATAATTTTTTCATAATCGAGTTCCTGATATCCGCCAATTGTAGGCTTGTCTTCCATTTCAGGTACCCATGAATAGCACTCTTGTGCTGTTGTGGTTATCCCCGCAAGTTTGTCTTGGGCACCAAGAACAAAAACTGGTTCATATAATGTAGTGGGTTGAATAATTATTTTCCGTACCGGTTTGTATATCGTCACAGTTCTATCAGCAGAATCTACGATTGTTATGGGATATTTTTCATGTATGTGCTTGATCTCTTCCAGCTCATCGGATGTTGTCTTCCCCTCACTGTAGGATTGCTCCGCCAATCTCAGCTCTTCGTCGGAGACGATCATGTCGCCGTCAGCATCTCCGGGGACCACGATACCTTGCGCGCTCGCTGTAGCAAAGATCAGCGAGAGGCAAACCAATACCAATAAGGCCGTTCTCATCTTCAATCTCTCCAGCACAAATCTTTGAATACTAATCCAGAGTAAAATCATCACAAGTATTAATAATTAACTATATAATATTATCAATAAAAAATAAAAAAAACGTAAGTATACTCAGGCCCGGATTTCGTACAGCTTCACTGGGCCACCCCTCCCATTCAGGAGCATCTCCCTAAGATCTCCTCCTGAGCACCCCGTGAACAGTAGACCAAAAATCGAACAAGAAGCAGGGAGCTAAGCGAGAGGTGGAGCACGATTGCGGTGTCTCCCGCCCCTTCGCTGTGCGGGAAGAGGCGGTGCCAGGGTCCCCCGCCTCGCTCCGATGCCGAGGATTGGCCATGAGGGATCGATCTCCAGGCGGCGGCCCTCTCCCCTCTCGCCGTCCCGCCTCCGATCGGTCGTACCGCTCCGCCGTCGCCTCCTTCACGCGGACGTTCTCAAGGCGTCCTTCGCGGGATGCCGGGAGGGTCCGTTTACATATGCGGTTCCAGTCGATCATCGGCGCTGTGATCGGCCAGCATGAGCAATCCTTATGTACTTCAATGCTCATTCAATATGCATAGGATGATGATCTATGAACGTTAATCTTGGGGCTCCGTACGAGGTTGCTATAAAAAGCATCATCGAGAAAGGCTACGCAGGAAACCGGACGGAGGTCATTCGTCAGGCCATAATGGCATATAAGCGGATTATTGAGGAAGAAGAGCTGATGCTGGTACATAGAGGGGTCATGGCGGAGATGGGCGAGCTGGAGGCAGGAAAGGCCAAGACCCACTCCTTTGAAGAGATAAAAACGATCCTGGAGCCCGAGCCCTGACGATCTATGGACCTCGTCTTCTCCGATTCTGCAAAAAATGAGCTTGAGAACCTCCCGCAGGAGCTGAAGGTCCTTTTTCTGAACCGCCTGAAGAAGATGATGGTAGTTCCTCCTCGCAAGCGGATGAAGCACGGGATCCCCTGCCATGTAGTAAAGGTGACCAAACAGGCGAGGATCGTCTGCGAGATCAAAGGAGAGAAGATCTATGTGCTTCACTGCTTCGGGAGCCATAAGGGGTATGAGCGATGGTACAGATCATACAAATAATATCTGATCCTGGATTCTTTTTGGCAGGATAATTCTCTCCTCATCTAAGAGGTCTCATAGACTGCGATCCTCTGTCCTCCATGAGATCCTCACGTATGTCGTGGCGTCCTCCAGCATCACCCGATCGCCCTCAAGCTTCCCTCGCCTCTCCAAGTAATCCCTGATCAGGCCGTCATGCTCCTGATGGCAGAGCCCCAGGGATTCACGAATGTTGGAGATGCCGTCCTCCATGCTCTCGTAAACCCTCGGAAAATTGGTCCCCTCCAGCACCTGGACCTCCGGATAGATCCCCAGGCTGTAGAGGAGGTTGAAGAGGACGTCGCACATCGGGCTTGGGATGTGCTCCCTCCCGTATATCGAGGGGTAGAGGTCTGCCTTGATCCTCTCCCAGGAGGGAATCCCCGCAAACCAGTAGAGATGGACCTGCCGTTTGGCCAGCCTCTTCATCTTTAAGAGAGCCTCCTGGATATCCAGAAAGGCGAGAGAATAGGAGGCGATGGCCAGATCGTGCTGGCCCACCTCCTCCTCGGCGAGGTCCTCCCAGCGGGCGGAAAGGATCCGGATGTTGGAAAGCCCCTCGGCTCCGATGTGCCTCTTCAGCCTCTTGACCATGGCCGGGGACGGCTCCACCGCCGTGATCCTCTCCGCCCTCCGGGCCAGGGGCAGGGCCAGGGTCCCAGGCCCTGCTCCGATGTCCAGGACCGACCAGGAGGGATCGATCTCCAGGGCGTTGGCCCTTCTTTCGCCATCGTTCCTTATGGCCTCTGATCTGTCGTACCGCTCGGCCGCCTCCTCCTTCAGGTAGCCGTTCTCAAGGCGACCCTCCCGGGATGCCAGGAGGGAGAGCTTCCATATGCGGTTCCAGTCGATCATCGGCCTATCGATCCTCCCTCAAAATCCGGCGACCTCAGGCGCTCGCCTGGGGATACGCCCAGATTCCCTGATAAGGCACGCCCAGCCACTCCTCGAAGTACTCCCTGTGGATGGCCTCCGGGTCTAGATCCCCGAACTCTTCAGGATAGAACCACTTGGCGAGATAATGGGCTCCTATGAAGCCTCTGACCGCCTCCACAAGGTAGGCGTCGATGATGTAAATCCTGCCGTTCTTTGCGGCGTCGGTGCTGCTCAGCCCCTCCCGGGACATAGCCTCCTCCAAATAGCTTATGGAGTCGGTACTATTGACAAAATAGTATCCAGTGAAGTAGTCAAAGGCCGGGAAGATTACGACCTCAGGGTTCTCGCTGACCACCCACTCCGGGTCCACCGTCGGATAGCGACCTGAGGGATCTCCCTCAGGGTTGAGGCTCTCTGCGATGTTGTATCCTCCAGCCATAGTTATGACGTCGTGCATGCCCGAGGCCTTTGAGCCGGTCATCCAGGGGGTATCGGACCACTCGCCGTAGACCTTCACCCGCGGGTCGATCTCCTCAGTCTTCCCCCTTAAGGAATCGATGGAGCTCTGCTTCCAGGATAGGAACTCCTCAGCCCGTCCCTCCTCCTCGCTTCCCAGCATCTCCGCCAAGGTCATCAGCTCCCGATCGAAGCTCTCCTGGGTGTTAAAGGGCAGATTTACTACCGTTATCCCGAGCGGCGACAGCTTCTCGTCGACCTTCTGCAGATATGCCGGCTGGACGATCACCAGGTCGGGATTGAGCTCGATGATCTTCTCGAAGTCAGGCTCCTTATAAGTGCCGATGATGGGCTTATCCTCCAGCCCCGGCAGCCAGGAGTACTGAGAGTGAGATCCCTTCTCCACGCCGACGATCTTCTCCTCGGCCCCCAGGATGTAAAGGGGCTCGTAGGACCATGCTACAATCGGAACCACCCTCTCTGCCGGCTTCTCCATGGTTATGGTTCTATTCGCCGAGTCCACAATCGTCTTCGGATAGCCGTCCTCCCCTGCCGCTGGCAGCGTGGCCACAGAGACCAGGGCCAGGAGAAGCACGATCGACGCTATGTGAGATGCTGGTCGAATCTTCATTCTGTCACACCTCCATTCGTGCACCCGCTTCGCACATAACTCATCGGATATAAATATTACTAATTAACATTAATCTAAAAAAAGATAGAAGCTCCAAATCTCCCGGTCCCATCGTCCATCAATGGGGTACGAGGATCAGCTCCTGGGTGAGGGTGTTGACCTCCTGAACGGTGGCGTCCTCGACGGTGGTGACCGATCCGATGACGTCCATCAGAAGAGTCTTCCCCTCCCTTTTTTTGGCCACCACGATATTTCTTGTCACCTCTCTTCGGGTGCCGTCTTTCTCTAACAAGTAGACTACGAACTCGCACATCTTCAGGCCTCCAGGATCTCCTTTATCCTGATCACGTCCTTCACCGCCTCCGACCGGGGCGAGGCGTCCAGGAGAAGGAGCCCCTTTTTATCCGCCTCCACCACCGCCCGGTCGTATCCGATGGAACATATCAGATCGGCCTCGCCGTCCAAAGCCCTGGATACATCGTCGAGCTCCTCCTTGCTCTCTACCTTGTTGACCACGACGATCTGTCTTTTAACCCCGAGATCGCCAGCCAGCTTCATCCCGTGCTTGGCCACCTCCACGGATTTGGGCGTCGGCTCGGTGACGACGAGAGACAGGTCGAACTCTCTGGCCATCCCCCGGCCGAATATCTCCACCCCCGCCTGGGAGTCCACCATCAAAAAGTCGCTATCTTCGGTCTCGGAGGATATGTAGCTCATAAGACGCTTGACCAGGGCTATGGAGGAGCAGAGGCACCCCGCCCCGCCGTAGGGGATCGTCCCCATGACGAGGAGCCTCACTCCGTCAGCGCCCTCGATGATGTGCTCTTCAATGACATCATGAGCGTAAGACTGCGAACCATGATCTTCATGATGATCGACTCCTGCGTAATTATCCTCTTCGCCTTCCTCAGGTCCTTCCATCTCCAACCGCTCGCCGATGGCGTTCTTGGCGTCGGCAAGGGGCCGTATCCCGGATAAGGGCACCCCCAGACCCATCGCCAGGTTCATGCTGGGGTCGCAGTCGATCACCAGAACGCGGGCACCATCCCGGGCGAGAAGCCTGGCAAGGGTGGAGGCCAACGTAGTCTTGCCGACGCCCCCCTTGCCCGTGAGGATGATCCTCTTCATCGGGCCTCCATCACCAGGGTGCTGACGAAGACCGTCTCGTCGAACTCCTCGCTCGCCTTCTTGGTGGGATCAACGTGTCTGACCAAAAACATCCACTCACCATCCGTCGTGATCGGCCCTCTAGCTATTCCTTCTTCGTCGGTCTTCATGGTCCAGGTATCTTTTCCTTCCTTTTGAGATACCGCTTTGACCTCAGCTCCCGGAAGGGGCTCTCCCTCATAGTATACCTTCAGCCGGGCCTCGCCTCCCACCGCCGCCATCGGATCCCTGGGAACGATCTCCAGTATGCCATGGAGAGGGTCTCCCTTAAACTCCCCGGCTTCGCCGATGGGTATGATACGCTTTGCCATCTGGTGGAAGGCTCCGGCGTAGGTCACGTTCTTGAACTTATATCTGGGGCCCTCGAACCACTCATCACCGGTCTTGGAGAATATCACGGCGGACATGTCGGCGACAACGGTGTAGTACCCATCGCCGTCTGCTGAAACGTGAATCTGGTGGTGATCTTCTGTGGGGGCCAGGGGTGGCGTCAGGGTAGCGCCTGCAGGGGTGTAGACGAGGGGTGTTATTCTATTGGGATCCAGTGAGCCGTCTTGTTTCATGTTGTGCCCATAGAAGAGGGACAGCTCTGCCCCAGAGTTGTTCGTCTTCGCATTGCCCAGCCAGATCTCGTGGCCTTTTATCATCAAGGCCAGTTTATTATCTCTCATCGTTCTATCACCTTCGGTTTCGATATGATAAAGTCTTCATACATGGTTAATAAATCTGTTGCAACGCTGTCATATATATTATATATGTATATCTGATATGCAAATATTTATTACTAAGAAACACTTAAGCCGATAGAAGTATGAGGTGACAAAATGAATATTGAAGCTCTTGGAATCGTTATTGTGGGCTTATGCATCTCGCTGGCCCTTATGCCTGCAGGCGCCTCGGATTTCACGCTAGAGATCTTCGGGAACGCGAACATGGATGACACCATCGATGAGTTGGACATCGAATACGTTCAGGGAATTATCGATGGAACCGATGACGAGACGGAGCTGTCAGACGCCAATTATGACGGAGTGATTGATGAGGGGGACATAGAGCAGATAAGAAAGATTATTGATGCCACAGATGATATGATCACATTTATTGACTATGACGGATCAGTTGAGACTGTTCATAAACCGGTGAATAGGATCGTCTCCACTTATACCTATCATACTTGGGCATTGAGCATGCTTGGAGCGGATGATAAGATAGTGGCTATTGATGAAACGGTTAAAAAAGATCAGGATAAGATATTTCCCAAGACGAAAGATCTGCCGAGCATTGGTTCATGGTCTGAATATGATTCAGAGAAGATATTAGAGCTGAATCCCGACGTTGTTATCATATATACGAGAAAATGGTTAACCGAAGGATCTAATCCGAATTTGGAGAAAACCATTGAGACATTTCATCCCAACTGTACCGTCTTCTCATGTATGCCTCGGGATATTACATTGATGAGGAGCGAAATGGCAAAGCTCTACTATGTTATTGGAGCAAAGGAGACGGGGATTGAACTATTTGAGTGGATTGATGGCTATTTAGGCCAGATATCTGAGCGCGTGGACAGCCTCCCAGATGGAGATAAGCCAAGGGTCTTTAGAACCGACAACGATCAAACATTCTTCCATACCTACACGGGTAATATGGGGGAGTGGCAGACAATGGTTGAGCAAGCAGGCGGACTCAATGTTGCCAAAGATCTAGAAGGCAATTTTGTTGAGATAGAACCGGAGTGGATACTCGAGTCAAATCCAGACATCATAATTGTTGGAGACAGCAAAACGATTGGCTATTCAAAGGATAGTACAACTGAGGCGGAAGCGTATCTGGAGACGCTCCTGAGCAATCCCGCCATCGCCACAACCAATGCCGCACAAGGGGGACATGTATACCTTATGGACATGAAATTTCTGATGGCGGAGTGGTTTATTGGCTTGCCTTACCTGGCCAAGTTGTTGCACCCCGATCTCTTTGAAGATCTGGACCCAGAAGCGATTCATGAGGAGTATCTAAATAGAATTCGGGGATTGGACTACGATCTGGATCTAGAGGGCGTTTTCGTCTATCCGCCTATTGTAATAGAAGATGGCTTGGCCGGAGCGCCTGACAGATAAAACGAATGGTGATCATGGCCGATAGAACGGGCATTGGGCATTGATGAGGAAGGGTGCAATAGCACCCTTTCTTTTCAATGCTACTAGCTTGCATAGGTATAGTGAGATGTTTAATGAAGCTTTGGCGGAATTATGATGACATATATGGGCAATAATCAGGTATCGTCAGAGGAGCTTAAGAGAAGAATCATCAGTCGCTGGGATGAAGCAAGCAAATACTACGACTATGATAGATTTACCGATGAAGATATTAACTCAAAAGTTAGGGATGCATGGAAAGAATTTTTTAACAAAGAGCTGGGAAGCGAGAGGCTGAAAATACTGGATGTGGGTACAGGCACTGGATTTCTGTCTATCCTTCTTGCTGAGATGGGCCATGAAGTTGTGGGAATAGACCTCTCAGAAATGATGATCTCCCTATGCAGCAAGAAAGCCCAAGAGAAGGATCTTCAGCTAGACCTCAGAATAGGTGACGCAGAATCAATTCCCTTTAAGAACGAGTGTTTCGATGTAGTGGTGAGCCGTTGGGTTTTATGGACTGTTCTCCATCCAGAGACGGCAATAGCAGATTGGAGAAGAGTGCTGAAGCCCGGTGGAAGGGCCTATGCCTTTGATACACCTTCAGTGGAGAGAGAAACGAATACAATTGATAAGTATTTCCGACCCAATTTGGCGAAGCTGGTTATTTCGATTTACGAAAGAAGAAATGCCTGGTCTGAATACTATGACAAGGTGATACGCAGCCGCCTTCCCTTGAATTATGATAAGAGGGGGTCTTTTGATAGGCAAATGAAACTCTTTGTAGATTGCGGTTTTATGGATGTAGCGGCAGCCAAGATGGATGAAGCAAGTGCGTTATCAGCGGAGAAATGGAGACGAATGCCCTGGCGCTACAGACTTGGCTGGACCTGCAACTACGAATGGTACTGTATCAGAGGGTCTAAAGCAATTGAACCGCAAGAGAAAGATAATCACCATTTCGGGGAGAATTGAATAGCTTCAGGAAATCATATGAGGCTAACTAAGGTATGAGCAGATGATCATTATGGGATGTGCGAGGTGATTTAAGTGGTGAGAATGGCCTTTTGGATTACGACGACGGCATTATGCATGTCGCTGATCGCTATGCCGGTGGACGCATCGGATTTCACGCTAGAGATCTTCGGGAACGCTAACATGGACGACACAATCAACGAGTTGGACATCGAATACGTTCAGGGGATTATCGATGGGGTCAATGAACCGACGCAGTTTGCTGACGCCAATTACGACGGAGTGATCGATGAAGAAGATATAGCCCAGATCTATAAGATTATTGAATATGAGGATAGAGAGATAACTCTGCTGGATATCAAAGGTCGCGTAGTAACAATAGCGAAACCAGTAGAAAGCGTCATTGTACTTCAAGCAAACTTCGGAGAGTTGATTAAGGCGATTGGATCAGAAGATATGATCGTTGCGGTATGTGACGATACATTAATGCAACATAAGCTTCTTCCCGATCTCTCTGCATTGCCCTCTTTAGGAAAAAGTAAAGAACCAGACATGGAACTTCTAATAGAGCTGGATCCGGATATTGTTTTCAGCAATGAATATACTGATCCAGATTTAATTAATAACATCGAATCAGCAGGAATAACAGTCGTTTGCCTATCAGCTCATGGAAGCCTCACAGCCACTAGAATGGCCTTGAAAAACCTAGGATATATCCTCGGAGAGACTGGCAAAGTTAACGCGATGCTCAATTGGCAGAATAGCTACCTTGATCTGATTTCGGAAAGGATAAATACTGTAGCTTATGATGAAAAGCCAAGGGTGCTATATTCTTGGAGCCTGGCCAATGTGATCGGCACCAGCGGTAGAGATTGTCCCGTAAAGGATCTCATCGAATATGCTGGTGGAATCGATATAGCAGCAGAGTTACCTGGCGAATATATCGAGGTCGACCCCGAGTGGGTAATTGTCCAAAATCCTTCTCTCATATTAAAAGAGGGAATGGGGTGGTATACAGAAGCCAGCTACGAGATAAGCGATCCATCAAGGTCCCAGGAGCTGATTGAAGAGTTCAGCAAATCCACTATCTTCGAGAGTATAGATGCAGTCCGAGAAGAAAAGGTTTTTGTCCTTTCAACGAGCTTAATCTCTACAAATCAGTGCTGGATCGGTTTAATATACATGGCAAAATTATTTCATCCAGCGCTCTTTGAGGATATAGATCCCAGAGCCATAAATCAAGAATATTTAGACAAGTTTCTTCGAATAGACCTAAACTTATCCGAAGAAGGCGTGTTGCTATATCCAGTGCCCGATGGATGGTAAAGGACTATCGGCCTCATATCGAAGGGAATCATATGTGTCTGACTAAGGTACAAGAAGATGATTATTATGGGATGTGCGAGGTGATTTAAGTGGTGAGAATGGCCTTTGGGTTTGCGATGAAAGCATTATGCGTGTCGCTGATAGCTATGCCAGCCGATGCATCGGATTTCACGCTAGAGATCTTCGGGAACGCGAACATGGATGACACCATCGATGAGCTGCACATCGAATACGTTCAGGGAATTATCGATGGAACCGATGACGAGACGGAGCTGTCAGACGCCAATAATTAAGGATTTAGTCTTATGATAGAAGCTATTCAGAAGTACTGGAGCAGGGACGCAAAAAGCTATGAGAGAGCTGTCTGCTCTACTCTCAAAACCAAAAGCGCGAGAAATTCCTGGCAAGAGCTGTTCTCAGAAGCTCTGGGCGAGGGCAAGTTCAATATACTTGATGTGGGAACTGGCCCGGGAATCGTTGCCATAATGCTCGCAGAGCTGGGACACAATGTGATAGGCGTGGACTTCTCTGAGGAGATGCTCGATACTGCCAGAGAGAATGCCAGCAACTTCAATCTCGATGTCAAATTCAGAAAGGGGGATGCTGAAAGGCTCCCATTCGTAGACGGCTCCTTTGATGCGGTAGTCAGCAGATACGTCCTCTGGACAGTTCCCGGACCTGAGAAAGCCATAGCTGAGTGGAAAAGGGTTCTGAAGCCTGGCGGAAAGGTTGTCATCGTAGACGGAAACTGGTACCGCAATGAGAACTCGATAAAGAGAAAATGCTGGCATGCACTCTCAATTATTCTGGTTGTAATCACAGAGAGAAGGAACCCATTCACCCACAAGTTCAGTGCTGAATTGAAGAGCAAGCTCTGGTCTATAAAGGCCGACCGTCCCGATGCAGACCGGAAGATGCTCGAAAAGATAGGTTTTGGAGATATCCGCGTGAAGGAGGAAGTACACAGAAGAACTCTGACTAAAATGGAATACCTGAAATACGGATACCAGGGGGATGCGTTCATGATTATAGGGACTAAAACATAAGTACTAAATATTTTATTATTTTCAACAATACCCTTAAGCACCTTGTTATTAATGGGATCAAACTAGTATGTTTAGTGGATACATATATACGAATTTTACTATATATAATACTAAAGTCTGCATTTGGTAGAAAGATTTATTACTAAATACTTACTTCAGACGTCTCTAATAGGAGGCCGCAGAATGAAGAGAACCGCTCTTGGAGTCGTATTTACAGTCCTATGCGTCTCGCTGGCCATGATGCCAGCAGTCGCATCGGATTTCACCCTAGAGATCTTCGGGAACGCGAACATGGATGACATAATCGATGATATGGACATCGAATATGTCCAGGGAATTATCGATGGAACCGATGACGAGACGGAGCTGGCAGACGCCAATTACGACGGCAAAGTCGATCAAGGCGATATGGATCGAGTCAAGGAGATCATCGAAGGAAGCGAGGCTGAGCTTTACTACATCGACTCCATCGGAGATGTGAAAAGGGTCAAGCAACCACTCGAGAAGATAATAATTATATACGACAACACGGCAGAGATCATTCGCATTCTAGGAGCAGAAGACCGAGTAGTTGGAATTGATACCGAGGAATTCTCAGGAGCCATTGGAAAATACCCTAAGTACTTTCCTGAATTTCAGCAAATGCCTTCTATTGGGACCAGAAGTGACTGCGACGCAGAAATGATACTCGAACTCAATCCTGACGCCATTATCTCAGGTGTATCGGCAGGCTGTCCAGAAATTGAAGAAAAATTGAAGGATACCGATATAGAAATTGTGCGCTTGACCACCTGGAGCAAGGGCGTGCCATCGCTGATGATGCTGGCCTATATGTTGGATGAGGTGGATAACGCCAAAAAGTACCGAGAATGGCAGAATGGATACCTGGATCTGGTCAGAGACCGGGTGGCAAGCATCCCTCTTGATGAGCGGCCGAGAGTCTTTGTTGATAGGCCTGGCGGCACTACCGTAACCCGAGGGAGCGGCTATTCCGAAGCTATCGAGACTGCAGGAGGGATTAACATTGCGGCCGACCTCATAGGAAGTTCCCAGAATACCCTCCCCGCGGTAGATACCGAATGGGTATTGGAGCAGAATCCTGACGTCATAATTGGATTATCTTGGGATGGAGGTTATGAGGTTGATGATATTGAGGTCTTGAAGACGCGCTATCATCAAATTTTGGAGACGCCCGGATTCAGTGATACCAATGCTGGCAAGAACAATGAAGTCTATGTGACCTATTTCATAAACACCCTGGGACCAGGGGACCATATAGGCGTCCTATACTTTGCAAAATGGCTCTATCCAGATCTCTTTCAGGACTTGGACCCACAGGCTGTTCATCAGGAATACATAGATAAATTCCAGAATGTGGATTACAATTTGGAGGAGCACGGAACTTTCGTATACCCCAACTATGATTCGTAGCCTGAACAAGATTGGAGGTGGGTTCCACCTTCAACTTAATTTATTTATTATTGAGATAGATGAGATCTCAATTTGGATATCACGCGAATCGCGTTGCAGGATATGTGCGCGGTGGTAATGCTACATATCACCCTAAACTAGAGCACAAGACTATTTCAATATTGTTAGATATAAATTATATATCAGGTGATAAAAATTCCTCTTAGCACCGCAATCTCCTCGACTATCGAATTATCAAAGGTAATGATTCCTCCAATGTTCATCGGATTTTTTATAGCTGCTGTCATCCGGGGATCCGCATTCTTCAGATATCTCAGTCTCCCTACCGTCCGCCTCGCTTCTGCTGCAAATCTGCCAACAGAATGTTCAACAGCTTTAACCTTATTTCTCGTGAATAGTTGGACAGCTCTGGCGGTGCTTTCTGAGATGCATAAAAAAACGAAGACGATAAATAATAATGAGCTAATTATAACTGTTCTTGTGGGATCAATTCCGAAGATAATTAATAGCACCATTTTTTACTTTGCCCCCGTAGCAATTTCTGTGCTAGGGCTATATGCGGGCGGCCTGTATTTATGTCTGGACATTTCCGCCAATTTATTTGTAGCTCTTATAGGAATATTTTTTGGAAGATTGATGCTCACTGGTAACGCATCAAAACCGGTTGAGGATTATAAACAGGACTCAGAGAAAATAAACATAACTAAAATAAAAAATGGTTTAAAGGAAAGCTTGCATTCGTCTGTTAGAATAGTTAAAATATTAATCCCTACAGTATTTATCACACAATTAATAGCTAATTATCTATTAGTTAAACCAATTATACAGGAATATAGCTCAGTCCTCGGATCAATCGGTTTCCCTTCATCAAGTTTGATAGTTCTATTTGCTAGTTTGGTTAGCCAGAGCGCGGCTATTGTATCAAGCGGGACGCTGCTAAATGGCGGCGAAGTCTCTATTAAAGCTTGTTTGATGCTACTTTTCATTGCAAGAATTCTGCACCTAGGCATCGGATTTCTGAAGGGTGACATTCCGATAAATGTATCCTATTTTGGTGGTAAGATCGGGCTAAAGGTCGCTGTGTATCAATATGTTCTAATAGCGATTGCATACTCATTAGTAATATTATTTATTTATATTCATCTATAGATTATGCTCTCAGACGACTTGTTCCAGTCCGATATGTCACTATCCTATCCACAGATTATATATATTATAATTATAACTGGCGATGGATTCGGTCCCCGGACATATAAAATTTACTACGAATACGATAAAATATATTAAATACCAATTGAATCAAAAATAATATTTATTTACATCAAATTCCGAAATCTTTATCACTAAGAAAGAGATCATTTGTGTTTCAGTATGAGGTGATATGATGAATCGATCAGCTCTTGGAATAGTTGTTACAGCCTTATCAATATCGATGGCCCTTATCCCCGCAGTCGCATCGGATTTCACCCTAGAGATATTCGGAAACGCGAACATGGATGACATAATAGATGATATGGACATCGAATATCTCCAGGGAATTATCGATGGAACCAACGGCGAGACGGTGCTCGCAGACGCAAATTATGACGGCCATATCGACGAAGCAGATCTGGATCAGATACAGTCGATACTGGATGGCAGAGAGACGAAGCTCACATATATCGATATGCTTGGCGAGCCAGAGACGGTAAATAAGCCAATTAAACGTCTTGTGAATATGGGTTATAATGGCGTTGAAATGACCAGGATATTGGGTGCAGAGGACATACTTGTTGCCTATGGAGCAAACCGGACCGCTCATAAGAAGTTTTATCCTAAGTTTGCCGAGATCCCCTTTGTCGCTGGTGCAGAAAGTGCAAATGCCGAAACCGCAGATTTTGAGAAGATCTTAAGCCTAGAGCCCGATGCCATCCAGACGAACATTGAAGCTGGATTTGCTTCTCCAGGAGGCCTGGAGCAAAAGCGTATCTTCAAGCAAAACCTTCCCGGCGTACCTATTATCTCTCTGAATATGCGTGAGCCGGACACCCTGGTCAAGAATGTGAGGACCTACGGATACCTAATTGATAGAAAGGCCGAAGCTGAAGAGTTCATAGACTGGTACTCTAAATACTACGATCTTTTCATTAGCAGAACTGAGGACATCCCCGACGATGAGAGGCCAACTGCCTTCATCGAATATACACCGTATCTCTGTTACGCTTCCGGCAGTAGGCTTGGCCAGGTCATTGTGATGGCTGGTGGGAAGAACGTCGTTGATGATATAGTTGGTCCAGACCACCCCAGTTATCACGGCTCGCTTGATGTCGACCCCGAGTTTATCGTCCAAGAGAACCCAGAGTACATCTTCAAGGCGGTGGGCAGTTGGGTCAGCGGCTACGATATTGATGGCTCTTCAGAGATGACGGGCTTACGTGAGCAGGTTATGGACCGGCCAGAGCTCGCCAACATAGATGCCGTTAAGAATGCTAACGTCTACGCTCTGAGCTTCTGGGTCCTCAGCGGAGCTGGGAACAACATCATCGGCACAGCATACATGGCAAAGCTCTTCCATCCTGATCTTTTCCAGGATATCGACCCCCAGGCCATACACCAGGAGTACGTGGACAGGTTCTGCCGGATCGACTTCGACATCAAGGAGAACGGCACCTTCGTATACCCCAACTATGACGCGTGGCCGGTTAAAGATTGAAGGTGGGCTGCACCTTCAATTCATTCATTTTATTTGGGTGATATAAAGATGAAATCTAAAATCGTCCGTCACTGGAATGGTCGTGCTGTTGATTATGATAAGAATGTCAGGAATGTTATATATTCCCGGCGGGAACAGGCCGCCTGGCAGAAGATATTCAACGAAGCTTTGGGGAACGGATGTCATGATATCTTGGACGTAGGAACTGGCCCCGGAATTGTAGCTAATCTGCTGGCAGGGTTGGGGCACAATGTGATCGGCATCGACTCTTCCGAGAATATGCTAAAACGGGCTGCAGAAAATTCTGCAGCGTTGTATCATTCCCTGGAATTCGTTCAAGGTGATGCGGAGAATCTCCCCTTTGAAGATGGCTCCTTCGATGCCGTTGTGAACCGGTACGTCCTATGGAGTCTGCCTGATCCAAAGAGAGCTCTCTCGGAATGGCGAAGGGTGTTGAGGAGTGGTGGGCGCTTGGCAATTGTTGATGGGACCTGGTATGATCGGAAGGATAAACCAGTAGGTAAAAGGTTGTGGCAGAGTCTGTCCGTGCCTTTGATCATTCTGACCGAGCACAGAGTGCCACATTATAAAAAACTAAATGAGGATTTGAGGGATAATTTGTGGTCGAGCAATGTTAAGAGGCCCGATGCAGATGTCGAACTTCTTACGAGCACGGGCTTTAAAGAGGTTGATGTGGTTGAGGGCCTAAATCGAAAGCTATTCAAGAATTTAGATTATTTTAAGAACGGCCACGCTGGAGAGCGATTTCTCATAACGGGTGTAAAATGATCACGAACAATGGCGTAGCGGTTCGAAATAATGTAGATACTGTAATCGGTTGGATTTGCGAGGTGGTTTGAGTGGTTAGAACGGCCTCATGGATAGCGTTGACGACTCTATGCGTATCCCTGGTCCTTATGCCGGGTGGCGCATCGGACTTCACGCTAGAGATCTTCGGGAACGCGAACATGGATGACACCATCGACGAGCAGGACCTCGATTACGTACGGGGGATCATCGATGGTACGAGCGAACCGACGCTCCTTGCTGACGCCAATTACGACGGGGAGATCGATGAGAAGGATATAGCCCAGATAGAGCTGATCATACGCGGAGAGGAGACGGAGCTTACAATCGTCGATTGTGATGGAGAGATTGTAACAGTGCACAGACCTATTAATAAGGTTGTAGCGATAGCCGACCCCACGGTAGAAGCGCTTCGGATACTGGACGCAAAGGATACAATCGTCGCCATCGACGAGATGACCAGGAGAGATGTGCCTAGCTTCCTCGCCGAGCTTATCGAACTGCCCTCGGTGGGTGAGCGGCCGGAGCCCGATGTAGAGACGATAATCGAGCTTGAAGCGGACCTGGTCATCCTTGGGCCACGCCAATGGCACGGAAAAGACTTGGAGAGCAAGCTCGCCGGGACGAATATTGATGTTGCACGGCTATGGCTTGCCAATTCTGATGTTGTGCTATCAGAAATTTTCATACTCGGCTATCTGCTGGGCGAGGTGGATAGGGCGGAAGAGTACAGGGAGTGGCACGACAAAACTATCGGAGAAATAGAGGAGAAGATCTCTGCCATCCCCGAAGATGAGCTGCCAAAGGTATTCTGGGATCGGCCAGGAAAGACCACCTGCGGGGGAGAAAGCTCCTATCAAAGGACTCTCGGAGTGGCTGGGGGCAACAATATCGCTTTCGATCTCGAAAAGTACCCAGAGGTGGACCCGGAGTGGGTGCTGCAGGAGAATCCGGATGTAGTGCTGGGACTTTCCTTCACGGGAGGGTATGAAAGCGATAATCTAACAGCATTATCCACTCGATATGATGAGATCATAGGGACTCCCGGGTTCGATAACTTGAACGCGGTGAAGAATGGAAAAGTATTTGTAACCCATTATATAATTCACTGCAACCCTGGATATCCAGTTGGCGCCGCTTACTTGGCGAAGTGGCTGCATCCTGAGCTATTTCCCGAGTTGGACCCACAGGCCATCCATCAGGAGTACCTAAATGAATTCCAGGGCATCGACTTTGATGTAAAAGAGCAGGGCGCCTTCGTGTATGCTCCTTAAGGCGGCCCGGTATTTCTTTTTTCGAGGTGTATAAAACATGAAAGACCGCATCAGGGAGCATTGGGATAAAAGTGCGGACGGATACAGCAAATATGTCACTTATGGCATGCGTTCGAAGAGGAGACCTGTATGGAAAGATGTGCTGGCCCGGGAGATAGGAAGAAATAAAGTCAAAGTTCTGGATGTAGGTACCGGACCGGGAACCCTGGCCCTCATACTTGCAGAACTGGGCCATGACGTAACCGGGTTGGACGCCTCAGAAGAGATGCTAAGATGTGGCAGGGAAAATGCCATAAGATTCGACTTGAATGTAAACTTTGTTCAAGGTGACGCAGAAAAATTGCAATTTGATGATGAATCCTTCGATGTGGTGGCCAGCAGAGCTCTATTATGGACTCTTCCTCAGCCCGAAAAGGCTCTTCGTGAATGGAAGCGGGTGTTGAAGCCGATGGGAAAGATCGTCATCATCGATGGTTCCTGGCACTCAAATAGAAAACGCTATCTGAGAAAGCCCTGGAGATTATTATCGTTGCCATTGATCGTGATCACCGAACGAAGAACGTCAGCTTTGACACATTACGACCAAAAAATGTTGAGCCAATTGCCATTGGTGAATAAAGATCGTCCTGCTTATGATATAGATCTCCTGAGGTCTCTCGGCTTCAAAGAGGTCCGGGCAAGGGCGATGAGTCGCAAAGAGGAAGGCCTGCTAGAATTTCTTAAATATGGCTGCTGGGGAGAAAGCTTTCTTGTAAGTGGACTAAAATCCAGATCAGTTCCGGCAACAACTTAAAGGAGAACGATGCGAGGATTAATCGACGGGAGGATATTCCAGTTCGCCCGCGGAGCCAGGCGGTGGATCTTCCTCACCTTCTTGGCGGGTTTTCTCGGATCCCTGGCTAACCTATTGCTGCTGCTCTCGGCAGGCAGGGTGATAGTCGGGATCTACGAGGGGCGGCCTATTCTATCCATGGCAGATCTCTTCCTGGGGATGCTCTTGGCCATGGCTCTTCGAGCCCTCGCCGAGGGGTCCCGGGAGGTCTCGGCCCAGAGATCCGCCGCTATCATCAAGACGAGGGTGCGCAGGCGGCTTTACGACCACCTCCAGCGGTTGGGCCCCTCTTTCCTGGAGCGGAGGAACACCGGATCGCTGACGGCAACCGTGGTAGACGGGGTGGAGGCCCTAGAGGCCTACGTAGGCCTCTACGTCCCTTACATGACCCTATGCCTGGTCATGCCCGCCCTCCTCTTTTTGGGCTTCGCCCTTTACGTGGATCTCGTATCCGCCCTCATCCTCATGGCCTTCGTGCCCCTGGTGCCGATCTCCATATCCTTCTTCACCAACCTGGAGGAGTGGAAGGTGGGAAGACAAGCCTGGGACGCTTACCGGGAGCTTAGCGCCTACTTTGCTGAAAGCCTCCAGGGTCTGACCACCCTCAAGCTCTTCAGCCAGGTGGACCTTCGAGGGCGCGAGCTTCACGGGCGGTCTTTGGACCTGGAGGGCGCCCTGGTCCGCAGCCTCCGCCTATTCTTCGGTGCATCCTTCGTCTCCGAGGTGGTTCCGGTGTTGGGTTACTCAACAACCCTGATCGTCGCCTCCTTCCGCCTGAGCGAGGGAAGCCTGACGCTGGATAAGCTGGTCATGGTGCTGCTCCTCGCCCCCCTCTTCTACGAGCACGTCAGCCACCTCCTCCTCTACCACCACTACAGCCTGATGGGGAAGAGGGCGGCTGATGCCATCTTCGAGCTTTTGGACCAGACGCCCGAGATTGAGGATGCCGCCACGGCAGCGCCCCGATCGTTGGACCCCAGCATCACCTTCGAGAGGGTGCGCTTCGCCTACGACGGAGAGAGGGCCGTCTTGCAGGACCTATCGTTCCATGTGGGCCCCGGAGAGATGGTGGCCCTGGTGGGGGCCACTGGTGCCGGAAAGAGCACCGTCATCGATCTTTTATATCGCTTCCACGAGCCACAGGAGGGTAGGGTGCTCCTGGGAGGGTACGAGATCGGCGACCTGCCTCTGGCCTTCCTGAGGTCCCAGATGGCCCTGGTGGCCCAGGAGGCGTACCTCTTCTACGATACTGTGGAGAACAACCTGCGCCTGGGAAAGCCCGATGCTTCCGACGAAGAGCTGCTCAAAGCCGCCAGATCAGCTAACGCCCATGAATTCATATCGGCTCTGCCCCAGGGATATCATACGATCATAGGCGAGCGGGGCGTGCGCCTGAGCGGAGGGGAGAGGCAGCGGATCGCCATCGCCCGAGCCCTTCTAAAAGACGCACCGATCTTGCTCCTGGACGAGCCCACCTCCAGCGTGGATGCCGAGAACGAGGCATCGATCCAGAGGGCCTTGGACCGTCTGAGGTCAAATCGGACCGTCCTCGTCATAGCCCACCGCCTGAGCACCGTCAGAAATGCCGACGCCATTCTGGTGATGGATCAGGGAAGAATTGTAGAAGGCGGGACCCACGAGGAGCTGATGGCGAGGAGGGGGATCTATCGCCGACTCGTCGCCGCTCAGTGTCTCGATCCGGTGGACCAGAATCTCGGTGCTGTGGTATCTCATGGCGGCCCAATCGATAAGGCAGAAGCTCGCGGAGGAAGGTGATGATGGAAAAATTCATAGGTCAAGGATCGGAGCTTCGCCGCCTCCTCTCGCCCATCAGACCTCACATGGGCATCATGACATTGGCGGTCGTATCCGAGGCCCTGAGGCAGATCTCAGGCATCGGCGTCGCCGTGGTTGGTGCGACGATCTTCGCCTTGGCGGTGGCCGGCACCGTGGTTGAGGGGCTTTATCCATATGCGGCAGCCATGATCCTCCTTGGCCTAGCCAGAGGCATCTTCGGCTATCTTGGACCTTATCTTGCCCATGTAGCCGCCTATCGCATTCTGGTCTCCTTGAGGGATATGTTTTATCGGTTGCTCGAGCCGTTGGCTCCCGCAAGACTTGCCTCCCGGCGCACCGGGGATCTGGCCTCGATGGCGGTGTCTGATATCGAGATGCTGGAGCTGTTCTTCGCCCATACCGCTGGGCCAGCATTGGTGGCGATCATCGTTCCCCTTCTGGCCCTGACAGTTCTGGCAGCCATAAATCCAATGCTTGCGGCTGTATCCCTGACTTTTCTGATCCTTCTGGCGCTGATGCCAAGGCTAGCGTTCTGGCTCGGCTCCGCTCTGGGTGAAGAGCTCAGGTCGGAGCTCGCCCTGCTGAACTCCCAGGTGCTGGACAGCTTGCAGGGGATGAGAGAGGTGCTGGCCTTCGGACGTGGCGGAGCACGCCTGGAAGAGCTATCTCTGAACACGAAGTCTCTTGTCGGTTTGCAGGCCCTGCAGGCACGAAACGCGGGATTGCAGAGCGCCGCCAGCGTGTGCATCGTCTCCGCAGGCGCCGTCTCTGTTCTCTTGAGCGGCTCGATCCTGGCCAGCCGAGGGGAGATCCCCGCCGGCTATCTCCCCATATCGGTGATCCTGGCCTCCAGCGTCTTCACCTCCCTCATGGGGGTGGTCGAGATCTCCAAGCAGCTCTCCCAGACCTTCGCCGGGGCCGGGAGGCTCTTCATGATCTTCGACGAGGAGCCGGAGGTCTCCGAAAACCCGGCCGCATATTCAGGAGGGTCTCCGGAGCCGTCCCTCTCTTTCAAGGATGTGGCCTTCAGGTACGCTTCCGGTGAGCCTCTGGTCTTGGAAGGCCTGAACTTTGAGGTTCCGGCAGGGTCATCGGTGGCCCTGGTGGGGATGAGCGGCGCCGGGAAGACTACGGCGATGAGCCTGATCCTCCGATTTTGGGATCCATCGGCGGGCCAGATCCTCTTGGGGGGGCGCGATCTTCGGAGCTATCCCCTCAGGGAGCTGCGCCAGCAGTTCTCTGTGGTATCCCAGGACATATTCCTCTTCAACGATACGGTCCGGGAGAACATCCGGATGGGAAGATCGGGAGCGACGGATGCTGAGGTGGAAGATGCTGCAGCCAAGGCCCGAATTCACAGCTTCATCCTCTGCCTGCCGGACGGGTACGATACCCTGGTGGGGGAGAGGGGCGTCCGTTTGAGCGGAGGTGAGAAGCAACGTATAGCCATCGCCCGTGCCCTTCTAAAAAAGTCGCCCATCCTCATCTTGGACGAGGCCACCTCCAGCCTCGATGCGGAGAGCGAGAGGGCCATCAAAGATACCCTGATCGCCCATAGAGGTGGCCGAACGACGTTGATGGTAGCCCACCGCCTCAGCACGGTGATGGATGCGGACGAGATCTTCGTCCTGAAGGATGGAAGGGTGGTGGAGCGGGGTCGTCACCGGGATTTGATGGTCATGGGAGGCGAGTATTACAGGCTGGTGGCGGCCCAGAGCACTGCGATGGACGTTCGAGCTCCGATATAAATAAAATTTATTAAATATATATTAAATTTAATTCATATGATATTGGTTCTTGGTGCACCATCCGGCTTCTTCGATGCTATTTTATATAATTATATTATCAAGGATCTCGACGCGAGCTGCCGCCCTCTTCGGTGCCACGATCCTGGGCCGTCGCTCAGGGAGGCCAAAATGGGCCCGGGTGGCCATGCCTCCAGGTGAGACATCGCCACGGGCGGGGTTCAGAT